>ENA-OQBD01000106-OQBD01000106.1-human-gut-metagenome-genome-assembly--contig:-NODE-106-length-47166-cov-4.929293_pt1 | contig 47166 bp, 28 predicted proteins | sample MGYA00242742_ERZ504543 | MGnify/ENA primary metagenome ERZ504543 (study PRJEB26092, sample SAMD00036239) | human gut metagenome | host: Homo sapiens | study: EMG produced TPA metagenomics assembly of...
GACCACGACTTCTACACCAACTCCTTCCACTACCCGGTCTGGCTGCAGCCAACCCCAATGGAAAAGCTCAACTACGAGAAGGACTTCCCGTACTACGCGTCCGGCGGCTTCATCAACTACTGCGAGTACCCGTGCCTGCAGGACAACCCGAAGGCGTTGGAGGCCGTGTGGGATTACGCCTACAACATCGGCATCGGCTACCTCGGCACCAACACGCCGATCGACCACTGCTTCGTGTGCGGCTTCCAGGGCGACTTCGAGCCGACCGACGAGGGCTTCAAGTGCCCCGAGTGCGGCAACTGCGACCCTGACAAGTGCAACGTCACCAAGCGCACCTGCGGCTACTTGGGCAACCCGGTGCAGCGCCCGATGGTGCATGGACGTCACGAGGAGATCGCGCACCGCGTCAAGCACATGAGCGGCGAGACCGGTCACGTGACGCTGGCGGACGGCTCCGAGCGCGAGTGGTTCGAAGAGGCCAAGTAACTGCCGGTACCGCGCGTTGTGCTGTCCGCGAGGGTCGCCGGTATATGTTGTCTGACACACTCAAGGCCGTTCGGCCAAGCTTACGGTCAGACAACATATACCGGCGACCCTCGCTCGTTGCGCGCAACGTTACGGTTGGACAGGGAGGATGATGATGGACAGGAAGTCGACGCTGCATGATTTCGCGGCCGGCGAGACCGGCCGCGGACCCGGAGTGCCGTCATCACTGACCAACAACCCCCGTTCCGGCCAGTGGGACGGGCGGCGCATGTCCAAGCGCATGATCGCCGACTACAAGACCTTCATCGTCACCGACGGCGAAGGCGTACGCAATTCGCTGTACGTCTCCGGCTGCCCGTTCCACTGCGTCGAATGCTTCAACTCGTCGATCTGGGATTTCCAGGCCGGCCACGAATACACGCAGAAGCTCGAAGACAAGATCGTCGACGACCTCAAGGCGCCGTGGATCCAGGGCATCACGTTCCTCGGCGGCGAACCCATGCTGAATACGCCCGTCCTGTTGCCGCTCGCCCGGCGCATCCGCGGCGAGTTCGGCCACGACAAAGACATCTGGTGCTGGACCGGCTACACGTGGGAGGAGCTGATGCGTCCCGGTGAGACGCCGGACAAGCTCGAACTGTTGCAGCTCATCGACATCCTCGTCGACGGCCGCTACCTCAAGGACCAGCACGACTCCCTCCTGCAGTTCCGCGGATCCAGAAACCAGCGCATCCTCGACGTGCCGCGTTCGCTGGCCGCCGGCAGACCTGTCGTCTGGGCCAAGCTCCACGACCAGGAGCGCGACATCCCCGAAATGTACCTCAAGGATCGCGAGGCCGGCGAGGGCGCACAGGCGTCGTGACGGCGCCGCCGGCCTTGCCATCCATCCAGTGGATTCGATGCCGTCGGCCTGATCGCGGCCATCCTGACAGTCTCGCCCGCCATCGGCATGGCCTTGCTTCTCCCCGCATTCATCTGGCCTCGCGTGAGTCCGCTGTTCCATGTGATGATGCTCTGTTTCCGGGAAGGGTGATCGCGCATGCTGGGCACCGGATTGGGGCGGACGACTCTGTATATGCGCGGCGTGCGGGACGGCGTGGTCGACGTTTTCGCGGGCAGCGGCGTGCCCGGTCCGCTGGAGGTCTCGGATACTGCGGCCGGGGTATGACCCGCCGTCGTCGCCGGCGTGGCCGTCATATCAGGGATTTGGGCGGGACTGGGGGTGGTCAATAGCACTAGTCCATAAGACCACCAGCCTGCTGGCATGCTCGGCTCACCCCCCCCGAATGCGCGATAATGGGGGGGGGCTAACGCCGCAATCGTGGGGAAACCGTCGAGTTTCCGTTTTGCGTTTGTTAGCGAAATCACGCCATACGACGGCTCGTTAGGAGGGGTCTCGGACTACATTACATAAGGAAGTAGCGGGAAGTCCCGAATCGAAGACAGAGGTAACAGATGGTGGATACAGCGAATACCGCGGCCGAAAGCCACGATAGTAAGCCGTTGCGCGTGGGTCTGGATATCGGATCGACCACGGTCAAGGCCGTGGTGCTCGATCAGACCAATGCGCTCAATGACGTGCTGTTCTCCGACTACCGACGTCACCACGCCAACGTCCGCGCCACGGTGGCTGGACTGCTCAAGGACATCCATCAGACGCTCGTCGACCTCGGCCGCGGCGACGAGCCCATTCGTCTCGCCATCACCGGTTCCGGCGGCCTGACGCTCGCCGACAACCTGCACGTGCCGTTCATCCAGGAGGTCATCGCCGAGACCCGCGCGATCGACGAGGAATACCCGCAGGCCGACGTCATCATCGAGCTCGGCGGCGAGGACGCCAAGATCACGTACCTGAAGCCCACTCCCGAACAGCGCATGAACGGTTCGTGCGCGGGCGGCACCGGCGCATTCATCGACCAGATGGCCACGCTGCTCGACACCGACGCCTCCGGCCTCAACGATTACGCCAAGGACTACAAGACCCTGTACCCGATCGCGTCGCGTTGCGGCGTGTTCGCGAAGACCGACCTGCAGCCGCTGATCAACGACGGCGCCGCCAAGCCCGATCTGGCCGCGTCGATCTTCACCGCGGTGGCCACGCAGACCATCGCCGGCCTGGCTTCCGGACGCCCGATCCACGGTACGGTCATCTTCCTCGGCGGCCCGCTGTTCTTCATGTCCGAGCTGCGCGAGGCGTTCCACCGCGCGCTCGCCGGCAAGGTCGACGAGTTCATCGTGCCGACCGACGCCCACCTGTACGTCGCATACGGCTCCGCGCTGATCGCTGGGGAGCCGGACGGCATCGACGTCGACGGCGTGCATTTCGAGCCGCGCACCTGTGACGACATCATCGCCGCCCTCGACGGCCTGAAGAACCTGCCGGCGAACACGCCGACCATGCCCCCGCTGTTCTCCTCCGACCAGGAGCGCGAGGCGTTCAACGAGCGCCACCATCGCGAACACATCCACATCGGCACGCTCGAAGGCGCGAAAGGCCCGCACTTCCTCGGTATCGACGCGGGTTCGACCACCATCAAGGCGACGCTCGTCAACGACGACCGCGAGATCGTATGGTCCAGCTACGCCACCAACGAAGGCAGCCCGTTGACCGCCGCCATCAACATCGTCAAGAAGATCCAGTCCGAGCTGCCCGAAGGCGCGTGGATCGCCCGATCCTGCGCCACCGGCTACGGCGAAGGCCTCATCACCACCGGCCTGCACCTGGACGAGGGCGTGGTCGAGACCATGGCGCACTACCGCGGCGCCGAAATGGTCAGCCCCGGCGTCACCGCTGTCATCGACATCGGTGGCCAGGACATGAAATACCTGGCCATCACCGACGGCGTCATCGACTCGATCGCCGTCAACGAGGCGTGCTCGTCCGGTTGCGGCTCGTTCCTGCAGACCTTCGCGCAGTCGATGGGTCTGACCATCCAGGAGTTCACCCAGGCGGCCCTCAACTCCGACCATCCGGTCGACCTCGGCTCGCGCTGCACGGTGTTCATGAACTCGTCCGTCAAGCAGGCACAGAAGGAAGGCGCGTCGATGGAGAACATCGCCGCCGGCCTGTGCTATTCGGTCGTGCGCAACGCGCTGTACAAGGTCATCAAGCTGCGTGACTCCGGTGAGCTCGGCGACACCGTCGTCGTGCAGGGCGGCACGTTCCTCAATGACGCCGTGCTGCGCGCCTTCGAGCTGCTCACCGAGCGCGAGGTGACCCGCCCGAACATCGCCGGTTTGATGGGCGCGTTCGGCGCCGCCCTGACCGCGCGCATGCATTACGAGGACGTGGCCGACGACGCGCACGACCACGACGCCGAAGTCTCCGAGGGCCAGTCCGCCGATATGGCCGGCAGCGACGATGTCAGCGCGGAGCAAGACCACGAGGTCGTCATCGACGGCGTGCACCACACGGCGTCCAACATCCTGTCCGGCGACGACCTCGACAACATGTCGATGACCTCCGAGCGCGACGTGTGCAAGCTGTGCCAGAACCACTGCAAGCTCACCATCACCACGTTCGCCGACGGCTCGCGCTACGTTACCGGCAACCGCTGCGAGCGCGGCGGCGACGCGAAGAAGAAGCGCTCCGACAGGCCGAACCTGTACGACTACAAGTACAAGCGCTGCTTCGCCTACCGCAGGCTCACCGACAAGAAGGCCACCCGCGGCGAAATCGGCATTCCACGCGTGCTCAACATGTACGAGAACTACCCGTTCTGGTTCACGCTGCTCACCTCGCTCGGCTTCAAGGTGATGATCTCCGGCCGCAGCTCGCACGAACTGTTCGAAACCGGCATCGAATCGATCGCCTCCGAAAACATCTGCTACCCGGCCAAGCTGGTGCACGGCCACATCAAGTGGCTGCTGGGCAAGGGCGTCAAGAACATCTTCTACCCGTGCGTGAGCTACGAGGACAACCTCGTGCCCAATACGGACAACCACTACAACTGCCCGGTCGTGGCCAACTACCCGGTGGTGATCGGCGCGAACATGCCCGAACTGCGCGAGGACGGCATCCGCTACATGCACCCGTACTTCAACCTCGCCAACCACGAGCTCATGGTCGACCGCATCGTCGAGGAGTTCGCGTGGGCGAACGTGAGCCGCGAGGAGGCCGAGACCGCGGTCAAGGCCGCGTACGCCGAGGACAAGATCTTCAAGAACGACGTGCAGGAGGAAGGTTTCAAGGCGCTCGCCTACATGAAGGAGCACAACTGCCGGGGCATCGTGCTCGCCGGGCGCCCGTACCACATCGACCCCGAGGTCAACCACGGCATCCCTGAGACGATCTGTGCGCTCGGCATGGTCGTGCTCTCGGAGGATTCGATCTGCGAACTGCAGCCGGGGGAGAACCTGCATCTGAGCGACTACCTGTCGGAAGGCGAGGAGGACCCGCGCAAGAAGAACGCGAACGGCTTCCGCCACGTCGGCGACCGCAAGGTGACCGTCTCCCGCATGCCGCTGCGCGTCACCAACCAGTGGGCCTACCATTCGCGGCTCTACGCGGCGGCGCATTTCGTGGCGTCCTACCCGGGTCTCGAACTCGTGCAGCTCAACTCCTTCGGCTGCGGCCTGGACGCCATCACCACCGATCAGGTGGCCGAGATCCTCGCCGACAAGGCCGACGTGTACACGCTGCTCAAGATCGATGAGGTGAGCAACCTCGGAGCGGCGAAGATCCGCCTGCGTTCGCTCAAGGCCGCCGTCGAGGAGCGCGAGGCCAACAAGCGGCGTCTGGCCGCACAGGCCCGGTCCCAATCCCGCCAGCAGGTGCTGCCGAACAAGCAGGACCAGCCGGTCGGCCCCAGTGCGGCCGAGCTTGCGGCGCAGCGTCAGGCCAAGGAGGAGCTCGCGGTCGCCGAGGTGCAGCTCAAGGCCGCCCAGGACCAGCTCGCCGCCGCGCAGGCCGCCGTCGAGGCCGCGGAGAAGCAGCAGAACGCCGCCGAGCAGCCGGCCCCGCATTCTACGGGCTTCCGCAAGACCGGATCCGAGGCGCCCACGCCCGGCCGTCAGGTCATGCTCGACACGGTGATGAAGAGCAACCCGCAGCTCACCAAGGCCGTCAAGGACGCCTCCCGCCGCGCGGCGCAGGCCGAGTCGCGGCTCGCCGCCACCTCGCCGAACGGCAAGTCCGCGAGGAAGGCCGCCAAGAAATCCGGCCACAACCCCGCGACCATGTCGAAGTACGCCAACAAGGTGCCGTTCGGCAAGTCGATGAAGAAGGACTACACGATCGTCGGCCCCCAGATGAGCCCGATCCACATGTCGCTGGTCGAGTCGGTCATCCGCTCCGGCGGATACAAGTTCGACATCCTCAAGACCGCGAGCCGCGAGGACGTCGAACTCGGCCTCAAGTACGTCAACAATGACGCCTGCTACCCGGCGATCATGGTCATCGGCCAGCTCGTCGACGCCATCGTCAAGGGCAAGTACGATCCCGACCATGTGGCGCTCGCCATCACGCAGACCGGCGGCATGTGCCGCGCGACGAACTACTTCGGCCTGATCCGCAAGGCGCTGATCGACGCCGGCTACCCGCAGGTGCCGGTCATCGCGTTGTCCACGCAGGGCTTCGAGGACAACCCGGGCTTCAAGGCCACGCCCACGCTGCTGCACCGCGCCATCAAGGCGCTGGTCGTCGGCGACCTGCTGCTCAAATGCCTGATGCGCGTGCGCCCGTACGAGGTCGAGAAGGGCAGCGCCGACAAGCTGTACCAGATGTGGGACACCATCGTGCGCGAGACCATCGAGCACCACGGCTTCTCCGATACCGCGAAGAAGAAGATCGGCAAGCATTACCTGCCGTACCAGACGCTGCTCAAGGAGATCGTCAAATCGTTCGACGCACTGCCGCTGCGCGACATCCCGCGCAAGGTGCGCGTCGGCGTCGTCGGCGAGATCCTCGTCAAGTACCATCCCGACGCGAACAACCACGTGGTCGACGTCATCGAATCGCAGGATTGCGAGGCCGTGGTCCCCGGCATCATGGAGTTCATGACCACGCGTCCGTACATCACCGACTGGAACGAGAAGAACCTCGGCATGGGCGGCAACAAGAAGCTGTACTCGCTCATGCGCTGGGGTCTCGACCGTTACCTCAACCCGGTGCGCGCGGCCATCGATCTGGCGCATGGCAAGTTCAGCCAGGACCTGCCGATGCCCGAGCTGGTCAAGAAGGCCTCCGAGGTGACCTCGGTGGGCGTGCAGGCCGGCGAGGGGTGGCTGCTGACTGCCGAGATCCTGGAGCTCATCGAGTCTGGCTGCCCGAATGTGATCTGCGCCCAGCCGTTCGCCTGCCTGCCCAACCATGTGACCGGCCGCGGCATGTTCGGCAAGATTCGCCGTCTGCACCCGGACGCGAACATCGTCTCCATCGACTATGATCCCGGCGCCTCACAGGCCAATCAGCTCAACCGCATCAAGCTGATGATCGCCGCGGCGAAGAAGAACCACCAGAAGCTGACCGCGGCCGACTGACGGATCAGCCTCGGCCCGGCGATCAGCCGACCAGGGTCGCCGCGTAGGCGTACAGCCTCTTCCATGGCAGGGTCGACACGTCTATCTTGTCGGCCTTGCTCTGAACCCTCTCGCGGTAGCGTTCCGTGCGCAGCGCCGTCTTCACATTGGCTTTCACATCGGCGAGCGGCGCCTTGCCCTCGACCCCGTCCACGGTCCAGTCGTGCGCGTCGTAATACTCCTGCACCTCGGTCTCGCTCGGGTTCATGCCCGGTTTCGTGGCGTCGTCGACGTAGTCGTTCTTCAGCGCGGTCATCTCGTAGTCGATGTATGAGGCGATGTCGTATTCGCTGCGTCCGTAGATGACCTGCCCCGCTTCACGTTTCTGCCGGTTGTTCGCGTTGAGGGTTTCCATGCGCTTGACGATGCCGGTGTACGAGTCGTCGTCGACCAGCCCGTACGAGACTGCGATCAGGTACGCCGCGTGACGGAAGCGCAGCGTGTCGATAGTCTGTTTCGTCAGCCATTCGACCGGCTTCTCTCCGCCGTATGAGGCGGTCCAGTCGGCGTCCCGGGCGTTGAGGTTGACGTCGTGCTTCTGCTTGAAATAGCTGACGGCGGCGGTGCGCTGCGACGACCACGCCTGGGTGAATTCGGCCTGCGTGATGGTGGTGTCGCCGAAGGAGAATTTCGGGAAGGCCTGCGTCGCGTTGGCTTGCGCATCGTCCGTCTTTGACGAGTCGGGGCTCGCCGTGAGCGAACGGACGAGAAAGACGGTGCCGACGATGGCCGCAATCAGCAGGACGGCCGCGACGACGATGATCGCGCGGGTTCTCGTATTGGTTTTCGTCCCCATCTTCGCGGCGTCACGGCCGCTCCCGTCCGTTGCCTTGCTGGGAGAGCCTGATCCGCATTTTCGTGACTGCTTCATGCCGTCATGATACGCGACGGACATGATTGCGGGGTGTCGCCCGCATTGCGCAGGAACGCCCCCACAATCATGTCCGTCGGTCGTCGCCTTGGATTCCGGTTATTCCTGGAATACGTCCGGATGCTTCGGATCGCCGGGCTCGTCGGCCAACAGGCCCTCCAATCCCAGGAACTCCTTCCAGAATTCGAGCGGCTGGCCATACGGCGCCGATTGCGCGCCGCGCGCCTGCAGGTTCGCCTTCGCCTCGAACACGTCCTCTTCGCGGATATCCTCGAAGTAGCTTTCCAACCGCTCCCTGTTCTCCGGCACGTAGAACAGGGACGCGATGATCTCCGTCAGCCGCTCGGCGCGCTCGATCGGCAGCGAATCCCAATGCCGCAGCTCGATGAAGTTCTTCATACGCACGTCGTTGAAATGCGTGGAGATGATGTGGTTGATCTCGTACGGGTTGAGCTCGCGGTCGGGATACACCTCTCCGGCGTTCTCATAGAACGCCGGGTGATGCAGCTCCTTGCCGCTCAGGCTCCTGGCCTCCGGCGTATGCGTCAGATCGGCGAACATCAGCGGCGTGGACAGCACGTCGATGGCGTACTCCTCCCAGCCGAACCGCTTGTCGAACAGTCCGGGAATCACGTTCGTGCGCTGGGGGTCGAGATAGTCCCACATGCGCTGGCGCAGCAGGGGCCACGGGTTCGGCGCGCCCTCGAAATACGGCGTATTGCGGAAGTACCAGGCGAGGATCGGCCCGATGATGGTGCCCAGACGCAGCTTGTCGATGGAATCCTGCTCGTCGACGTAGTCGATGCTCACCTGCGTGGAGGCCGAGCACCGCATCATGCACGGGCCGAACTGGCCTACCCGCCCCAGGTAGTGGGTCATGGCGTCGTAACGGTCCTTCGGGTTGACCTTGACGTCGGCGAAGCCCGACTTGGGCTGGTAGCCGTAATTGACCAGACGGAAGCCCAGCTCGTCCAGCACGGGATCGATGTCACGCCGGAAGGAACGATACAGCGTCAGCAGTTCCTGCGGCGTCTTGAGGATGCCCAGCGAGCACTCCACCTGACCGCCGGGCTCCAGCGACACGGCGATGCCTTCGCGCCCGAGTCCGACCAGATGGCCGTTCTCCCAGTACTCCTTTTCCTTGTCATAGTACGGCGCAATGCGCTTGAGCAGCGTTTCGACGCCGTTCTCCTCGTAGTAGCTGACGGCGGTGTCGTCGCCGTTGTGCACCGGAAGATGTTCGATCTCCACGCCGAAACCGCCCGTGCCGCGTTTGGAACGGCCTTCCTCGAAGAATCGCAGCAGACTGTCGATGTGCTTGGGATTCGGCTTGGCGAGCAGATGCGCGTAACTGATTCTCGGTGTCGTCATGGGGCATATCGTACCTGCAGATTCCATCGGCCACAGCGGTGCCGTTATACAAAGAATCGATAGCCGGTTTGCGTCCGAATGCTGGACATTGCGACTGATTTCCCGGTTCCGTTCAGGGGGTACAAGGGTGACGTTATGACAGTTAACGAAATGCCGAATACGCCATAGCCCCATTGCCGTAGCCTATGGGTACCGCTATACTTGTGAACTTGTAAAGTCTCTTTACATATTAGTGGTGTGGCGAGTCTGTGAATGACCCCGGAAGGGGGCATCGTCATGGATGACCGGATCGCCGACATGTCCCCCCGCAACGAGGAGGGGAACGGAGACTCTCCAATAACAGTAAGGACAACGATGAAACCTCATGTAGGATCACGGATGATCGCAGCAGCGGTCGCTATGGGGACGGCGTTCGCGTTGATCGCGCCGTCTTCGGCGCTCGCGGCCGATGCGACGCCAGCGGCGGCGTCGACCGGAACGACATATTACGTGTCATCGACGCATGGCGATGACGGCAACGCCGGCACCGATCAGGGCCATCCCTGGAAGACGCTGGACAAGGTCAACGCCATCGCGACCGACCTTAAGCCGGGCGACTCCGTGCTGCTGGAGCGTGGCTCCACGTTCCAGGACCAGTATCTGCACATCAAGGACACGTCGGGAACCGCCGACGCGCCCATCACCATCGCCGATTACGGCGACGCCTCCGCCAAGCCGGTCATCGCGGCGAACGGCGTCAAGGGCAGCCGGTGGTACCAGAACTACCGTGCGTCGGTCGGCAACCACCAGAACAAGGGCACCGTCTCCTCGGCCATCCTGCTCAAGGACGTGTCGTACATCACGGTGAAGAACCTGGAGATCACCAATGACGACCCCGACGTCTACGACCCGATCGACACGTGGAAGTGGACCGACACGGCCGATTCGGATGGCACCAAGCTCGACCGCTCGGCCGACCGCATGGACCGCACCGGCGTGGCCGGCATCGCGGAGAACGGCACAACGATGAGCCATGTCACGCTTGAGGGCCTGAACATCCACGACGTGGACGGCAACATCTACAACAAGCACATGGCCAACGGCGGCATCTACTTCATGGCTCACTACGCCCGCGAGAACAAGAACGCCGCGGACAACACGTGGCTGCAGAACCACATCTCGCGCTTCGACCACATCACCATCAAGAACAACATCGTCAAGGACGTGGACCGCTGGGGCATCGCCGTGGGCTACACCGCGTACCTCAACTTCATCGACGCGGCGTGGGGCGACGGCAGCATCGACGACGACCTGATCGCCAAGTACGGCCAGACCAACGTGACCATCGAGAACAACTACGTCAAGGGTGCGGGCGGCGACGCCATCACCCTCATGTACTGCGACCGTCCGGTCATCCAGTACAACGTGGGCGACAGCGTCTCGAAGCACATGAACGACGTCGACTACCCGCATGACCGCGAGCACGGCGGCAGGTACGGCGGCTGGGTCGCGGCGGGCATCTGGCCCTGGCGCTGCAAGGACCCGATCTTCCAGTACAACGAGATGTACAACAACCTCAACTCCGAGCACGGCAACGGCGACGGCCAGGCGTGGGACGCCGATTACGGCGACGGCACGCTGTACCAGTACAACTACTCGTACGGCAACTCGTTCGCCTCGCTGATGATCTGCAACCAGTACGCCATCAACACGACGTTCCGCTACAACATCTCGCAGAACGACCGCCGCGGCGTGTTCGACCTGCCGAGCAACGGTCCGGGCAACCACATCTACAACAACACCGTCTACATCGGTAAGGACAGCGCGGTGCTGACCGGCCGATCCAACAGCCAGGCGAAGTTCGAGAACAACATCTTCATCAACGCGACCGACACCAAGAAGACCGAGACGTGGAACCGCGGCAACCAGCACGGCGGCCAGACGTACGACAAGAACATGTACGTCAATTACGCGAACAGGCCCGCCTCCGATTCCAACGCCGTCGAGGTCGCCGATGTGAAGACCGTGCTGGCCAATGCCGGACACGCGCCGAGCGCGCCGAAGGCCGACGGTTCGGTCTATGGCCGTTCCGGCAGCGAGTTCGACGGATACAAGCCCGTTGACGGCTCCCCGGCCATCAATGCCGGCAAGGTCATCTCCGACATGAACGACTACGCGGTCACGAACGACTTCTTCGGCAACACCATCAAGGGAACCCCGGACCTGGGTGCCGTCGAAAGCAACGTGCTCTCCGTCTCCGGCAAGGTCAACGCGTACGAGACCGCCACGGTCGGCGGCTCCAAGGTCGTCTACGTGCCGTTCACCGCGAAGAACCCGACCACAGTCAAGCAGCTTCGCGCGGGCCTGACGGTCGGTGACGGATCAGTCGCCAACGTGTACCGCGGCGGCAACAAGCTGGCGGCCGACGCGGCGATCCAGTCCGACGACGTGCTGCGCTTCGAGGTCGAAGGCACTTCAAACACGCCGATCGAATACACCATCGCTCAGAAGAACGCCTGGAACTGGGTCGACTGGTTCAAGACCGCCACGGGCGTGGTCTGGAACTCCCAGAAGCAGAATGGCGCCGACGGTGACTGGACGGACATCACGACGTTCTCCACCGAGTACCCGATGTCGAAGTACAACGAGTACTACGGCGCGGGACTCACCGGCAACCTGTCGGACCTGCCGGCGGTGGGAGCTGACCGCCCCGGGCGTCAGGGCCTGTTGGTCGACGACCCGGGTGCGGCCGGCGGCACCGCCATCGTGTGGAAGGCCCCGAAGGCCGGCACCGTGAAGGTCACACTCGGCCGCGACAACGAGCCGCAGCGGCGCAACGCCAACGCTTCGGGCACGGTGACGCTCGCACTGACCAAGAACGGCGAGACGCTGTGCACCGCAGACATCTCCACCGCGCAGACCAAGAACGACGACTTCGTCAATTGCCTGAAATCGGATAAGGGCACGGTGCAGGTGAACGCCGGCGACGTGATTCGCATCGCGGCGACCGCGGCCAGTGACGCGGCCGCTCCGGACCTGTACGTCTCGCCGGTCGTCACCTATCAGGATGTGGCACCCGTCGAGTCCCAGACGGCGCAGTATGCTGCCTCCTACGACGCGGTGAGCGCCAAGGTCGGCACCAAGGCCACCGCTACGGTGTCGTTCACGAAGGGCGGCGCCGCCGCCACCCCGACCGGCGTCAAGTCCTACGCGCTGAAGACCGCGGTCGACGGCGTGGCCGTGGACGCCGCGACCGGCGCGGTCACCTACACGCCTGGCGCCGATGCGTACGGCACCACCAAGACCGCGACCGTGGTCGTCACCTACTCGGATAACACCACCGACGAGGCGACCGTCACCTTCAACGTCGAGAAGTCCAACGCGCAGAAGTACAACGTGCTGTACCCGGCCGTGTCCGGCGGCGCGGGCGTCGCGCTCAAGCGCACGCCCAAGTTCACGCTCAAGGCGGACAGCGCCGCGGCGTCCATCCCCGCCGGCACCAAGTTCGCGCTCGGCACGGGCGCCCCGGCCGGCGCGTCCGTGAACGCCGCCACCGGTGAGGTCACGCTGACCAGCACCCAGGCCGGCACCATCACCGTGCCGGTGACGGTCACCTTCTCCGACACCAACGAGTCCATCGAGGCGACGGCCACGTTCACCGTGACCGCTCCGGCGGCGCTCGGCACCTCCAAGCTGGAGACCGGCACCGCGAACGGCGCGAACGTCATCTATGTGCCGTTCACCGCGAAGACCCCGACCACCGTCGCCGATCTGCTGGCCCTGGTGACCGCCGAGCCGGATTCGGCCCTCAAGGCCGTGTACCGTGACGGCACCAAGCTGGAGGACGCCGCGGCAGTAAAGGCCGGCGACGTGCTGCGCTTCTACGCCGACGGCTCCACCTTCACCGCCGACTACACGGTCGTGCAGAAGAACGCCTGGAACTGGGTCGACGACTTCAAGACCGACTCTCAGGGCCCGATCTGGACGTCGCAGCGTCAGGTGTCCGGCAAATGGCAGACGATTACCGATTTCGGTTCCGATGTGTACCCGCAGACGTACTACGACAAGTACTACGGCGTCGGTGTGGACTATCAGAACAAGAACCTTCCGACCAACCGCAGCGCCATTCACGGCCTGATCGCCGACAATCCGGGTGATTCCGCGGCGACGGCGATGGCCTGGACCGCGCCGAAGGCCGGTTCCGTGAAGGTCACGCTGGACAAGGTGACCGGAGCGCACGTCGAGCCGTACATCCGTCAGTCGGGCAGCAACGGCAAGGATGTGGTCCTGAAGCTGCTGAAGAACGACGAGGTGATCTGCTCCGCGACGATGACCGATTCCTTCGCGACGGCGACCGGGTTCAACGAATGCCTGGCATCCGCCAAGGGCACGGTCAAGGTCGCGGTCGGCGATGTGCTGCGCTTCTCGGTGGATGCCGCGACCGGCACCTCCAAGTCGTCGATCCACATCAGCCCGGTCATCACCTACACGGATGCCGATGAGCCTTCGCCCGAGCCTGGCCTGTCGGAGCAGTATGCTGCGGCGTATCCGGCTTCGGTTGCGGCGAAGGTGGGCGAGAAGGCCACCGCCGCGGTGTCGTTCACGAAGGGCGGCGCCGCCGCGGATGCCCCGGCGGGCACGACGTTCGCGGTCGCGGGTGACGGGTTCACGGTCGCCGCGGACGGTACGGTGTCGTTCACGCCGACGGACGCGCAGGCGGGCAAGACGGTGACGGCCACGGTGACGGTGACGTATTCGGACAAGTCGACGGATACGGCGACGGTGACGTTCAAGGTCGCCGCCAAGACCGAGCCTGAGCCCAAGCCCGAACCGACCGATCCGAAGGCCGACCTGCGCAAGGAGGTCGAATCCGCGTCGAAGCTTGACGAGAAGGACTACACCGCCGACTCGTGGAAGGTGTTCGCCGCGGCGCTCGATAACGCCAAGGCCGTGCTGGAGGACAAGGACGCCACCGAGGCGCAGATCTCCGGCGCGCTCACGACGCTGAAGTCCGCCACTGCCGCGCTGGCCAAGGCCGGCGACACCGGCAAGCCCGACGATGGCGACAAGCCTTCCGCGGGCAAGCCCAACGACAAGGGCGACAAGGGCAACGGTCTGTCCAAGACCGGCGCCAGCGTCGCCGTCATCGGCGTTGCCATGCTGCTGCTCGCAGCCGCCGGCTTCGTCACGGTGAACGTCGTTCGCCGCCGCCGGTAACGGCATGACGGGCACCCGCCCGTAACAAGCAATCAGGGGTCTCATGGTCAGCCATGAGACCCCTTTGCTATGCCTGTTAGCCGCTCTCTCGCTGTCGATTACCCTATATTCCCGCGAAAGTCCCATTTGCGGACGCTGGAATGGGAGTATCGACGGATGGGAGCAATTGTTCAACACGCCGATTGTTGTATATGCAACTGTTGTATACGGTATGCATTATTATGTTATGTTGCCTGAATGTTCGGAATGCGATTTTCGCATCGACAGACATGGTATGGAGGGGTATGGAGCAACGTATTCTCAGCATTGAAATACGGGCGGTGAGTAAGGCCGTCGACCGTTATTTGGGCGAAAGCATGCCGCTCTCCGCCAAGGAGACCACCGGCGGCAACGCGCATATCATCATGTTCCTGGCGCGCAATCGGGATCGGGAGATCTATCAGCACACCATCGAGCAGAAATTCTGCATCACCCGTTCCACGGCATCCCGCGTGCTGGCGCTGATGGAGAAGAAAGGGCTGATTTCCCGTGAATCCGTGGCGCACGACGCACGATGTAAGCGCATTGTGCTGACGGATAAAGCCGACGCCATCGTCGCCGATCTCAAAGCGAACGGGGAGCGTGTGGAGCGTCTTCTGGTCGACGGTTTCACGCAAGCGGAGCAAGATGCGCTGCATGACTACGTGGAGCGCATGCGTGCCAACATCGAGCGCGCACAACATGAATTTGAACATCAGACATCCTCCCAGACGCCGTCAATGGCGGCTCCCGAATACTCGGAAGCGGAGGTCATCAACACGAAGGAGGAGAACAAGTGAGCAGCACCGAAGAAGCGATTGCGCAAGCGCGCAAAGCCGTGGAACCGGACAAGCCGAAACATGTCCTGCGCACGCTGGGCAAGTCGATCCGCGAGTACAAGAAGGCCAGTCTGCTGGCCCCGGCGCTCGTGGCGGTCGAAGGCATCCTGGAAATCCTGATCCCGACGATCATGGCCTCGCTGATCGACGAGGGCATCACCGGCGGCAGCATGCCGTCCACCATCAAGTTCGGAGTGATCCTGCTGATCTGTGCGATGGTCTCGCTGGGTGCCGGCTTCCTGTCCGGCAAGTTCGCGGCCATCGCGGGCGCGGGCTTCGCCAAGAACCTGCGCCAGGACCAGTTCAAGAAGGTTCAGGGCTTCAGCTTCACCAATATCGACCGGTTCTCCACAGGCTCGATCGTGACCCGACTGACCACCGACGTGACGAACCTGCAGAACGCCTACATGATGATTATCCGTCTGGGCGTGCGTGCCCCGATCATGGTGATTGTGGCCTGGATCTTCTCGTTCCGCATCTCCCCGTCCATCTCGCTGGTGTTCCTGGCCTGCATCCCGATCCTGGCGATCGGCCTGTGCGGTCTGGCCGTGCTCGTGCACCCCGTGTTCGAGCGCGTGTTCCACACTTACGACGCGCTCAACAACGTGGTCGACGAGAACCTGCAGGGCATCCGCGTGGTGAAATCCTACAACCGCGAATCCTTCGAGGTGGGCAAGTTCGGCCGCATCTCCCAGCGCATCTTCAAGGACTTCACCAAGGCCGAGCGTATCATGAGCTTCAACAGCCCGCTGATGATGGTGTGCGTCTACGCCTCGATGATCCTCATCGCATGGATGGGCGCGCAGCAGATCGTCGCCTCCGGCAACAACGCCGCCGTGGGCCTGACCACCGGCGACCTGACCGCACTGGTCACCTATGCCATGCAGATCCTCATGGCCATGATGATGCTGTCGATGATCTTCATCATGGTCATCATCTCCCAGGCCTCCGCCGAGCGTATCTGTCAGGTGCTGCAGGAGGAAAGCACCGTGACTGATCCGGCCAATCCGGTGACCGACATGGCCGACGGCTCCATCGAATTCGACCACGTCACCTTCCGCTACTCCGACAGCTCCGAAAAGCCCGTACTCGACGACATCAACCTGAAGATTCGCTCCGGCATGACCATCGGCATCGTCGGCGGCACCGGTTCCGCCAAGTCGAGCCTCGTGCAGCTCGTGCCGCGACTGTACGACGTGAGCTCCGGCTCGCTCAAGGTCGGCGGCGTGGACGTGCGCGACTACGATCTGGAAGCCCTGCGCGACCAGGTGTCCATGGTACTGCAGAAGAACGTGCTGTTCTCCGGCACCATCGCCGAGAATCTCAGGTGGGGCAACCCGAACGCCACCGACGAGGAGGTCCGCCACGCCGCGCAGCTTGCGCAGGCTGACGGATTCGTGCAGGAATTCCCCGACAAGTACGACACCTACATCGAGCAGGGAGGCACCAACGTCTCCGGCGGCCAGCGCCAGCGCCTGTGCATCGCCCGCGCACTGCTGAAGAAGCCGAAGATCCTCATCCTCGACGATTCGACCAGCGCCGTCGACACCAAGACCGACAAGCTGATCCGCAACGCGTTCCACAACGAGATCCCCGACACCACGAAGATCATCATCGCCCAGCGTGTCGCCTCCGTCGAGGAATCCGACATGATCCTCGTCATGGACAACGGCCGCATCATGGCGTCCGGCACGCACGACGAGCTGCTCGCCACCTGCGACGAATACCGGTCCATCTACGAATCCCAGACCAAGAACCAGGCCCGACCCGAGGAGCTGGTCGCCGCGGAGCCGGCCGGGGCGCAATCTGAGACCGAGGCCAAGGAAGGAGAGACGCGATGAGCAACGACCAGAGCTTCAAGAACCGCAAACCCGGCATGGGCAAAGCCGAACCTGACACCATCAAGCGCATCTTCAGCTACATCTTCCAATACAAGTGGCGCGTCGTCGCCATCGTGATCTGCATCCTGATCGGCGCCGCCGCGCAGGCCGGATCCGCGCTGTTCCTCCAGTCCCTCATCGACACGTACATCCTGCCGATGGTGGGGGAGACAAATCCCGACTGGGCGCCGCTGCTGCGCGCCATCTCGCTTATGGGCTGCCTGTACCTGGCCGGTATCGTGGCGTCCTGGGCCTGGCAGTGGCTGATCGTCACCGTCGAACAGGGCACGCTCAAGAAGATCCGCGACGACATGTTCGCCCACCAGCAGAAGCTGCCGATCCGCTACTTCGACAGCCATGAGCACGGCGACATCATGAGCCACTACACCAACGACACCGATACGCTGCGTCAGGCGATATCGCAGTCGTTCCCGCAGATGTTCTCCTCGATCATCTCCGCGCTGGCGGCGCTGCTGTCCATGCTGTGGCTCTCGATCCCGTTCACCGCGTTCGTGATCGTGTTCACCGTGCTGCTCTACTTCATCGTGCGCAAGATCGTGAGCCGTTCCGGCCGCTACTTCGTCAAGCAGCAGATGTGGATCGGCGACGTGAACGCCTTCGTGGAGGAGTCCGTCAACGGCCAGAAGGTCATCAAGGTCTTCAACCACGAGGACGCCACGCAGAAGACCTTCGACGAGAAGAACGAGGAGCTGTTCGAGGCGTCCGCCGAAGCGAACACCTGGGGCAACGTCACCATGCCGGTGGTCGGCAACATGGGATACCTGCTCTACATCCTGCTCGCCATCATCGGCGCAGCCGTTTCGCTGGCCGGCGTCAACGATCTCGGCCTGACCGGCGTCAAGCCGCTCACCCTCGGCACCCTCGTCTCGCTGCTCACCCTCTCCCGTTCGTTCATCAACCCGATCGGCCAGGTCTCCCAGCAGCTGACCATGGTGATGATGGCGCTCGCCGGCGCCTCCCGAATCTTCAAGCTGATGGACGAGCCCGTGGAGTCCGACAACGGCACCGTCACGCTCGTCAACGTCGAGCTCGGCGAGGACGGCCGTACCATGCGGGAGGTCGACCACGAGACCGGCCACTGGGCGTGGAAGCGCGAGGAAGGCGACGACGGCACGAGGTCGCTCAAGGCCGCCGAGAAACTGCACGGATCCGCGCGCGAAGTGGCCGTCAAGGCCAAGGAGCAGGCGATTACCTCGCCGGACGGCCGCTACACGTTGCTGCGCGGCGATGTGCGCTTCACCGACGTGACCTTCGGCTACAATCCCGACAAGCCGGTGTTGCACGACATCACCTGGTTCGCCAAGCCCGGTCAGAAGATCGCGCTCGTCGGTGCCACCGGTGCCGGCAAGACCACGGTGACCAACCTCATCAACCGGTTCTACGACATCCAGCAGGGCCAGATCCTCTACGACGGTATCTCCGTAGCCGGCATCAAGAAGCCGGATCTGCGCCGTTCGCTGGGCATCGTGCTGCAGGACGTGAACCTGTTCACCGGCACCGTGATGGACAACATCCGCTACGGCCGACTGAACGCCACCGATGAGGAATGCATCGAGGCCGCGCGACTGGTGAACGCGGACGGCTTCATCCGCATGCTGCCCAAGGGCTACCAGACGGTGCTCGAAGGCGACGGCTCCGGCCTGTCCCAGGGCCAGCGCCAGCTAATCTCCATCGCCCGCGCCGCCGTGGCCGATCCGCCCGCGCTGATCCTCGACGAGGCCACGTCGTCGATCGACACCCGCACCGAGGAGGTCGTGCAGGCCGGCATGGACAACCTGATGAAGGGCCGCACGGTCTTCGTCATTGCCCACCGCCTGTCCACCGTGCGCAACTCCGATGTGATCATGGTGCTTGACCACGGCAACATCATCGAACGCGGCTCGCACGACGACCTCATCGCGCAACGTGGGGAGTACTACCAGCTCTATACCGGCGCGGTGGAACTGGAGTAGCCAAGGACTGCCTTCGGCAGACCGTCATGTTTCCTCGGCACTGTCGTGCCTCGGCGTCGCCTATGGGAAGTCCACCGGGCTTCCCGCTTAACGGCTCCGCAGCTAGTGGCTGATATTCCAGTCGCTGGCATTATCCGCGAAAGTCCCATCCGAACATGTCGGAATGGGACTTTCGTCGGGTGGGGGAGGAGTGGCCTTCCCTACCCGGCACGATAATTGGGGGTGTGCGCCACGCCTCAGTTTGCCAGGTAGTTGGCGATCGCGCCGGCGGCGGCGTAGCCTTTGCGGTACATGAGTTCCAGTCCCTCGAAGGACTTGCTCAGCGTCGAAAGCCCGCACAGGTCATCGGGCGCGAGGATGAGCACGCGGCCGTCGCGCTCATCCTCCTTGGCCAAGGCAACCTCGTCGTTGTAGGTGGCGTATCGGTTCAGCAGTCGCTCAGCGGCGGCCGGATAGGAATGCCGAAGGATTCGCGCCGGCGCGATGTCGCGCTTCTGCTCGCGCAGCACGTCCTTCGGCCTTGTCAGCACCAGCACGATGCGGTCATATCCGTCGTCAATGGCCTTCTGCACGGGGACCGGATCGACGATGCCACCGTCGAAATACGGGACGCCGTCGATCACATACGGCTCGCAGGCCACGGGCACGGCCGACGAAGCCTTCATGATGTTGAAATCATCGTAATGCACGTCGGACTTGTCGAAATACTTCGCGGAACCGTCCAACGCATTGCACGCGATCACCGTGAACCCGGTGGGGTTCGCCGCGAACGCCTCATAATCCACCGGATATTCGCCGTCGTGATTGCTCAGCGTGCCGTATACGTAATCCAGATTCGCGAAATTGTGGTGCTTGACATAGCTGTCGAAGCTGGCGTATTCCTTGCGGAAGGCGTATTCGGTGTAGAACTTGTGGTTGCGGCCGTGCTGGCCGGCGAGGAACGACACCATGTTGGCGCTGCCTGCGGAGACGCCATAGCAGTGGTCGAACGTGATGCCTTCCTCCTGACAGCGGTCCATCACGCCGGCTCCGAATATCGCGCGGAAGCCTCCGCCGACATCGATCAGCGCCGTCCTGTGCGAGGGTTTCGATTGTGCGGATACATCACTGCGCTGTGTGTCGGTGCGTTGCGATTCGACCGTCTCGGCTGCACCCGCGTCCCGTGCGCCCGTATCCGCGTGGGCCGTGGCCTTGTGACCGTTGTCCGTCGCCTTCACCGTCATCGTCGTCCCCTTTCGTAGTGTCGTCCAAGTGTACGCCCGTTATGCGGACAATCACGGTGTCTGCCAGGGTCGCCCGATCTAGCTGTGCAGCAGTTCTCGTGACAGCGCGGCGATGCGTTCGCCGCTATCGGAATTCGCGATCTCGACGCCGCCGTCCATCTCCTCGGGAGCAAGCTTCCCCAACGATTCCAGAACCATGCCCAGATGCCGGACCGTTCCGCGATTGCCATCGATAATCGCGGTCGTCGACGGCAGCAGCTCACGGAAGTAGTCGCGGTAGAACACGAAATGCGTGCAGCCGAGCACCACCGAGTCGATGGACGGAAGGTCATAGCCGTCAAAATACCGGTGCAGGGTGCGCATCACCAGGTCATGGTCGCAAAGCCTTCCGCTTTCGACGATTTCCACCAGATCGGGGCACGGCTGGGGCGAAATCATGTTGTTCGCCTTGAAACGGTCCATCAGTGCGGCGAACTTGTGCTCGCGCAGCGTCAGCGGCGTAGCCGCGACGATGACGTGCTGCGGCATGTGCCGTGCGGGCGCGGGCCCGTCTCCCGCGGCGGTGTCGCCCCGATCGCAGGCGACCTTCAGCGCGGGCTCCATGCCGATGATCGGAATGTCGTAATGGTCGCGCAACGCGTTCACCGCCGCGGACGTGGCGGTGTTGCAGGCGATGACCACCGCCTTGACCCCCTGACTCATGAACCTCTCCATGATGTCGAAGCTCAGCCGACGCACCTCCTGCGGGGTCTTCGTGCCGTATGGCGCGTTCGCGGAATCCCCGAAATACAGGACCCGCTCGTGAGGCATGTCCTGCACGATCTGTCGCACCACCGAAATACCGCCCAAGCCGGAATCGAATACGCCGATCGGTGCCGTCGAAGTCATGTCCCATCGCCTTTCCAACGTCTAGCGGCCAAGCCTTCCTGCCGGGAGGCCGTGTCATCGAACGCCCCCATACTATCGCACACCGTTATCCGGCGCATGCGTTTGCGGCCGCAGCGCACGATGTCGTCGCACGGCCGCAAGCGCAGCAGTCGTGCAGCAACGCATCGGCTGTACAGCAACGCATCGGACGGCCAGCCCATTCGCGGGCTGGGAGTACTCTGGCAGTCATGAGTATCCCGAAAAGCGTCACCAAGGCGCATGCGACCGGCAATGATTTCATCGCGTATCTGGATTCCGACGGCCGTTTCGAGCCGACCGCCGATGAGGTGCGGCAATTGTGCGACAGGCATTTCGGCATCGGCGCCGACGGCCTGCTCAGGCTCACAAAACCGCAGTACGTCGCCGATCTGAGCGAGGCGCAGGTCGCGGCGTGCGATGACGGAGACGCCGAGTGGTTCATGGACTATCGCAACGCCGACGGATCGCTCGCAGAGATGTGCGGCAACGGCACGAGGGCGATCACGCTGTTCGCCCAGCGGTGCGGCGTGGCGTCGACGCAGGTGGGGGAGCCGTTCCGCCTGGGAACGCGCGCCGGTGTCAAGACGCTGCGCCCGCTCGGCGACGTGGCGCCATACGGCAGGGATGTGTTCCGCGTGGACATGGGCTCATGGCGGCGCGGCGGCCTTGACGCCTTCACGGTGACCATTCCCGGCACGCCGGGAGCCGCCCGCGGCACGTTCGTGGACATGGGCAATCCGCATGTGGTCTGCGTGATCGAAGACGCGATGTCCACGCTGCCAAGGGTCGAGGATCTGGATCTTGTGACCAAACCGGAGGTCTCACCGGTGCTGGAATCCGACCAGAACGCGGAGTTCGTGCGCGTCGACGAGATCGACGCTGCCGCAGGGACGGGAGAGGCGACCATGCGCGTCAATGAGCGCGGTTGCGGCGAGACGCTGTCCTGCGGCACCGGTCTGTGCGCCACCGCGATCACGCTGCGCGCCAAAACCGGCGTAGATCACTGGGACATCACCGTGCGGGGAGGCACGGTGCGGGTGGACGTCACCGATGAGACCGTCGCGCTCACCGGTTCGGCCACTCTGGTCGCGGACGTGACGTTGATCTGATCGATCGAGGCTCTCAAAACTCGAAGATACAAAAAAGGAACCGCCATTTTCCAACAATGGCGGTTCCCTATCTTCGAGTTTTGAGAGCTTCGTTTTCGTATCAGGCGAAAATTGCCGGCCCATCCACGACGATAATCAGCACGATCAGCGCAATGATCCAGACCACGTCCACCATCAGATCGAAATTCAGCCGGTAGTACTTGCGCAGGCCGTTGGATTTCGCCGGCATCCGCTGCACGCTCACCGTAGCGTGCGACAGCGCCATGAACTGGATCGTCGTGGCGAACATCAGGCCCAGGCACCACGGGCACAGGGCGCGGATCACGAACATCGATTGGATGAACAGCCAGTAGGCGTACGCCAAGGCCGCGAGCCCGCCCAGCCATGTGCAAAGCGCGAACCAGCGCGGCACGACGACCTTGGACAGGCCTATCACCGCAATCGTGACGAACACGGATTCGGCGGCGATGCCGAAGAAGGCGTTCGGGAAGCTCAATCCGGCGAATTTGATGAACTCCGCCTGCCATGATTCCGCCACGGTCGAGCAGGAGACCACGGCATTCACGTCGCAGCCGAGCTTGACGCCGGGATTGCGAGCGAGCTGCAGCGTCTCCGCCGACAGCATGAGGGAGACGAACAATGCCGCCGCGGAGGCGGCCAACATGACCAGATACGTCCAGACCGCGCCATGACGCCAGCCGGTGAGCCCGGCGTCGACGCTGATGTCAGCCTGTTTGACTGCATCGCTGTTGTGAGTCATACATCATCCTTACGTTCGAGGAGACCGTGATGAGGGTGGCTGACAACGCGGCGATATCACGGTGGTTCTTGATTTTTCGCGGGGTTATGACGCGCCTTGTGCAATAACCGACAGCACACAGCTTACGATGGATACATGACTCGTTTAGCACTTGCCGCCGCGCCGCCGAAGTCGGGCTGGGACATCCACTGCCATACGGTGTATTCGGACGGGACGCAGACCCCGGCGTCCCTGGTCGAACTGAGCCGCCATATCGGCCTGCACGGGGCCTCGATCAGCGACCATGACACGACCAGCGGATGGGCGGATGCCGAGGCCGCGGCGCGCGAGGAGGGCATGCGCCTGCTGCGCGGCACGGAGATCACGGCGTGCGATGGGCCGGTGTCGGTGCACATGCTCGCGTATCAGTACAATCCCAACGACCGTCATACGTCGGACCTGTTCGCGCGCACACGTCAGGCGAGGCTGAAGCGAACCAAGGCCATGGTGGCGCGACTGGGCGAGGATTATCCGATCAGCTGGCAGTCTGTGCTGGAGCAGGTGCACGAGGGGGAGCGGACCACGATCGGACGTCCGCACATCGCCGATGCGCTGGTCGCCGCGGGCGTGTACCGCACGCGGTCCGAGGCGTTCGCCGACGCGGTGAGCGCCACATCGAAGTATTACATCCCCACGCCCTCCCCGACCACGCACGAGGTGCTCGCCGCCGTGGCCGCAGCCGGCGGCGTGGTGATCATCGCGCATCCGGGCGCGGTGAATCGCAACGTGACACTGCTGTCCGACAGCCAGATCGAGACGCTGATCGAAGAGGGGCTTGACGGGCTGGAGGTATGGCATCGGGACAATCCGCCGCAGCAGCGGGAACGGCTGTATGCCATCGCGCAGGCGCATCAGCTGCTGGTCACCGGCGGATCGGACTGGCATGGCGCCGGCAAGCCGAACCATCTGGGCGAGAACCTGACTGATGACGAGACCGTGGCCGAGATCGTGCGGCGAGGGGCGATTTCGCTGGTCTGACACCGACCATCGACCCCGGCTGTAGAGAAAACACAAAACCGGGAGCGGCCGCAGGGCGTTCAAACCCTCCGGTCGCTCCCGGTCGTCACTGTATATCCGGCCGACTCCCGCCTACGCACAAAGGCGGGAGAGGGGAGCCATCTGAGCCCGGCGTTCGGTCAGAGCGCCCCGAAGCCCACGGCGTGCTTGGTCTCGGAGCCGATGAGCGCGTATCCGAGCGCGTTCGCCGGCACGATGATGCGACGGCCCTTGTCGTCCGTCAGCTTGATCGGGGTTCCGGCCGACAGCGCCGATTCGATGGCCTCGGTGACGCTGGCCGCGTCCTCCTCGGTGCTGAAGGTGACGGGTCGCGCCACATTGGCGATGCCCAATTCGATGTCCATGTTTGCTCCTCTCGGGATGATGCGCTGTTGAAGGCGCTGGGTGGATGATGTGTCCGACGCCCGTTTGCGCCACGGGCTTTCAGTCGCATGCACGCGTGCCGATGAAAGCCATTGTGCATTGCTCCCATCGACGTGCGTGACGGTTTTCGCTGTAGGCTACTTGCCTTGCGATGACTGCAGCTCGGACTGGGCGTCACGCATGGCGCGTTCCTCACGTTCGAGCAGCGGGATGACGATGGTCGGGGTGTCGCGCGCCGCCGACGCGCCGTCCTGTCGGTCCGGCGTCGCTTGGGACGGGGCGTCTTCGATATGGGCGGCCGGCGTCGCGTTCGGCGTGCGGTCGTCGGTATCGTCCGTGGTGCCTGTTGCGTCTGCATCGCCCGTGTCGTCGCTGTCCCCGCGGCTCAGCGTCATCGTTTCCGATGTCGTGCCCGCCGTTGCCGTGACATGTTCCGTCTCAGCGCTGTACCGAATTCCCATGGTCTGCGGATCGAACTCCCCGGCCGCCTTGATGTCCGCGGAACCGGTGCGGTCGGTCTCGTCGGTGTTGTCGTTCGGGTCGGCGATGTCGTCGGGCACACGCGCTCCGGCCTGTGTCGCGGCCGCGGCCTTGCGCCGGTCGGCGTCATTGAGCAGCGTGCCGACGGTGATGGTCGATGGCGGCTTGGACGACTGGGCACCCGACGTCGTCGCGGGCGCGGTCTTACGCGTGAATGCGCCGAGCTGGTGGGCCAGCCGCTCCACCTGCGCCTTGAACTGGATGATTTTCTGACTATCGGCCCGGTTCAACGCATCGATGAACTCGCCGACCTGCTCCATTTGCAGCCACAGGTTCGCGCGCAGCATGATCAGATCGTCCAGACGAGAACCCATCATGCGGCCATACGCCGCAAGCACCGCATTGCGGTGATCTTCGTCAAGCTTGCCGAAAATCCACGCGAGATCGCGTGCCGGATCGTTGACCTGCATGTTCTGCCAGTTCGTCACCGCGGTGATGGTCGCGCTGGAAAACAGAACGTCGCCATCCGAGAACCCGCCATGCACCGGGCAGGTGACGAACGACCACAGGCCCTCCGTCTCGATGATCCGGCCCCAGCTCGACGTGATTTCCGGCGGCACATGGCCCGCCTGCCGCAGCCGCTTGATCCAGGCGGTCAGCTGGGCGCGAATCTGCCCGGTGGAGAATACCGGATACGATTCGGCCTGCAGGAAATTCGGTCGCAGCCGGTGAATGGCGCCGATGGCCGTGCCCATCGCCGCGCAATCATCCAAAGTAAGCAGATCGAGGGGTCTTGCGACGCCATCGTTGTGCGCCGCCACCATCACGGTCGCGCCGCCGGTGAGCGTGCTTTTCTCCTTGCCGTCAACGAATGCAAGCACCGTATCCAGGGCGAATCCGAGACCGCCTGGATCCTTGGCACGCTCCAGCGTCCTGGCGGCCTGCACGCGCCCGGTCAGGCGCTTGCGGCCGTCTTCGGTGTCGCATGCGTATATGTCATACATCCTGCCTGCGGCATCCTGCATCACGGCCTGATCGATGCCCGCGGCGTCGTCGGTGTCGTTGGCCCGTTCGCTGTCTCGCACGCCGGCCATGACGATGCTGGGCATCGCCGCCGAGGCGAGTGCCGCCAACATAAGCTTGCTTCGTTGAGTCACACTCCCACACTAATACAATGTCGCGCCTCGCGGGAGGCAATTGGCCGTATGACTCGCGGAAAATCACGGTTTGCCCACTATGCTGGCAGCGCATCGGCCGGGCATGCGCCACAATGGAGGATATGAGTGCATCGAGCGAGACGATTCTTGAGGGGCTGGACGATGCGCAGATGTCGGCCGTTACCGCGTTGGACGGCCCGGTGCGCATCATCGCGGGGGCCGGAGCGGGCAAGACCCGCACGGTGACCCGTCGCATCGCCTATGCGTGCGCGCGGGGGGATTGGGATGCCCGCAAGGTGCTCGCCGTGACGTTCTCGGTGAAGGCGGCCGCGGAGATGCGCGCGCGGCTGCAGACGCTGGGGGTCGGCGACGACGTGACCGCTGCGACGTTCCATTCTGCGGCATTGCAGCAGCTGAGGCGTGTGTGGGACGACATCTTCGAGACGCCGCTGCCGCACGTGACCTCCGACCAGCGCGAGAACGTGGAGAGGGCGATCAGACGGGTCACCAATGCCGCGGACATCGATGCGCAGCAGGTGCGTGACGTCAGGGCGGAGATCAACTGGACGAAGGTGTCGCTGGTGGCGCCCGACGACTATCCGCGCGTGTGCTCGGCGACGCGCCGTCAGCCGCCGGCGGAGCTCGATCCGCAGCGTTTCGCCGACATCATCACGGCGTACGAGGGGGAGAAGACGGTCCGCGGACAGATCGATTTCGATGACATTCTGCTGCTCGTGTGCCATGTCATGGATGATTACGAGGAGTTGGCCGCCTCGATCCGCTCGTCGATTGGCTGGCTGACGGTCGACGAGTATCAGGACGTGTCGCCGTTGCAGCATCGGCTGATGACACTGTGGCTCGGAAACAACCGCAACGTGTGCGTGGTCGGCGATCCGGCGCAGACGATCTACTCGTTCGCCGGGGCGAGCAGCTATGACCTGCTGCATTTCGCGGACGAGTTCCGCCCGCTGGCCGCCGACGTCACTCTGAACACGGATTACCGCTCGACGCCGCAGGTGGTGCGGTATGCGAACCGGGTGCTGGCCGCCGCGCCAGAACGGGAACAATATCTGGTGCTGCGTTCGGCGCGTTCGGGCGGGCCGCGCGTGGGCCACACATGCTATGACACCGATGAGGAGGAGGCGCGGGGCATCGCCGCGCGGATAGCGCGTCTGGTCGCCGGCGGTGTGGATCCCGGCGATTGCGCGGTGCTGACGCGCATCAACGCACAGCAGCCCGCGATCTGCACCGCGCTTCGGGCCGAGGGATTGCGATACCGGGTGAGGCGTGACTCCGGATGGCAGAACTCGGCGCTCGCGGATGATGCTCAGAGCCGTCTGGCCCTGCTGGAGGCCAAGGGATTGAGCGCCGCAGCCTCATCGGTGACCGTTTCGACGATTCACGCGTCCAAGGGTCTGGAGTTCCCGTACGTGTTCATCGTCGGTTGCTCGGAGGGGCTGATTCCCTACGGCGCATCGATTGCGGGCGAGGCTTTGGAGGAGGAGCGGAGGCTGCTGTATGTCGGTGTCACCCGCGCCGAGGACGGATTGCACATGTCGTACGCGCGGGCCAAGGACGAGGGCTCCGTCCCAATCGCCTCCCCAGCCGCTTCCTCAGCTGACCCAAGGCACATGTCGCATGCCCCCCCGCTGGCGGGGGCATGCTTGTGTGTGGTGACGTTACTTGGCGGAATCGTTTTCGTCGTTTTCGCCGCCGTCCTCGCCGAGCAGTTTGCTCAGTTCGGCGTCCCAGTCGATGGCGCCGCCATCGTTCTGCGCCTCGGCTCCGTTCGCGTCGTCCTTTGTGCCGTCCTTCGCGTCACCTGCGACGGAAGCTCCGTCATCCGTTCCGGCCCTCGTAACGCCTGAGGCCGTGTCCCCCGCGGCTCCGGAGTCGACGGTCTTGGCCTCATCGGGCAATGCTGGCAGCAGATCGGGGTGGGACCAGGCGCCGTCGCGCCCTTCGACACCACGCTCCGCGGTGATCTGCTCCCAGAGGGCCGCCGCCTCGCGCATGCGCTTGGGGCGCAGCTGCATGCCCAGCAGCGACTCGAAGGTGCGTTCCGCCGGGCCGCCCACCGCGCGCTTGCGCCTCATCATCTCACGAAGCTGCTCGATATGCGGAATGTGCGCCATGCCGGCGCGCCACGTCACGCAATCCACCCAGCCCTCGACAAGCGCCATCAGCGTCTCCAGCGAGACCAGCGCCTCACGCTGCTCGGGCGTATCGGGGATGCCCACCTTGGTCAGGTTCACCGCGCCGGAGATCGACTCCGGATCCATCGCGCCCGCATCGCGAAGCTGCTCCTCCATCGCGTCGAGATCGATGGTGATGCCACGCGCGTATTTGCCGATCAACGCCTCGAACCGCGGCATCAGCCACGGCACTCCTGCGAACAGACGGGCGTGCGCGACTTCGCGCAGCGCCAGGAACGCCGTCACCTCCGCGACGGGGATGTCGAGCGACGCCGCGTATTCCTCGATGTTCTGCATGATCAGTCCGCCCGCGGGGTTCTTGAGCAGCGCGATGCCCTGGTCGAAGCTGCCGTTGACCTCGTGCGACAGGTCTCCCGCGGCGTGCCCCAGCTGCATGGCGAATGACGTGTTGCCCAGCAGCTTGATGAGCTGCCCGGGATCCTTCATGCCATCGGGGACGGGAATCGGCACCGGTCCGGCAAACATGCCCGCGATCTCGCCGTTGAACGAGTTGCCGAGACGCTCGGAGATCACCGAGGCGAGCGCGTCGTTCATCGACTGCGCGACCGGCCCGGCGAATTTCGCCCACGATTCCAGCGTGTCCTCGACCCAGCCGGCCCGTGTGAGCATCTGCGTCTCTCCTGAGGTCGGGTCGAATGTGCAGGCCGTGTCCAGCCACAGGTTGGCCTCGCTGAGCGCCCGCCGCGCGATGTCGGCCGACTGCGCGCTCACCGTTCCCTGCGAGCCGTCGGCGTTCGCCTTCTGCAATGCGATGGACTTGGCGAGTTTCACGTTGATCGGCCCGGATTCCACGGTCTGCTTCATATCTCCGAACGTGTTCAGTCCGCCGGCGGTGAACGCCTGCATGAGCGATTGCACTTCCTCGGGCTTGGGGAGCTTGCCGATATCCTGGCTCATCAGCTGCTCGCGGATCTCGTCGGGCAGCTGCGAAAGCTGGTTCCATGCCATTTCGCCCTGCACCGGTCCGAAGCAATCGATGAACCATTGCCGCATCGCGTTCTCATCCATGGTGTTTCCCGCCTTATGTGTTAACGTCAGTTGATTCCATATTATGGGAGGTATGGCGAATATGCATGAAAACAACCAACTTCACGCGCACAGCGCACTTTCGCGCATCCGCAACTACCTCGGCTCGCACTCGCTCAGGTATTTCGCCGGCGCCATCGCCGTGATACTGGCAGTGGTGACGATGATGCTGCCGTCCGCGTATACGGTAGAGGGCCCGGGGCCGACGCAGGATGTGCTCGGCTCGTCGTCAGGCTCCGATGTGATCAGCATCTCCGGCGCTGAAACCCACAAGGATTCCGGCAAGCTGCTGCTCGTCACCGTCAACGCCGCCGGCGTGCCCGGGTATCCCGTCACCAACGCTCAGGCGTTGGTCGCATGGCTTGATCCGAAGCAGACCGTGATGCCGCAGGAGGTCGTGTTCCCGGTCGGGCAGACCAGCGAGGAGTACGCCGAGGAATCCTCCCATGAGATGGACTCATCCCAGTCGTCGGCGACCAATGCCGCGCTCTCGTATCTTAAGGGCAAGGGCATGGACGTCTCCGGCGTGAAGGTGTCGATGCATGTCGACGACATCGGCGGCCCGTCCGCAGGCATGATGTATGCGCTGGGCGTCATCGACAAGCTCACCGAAGCCGATGAGACCGGCGGCAAGACCATCGCTGGCACCGGCACGATCGACGCGAAGGGCAAGGTCGGGGCCATCGGCGGCATTCGGCTCAAGATGCTGGGCGCCCTGCGTGACGGCGCGACATGGTTCCTCGCTCCCGAGTCGAACTGCAATGAGGTGGTAGGGCACGTGCCGCAGGGCCTGCGTGTCGTCAAGGTGTCAACGCTCGATGAGGCGTATCAGGCTCTGGTGGCGATCGGGCAGGGGCACACCGACGGATTGGCCGGCTGCACCGCATCGTGAGTCGCCCATCCCGGCCCGCCGGAACGTGTCCGGACGAAGCATGGAACCGGCCTGTCCACGTGGCAGCGGGACGGACGGGAATCGGCCATGAGACGTGCGCGTCCATCGGCATGTCCCGTATCAATTGCGAGAAAAACCCAAAAAACATCCGGTTTTTCGGAGTGTTAACGTCGCTGTTCCCAGCGTTTTGGTAATGTGTTCACCGTGAATGAAACGGCATCACAGAACGGTGAAGAATTTGGTTTCCAGTCCGGCGACATCGTGCAGGAATGGTTGTGGGATGACGACGTCGATGACTCGGTGCGCGCCAAGATCGAGGATCTGACCGGCGAGGATCTGGTCGACGAGGACTATGATTCCGCAGTCGACGGAGCCATTGTCTGGTGGCGGGACGGTGATGACGAGGACGAGCTGTCCGACACCATCGTGGACGCCTATTCGGTCGTCGGCGATGATGGCCCTTTCTGGGTGCTGACCCCCAAGCCCGGCAGGACCGGCGCGGCGAGTTCCAGCACGGTCCAGTCCGCCGCCAAGACCGCCGGCATGAACGCGGCCACACCGCTCACCGTAAGCCCCGACTGGAACGGCATCCGGCTTCGGGCGTTCGGCAAGGGACGCTGATCCGGCCTGTCCGCCGGCACGATACCAGCGGACGATATCGACGGCGGCATCATGCATGCCGCCGCATCTGACGTACGGCATCAGAGGCATCATGCATGCCGCCGCCGTCACAGCCAACATGCCCGGGGCGCGAACCGCCGCACATGGAATGAGCCGTGCACGCCGTGAAGCGGGCCCCGCGAATCAGCGCTGCGCCACGGATTGCTTGTCAATCAGCGTGCAATGAATCTTCGCCGGTATTGAGGCGTCCAACGGCGGCAGGGGAGCGGTCGTCTCCGGTTCGTCATCGTCCGGCTCCCGACCCTCGATCAGCGATACCAATTTGCGCGTCGCCCAATACCCCATCTCATAATGCGGCAGCTCCACGGTCGTCAGCTGCGGCTCCAGCGTCTCGGCGAACACCCGGTGGTTGTCCACACCGACCACGGACACGTCCCGGCCGACGACCAGGCCACGTCTCGCCGCGTTCTCGTACACGTACCATGCGCGGGCGTCATTGAAGCAGAAGTACCCGTCGGGCCGCCTCCGCTCGAACAGGTCGGTCACGGTCTGCAACGCAGGCCCGTTGTTCGGCACGGCGACCACCAGCGACTCGTCGAACGGCATGCCCGCCTCCAACAGTGCACGGCGATACCCCTCCAGCCGTCCCTGCTGCGCGAGCATCGGCTCCGAGCAGCCGATATAGGCGATGCTCGCGCAGCAGGCGTCGATCAGCCGCTTGGTCGCGTCGTAGCCGATGAGCGTTTCATCCGGTTCGATGCTGGCATACCGGCCGGTGCGATCCGTGGCGTCGACGAGCACCAGCGGATAATCGTGCAACGGTTTCGGCACGTCGGTGAAACGGTTCGACATCTTCGCGTAAAGGAACCCGTCCACCCCATAGCGTTTCAGCGTGGCGATCTCCCTCGCCTCGTCGCTGTTGCCGTCGGTGTTCACGGTCAGCAGCATATACCCCAACTTGCTGGCCGCGTCCTGCGCGCCGAGGATGATTCCGCCCGCATAGGGCGTGGCGGCGATCCCCTCGCTGATGAAACCCAGGATGCGCGTCTTGCTGGTGCGCAGCGAGCGTGCAAGCGGATTAGGCCGGTAGCCGAGCCGCTTGGCGGTGGCGCGCACCTGTTCGGCGATGGCGGGTTTGACCCGGCCCTCGTCGCGATCGTTCAATACCAAGGAAACGGTAGAGACCGACACCCCCGTTCTCTCGGCGACCTCCTTCATCGTCGTCATAGGGAGAACGATACACGCAATCTGCGGGTTTCGCAGGATTGTTCACGCTATTGACATCCGCCTGCCGGTGCCATGCAATCGCTCGGTGGCGGTCATCTGGTGGCGGTCGCGGGCACAGGCAGGGCGGCGGTTATTCGTCGCCGGTCACTCGCTTTTGCCGGAGAGGATGGCGTCGACGATCTTCGGCTTCTCGGTGAGCTGACCGGTGAATCCAGGGCGGATGTCCATGTGTAGCACGAGGCTCGTGCGGTAGCCCTGCTCGGCGAGCTTCTTGGCGGCCTCGCCGGCCACTTTGAGCACTTCGTCCAGGTCGCCTTCCACGTTGGTGAACAGCGCATTGGTCTCCTGCGGCAGGCCGGATTCGCGAATCACCTCGACGGCCTGCGCCACATATGGCGACACCTCGGAGCCGACGCCGTTCGCGGAGACCTGTATAGCCGCCACGGTGTTGAGATACGGCTTGCCGGTTTCCAGGTCGATCGGCACTTCCTGCGTGACGGCGTTGCGGTCGATGGTCATATGAATGCCCCCTGATTGGTTGGTTGTTGCTGTGTTGGATGGTCTGTATATACGGTATGTTCCGGCCGGCGTCGCCATAAGGGATCCGCCTGCCGCGTGCAGGTCAGTGCCAGTGCCATGCGTGGTCCATCGGCCCGGAACCGTGGCCGAGGTTCAGCTGCGCGCCGAGCACTCCGGTCAGATAGTCCTTGGCATGGCGGATCGCGTCGGGCAGTGCCTCGCCTTTGGCCAGATTCGAGGCGATCGCCGACGACAGCGTGCATCCTGTGCCATGCGTGTTCGGATTGTCCACGCGCACGCCGTGAATCCATGTCGCGACGCCATCGGCATACAGCAGGTCGCTCGCGTCGGCCACGCCATGCCCGCCCTTGACGAGCACCGCGCAGCCGTAATGCTCCGACACGGTGCGGCCGGCGTCCTCCATCGCCGTATCGCTCACGATACGCGTGCTCTCACGGTCGGTGTCCTCAGCCCATTTCGCAGGGTCCAGCGAGGCTCCCCGGTGGGCGATCAGGTCAAGCAGCACCTCGGTTTCGGGGATGTTCGGCGTGATCACCTCGGCCAGGGGGAACAGGCGCTCGGTGAGTGCAGTGATGGCGTCGTCATCAATGAGCTTGGCGCCGGACGTGGCGACCATCACCGGATCGAGCACGATATGACGTGCGTGATGGGCCTCCAGCCGGTCCGCTATCGTGCAGATGAGTTCCGCCGACGATACCATGCCGATCTTGACCGCGGCCGGCGGAATGTCCGTGTACACCGCGTCGATCTGTGCGGCGACCATGTCCGGTGTGATATTCTGCACATCCGTCACGCCCATCGTGTTCTGTGCGGTGATCGCGGTGATCGCGCTCATGCCGAACACCCCGTTGGCGAGCATGGTCTTCAGGTCGGCCTGAATGCCTGCGCCGCCGGACGAATCACTGCCGGCGATGGTCAGCACCGGAGGCAGCGTGGATTGCGCCGCCGTTGTGTCAAGTTGCTCTGTCATGCCGTTCATTGTAGCCGGATGGTCTTGAAATTGCGCTGTTTCTATGGTGAGATGGAGTCGTTTTGCAATCGCCGACCATGGATCGGCGACCACGGATAAAGGAGAGCTGCGGCGAGATGGCGAATGACGATATCCTTCGGCGTGATGGTGTTCTGGCGCGTATCACCGGCTTCGATGAAGGACGCACCGCATATTATGCGGTGATGCCGAACGGCCACAGCACGCAGCTGACGTTCCCCAGCCAGGAGATCTTCGACATCGGCGACGTGCTGCTGGTCGGCAAGGACTTCTATACGAAGGTGCCGCCCTCGGTGTGGCCGGTCAAGCCGCGTGTCGGCGTAATCCGCCGTGCGCTGGAGGATTGCGTGGTCATCGAGACCTCGGATGGTCTGGAATTGCTGGAAGGCGAATATCCGGTCGACATCGCGCCCGGAAACACGGTGGAGTTCACCGATCTGTTCGGCATCGAACGGGTGCTGTGGCCGACCGCGATCCGGCCGGGGGAGTCCGACCATGATGACGACATCAAGCAGTACCGCCTCACGCCGAGTGCCGATCCGTCGCTCACGTTCGCGGCGTTCGGTGGGTATGAGCGGGTGATCGCCCGCGCGAAGGAGCTGATCGAGACGCAGCTGGGCAACAGCGCCCAGATGCGGGCGATCGGCGCGAAGCCCATCAAGGGCGTGATCTTCACCGGCGCGCCGGGTACCGGCAAGACGCACCTGGCCCGCATCATCGCGAACGTGGCTGACGCCCAGTTCTACCTTGTCTCCGGTCCGACGATCGTCAGCAAGTACGTCGGCGACAGTGAGGAGACGCTGCGCATGATCTTCGCCGCGGCGCAGTCCGACAAGCGCGCGATCATCTTCTTCGACGAGATCGATTCGATCGCCTCCTCGCGCGAGACCGACACGAACGGCGTCGGCAAGCGCCTGGTGGCGCAGCTGCTCACATTGATGGACGGTTTCGAGTCCAAGGGCAATGTGGTGGTGGTCGCCGCGACGAACCGCATAGAGGACGTGGATCCGGCCCTGCTGCGCCCGGGGCGTTTCGATTGGCAGATTCCGTTCCCGATGCCGAGCGAGCATGACCGTCTGCGTATCCTGCAGGTGCAGGCCGCATCGCTGTCGTGCGAGGGCGAGCTGCCGTTGACCGACGTCGCCGAGCGCACCGAGGGCTGGAGCGGCGCCGAAGTGTGCGCCATCTGGACCGAAGCCGCACTGGTGGCCGCCAAGGACAAGCGTGCCGCGATCCGCGCCGGCGACCTCATGACCGCATTCGAGCGCGTCGAGCATCGGCCCGAGTTCCGCGCACGTCGGCACTAGGTGCGAGCTCGATTCTCGGCTCCTGCTTGCGGTAAGGGTTGGTTCTTGCCCTCGCTGGCGGCCGCAGGCCGTCCTTGATTGCAGGGCCCGGAGGGCTCCCGCGTAGCGGGCGATGGTGTGGTCTTGTGTTTCGTCGGTTTTGCATCCGTTCTGCCGTTTGTCCACCCTCCGGTGCTGCGTGCCACCTCCCGCCAGCGGGAGGGGATGGGTCTTGTCTGCTGGTCTGATTGGGATGTGGAGTCTTTTGTTCCAAAGTGTGAGACAAGTCGAGGATTTTGTGCCACACCACGTCGAAAACGCCGGTTTTGCGCGTGGTGTGGCACAGGACCTTGCTGCGGAATCGGTTTTAACCGGTTACATGCGCTGCCGTGGTACAAGAGGAATATCGGCAATCCTTGAAAAATGGCCGATTCCGCTGTCCGGTGCGAATCCTCCCGTATCGGGCGTGTACCACACCACGGTCAAAAACGTGTTTTTCGTCCTGGTGTGGCAGCGACTTCGCCGTCATGGCTGCACCCGCACAGCCTCATCCGCACAGCCGCACCCGCATAACCGTCACCGACCGGCGGGAGAGCGACGACCTGATGCGCTACCGATGCGCCCGCAGGAAGTGCTTGATGAGTCGCACCAAGGCGAATCCCACGAATGAGAATACGGTGAATACCAGCATGAAGTATCCGATTTGCTCCATGCAGCCCCATGAAAGCTGCCATCCGCCAATCGAGGTGCAGACGTCGGCCTTCGCGCAAGGACCGCCTTCGAACCCGTGGATCAGAGCGAACAGCAGCGGGAGTGAGACCGCTACGCATCCGAGAGGGAATTTCCAAGTGCTTTTCCTGAAGCAGGCAGCCGCGATATTGATGATAAGCAATACTGGAGGAACAAGGAAGTTGATCATCAGTGCAGCGGCCATGAAGCCCTCATAATCGGGCTGAACTATACAGGCCAGAAGCAGGCCGTAAAGGACGGCTACGATCAGCATGCAGGCGAATCGTCCGGGATTGCCGCGTATCCACGAACCGGATTTCGACAGTATGGAAAGGCTGTTGTTCGTCGTACTCATGGAATCCCTTTCTCGACATTGAGCAACGTATATCCATGATACGGGATGGCGCCCGTCAGAGGAAGAGCCGCAAATACGAATGCCCCCCGCTAGCGGGGGGCATTACCGATGAAGGCTGGAGCTTAGTGGCTGACCTTGGAGTAGAGCTTGCCGCCCTGGGCGCGGTACTTTTCACCCATGGCGTCCATACCGGCAAGAATCTCCTCGGGGCTCAGGACGTTGGCGGACACGACGGTGTCGTCGGTGACCGGGTTCGCCGGGGTCTCGACGCCCTCCGGGATCTTGCCGGCGACGGCGTCCGCGACGATCTGCTGCTGGGCGGCCTCGCCGCCGAACGCCTTGCGGATGTTCTGCGAGATGGCCATCGAGCAGAACTTCGGGCCGCACATCGAGCAGAAGTGCGCCATCTTGGCCGGCTCGGCGGGCAGGGTATCGTCGTGGAAGGCGATGGCGGTGTCCGGATCGTAGCTCAGGTTGAACTGGTCGAGCCAGCGGAACTCGAAGCGGGCCTTCGAGATCGCGTTGTCGCGGTCCATTGCATGCGGGTGGTGCTTGGCGATGTCTGCGGCGTGGCAGGCGATCTTGTAGGCGATCACGCCCTGCTTGACGTCATCCTTGTTCGGCAGACCCAGGTGCTCCTTGGGCGTCACGTAGCACAGCATGGCGGTGCCGTAACGGCCGATTTCGGTGGCGCCGATGGCGGAGGTGATGTGGTCGTAGCCCGGCGCGGTGTCGGTCGTCAGCGGTCCCAGCGTGTAGAACGGGGCGCCGTGGCACACGGCCTTCTCCAGCTCGATGTTCATGCGCACCGTGTCGAAGGGCACGTGGCCCGGTCCCTCGATCATGACCTGCACATCCTTGGCCCACGCGCGCTCGGTGAGCTCGCCCAGGGTCATCAGCTCGCTCAGCTGGGCCGCGTCGTTCGCGTCGGCCAGCGAGCCGGGGCGCAGACCATCGCCGAGCGAGAACGCCACATCGTACTTGGCGAAGATGTCGCACAGTTCGTCGAAGTGCGTGTACAGGAAGCTCTCCTGATGGTGACGCAGGCACCAGTCGGCCATGATGGAACCACCACGGGAGACGATGCCGGTGACGCGGTTGGCGGTCAGCGGCACGTAGCGCAGCAGCACGCCGGCGTGGATGGTCATGTAGTCCACGCCCTGCTCGCACTGCTCGATCACGGTGTCGCGGAACAGCTCCCAAGACAGCTTGGAAGCGTCATCCTCGACCTTTTCGAGCGCCTGGTACATCGGCACGGTGCCGATCGGCACGGGGGAGTTGCGCAGGATCCACTCGCGGGTGGTGTGGATGTCGTTGCCGGTCGACAGATCCATCACGGTGTCGGCACCCCACTTGGTGGCCCAGGTGAGCTTCTCCACTTCTTCATCGATGGAGGAGGTGACGGCCGAATTGCCCATGTTGGCGTTGAGCTTGGTGAGGAAGGCGGATCCGATGATCATCGGCTCGGCCTCGGGGTGGTTGATGTTGCAGGGCAACACGGCGCGGCCGGCGGCCAGCTCGGAGCGCACGAGCTCCACGTCGCAGTTCTCGCGGGTGGCGACGTACTGCATCTCCGGGGTGATGATGCCGTGACGGGCGTACCACATCTGGGTCACCGGGTGGTCCTTGGCGCGCATCGGCTGGTGCGTGCGTCCACGCCATTCCTTGGTGGCGCGGCCGCGCTTGATGGCGCGCTTGCCGTCGTCCTGCAGGTTGCGGCGGCGGCCCTCGTAGTCCTCGATGTCGCCGCGGTCGCGGATCCAGTCGGAGGCGCAGGGGCTTCAGGCCCTCCTTCGGGTCGCACTTCGGGGGCCTTCGGTGTTGTAGTCGTGGAACGGGCGTTCGGGCCCACCCGGGGGTGTCGGAGAGCTTGATCTCAGTGTAGGGTACCTCAAGGTCGTAGGAGCCGTACTCGTAGGAGAACGGCACAGACTTGGTCTTGCGGATGTGCGCCTTGTCGCGCTGCTTGGACCCACGGGCGGCGATGTCGACGCGCTGCTGCTTGGCGAGCTTCTGCGCGTCCTTGGCGTCCTTGGCGTTGGTGAACTTCTTTCGGTGGCCTCGGCCCCGGCGGCGGCGCTGCCTTCCTGCGCGGCCTGCGTGTCGGTGGCGGGGGTGTGGGTCACGATGCGCGGGGCGTATCCGTGGCGCTCGTCTGCGCGCACGGCCTTCCAGCCGGAGACCATCTCGCGGGTGGCGGCCTCGGGGTCTTCGGCGCCCGCGATGGCGGAGACCGCGAACCAGCCGGCGGCCTTCGTGCCGGCCAGCATGGCCATGTCAGCCGCGGTCACGCCGCCACCGACGACGACCGGGAACTCGCTGGCGGAGCAGATCGTGTTGATCTGCGCGGCATCCAGGGTCTTGCCGGAGCCGTCGTTGCCGCCCACCGAGGCTTCCGGCTTGGTGGAGGAGACGTGCAGAGGTCCGGCGCCGATGTAGTCGATGCAGCCGTCGGGCAGCTCATTGATGAGTCGGACCAGGGACTCGGTCTCAGCCGACAGTCCCACGATCGCTTCGTCGCCCAGCAGGGCGCGGGCCTCGCGCGGCTCCATATCGCTCTGGCCGATGTGCACGCCGTCGACCTTGATGCCCTTGCGGCGGGCCTGCCACACCACGTCGGCGCGGTCGTCGATCACGAAGGCCACTGAGTCGGACTTCTCGTTGTCCTCGATGATCTGCGCGATGTCGCGGGCCATCTCGGTCAGCTCGGAGGCGTCGGCGCCCTTGGCTCGCAATTGAATGAAGGTGGCGCCGCCATGCAAGGCCTGATCGATCACCTCGGTCAGCGGCCGGTCTTTGCAGTCCTGGGGGCCGACCACGAAGTACGCGCTCAGGTCGAACGAATCGCGCATGGACGCGAATGGGTATTCATTGCTCATCTGTTGTTCCTTTAATTGTGTTATTGGAAGAATATGATGCCGGCGCCACTCATCGGGAGCACCGGGAGGGGCGGCTATCGCATGTCGATCGCGCGGTCTGCCACCTCCTCGGCGGTAACGTTCCACAGCGCGTCCAGCAGCGCCACCTGGAACGAACCGGGGCCGTTGCTTCGTTTCTCGGCTATCTCGCCGGCCGTGTTGTACAGCGATGTGGCGGCGAGCGCGGCGATCAGCGGCTGCGCGACGGCGAGATACACGGCGGTGACGCCGCCGAGCGAGCATCCGGCGCCGGTGATTTTCGTCATCATGGCGCTGCCACCCGCCAGCCGGTACACGTGTTCGCCGTCGGTCACCATGTCCGTCGCACCGGAGACGGCCACCGCCGCCGTGCCGTTGGCGCCGTGCCTCGCCATGAACCGTGCGAGCCGCTGCGCCGGTGCGATGGCGGATTCCACGTCGTCGACGGATTCCACGCCGGCGGGCTTGGATGCGGTAGCGGTCGCGGATTCCTCGTTCAGCCCCCACATGGCGTCGAGCGCGATGATCTCCGAGGCGTTGCCTCGGATCACGGTCGGCGGATAGCGCTTGAATGACTGCAATATGGCGGTTCTGGTCTCTCCAATGCCGGCGGCGACGGGGTCGAGCACCCAGGGATGGCCGGTGTTGTGGAACGCCCTCGCCACTTGCGGCAGCGCGTCCTTGTAGAACGGCAGCAGGGTGCCGACGTTGATGTAGTCGGCGCCGCTGATCGTGGCGGTGTCGATGATGTCGTCCGGCAGGAAGCTCATGGCCGCCGCGCCGCCGGCGGCGAGCTGCGCGTTGGCGACAAGGTTGATGGTGACGAAATTGGTGAAGGACTGCGCCAGCGGCGTAGTCTCGCGTACCGTGCGCACCGCGTCCGCTATCTGCTCGTGCAGTGATGGCTGTGTTTGCGGCGATATCCGCGTGTTCGGCGATTCCTCGCTCATAATCATTGCTCCCTACGATGGTCTTGACCAACAGGTTCAAAGGGTCAGGCGTGTGGCCTTTCTCAACTCGCGTACTGCTGCGGGTTCCCCTGCATTGTGCCCTTCAACGCTATGGCCCAATATGGACATTGTGTCTTGCGTTTCTTGAAGGTACGTGGTAGTGGCGCCCTTTCGTTGCCGGCATGCGTTGCGTTGCGATTTTTCCGGCCCTGTATGGGGGATACAGGATTGGCGATGGCGACACGCCGTTTTTGTTAATGGCATTTACATGAAATACAGGTAATGAGATATCATTCTCATGATCACCGTGTGGATATCGCATTGGTGCGTATACACTAACAGCAACAGAGCGGCGCGGCAGGCGCTCGTGGATTCAATGAAGAAGGAACGTTTATGGCAGTTCGCAGACTTGGTGGCCGCATCGTGGCTTTCGCCGCCACAGTGGCCTTGTCAATACCGTTAGGGTTGTTAACAAATTCAGCGTGGGCGGTCGAGGACGCCACCCGATCCGACTCCACCACGCAGATGAGCTCCACGCCGGAGGTGGTCTACTCCAGCGCCGTGGATTCCAAGCAGAATCGCACCTCGGATTTCGACGCCAACTGGAAGTTCATGCTGTCCGATTCCGTGCAGGCGCAGGATCCGGCGTTCGACGATTCGGCCTGGCAGCAGGTCGACCTGCCGCATGACTACAGCATCACGCAGAAGTATTCGCAGAGCAACGAGGCCGAAAGCGCATACCTTCCCGGCGGCACCGGCTGGTACCGCAAGTCCTTCACCATCGACCGGGACCTCGCCGGCAAGCGCATCGCCATCAACTTCGACGGCGTGTACATGAACGCCACCGTCTGGTTCAACGGCGTCAAGCTCGGCACCCATCCGTACGGCTACTCGCCGTTCTCCTTCGACCTGACCGGCAACGCCAAGTTCGGCGAGGAGAACACCATCGTCGTCAAGGTCGAGAACAGGCTGCCGTCCAGCCGCTGGTACTCCGGCTCCGGCATCTACCGCGACGTCACCCTCACCGTCACCGACGGCGTGCACGTCGGCAATAACGGCGTGGCCATCAAGACCCCGAGCCTCGCCACCCAAAACGGCGGCAACGTGACGATGAACCTCACCACCAAGGTCGCCAACGACACCAAGGCCGCGGCAAACATCACCCTCAAGCAGACCGTGTTCCCCAAGGGAGGCAAGACCGACGCCGCCATCGGCACCGTCACCACCGCATCCAAGTCCATCGCGGCCGGTGCCAGCGCGGACGTGACCTCCACGATCACCGCCGCCTCGCCCAAGCTGTGGAGCATCAAGAACCCGAACCTGTACACCGTGCGCACCGAAGTGCTCAACGGCGGCAAGGTGCTCGACACTTACGACACCGAATATGGCTTCCGCTGGACCGGCTTCGATGCGACCAGCGGTTTCTCGCTCAACGGCGAGAAAGTCAAGCTCAAGGGCGTCTCAATGCATCATGACCAGGGATCGCTTGGTGCGGTCGCCAACCGCCGCGCCATCGAGCGCCAGGTCGAGATTCTCCAGAAGATGGGCGTCAACTCGATCCGCACCACGCACAACCCCGCAGCCAAGGCGCTGATTGACGTCTGCAACGAGAAGGGCGTCCTCGTGGTCGAAGAGGTCTTCGACATGTGGAACCGGTCGAAGAACGGCAACACCGAGGATTACGGCAAGTGGTTCGGCCAGGCCATCGCCGGTGACAACGCCGTCCTGGGTGGCGACAAGGACGAGACCTGGGCCAAGTTCGACCTGACCAGCACCATCAACCGTGACAGGAACGCCCCGTCCGTCATCATGTGGTCGCTCGGCAACGAGATGATGGAAGGCATCAGCGGCAGCGTCTCGGGCTTCCCGGCTACCTCCGCCAAGCTGGTCGCATGGACGAAGGCCGCGGACAGCACCCGCCCGATGACCTACGGCGACAACAAGATCAAGGCCAACTGGAACGAGTCGAACACGATGGGCGACAACCTGACCGCCAACGGCGGCGTGGTCGGCACCAACTACTCCAACGGCGCGAACTACGACAAGATCCGCACGGACCACCCCTCATGGGCCATCTACGGTTCCGAGACGGCGTCCGCCATCAACAGCCGAGGCATCTACAACCGCACCACCGGCGGCGCCCAGTCAAGCGACAAGCAGCTGACCAGCTATGACAATTCCGCAGTCGGCTGGGGCGCCGTCGCCAGCTCCGCCTGGTACGACGTGGTCCAGCGCGATTTCGTCGCCGGCACATACGTGTGGACCGGCTTCGACTACCTCGGCGAACCCACCCCGTGGAACGGCACCGTCTCCGGCGCCGTGGGCTCCTGGCCGTCGCCGAAGAACTCGTACTTCGGCATCGTCGACACCGCAGGATTCCCGAAGGACACCTATTACTTCTATCAGAGCCAGTGGAACGACGACGTGCACACGCTGCACATCCTCCCCGCATGGAACGAGAACGTCGTCGCCAAGGGCTCCGGCAACAACGTGCCGGTCGTCGTCTACACCGACGCGGCCAAGGTCAAGCTGTACTTCACACCGAAGGGCAGCACCGAAAAGCGACTGATCGGAGAGAAGTCCTTCACCAAGAAGACCACCGCGGCCGGATACACCTATCAGGTCTATGAGGGCACCGACAAGGACTCCACCGCCCACAAGAACATGTACCTGACCTGGAACGTGCCGTGGGCCGAGGGCACCATCTCCGCCGAAGCATACGACGAGAACAACAGGCTGATCCCCGAGGGGTCCACCGAGGGCAACGCGTCGGTGACCACCACCGGCAAGGCCGCGAAGCTTAAAGCCGATGCCGACCGCAAGACGATCACCGCGGACGGCAAGGACCTGTCGTACATCGAGGTCGACGTGACCGACGCCAACGGCCATATCGTCCCCGATGCCGCCAACCGCGTCACCTTCGACGTCAAGGGCGCCGGCAAACTGGTCGGCGTCGACAACGGCAGCTCGCCGGATCACGACTCCTATCAGGCCGACAACCGCAAGGCGTTCAGCGGCAAGGTGCTCGCCATCGTTCAGTCCACCAAGGAGGCGGGCGAGATCACCGTCACCGCCAAGGCCGACGGTCTGCAATCACTCCACAGTGAAGATCGCCACCACCGCCGTCCCCGGCACCAGCACCGAGAAGACGGTCCGCAGCTTCTACTACTCGCGCAACTACTACGTCAAGACCGGCAACAAGCCGATTCTGCCGAGTGATGTCGAGGTGCGCTACTCCGACGGCACGTCGGACCGTCAGAACGTCACATGGGACGCAGTCAGCGACGACCAGATCGCCAAGGCCGGTTCGTTCAGCGTGGCCGGCACGGTCGCCGGGCAGAAGATCTCCGTGCGCGTGACGATGATCGACGAGATCGGTGCGCTGCTCAACTATTCGGCCAGCACACCGGTCGGCACGCCCGCCGTGCTGCCTGACTCGCGTCCGGCCGTGCTGCCCGACGGCACCGTGACCAGCGCGAACTTCGCCGTCCACTGGACCAAGCCCGCCGACACCGTGTACAACACGGCCGGCACCGTCAAGGTCCCCGGCACCGCCACCGTCTTCGGCAAGGAGTTCAAGGTCACCGCGACGATCCGCGTGCAGCGGTCGCAGGTCACCATCGGCAGCAGCGTCTCCGGCAATGCGCTGAGCCTGACTCAGAACATCCCCGACGACAAGCAGTCCGACACGCTGGACGCCATCAAGGACGGCTCCACGACCGTCGACGCCAATACCGGCGGCGGCGCGAACCCGTCAGCATGGACCAACTGGGCGTACTCGAAGGCCGGCCACAACACCGCCGAGATCACCTTCGAGTACGCGACCGAGCAGCAGCTCGGCCAGATTGTCATGTACTTCTTCCGCGACAGCAACGCGGTGAGGTTCCCCGACGCCGGCAAGACGAAGATCCAGATCTCCGCGGACGGCAAGAACTGGACGGATCTCGCTGCCACGGAGACCATCGCGGCCCAGGAGTCGTCCGACCGAGTCAAGCCGTACACCTATGACTTCGCTCCGGTGGGAGCCACGTTCGTCAAGGTCACGGTCACCAACGCCGACACCACAACCCCCAGCGGCGTGGTCTGCGCCGGCCTGACCGAGATCGAGCTGAAGACCGCGACCAGCAAGTTCGTCACGAACACATCCGCCGCGCTCTCGTCGCTGACGGTGAACGGCACGAAGGTCTCCGACTCCGTGCTCGCCGCCGGCTCCTACAACACGCCCGCGATCATCGCGGACGTCAAAGCCGAGGGCGAAGGCAACGCCAGCGTCACTGTGCTGCCCGCGCACGACAACGTGATCCGCGTGATCACCGAGTCCGAGGACCACGTCACGCGCAAGACCTTCACCATCAACCTGGGCACGGAGCAGGAATTCCCCGCAGACTCCGATGAGCGCGACTACCCGGCCGCCGACATGACGGTCACCGCGGGCAGCGAGCAGACGTCCGGCACCGCGACCGAAGGCCCGAAGAAATTCGCGGTCGACGGCAACACCAGCACGTACTGGCATTCCAACTGGACGCCCACCACCGTGAACGACCTGTGGATCGCCTTCGAGCTCCAGAAACCCACCAAGCTCGACGCGCTGCGCTACCTGCCGCGCCCCGCGGGCAGCAAGAACGGCTCCGTCACCGAATACAAGGTTCAGGTCAGCGATGACGGCACCAACTGGACCGACGCGGGCTCCGGCACATGGACCACCGATTACGGCTGGAAGCTCGCCGAGTTCAATCAGCCGGTGACCACCAAGCACGTGCGGCTCAAGGCCGTCCACACCTATGCGGATTCCGGCAACGACAAGTTCATGTCCGCCTCCGAAATCCGCCTGCGCAAGGCCGTCGACACCACCGACATCAGCGGCGCGACCGTGACCGTGCCCGCCAAGCTGACCGTCGACCGGGTGGACGCCGACCATCCCGCCACCTTCGCCACGAAGGACGTGACGGTGACGTTGGGCGACGCCACGCTGCGCTACGGCGTGGACTACCTGCTCGACTACGCGGGCAACACCGCCGTCGGCAAGGCCACGGTGACCGTACGCGGCATCGACAAGTACTCCGGCACCGTCGCCAAGACGTTCACCATCGAACTGAAGGACGCCCCGGCGCCGAAACCGACGCTGACCTCGGTGAGCGTCAAGACCAAGCCTTCCAAGCTGACCTATGTGGTCGACGACAAGTTCGACCCGGCAGGACTGGTGCTGCAGCTCAACTATGACGACGACAGCACCGGCACCGTGACCTGGAACACGCAGACGGCCGGCGACTTCACGTTCAAGCCTGCGCTCGACGCGAAGCTCAAGGTCACCGACAAGACCGTCACCGTCACCTACCAGGGCAAGTCCGCGGTCATCGACATCACCGTCTCGCAGCCCGCCCCGACCGTCAGCAAGACGGATCTGGACAAGGCCATCAAGGCGATCGAGGCCAAGAACCCGGATTCATCCAAGTACACGGCCGACTCGTGGAAGACCTTCGCGGACGCCATGGCGCATGCCAAGGCCGTCATCGCGGATGATTCCGCCACCCAGCAGGACGTCGATAACGCGCTCAAGGCGCTGACCGCACGCCTACGCCGGCTGACCGAGAAGACAGCCCGAACCCGCCCCAGCTCCGAGCCAAGTCCGAGCTGGACAAGAACGCATCAAGGCGATCGAGGCCGAGAAGCTGGACGGGTCGAAGTACACGGCCGACTCGTGGAAGGCGTTCGAGACCGCCCTTGGCGCATGCCAAGGCCGTCATCGGCAACGCCAACTCCACGCAGTTCGACATCGACAACGCGCTGTCGATGCTCAACGACGCCCGCGCCGCGCTCAAGGAGAAGCCCGGCCGCATCATCGCCATCATCGATGGCAGCGCACTGAGCAAGACCGGCGCATCCGTCGCCATCATCGCCTCCGTCGCGGCCGCGATGCTGGCGGTCGGTGCCGGCGTCATGGCGTTGCGCCGCAAGCGCTCCTGACCCCCACGAGACTCTCGCGAGTCTCCCCGGGTGCCCCGTCGACGATCATGCCGGCGGGGCACCCGCATATCCGCAGGTTGGATGCTGCCGAACAAGGCGGCATGCTGTCACCGTCTGCCGTTAGACTCGTGCGAGCATACTAAGTCCCCAAACCGTTCAAACCAGAAGGTGCATTGTGGCTGTTTCTAAACTCGATGAAGTCGTATCCCTCGCCAAGCGGCGCGGATTCGTGTTCCCCGCCGGCGAAATCTATGGCGGCACCCGTTCCGCATGGGATTACGGCCCCCTCGGCGTCGCCCTGAAAGACAATATCAAGCGTGAATGGTGGCGCTCCATGGTCGTCACCCGCGGCGACGTGGTGGGCGTGGACACATCCATCATCCTGCCGCCGGCCGTATGGGTCGCTTCGGGTCACGTCTCAGTGTTCAACGATCCGCTGATCGAATGCCTCAAGTGCCACAAGCGCCAGCGTTCCGACAAGCTGGAGGAGTCCTACGCCGAAAAGCACGGCGACAAGCTGCCCGAGAACGGTCTCAAGGACATCGTCTGCCCCGAGTGCGGCACCCGCGGCGAGTGGACCGAACCGCGTGACTTCAACATGATGCTGCGCACCCACCTCGGGCCGGTCGAGGACGAGAACAGCCTGCACTACCTGCGCCCCGAGACCGCGCAGGGCATCTTCGTCGACTTCAAGAACGTGATGACCTCCTCGCGTTCCAAGCCGCCGTTCGGCATCGCCAACATGGGCAAGTCCTTCCGCAACGAGATCACGCCCGGCAACTTCATCTTCCGCACCCGTGAGTTCGAGCAGATGGAGATGGAGTTCTTCGTGGTGCCCGGCACCGACGAGGAATGGCACCAGTACTGGATCGACACCCGCACCCGCTGGTACACCGACCTGGGCATCAACCCCGAGAACCTGCGTCACTACGAGCACCCGAAGGAGAAGCTCTCCCACTACTCGAAGCGCACGGTCGACATCGAATACAAGTTCGGTTTCCAGGGCTCCGACTGGGGTGAGCTTGAAGGCATCGCCAACCGCACCGACTACGACCTGAGTGCGCATTCCAAGCACTCCGGCGAGGATCTGAGCTACTTCAACCAGGCCACCGGCGAAAAGTACGTGCCGTACGTCATCGAACCGGCCGCCGGCCTGACCCGTTCCCTCATGTGCTTCCTCGTCGACGCCTACGACGTGGACGAGGCTCCGAACACCAAGGGCGGCGTGGACAAGCGCACCGTCCTGCACCTCGACCCGCGTCTGGCTC
>ENA-OQBD01000108-OQBD01000108.1-human-gut-metagenome-genome-assembly--contig:-NODE-108-length-46953-cov-4.386431_pt1 | contig 46953 bp, 35 predicted proteins | sample MGYA00242742_ERZ504543 | MGnify/ENA primary metagenome ERZ504543 (study PRJEB26092, sample SAMD00036239) | human gut metagenome | host: Homo sapiens | study: EMG produced TPA metagenomics assembly of...
ACGGATACGCTGAGCGAGCTCTAACCTCTTCCTCTACAGTAATTCAGGTCATTCACAGGCCTATTTCCTGTAAATACTTATCCAGAGATGCGCTCTCTCGGTTAGTGATACTTTTGGTAATCTTTAATTGTCTCATTCTCTATAAAACAAATTTGGGATGCAAATTTACAACATTAAATGGAATACATCCATTTTTGTTTGAAAAATATTAGCTAATAAATCAAAAAAGACTATCTTTGTCCTTCTTTTCCTAAATATTTTGCGAAAATAAGGTTATCAGTCCTGTTTGACTATAAAATCAGGATGCACGGAAGTAACCCTTACCGTGCATCCTCTAAACTTTACCTATTGAAACTTTCTACCTTAAAAATCTTCTTATTCCTGTGTCAAATCCACTGCATAGTTCGCACGTTTACCTGATGGGAACATACCACTCAGGAACAATACCTGATCCGGTGACTGGGTAGCAGCTTTCAGCACATCTTCCAAATCATTTACTGATTTGACAGGTTGTCCGTTTGCCTTCAGGATGATGAAGCCTTTACGGATACCGGCAGCCTTCATCTTACCGTCTGTCACACCTGTGACTTCCACACCATATCCCAAATTCAATTGTCTCTTCAATTCCTGAGGAACTTCACGGAATGCTGCGCCCAAGATATCCATGCCCGCACTCTTCACCACTTTCGTTGTTCCCTGTGCATTCTTCAAGGTCATCTCGATATCCTTTTCTTTCTTGTCACGCAACACCTTGACGGTTACTTTGTCACCCGGACGGTGTTTAGCCAACCCCTCCTGCAACTCTGCAAAGTTCTTCACACGTTTTCCGTCAATACCGATAATGACATCATCTACTTCCAAGTTGCCGGCCGCAGAACCTCCCTCAATTATCTCAGCAATCAACACACCGTCGGTGGCGCCCAGTTCCTTCACCTTCTTCTTGATTTCTTCCGGCATCATCTGCTGGTCATCATTAATCGGAGTACCCTTGATGCCCAATACCGCACGCTGAACGGTTCCATATTCTTTCAAGTCGGCTATAACTTTCGTCATAATACTGGTTGGAATAGCAAACCCATAACCCGAATAAGCTCCTGTAGGTGAATAAAGTACGGAATTGATACCTACCAGTTCACCCCTTGCATTCACCAATGCACCACCACTGTTGCCTTGGTTGATCGCAGCATCTGTCTGGATGAAAGATTCCACACCATTATTATATACCCCTAAAGAACGGGCTTTGGCACTCACAATACCGGCTGTTACCGTAGAAGTCATATTAAAGGGATTACCCACAGCCAATACCCACTCACCTACTTTCAAAGCCTCCGAATTGCCCACGGGAATCGTAGGAAGCTCATCCGCTTCAATTTTAACCAACGCTAAATCCGTGCTGGGGTCTGTGCCGATTACACGTCCCTTGTATTCACGTCCGTCATTCAGTTTGACACTGATCACATCAGCATTATCGATTACATGGTTATTCGTTACAATATATCCATCTTTCGAGATGATCACTCCGGAACCGAATCCCACTCTTTCAGGAGTCTGCACCTGACGCTGCTGACCGCCGCCTCTGCCATTTCCAAAAATATCACCAAAGAAATCATAGAACGGATCACGAACGGTAACCGTCTGAGTCTTTGATTCTTGAGTTGACTTTATATGAACTACTGCATGCACTGAATTTTCCGCTGCCTGAGTCAAATCCACCGGTTGCATTTGAGTGGCGTCCAACGCGGCGAGTCTTGTATTCGGATTTTGTTGGAACACATCATTAAAAGCCACGCTTTTGTTTGGCTCGGGTTTCAACATAGAATAAGCCGTTACTCCTGCTACACCTGCGCTGACTGCTACAATTGCTGCTGCGCCTAGTACCATTTTAGTTGCTTGTTTCATAACTTAATATCTATTAATTTGTTAATTTCAAGTTTGGTTTAACATTTATGACGCTAATGTAATGACAAATATTGTACGGTTGTACCGTTTGTCAGAGTTTTTTTTCCTCTTTTAACACAGACAGATAAGCACTTAACAGGGGTTAACCGCAGAATCTGCCAAATTTGCATTCATTATCAATAGCTGACAGACAGCAAGATGACACAGGATGCAACTTGCCTCATAGATAGTTATGTCTTGCAGGAAATACTTGCCTCTCGCCGGAATGCATCCATATACCCCCCTATAAAAGAGCATGTCCGTGACCGGTCTTTCCAACTTTACTTTTTCAACTGGTTCAATACCCTTCCCGCACTATCCGAAAGAACGACAACAGCTCCTGCCAGAATAGCAATATCCTTAATGACCAGACGACCGGCGCCCGTCAGCAGAGGGAATCCCTGTTCGCCACTTCCCAAATCGGGGACCCACACCTCGGGCGTTGTTACAAGGAAAGACAAAGTGCCCAATGTCATGACAATAGCCAGTCCGGCCCCCACCAAACCGGTTTTCGGAGAGAAGATGCCTAAAAACGTCAAGATACCGATCCCCATAATCAAAATACCCAATCCATGAGAGAACCCATAAGTATTGTTCTCTTCATGCCACAGGTGCTTCGTTTCATCGAGTTCGCCTTCTTTCAGCTTATATTCTTTATATTCAGGAGCATCCTTAGTATAAAAGAAACTCATAAAGGGACTGTTCGCCACAAAAGGCACAATTCCTTCGGCTTCATAGTTCCAGAATTTCAGACCACCAATCCATACAAAAATTACAAGGATTGCCACACGGATAAGATTGATACCCAGCTTTTTGGGCAGATGCTGCTATTGTTAAAAACGCAACAAACAGAGATTTTAATTTTGCCATCATTGCTTTCATTATTAAAGATTTAACTTCCTGGTGCAAAGGTCGGTGGTTTTCCCCCTCCGGTAAATGGCAATTTCCCCATATAGGTTGGCAATTATTCCCGCTTCTCTCTTTTCCGGTATTCCGAAAGGCTCTCCTTGTTCATTTTCTTAAAGAAACGGCTGAACGTAGCCAAATCCTCAAATCCCAGAATCTCACTGATTTCTTTCGCACTCTTACCCGTATAAAGCAACAAGCGCTTGGCTTCCGCATCCACGCGTTCATGAATGACACGCAAAGGAGAAGAAAGTCCGTAAAGGGAAAAGAGATTAGAAATAGTCTTGGGAGAACGGCACAACATATCAGCATAATCCTGTACTTGCTTCTTCTCCTTAAAATGACTGTCAACCAGTACATAAAACTGACGAATCACATCAAACATGTTCTCACGTCCCGGGTCCACATCAAACTTTTCACGGGCTATGCGGGTACAAGTGATAATGAAACGTTTCAGAATAATACGCAACATTTCTTCCTGCAAGTTGTCTTGTATTCCACACTCCCCCCTGAAAATATCGACAATACTGTCAAGACGGGCCGACTGGGAAGGCGAAAGCTTCAAACGCATGACACGGGAAGAACCGTTAAACAGGAATCCGTTACAAGACACCTCGCTGTCATGCCTGTAAATACAATAAAAGTTACTATTGAATAAAAAAGTGAGGTATTCACCGCCCACTCCCCTTATCTGCACATGATGCAAAGGAGTAAGCGAAATCATTTCCTCTTTTTCCAGATGCATCACCACATGATCCACTTCCACATCCAACGTTCCATGCCGCACCCATATAAATTTATAAAGACTCCTGTCACGCTGCAAAAAGGAGTTTTCATGGAAACAGGAAGTCATTGCTATATTTCCATTCAATTTAGTACGTAAGTGATATTCCATAACTACTTCTGATTAAGTGATGTTCCCCTACTTTTTCAAAAATAAGATGACGGGATAAATATAAGACTATTCCTTTATATAAAAAAGAAATAGAACAAAAGAATGACTTCCCCTCCCACTCCCTTTATCAGCATTCGCGCCCCACTGCCATATCGGCCGGCAGGAATTCCCATCCAATCATCTCCCATTTGCCTATACGAAAACTTTCCATCCCGTCCTGTCTCTTTTAATATTTGTTAAACATTTCCATTTCTTCGTCCACTCATTAATTTAATAGTACATTTGTTGCATCACAAGCATCGTAGCTATATAATAAAAGAAGAGTAGGACATCAATAATGAACAGAAATCTTAAAAGAACGTGTGTAGCCCATATACAACGGTTACTGATATGTACCTGTATATTCACCCTCTTTGCAACCATCGGCAAAGCCTCCCATGTACAGGAAAACACCGAGACGGGGAACTATATTCTGATTCTGAACAGCTACAACGAATCCTCTCCCTGGAGCAACAGCATCACCACCCCCATTGTTCATAAAATAGCTGGAATAGAGAACATGGACGCTTACATAGAGCATCTGAATCTTTTTATGGTAGGCGACTCCACTAAAATCGAGAGATTCCCAGAAATTCTTTCCTCGAAATATGGTTCCACCCCTCCCCGCCTGCTGGTATTCATCGGGAGCATGAGCCTGATTTTCAGAGAAGAGATTCAATCTTTATGGGGTAAAGTACCTGCCATTGTATGCGGAGCCGACCCCTATGTGTACCATGAGAAATTCTACAGGCAGAGAGATACAGTCACCCCCGAAGAAAAGACACACATGAGCGAATTGGCAGAAGAGTTCAATTTCACCTACATGCACACCCCCATCTATCTGGAAGAAAACGTGCAACTGATGTGCAGGATGATTCCCGGTATGAAGAAACTGATTTTCCTGGGAGACGGCATCTACCCCAATCCGGAATATGACAAGCAACTGCGAGAGCTGATTAAAGACAAATACCCGCAAATGGATTACGAATACATCTCCTCGCGTACCAACAGTCTGCATCAGCTATATAATGCCGTACGTAAAACAGACAAGACCACAGGCATTCTGGTATCCACCTGGTTCACCGAATCGTTCACTTCAAGCAATTTTCTGATTAATGCCTACAGAAGTATCGCCAGCATCTCCGCCCCTTTGTTCACCATCCGCTATGCAGGTATGGATGACGGCGGCATGGTAGGAGGATACATGTATAATGACCAAATCTTTACCAGGCAATTACTGAAAACGATAGACGAGATACTACATGGGAAGAAAGCCAGCGACATACCTTTTTATGAACCCAACGAAGCACACCCCGCATTCAACTACACAAGACTGGTAAATAAAGGACTCGATCCCGACCTATGCCCTGGTGACACCGTTTTCTATGACAAACCGGCCAACTTTCTGAACAAATATAAATGGATCATCCTAAGTGTACTCATTGCTTTTATACTGATGGCCGTGGCACAGCAAAAACGCATCCAAATGCTGAAAGCGCTGAGACGCGCCCAGCAAAATGAAATAGACACGAACACACAATATACCAATCTGATAGACAATATGCCTATCCTTTACATGAAAGAACAGGTAATATGGGACAAAGAAGGGAATATCGCAGACAGCATTTATATGGATGTCAACCGCTATTTCGAACGATGTTTCTTGCCCAAATCCGAGGTGATAGGGAAAAGAGCCTCTGAAATTTTCCCGGAGTCCTTGCCGGAATTCACCCATTTCATGGAACTCACCTTAAAAGAAAAGAAATCGATCACCTTCCCATATTATTTTAAGACCGTCAACATCTTCTATGATGTTGTCCTGAATTGCTCTACCGAACCGGACACAGTGGATGTGTTCTGCATGGACAGCACCGAACTGCACAATGCGCAGCAAATGCTGAGCGCCACGAACCATAAACTTTCCATGGCACTGGAAGTAGCCAACATCGTACCTTGGAAATGGAATTTGAAAGACCATACCATTTTATGCGACCTCAACCGCCCCATTGTCATGGCGGCCATGCCGGGAAGCATCAGCGAAGATCAGTTGAGCGTTTCGGACGAGCAATACTTCGCTAAAATCATTAAAGAAGACCGCCCGCGCGTGATACAGGCCTACCGTGACCTGGCAGACGGGAAAATAGAGAAAGTAAAAGAGGAATACCGCGTGCTGGCCAATGACGGAACACAATGGAAAATAGACTGGATAGAGGCGCAGGCAGCTGTGGAAAGCAAAGACGAAAACGGAATGCCGCTCACTTTGGTAGGATCTTCCCTAGTCATAACTGAACGGAAGAAAATGGAAGACGAACTGCTTTCAGCCAAGGACCGCGCGGAAGAATCCAACCGGCTGAAGTCCGCTTTTCTTGCCAATATGAGCCACGAAATACGCACTCCGCTAAATGCTATCATCGGTTTCTCAAACATCCTTGCTGCTGCAGAAGAGGAACAGGAAAAGCAGGAATATATCAATATCATTGAAAGTAACAATACGTTGCTGCTGCAATTAATCAGCGACATACTGGACTTATCGAAAATAGAGGCCGGCACACTGGAATTCTGTTATTCCAACGTGGAACTGAATGATATTATCTCCGAGATAGAAAGTGTTACCCGTTATCGGACAGAGAGCAACGGCATTCAACTGATTGTACAGAAAGGACTTCCCTCCTGCCTCATAAGAACGGAAAAGAACCGTCTGATGCAGGTACTGAACAATTTACTGAACAACGCCAGCAAATTTACCTCACAAGGAAGCATCACCTTCGGCTACAAACTATGCGACAAAGAACTTTATTTCTATGTTAAAGATACCGGTTGCGGCATTCCAGCCGACAAAGTGAACTCCATATTCGGACGTTTCGTCAAACTGAACTCTTTTGTACAGGGTACAGGACTGGGGCTATCCATTTGCCAGACAATTGTAGAGCACATGGGAGGACGCATCGGTGTTGAGTCCGAGGAAGGAAAAGGATCCACTTTCTGGTTCACCATTCCATACCAGCCTGCCGCTGCAGAGAACAAGAAAGAGGAAGAGCATCAACTCATTTCCGTGCAAAAAGACAAGCTGACCATTCTGATCGCCGAAGACAATGAGAGCAATTACCGGCTGTTCCAATCTATCTTGAAACGAGAATATAACCTGGTACATGCCTGGGATGGAAAAGAGGCGGTCAATTTGTATAAGCTCCATACCCCTCAGATAATTCTGATGGATATCAATATGCCGGTGATGGATGGCTATGAGGCCACCCGGGAAATACGAAAACTATCCTTGGATGTACCTATCATTGCTGTTACCGCTTTCGCCTATGCCAGTGATGAACAACGGGCCATGGAAAACGGCTTCGACGGCTATATGGCCAAGCCCATCAGCGCCCCGCAACTGAGACAACAGATTGCTGCCATATTACAGAAACGCATTATCTTATTATAACCTCCGCTTTTTCCATTATACCCGGCTGAAATCCGATGTAGAAACCGGTTTGAATCCGCAACTATAAACAAGAAAACGACCGAAAGCGCCACAAGGATGGAGAATTAAAGATGATTATAACATAAATGCAGAGTTAATTCATCGCTTCAGCTCCATTAAGTCTTTTTTTCAGTACCATTAAAGCATTTCTTACGGTTACCTTTTACAGACTACGACAGTAGTCCGTATGTTTCACTACGGCAGACCGTACAGTCCACTGTAGCAGACTGTACGGTCCACTGCCGAAGACTATAGTAACAGTCCGTACAAAAAGACTTAACAGTCCGCATGACAAGGCCTGATATACCCGACAAAAAGTATTAATCCCCCATATCTAAAAAAAGTTCCCCCTTGCTCACCTTCACAGGCTATGCAAGAGGGAGATTCCATACTAACTCTTAACCTAATAAATAAACGACAAAATCATTCTTTATATCTCAAGGCTCCGGCAGGCAGTTTCTCACCTTTCTCACCAAAGCTCTTCAATGCGTTTTCCGGCTCAATGGTTACTTTACTTTCATCCAGCATGTTCCGGTCAAGGCCGAACACGTCTATAAAGAAATCATAAACCGCATTGCGCTTGTTCGGACCGAAATCATGGCGTTCTTGCGGCAAATGTACATTGCTCACCTTGTCCGTCGCACCGTAAAAACCGTAGATGCGTTGCAAGTAAGGATATTCCAAACGGGGAACCGTGGCTGTCCAGTCTCCTCCGTCGGAAACCACCAGCATGGGACGCGGGGCAAACAGGGCGGCCAGCTCCGCATTGCAAGTTCCTCCACCTGCCAACTGGATGGGCTTGCCACTTTCACACGGGCAACCGCCATCAAAATGAGAGGCCAGACTGACCACAGGGGCGGCAGCTGTAAAACGGTCGTCCAGGACGGTAAGCAACACCGTCTGCGTTCCTCCGCCGGAACCACCGTTCACGCCGATGCATGCAGGATCTATATCTTTACGGTTTGCCAGCATATAGTCCAGTATCCATATTCCGTTCATAGCCTGAATGGTGTGCGCATCGGCAGTATGGTGCGCCTTTCCTCCTACCTGCAAGGCGGATTCACCCCAACCATACAGGTCATAATCCACACAGACAGCCCCCATACGTGCCAGAGTCGCCATGCGCTGCTGCTGGTCTTTGCGGTAGCGTCCCTGTCCAAAATGACCATTGGGGCAGATAATCAGTGCATGTTTGCCTTTGGTGCGGGGGGCATAGACTGAACCGCAGACATAAAGTCCCGGCAAGGTTTCCAATGCAAAGTTCTGCACGGTATAGCCATCAAATTTGCGTATTTTGGAAAGAACAGGCTTTGCATCCTTCACTGTTTTCCCCAGCATATCATCCAGTCCCAGACGTTGGCGCACCTCTTTGCGGAGAATCTCCCTGCGCTGTTCCCATTGACTTTTATCACTATATAAACCACTAAGGTATGCCAGCATTTTTTCTCCGTCGGCATCCGTGCGGCGGGCGTATTCGTAAGGTTTCAACTTATATACCTTGTCACTTTGCTTTACGAATTTATAATCGAAGGGGGAAAGCACATTGGTCAGCGTTTCCTCCAATGAATAAGGCCGGATACGGAAATCGGCATACGGAAGCACACGCCCCACCGTATCCACGTCATATTTCAAGCGGACCTGGAAACGGGCGGCAACGTCATTCAACACATCGGATAACGGACGTGCGAACCGGGTTTCATAAGTTTGTGCAGATGCAGCGGAAAAAGAGAGTGCCGCCATGCACCATAATAGTTGTTTCTTCATCGGGAAGTCTATTTTATTTCTTTACCATCCACATACACATCATCCAGCACCAAGTCCTTGCAGTCTTCAAAAACACAGCGTTGCTTGGCATTCTGAATATACACATCACGCATCACAATACCGGTAATAGGCGCTTCGGGAAGGCCTACCACCATAATGGGGGTATTCACATCACGGACCGTCACACCCGACACATAGATATTACGAAATTCCGGAGTACGGTCACTCTTCGGTTCGGCAGGCATCTTGCTATATTTCAGATTGAGGACGATAGCCTCTTTCTTGATGTTACTCATCACAATATTGCTTACACGGATATCTTCTACAATGCCTCCGCGACCACGGGTGGATTTCAGACGAATCCCCCGGTCGGTTCCGTCAAAGACACAATTGCTGATGGTCACTTTCTTCACTCCCCCACTCATCTCGCTGCCGATAACTACACCACCGTGTCCGCTCAACATGGTGCAATTGGTAATCGTGATATTCTCGCAAGGAACGCCCAGTTTACGTGCTTGCAGGTCACGTCCGGATTTGATGGTGATGCAGTCGTCGCCTACCGAAATGTGGCAGTCGCTGATGTGTACGTTCTTACAAGACTCAGGGTTGATGCCGTCCGTATTGGGGGAAGGCACATTGTGGATGGTAATGCCCTTAATGGTCACATTATCGCAAAACTCAGGATTTACGGTCCAAAAGGGAGAGTTGATAATCTTCACGCCCTCTACCCGTACATTCTTGCAACGGATGGGATGTATGAAAGGGGGACGGAAGAAACGACGGTCCAATGTGCCGTGCCAGTCTTCGTTGGTTTCGGCGTAAAGGGCTTTCAGGTCGTTTTCCTTCTCGAACATGGGCTGGTACTTGTTGATGTTTCTCTTGCCGTTGTCCCGGAGATCTACAAGGACGCGGAAAAATTCCGTCCACCATGCTTTGCCCTGTCCGTCCAGTGTCCCTTCACCCTTGATGGTGATGTTCTCTGCATCCACGGCATAAATCAGCGGTTGGAAACTTTTCATCATGATTCCCTCATGACGCACTTCCACATAAGGGAGGAAATCGTCAAAGTTCTCCGAGAATTTCAAGGTGGCTCCTGCTTCCAGTTCCAGAGTGATGTTACTTTTCATGTGGATGGAACCGGTGAGATAAGTTCCTGCGGGGAAAAAGAGGGTTCCTCCACCATGGGCGTTCAGGCGGTCGATGGTGGAATTAATCAATGCTGTGTTCAGCTTCCTGCCTTGCACATCGGCACCTGCCTGCTGCATATCCACACGCTCCGCATGCAGAAAAGACAGACAGCAAACACATAGTAACAGACTTAAAAAGGTACGTTTATTCATATTGTTCATTAGTTGATTTTAGTTTTACCAAATACCCTTAGGGGGCTTTTTCTATGAAAACCGCGTTTATTTCTTAAAAGAATAAGTTCCGCTTTCCACTATCTTCGGCTCTTTTTCATCGGGAAGGAATACGCGTGCCGTACACCCTACAGGTATCGTTACTTTCAATGTAAAGACTCCATTCTCGCGGGTCCAGTCTACCGCAACTTTTCCGTACAAGGTTTGGGTAGAGGCACGGACGTATGTCAAATCGCCTACCGGACGGGGACGTATTTCTATTTCCTTCATTCCCGGTTTTCCCTCAACGGTGCGGATACCCGCCAGCGAGTTGAAGAACCATTCATCAATCTGCCCCATCATAAAGTGATTCCACGAAGAACCTTGCCGCGGGTCCCATTGCTCGGTCAGCGTGGTAGCTCCGAATTTCAGCTGGAAACCATAGCCGGGTGCTTCTTCATGGTTGTGCATGGTGTACATCAGCTCATTCAACCCGTTACGCGCCAAAGTCTGGAACAGATAACGGTTACCCACATCACCGGTGGTCAGCCGGTTGCCGTGGCGTTTTATATCCGCTACCAGATTATCAAGCACCGCCTGTCTGTCATCGGCGGGAACCATTCCCAGGAACAAAGGCAAGGCATTGCTGCACTGGCTTCCCGTACCATACTGACGAGTGTCCTTGTGATAAAACTCCCGATGGAATGCTTTATTAATTTCTTCACCCAAATGAGTGTAATATGCTACATCATACCTATTATCCAGCATACGTGCCGCCTCCACCAGATAGCGAACAACCATATAATAATGGGCGGTAGCTACCAAAGGAACAGGCGTATTACGAGAAAATCCGGCCCGGAAATCTCCATAATCATACCAATCACCCAGTCCGAAAGAAACGATTCCATCATTGGCACGGGTAGTCATATAATCAATGTAACGGCGCATTCCGTTATAGTATTTTCTAATCAATGAATCATCCCCATACGTCTCATAATACATGAAAGGTAATACCACAAAGGTACATCCCCATTCGGGAGATTCGGCAAAAGCATCCATACCGGGGCCCTCGAACACCACATATTCCGGAGCAGTGGTAGGAACCGCGCCGTTGGCATGCTGTGCATCGGCTATGTTCTGAAGAGTCTGAGGAACAAAGCCCGTCAAATCATAATTGTACAGCAAACCGGGACCGCATAAATGATCCTGTTCCAGCCAGCCCAGTTTCTCCCGGTGCGGACAATCCGTAAACACAGACTGCATGTTGCTTCGCACCGCTTTCTCTATCAGCCGGTGGGCATCATTGAAGATGCGGTTGGAGCATTCGAAGGTGGATATTTTAGGAGCCGAGTTATAAACAAAGCACGACTGTATCTTCTGGATCACCGGAAGACGGAAGGGATTCTTCTGCCCTTTCAGCACAGCACCTTCCACCTGAATATACCGGAAGCCATAGTAGGAGAAACGAGGATGCCAAGTTTCCACTCCCTCCCCTTTCAAAGTATATTCATAATAATGTTGTCTGCCGGTCTGACGCTGATTGCAAGCTCCCTCGTCCGTCAGGGATTCGGATACAAGCAAGGTTATTTTCTGCCCTTTCTTTCCACGGACGGTAATTTCGGGGAACCCGGCCAGGTTCTGTCCCATATCCAGCACAAAGGCAGACGGGTCCACCGTCCGTTTGGTTGACTTGCAGGCGGCTGTTATCTGTTCAGCGGTGAGCTTGGTCACTTTCCGGATATCATAACGCTCCATGATCTTTACCGGTTGCGCTATCTGCGGACGAAGCACCCCTTTGGGGGCTTCCTGAATCACGACAGGATGCCAATCCTGCTCTTTAAAACCGAACATGTTCCAGCCTTTCTGCTCACGGCGGGCGTCATAATCTTCTCCGCCATAGATGCAATTGAACAGTACGGGACTGAAATCGTACTTCCAGTCCTTTCCGGAAACAATCGTTTCACTGGTTCCGTCTTCATAATTCACCACCATCCGAAAACGAAGCGTGGGAGCGCCGAAACTGATTTGCAGTTTACGATAGCGGCCGCCTTGCACATTGTAAAATCCATTTCCCAGCAGGACTCCGATGGCGTTACCGCCTTTCTTCACTTGCGAGGTGACATCATAAGTATTATAATAGACACTTTTGTCATAGTCGCTCCAAAGAGGGGCAAATTCGCTGTCTCCCACTTTTTCTCCATTCAGCGAAAATTCATAAAAGCCCAAGCCACATACATACGCCGTGGCGTCTTTCACTTTCTTTGCCACATGGAACTCACGGCGCAGATAAATACTTTTCTTTGCCAAAGTATCCACAGCATCCCAGGCGGCCTTTGCCTCAGGCTTTTTCAGTTCACTGCCATGATATTTCCGACCTTCGGGTATGCGGGCATCCTTACGGGTAATGGCCCCAATCCATTCACTGCCGGCGAAAGCCGCTTCGGAAGTCAGGATACTGAAATCAGAGGGGGCACTCCATGCCGAAGGCGTATCAGCCTCATCCCAGACACGGACACGCCAAGTATAATGCCTGTCCTTCTCCAAGACCGCATCCGCACAGGAAACCAACTGGCTTTGAGCGGATTTTACTTTGCCGCTGTTCCAGACTACTTTTCCTGCCCATACATCCCGAATCTCTATCTCATAAGCGGTCTGCCGCGTGCCATTTTCCGGCGAACTCATCTGCCATCCCCAAACGAGGGGTATCAGAGGTGGTCACTCTTCCGTCGCGCATCTCACACGTCAGGCGGGTAACAGTTATGTCTTTCGCCTGCACGGCGAAAGACATAACTAACAAAGCGGCTATTAAGAATTTTCTGTAATTCATTTTTCTTTCAACAGTCTGTTTATTATCTTAAGACATCCCCTTTATTCAAATTTATAGCACATTCTCACAAAGGACACGGGTCAATGTATCGGCGTGTCCCACTTCCTTTCCATCCACATAGATATGCAGACCTTTTCCACGCTGGTAACGGCTGCCGTCCTTATCCCACAAAATAGTGAGGTTACGGCCATGATACAACACATTATCCAAACAGAAATAATCCCACTTTCCTTCGGGAATCAACGGATTCACCTCCACTGTGTTATCCATGCGCGGACGGAGCCCTATCAAACCGGTAATCATCAAATCATTAAAAGTAGAATGATTGTAATAACGGCTGCGTTCCTGATCTCCTTTCAACCAATAACCGGTCACTTCATCCAGATACTCGCCTATGTAGGGGCGGCCACGGTGATGCTGCGACTCCACATAGCGTTCCATTTGATGGAAATACACGCTATCTGTCAATACAGTCTGAGGATAATTATTCATGAAATTGGCCATTGCGGTCAAAGTCTGTGCAGATGCAAACGGCCAGATAGCCCCATCCCATTCACACTTACCTACGCCATGCGTGCGGAACTCAGGATGACGGCGCTCGGCAGTGGTAAGTCCGTAAGGTGCGGAAAAACCTTTCTCGTCCATCACTTCCTTCCATGCCACAGTGTATTTGGAAGAAGCATCCGGCAAATTGAAATACCAAGGGATATAGCCGATAGCCTCGCGTACCTCGGCGGACGCATCTCCACGCATCGTTTCAAAGAAATGATGGTCTGTGTTCCACAACTTATCCTGTACCAATGTTTTAATGGAATCGGCTTTCAATCCATATTTCATGGCCATGCCCTCATCTCCTGTCATGATGCCGATAAGAGAGAGTGCTTTGGCATTGCCATACATATAACTGTTGATAGTGGGACGGGCATATTGCTTACGACGGCCTCCGCTGATGGATTCTTCCATACCATCCTGCACATCTCCCTGCCAATAAAGTCCATTGGGCAGGCGGTTTGTCTTTTCCCAACGAGCATATTCCGCTTCCAAATCCTTTACCATATCCAACAAAAACTCCTTGTTTCCATCGACCATGTAACGTCCCAGTACCGCATCCGCATTCCACGAGCTAAACTTGGTCATTTTGGCCATCGGGCCTCCTTCGTTACCCCGATACCAAGTATGGATAATCTGATTCAAGTATTCCGGATTACGCAACCAGCGGCTCTCATAAATATGATGACCGATGGCACAAGCTATCAGATTGTATTTATCGGCATACGAACGGTTTACCAGAAATTCGGTCATACCATAGCCCACCGGAGTTTCCTTGATGTGCTTGCGCAGCGTCCACCAACGATAATAATACATTTCCTCGAAGTTCTTTTGAGAGCACTCGAAAAGAGGAATGTTTTCTTCCATCCATTGAGATGCACGGGCATTGGGAATAGCCTGGGCTATATTCTCATCCTCCATGCTGTTGAAATAATCCACATAGGGCTTGAAATCCTTATATTTCAAGAAAGCCGCACCGGCATCCTTATCAGCAGAAGCCGTCTTAAAGTTGGCTATACGATAGGTGCACAAGGGTTCCTGCTCACCCGCATCCGGCAGAATGCCATACCAGTCCGCCGGGGTATCCACCGTAGGATAAGTCCGTTGCGCTCCGGTCCGGAACATCACTCTCTCGATGGCCGGAACGGGCGCAAAGAACATACGTTGCCCCACTTTCTTTCCATCCACATAGACAATTACCATGCGGTTGGCAACAGAAAGCTCCACTTCTACCTTATACGTCTTTGCCCGGTTCATACTTCAACAAATTACCAAAACCGCGCACCTCCTTTGGCACGGAAAAGTCCATCGGGAGTCAGTTCCAGACGGGAACAGGCAATGCCGTTTTCATCCAGAAATTCTATCTGCAAAAGTCCTTTATCGTTCTGTTCCGCCATCAGTTCGAAAGATACTTTCAGTTCTTTTGTAGCAGGTATCTTACGCTCCACACGGGCATAATCGAATAAGTCCTTGTCTTGCAGCACCAGCCATTTTCCATCCAGTGATACGGGAGCCCACTGCAAGGAATACAAATTCCAGTCGGTCAGTTCGCTCAAATCTTTGTAGCCGGCAAAATCGTCGTCAGCATGCTCGCTGGCATGTGCGCGGACAGGCACAGGAATATGAGACACCCACATATCCTCTTTATTCATACTGTAAGTCACCCATAAATCACCATCGGGAGGAGTCCCGTTACCTTCCTGAATACCCCGTACATACTGAGGACCGAATGATTTATAATTACCTCCGTAACGCATCGGCGTAATCTCGCCGTGCACCAGGTTCAAAGTGGTATATTCCAGGCCGTCCTTACTCAGCGAAATAGCCAGTGGCCAGCGGAACTCGGAAGGATTATACACCGTGGCGTATGTACCGTCACTCAAACGTTGCCCCCATATCTTCGCATTACTGTTTACGAAACCTTTCGCACGTTCCACCGGTTGCGCCCATGTATTTCCGCCATCCTCGCTGATGGAAGTCAGGGCGTGTTTCCACAGGCTTACCAAACGGCCGTCGGGCAAGGTATAGTCACAATACGCTTTGTATTCTTTGTGTAAAGGAATCAACGGGTCATTGCGGTCGGCTTCCTCCACCCACTGCATACGGTAGCGGGGATTATCCAGAATCTCCTGACAGGCTTTTACAAACTCCTTGTCTTTACTCCGTTTAAAATAAGGATAAGAGGTATTCTTTTCATTGAACGCATGGTTATAATAAATGAAATAAATGGGGCCGAAGGAACCGTCCTTTTTAATTTCGCGAACTACACGGCCTATTCCGTTCCCGTCATTCGGATCATCTTTCTTGTCCAGCGCCACGCCATAGTTTCCCATGGCTATCAGTCGGCCGCTCTTTGACACATAAAAGCCTACACGCTGATGCATGATGGCATCCAGATCTTTTGCCTTGTCTGTGCGTCCGGGCTTGGTATAGCCATCGGGAACCCGGTAGATAGGGAAAAGGGTCACCGGGTTTGTCCAGTGATAACCGTCTTTCGAGGTCATCAGGAAAGTTTGTGAGGGAGGAATATGCTCGTCCGAAGGATCGGAAAGATAATGCATATAGAATTGTCCGTTCCAATAAGCCAACATGGACTGATGATTGTATGTCCATCCATTGCCGTTATCGGGTGCAGGATGTTCCCGGTTGGCACGCATCACCTGAATATTGTGTACCCCTACCACGGGTGACAATTGCCCGTCATGACAGGTAGGGTTAGACAGCTCCGTGCCTGTATAGTGTACTCTATCTTGCGCCGATACCGAAAGTGCCAGCGAACAGGCTGCTGCAAAGGTAAAAAGTTGTTTCAGTTCCATTTATTTACTTCTATGTTGTTTTTCCATTTATTAAAAATGAGGTTTCTCTTCAGCTTGATTGACCTGCAAACAAGCAAAGCTCTACAAAACTACGAATTTCTTCGTTTCCCGATAAAAGCTCCGGGCTTTAAAAAAAGACGAAAGCACAAAGCAAATGTACTCTATAAAATAATGCTATTTATAAAAATGAGTCTTTTTGTTAATGAATTTGCATAAAAGAAGCTTTTTTACTATATTAGCAGCATGAAGTTAACAGTTTGATAACTTTTCTACGAGAAATATGTTATTTATAGTATTCACTTTCTTAACAACCGTTTGCTTATGAAACAAAAGAATAAGATGTTATCCACCCATGGCATTAAAACACTATTCGAAACCCGATTAACCCAACTCACTTCATTGGCTTCAGAAAGCCAGGATGAAACAGCTTTCAAAAACAAGCTGAACGATTATCTATTATCCGGTCCTATTTACAATCCTGCTGCCGCAAGGCAAATTAAAAGACTGATAGATAACGATGGAAAAACCATTTACGAAGCCTCTACAGAACAGGAGATTAAAATAGAAACCATCTCACTGCTTTGGAAGTTTTTAACGAATCGTATCATCAATGAAGAGATTTCCGTTGATTTATGGATTGACCTGTATCACCAGTTCGACCGGCTTTATCACGAAGAAGAGGAGCTACCTGATGAAAAACAAGTGCAACAGTGGATGAAACGCTGGCCCAGCGGACTGAATGAGGATGTCCGGGCTATCCGCCGACAAAACAAAGAACGTATCATCTCCCTTCTTATCCAGAAAATAGAAAACAGACACGCACCCTCCAGCCGCTACCTTTTTCCTGAAGGAAGCACGGAAGAGGATAAACGCCGGCTGGTCTGCCAATGGTGGAACGAAGCCCGTTTTCATCTGGCAATGGCCGTAAAAAGCCCTACCGAACTGAACCGGATGCTAGGCAACTCCTTGTCCGAAGAAACCTTGCAGCTTTATCACAAAGCACGCAAGAAAGGAATGCCTGTCTTCATCACCCCTTATTATTTGTCATTATTGAATCCTACCGGAAAAGGATATGATGACGAAGCCATACGCAGCTATATCTTGTACTCTTCCCAATTGGTAGAAACTTACGGTAACATCCACGCATGGGAAAAAGAAGATGCAGTAGAGGACGGAAAGCCCAACGCTGCCGGATGGCTGCTGCCGGACGGACACAACATTCACCGCCGTTATCCCGATGTGGCCATTCTTATCCCCGACTCGATGGGACGTGCCTGCGGCGGCCTATGTGCATCCTGCCAGCGCATGTACGACTTTCAAAGTGAACGTCTGAACTTCAACTTCGAGGAATTGAAGCCGAAAGAGAGCTGGGACAAGAGGTTGAGAAAACTGATGGAATATTTCGAGAACGACACTCAGCTCAGGGATATCCTGATTACAGGAGGCGATGCATTGATGAGCCAGAACAAGACCCTGCGCAATATACTGAAAGCCGTCTACAAAATGGCTGTCCGCAAACGGAACGCAAACCTGCACCGCGCCGAAGGAGAGAAATATGCGGAACTGCAACGAGTACGCTTGGGCAGCCGGCTCCCGGTATATCTGCCCATGCGAATCAATGACGAGCTATTGGAAATCTTACGCGAGTTCAAAGAAAAGGCATCTGCCGTAGGAGTCAGCCAATTTCTGATTCAAACGCATTTCCAGACTCCGCTGGAAGTAACACCCGAAGCGCGTGAAGCTATCCGCAAGATACTGGCAGCCGGGTGGACTATCACCAACCAGTTAGTATATAATGTGGCTGCTTCCCGTCGCGGACACACCGCCAAGCTGCGCAAAGTATTGAATGGGCTGGGTGTACTATGCTATTACACCTTCTCGGTAAAAGGATTTGAGGAGAATTATGCCGTATTTGCACCTAACAGCCGCTCCTTGCAGGAGAAAGAAGAGGAAAAGGTATGGGGAAAACTCTCCGCAGAGCAAGAAAAGGAGTTCTTGAACCTGTTGAGAAACAGTAAAGACCGTGCGGCAGCCGTACAGCGTTTCTGCACCTTCCATCAGATTCCTTTCGTAGCAACAGACCGCAGCGTACTGAACCTGCCGGGTATAGGCAAGAGCATGACTTTCGTAACTATCGGTATGACAAAAGAGGGAAAACGGATACTGGAATTTGACCATGACCCAACCCGCCAGCATAGTCCGATTATTCATCAGATGAAAAAAATATACATCAAGGAAAACAAGTCTATCTGGCAATATATGCTGCAATTGCAGGAAATGGGCGAGAAGAAAGAAGAATATGCCAGTCTGTGGAAATATATGGAAGGAGAAACAGAACACCGCTTCCCCTTATATAATTATCCCGATCCGGGATTCCGGATTACAGAAAAGTATAGTCACTTGTCAGTAGTTGGTAATAAATCAATCTGCTAATTTGTCAATGTGACAATGTGCTAATGTGCCATGTGGAACAAAGCGTAACCCATTGACATATTAGCACATTGACCAATCAGCAGATTATTCAATTCGTAATCTTGATCCCCACAAAATACGTTCTAGGCTGTGTAGGCCCATAGAAATAACCCGAGTCACGATAACCACCTTTGTCCAAATCCTTTTGGAAAGCATTAAAGATATTCTGCACTCCACCGTTCAATTGCAACTTGATATGGTCATTCAATACAAACGTATAATTCAGTTTCACATTCAAATCAAAGAAATCAGGAGTATGCACCATTTCATCTTTAGCGATATATTGTCCTATATATTCCTCGGGCAACTCTGTCGGTGCGAAATGCGGCACATGCATCCGGCCTGTGTACACACCGGACAAGGAGCAGTCGAAATTCTTGAACGGAGCAGATGTCAATGTGAAATAACCGTAATAGTCAGGAGTACGGGGCATCCGCTTCACCGGCGCTACCTCAGGATTCTCACTCCATGCCTCCAGCTCAGTATATTCGCTGCGCTGCACCGTGAAGCCCACCTGTAAAGCCGCATCACGTCCATGTGCAATCTTTCCGTCCAGATTCACGCCATACACACGTGCCCCGTTACCGTTACGACGCTCCTTCACCTTGTTACCATTCTCGTCATGGCCCATATCCTCCAGTACAAACACGTCATCCAATCCGGTATAGAACCCTTCCAATAACAAATTGGTCTGGAAATGACCAATATTCGCCGTCCAATCAATGGAACCGCTGATACTGTTCGAATGCTCAGGCTTCAGCCCTTCCGCCAACTTGATAAGCACGCCCTCACCTCCTACTGCCGTAACGTGCAAATCCTCATCGTATGCCTGCGGCGCACGGAAACCGGTAGACCAGGTAATACGTGCCTGTAGTTTGTCACTGGGCTTATAGAGCAGGTTCAGACGGGGGCTGAAGATGGGATTGTCAATCAGGTTATGGTCATCCAGACGGAACCCTGCCAGGAATACAAACTGATTCATTTTCCATTCGTTCTGCACAAAAGCGCTGGCAATGCGCACATCCTGTTTCATATCACGGTGATAACCGGTCATAACATCGTGCAGGGAGTTGTTCTGATACTCCAGCCCGGCGGTAAAAGTAGCAGGAGAGAATAAAAACTTTCTCAAAATTACCCACATACATGCCGCCTGCCACCCAAGTCAGATCTTTCGTCTTTCCGTATGCATTCGCATCCTGTTGCGCACCATAATAACTGTTACGGTCGGTATGCTGGATGGAAGAATAGAAAGAAAGCTTATGCTTGTATTCTTTCCAAAACAGATCATAACTCAATCCGCCACTATTGATGACGTGCTTGGTCTGTTCGGTGATATCCGTTTCGTGCGGCTGCAAATCAAATTTATTCCCTCCGCGGCGGAACTCATTCGTGGTATGATATTCCAGACTGATACGGCTGAACTGCGTAGGACGGTAATAGGTGCGCAGCCCGAATGTATTCATATTCAGCTTTCCCAACTCCGAGAAACCGTCCCCGTCCGCATCATACGGATTACGGTTCCGATAAGACTGATACAAAGCGATGCCATACGTATTGTCTTTTGACACCAAAGAGGCGTTGGCTCCCATATACTGTTCCCACACCTTGCCGTTCATATTGGACATTGTTGAAGAAACCTGAAATGAATTGTTGATGGGATCTTTCGTGATGATATTGATGGTTCCGCCCACTGCATTAGCACCAAACAAGGCTGACCCTCCTCCGCGGACAACCTCTACACGCTCTATCATATTCACCGGAATCTGCTCCAAGCCATACACACCGGACAGAGCACTGACTACCGGACGGCTATTGATAAGAATCTGAGAATAAGGTCCTTCCAGCCCATTGATACGCACTTGAGGGAAGCCGCAGTTCTGGCAGTTGTTCTCCACACGCAACCCCGACTGGTAATTCAAGGATTTAGCCAAATCGGTAGAATTCACCGATTCGAACAGCTTGGCATTCATCACATTAACTACCACCGGAGCCACCTTGCGACTTGTTTCATTGCGATTGGCCGATACGACTACCTCGTCCGTCATAATACTTTCGTCACTCATCAAAAAATGAACATCTACCGTGAAGTCGTTACTGACGGTCACTTTCTTTTCCTGTGTCTCATAGCCCAGTAGCTGAACTCTCAATGTGTACTTTCCTGCCGGAACCTTCTTGAAACGGAACTCCCCGTCCTCGTTACTCACCGTACCTTGCCCGGTTTCCACAATCAATATGGTAGCATACGGAAGGCTGTTCTCCGTGCCTTTTTCCACTACATGACCTGAAATCACATTTCCTTCCTTCACAGGATTTACATCTTCTGCATACGCATGGATACCCGCACCCATCACCATGAGCACGAGTAACAGAATATATTGTTTCATCTATTTTTTCTATTACTAAAATGTTTCGGTTTATTCAATTAAAGAATGTGTGCAGCTCTACGGCAAAAGCACATCCGCATCTGTTGAACGGATTATCCGAATGTATCCCGTCAACAGATATACCTTATGTTTCAGCAATAAAAAGGAGGAGCGCGCAAATGGATACATTGCGCACAAAGCGCTTTCGCGCGGAAAGTATTTGTCTTGTATTCCAAAACATACAACACAGGACGGAATACAGTCATCTCTGTCTGCCCCCCGGGCTCCAGAGTCTGGATAGTGCTCAGATGAGCAATTAAGATTACCTGTCCTGTGGTATGCGTATGGTGTTTTTCGGACGAAGGATGAGAGTGCACAATCATCACCCCGTTCACAATATGAACGTGGGTAAACAAAGTGATGCTTACCTGATACGTTAAAAACAGCGCCAGCAGTAATAACGGGGCTACTATGTACCTTCTCTTGCTCAACTATTTATTTCTTTTCCTCGCCAAACAACAATTGATAGTCTTTTTTCGCGGCAGGCACAGTCCATTCCTCCGGAATAAACTTCCACTGGTGCATAGCATGAGGATGCAGCACTTTTTCCTGCTCAATATATTGCATCAGATAATAACGCAAATCCTTATCGGTTGCAAAAATAATACGTTTTGCCAAATCTTCCTTGGAAATTCCAGCTCCAAGAGTCAGTAAATCTCCGCCACCGTTCCCACGGTAAGAATTCAAAGCCACTTTATAAACCTTATCCATACTGAAAGGAGTCCCGTCTGACATGCTCTGAATCGTGATTTTCTCTCCTGCCGGCTTGGTCACGTCCACCGTATAATTAATGCCTGCGGCAGAGTCAAAGTTAAAGCTGAAATTCTTGAAATTAGCACGCTTCCCCTTCTCTACCGGCTCCTTGAAAAGCATCAGGTGGTCCTCGGAACTCTTCATCTGATTAGTCCAGATGGCGTATGCCATTTCCAGGAAACCTTTAATTTCCTTGCCCGAAAGTTCCATCACATACAGCATGTTCTCGTACTTGTACAAATTGAACATATCACTCACATAGATGTCTCCTTCTTTAATCTCTGCCCGGAAGGACAACGGAGCACAGAAAGACACTTCAGCACCCGAAATTTCCAATTGCAACTGATGAATCAGGTCTATGAAAGGAGAAGAACCGAAATAAGCATCCTTCGCTGTGATGGTACGTGAAATTGTACCGATTTTACGGGATACAAAGTCATTTACAGCCTTGTATTGAGGGGCAAACTTATCCATAAACTCCCGGCTGACAGGATACTTGTTCATATCCGCCAATCTACCTTCCACCGACTTCTCCACTACTTTCCCGTCTTTCTTTGTTACGGTCAGGGTCACATCCGAAACTACATTGGCATTGTTTGCCGGGTCAATAACCAACACGCTGTCTCCTGCCACATTCTGCACCTTTACACATTCCCTAGTATGGTCGTGCCCCATCAGCACCACATCAAAGCCCGGAACCCGTTTGGCTACATCCATAGAGGCATCTTCCACCACCTGTCCCAACACGTTGCCCGACTTTCCGGCATGAAACAATCCCACAATGACATCAGGATTCTCTTTTTCCTTTATAATCTTCACCCATTTGCGTGCACAGGGCTCCATTTCCTCAAAATGCAGACCACTCCATAATTTCTCCGGCAACCATGAAGGAATGGCCGGAGTAATCATACCCAGAACCGCTATCCTCACTCCGTCGCGCTCCAACACCTCGTAGGGTTTCAGATAAGGTTTTCCAGTGGCATTGTCTATTATGTTAGCCCCCAGTACCGGAAAATCGCACTGTTTTATCCAACGGTCGTACACCGCATGCCCAGTCTCTACATCATGGTTACCCATATTACCTACCACATATCCCATATAATTCATCATATCCGCCGCAACATGAGTAGACACGGTATCCATGAAATTATAATAGTAAGCTGTAGGCTGACCTTGCAGGATATCCCCATTATCCATCAACAGGCAATTATCCCCATATTTCTCACGCTGTTCTTTCACAAAGGAATGAACACGGGCAAGACTTCCACTCCATTCTTTCCGTTCGATAAAGTTATACGGAAAGAAATTCCCGTGCACATCACTGGTTTCTATAATCTTGATAACCACTTCTTCCTGATTATTGGATGCAGACAACTGCATACCCGCCCACAACAGCAGGGCGCTGATACATATTCTATATTTCATTTCTCTATTCTTTATTCTTTTTTAGTCAAAGGATGCGTGAATACAAACCGGGCGCCTTCGGTATAATCCTTGTCCACCCATATCTTACCTCCCAGATTCTCGATTATCAGCCTGCTAATGGCCAATCCCAGCCCCGTACCTTGGGAATATTCATTCAATTTCTCGAAACGTTCAAATACCTTTTCACTCTTATCGGGCGGAATACCGCAACCGGTATCCGACACTGACAATTCCAACTGCTGATGCTGTTTGTCTATGGCAACCGTCAGTTTGATAGAACCGGACGGAGTAAATTTTGCGGCATTGGACAGCAAATTAATCAACACCTGCTTCAGACGCTGGGCATCCGTCTTGACAACCAGCGAAGGCACAGGAGTTTCAAACAGAAACAAAGCACTGGTCTTGCGTCCATACTCCACTGTAGACAAAGCCGTCTGACACAACTCTACCACATCACATTCTTCCCATACGAATTTTATCCTTCCGGATTCCATGCGCGAGATGTCCAGAATATCATTTATGAGGTGCAACAACAAATCGGAATTCTTCTGAATGATATCACAATACTGCTCTTTCTCGGCAGGAGAGGAATCATCACTGACCAACACGCTGGAAAATCCCACAATGGCATTCAAGGGAGTGCGTATTTCGTGACTCATATTGGCCAGAAAAGCCGTCTTCAGCCTGTTGGATTCCTCCGCTTTCTCCTTGGCTACCAGCAGTTCCTCGCCGGATACTTCCAGATTATGTTTCAAGTGGTTGATACGGATAATATAATATATGGCTATCAAGAAACAGGCTATCAGGAACATGAACGCCGAAACAACCCCTATGACCCAATATTTATACTGCTCATAAAACGAAGGAGTCTTGTTCACCAACACCGCTCCCTGAGGAAGATTCAATGAATCCAATTTGAATTCATGCAAACGCTTTATATCAAAAGTATAGTTTCCGGGAATAGTCACCAAGTCCACCCCTTCTCTATCCCCTTTATCCAAAAAATCATAAGTAACCGCGCCTATATTCTTTCCTACCGCATGGTACTCGGGAGTATATCCTCCCAATGCCCAATGTCCCAGCCCCACAGATGCAATAGTAAACACAGGCAGGGTGGGATTCGCATCGCGCAGCATATAAGTCGTATTACCAATAACATAACTCTCCGTACAGTCTACACGCCATGTTCCCAATAACACACACGTATTTTGAGGCAACCTGCGCATCCTTTCACTCACTTCCATAAAGGTTTCCGTACGGCCGTCCAGCCAAATTGTTTCTAAATCGGGGTACTTCTTCATCTCCTTTTTAACCAAGGCTTGCATAGACAACCCGCCATAGGTATTATCCGATATAAATGCCACACGGCGCATATCAGGATAAAAACGACGCATCAGCTTTATGTTTTTATCGACATCATATTCATATACATAACCGGCAACAATATTATAATCACTGAAATCCGTATAAATATTCTTACTTTCAGGTTCCCATACCCGCGTGTCGATACTATCATCGGGCAATACCAGTCCGTTGACACTGACCATGCCACAGATAGACGGAGTCTTTTTAGCTATCTCCGTGTCTTGTGAGATATAAGCCGACCATGCCTCCTGCCCCAACAATATAACCAGTGACGGACGGTTTTTCCCCTTATACTTACCAAGGATGGAGGCCATACGCGATTTCCACAGATAGGCCTCGGACAAATTCTTGCAGTTCATACTCTCTATGATCGGAGTATACTTGCCGCCACGCTGTCTGTATTCATCCATAAAAGCAGACAGGTTGTCAGAAATACTACGCGTTTCGGGATTATACGAAGTGACAATAAGGATAGGCCCTTCCGAGGTCGTTTCCGCCTTCACAGGACACAGAGCAACCACAGGAAGCAGCAGGACTAATAGCATAAAAAACCTGAATATGATTGCCAATCCCCTCATTTCCTTTAGAATAATTTCTAAAAATTCCGCTGCAAAGATAATAAAATAAAACAGAACACAACCAATTGGCATATATTTTGTTTCTCTTAAAGCAGATGAAATTTAACAAATATATAATATGGCTTACATAGACTATTACAAAGTATTGGGAGTGGACAAAAGCGCCACCCAAGATGATATCAAGAAGGCTTTCCGTAAGCTGGCCCGCAAATACCATCCTGACTTGAATCCGAATGATCCTGGAGCCAAAGATAAGTTTCAGGAGATAAATGAAGCCAACGAAGTACTGAGTGACCCGGAAAAACGTAAGAAATACGACGAATACGGGGAACACTGGAAACATGCCGACGAATTTGAAAAACAAAAGCAACAATATGGAGGTGCCGGTGGATTCGGAGGGTTTGGCGGAGCCGGAAGCGGATTCGGTACGGACGGTAACGGCAGTTACTGGTATTCCGGCAATGGAGGAGAAGAATTCAGCGGTGCACATTTCGGTGGCAGCGCAGGTGGTTTCTCTGATTTCTTTGAAGAACTGTTCGGGCATCGTGGCGGTGCAAACGGCGGACGAAGCGCCGGATTCCGTGGACAGGACTATAATGCTGAATTACAACTTTCATTGCGTGAAGCCGCCGAAACACACAAACAAGTGCTTAATGTAAACGGAAAGAACATACGTATCACTGTTCCGGCAGGTATAGCCAACGGACAGACTATCAAATTGCGTGGTCATGGTGCACCGGGGGTAAACGGTGGTCCTGCAGGCGATCTGTACATCACCTTTGTCATTCCAGACGATCCTGTATTCAAACGTCTGGGAAATGATTTATATATCCATGCTCCGCTTAGCCTCTACACCGCCGTACTGGGTGGTGAAGAAACCGTGGACACACTGAACGGCAAGGTAAAACTGAAAGTAAAACCTGAAACCCAGAACGGAACCAAAGTCCGTTTGAAAGGCAAAGGCTTTCCTGTTTACAAGGAAGAAGGCAAATTTGGCGATCTGATAGTAACTTATAATGTCACCATTCCTAGCAACCTGACCGAACATCAGAAAGAGCTGTTCCGCCAATTAAAAGATAGTAGCAATTAAAAAAAGAGAAGGATTATGCAGACCGATTTAATTATTATCAACGATTTTTGCGACCGTTGCCATGTGGACCCGTCGTTCATTATGGAACTGGAAGAAGACGGACTGATCGAAGTCCGGGTGATTGACGAGGAACGCTACCTCCCCACATCCCAACTAGCGGAACTGGAGCGTTACACGCATTTATATTATGACTTGTCCATCAATATTGCAGGAATCGACGCCATTCACCACATGCTGGAACGTATAGAACTTCTGCAACAGGAAGTGCGTTCATTAAGAAACGAACTGGAATTCTACCGCTAAAATCCGTGTCCGGAGAGGGAAAGCGAAAACTGCACCCACTTCTCTTTCCGGCACTGTTCATTTACTTTTATATTTCTGTTTTTACCGTTGTTTCTATACGATAAGCAGGAGTGCCGAACCGAGCATCACCGATTCTCTTCTCATTATTATATATACCAAGAAAAAGTAATGGGCTGTTCCGCTCTTTCTTCGTTTTTCCATTTATTTTCTTACTTTTTTCCGCTTTATTATCCTACGTTTAACCTAAAATCACTATCTTTGTAGACTTAAAAGCAGCCGGCCGGTCTGCCGCTGACGCCGCAAGGCGAAAGAGGAAAGTCCGGGCAACGCAGAGCATCCTACTTCCTAACAGAAAGCCATCTGCGAAGGTGGAGTAACGTAGAAGAAAACAACCGCCACAATTCCTACGGGAAACGGGGTAAGGGTGAGAAGGTGGGGTAAGAGCCTACCAGCCGCATGGTGACATGACGGGCTGTACGTCTTAGGAGTTGTAAGGTCATGTAAACCGACATTATGAGGGTTGCTCGCCCCACGTCGGAGGGTAGACCGCTAGAGCCTGTTGGTGACAACAGGCGTAGATAAATGGCAGGCACTTCGCCGCAAGGCGAAGAACAGAACCCGGCTTACAGGCCGGCTGCTTTTTTTTTCATATATCCTAATGAAGAGCTTATGAGTACCATGAACAAGGAAAAACTGAAAGGTCTGCAATCGTTTCTCAAAGATGATATATGGCGGGTGACAGAAGACGAGGTTAGCAAATCCCGAGGAATACTCTATAATGCAATAAAAATCGCTACTCTTTCTGTTCGTGAATTCACTCAGGGACGTATTTTGAATAAAGCATCCGCACTGACATACAGCACCCTGCTTTCTATTATTCCCATTCTGGCCATTTTATTCGCCATCGCACGCGGTTTCGGCTTCTCCAACCTGCTGGAAACCCAATTCCGTAGCGGTCTTGAAGGACAGAGTGCGGCTGCCGAAACCATTCTTGGCCTGATTGACTCCTATCTGGTGCACGCCAAAAGCGGAATTTTTATCGGAGTGGGTCTGGTGATGTTGTTCTGGACCATTCTGAGCCTGACCTATAACATAGAACGTACCTTCAATTATATATGGCAAGTGAAGAAGCCCCGTACACTGTATCGCAAAATGACGGATTATTTCTCCATCCTGCTCTTACTGCCCCTACTTATCGTACTTTCCAGCGGTCTTACCATCTTTATGTCCACCATGGTGAAAAACATGGAGGACTTCGTATTACTGGCACCCCTGATGAAATTTCTGGTACGCCTGATTCCTTTCATCCTGACTTGGGCCATGTTTACGGGACTGTTCGTCTTTATGCCCAATACTAAAGTGAAACTGAAGTATGCCATCATTCCGGGTATCATCGCAGGCACAGCCTTTCAGGCTTTTCAATACTTGTATATCGGCAGTCAAATATGGGTATCAAGGTACAATGCAATCTATGGTAGCTTCGCCGCCATTCCTATGTTCTTGTTATGGGCGCAAATTTCATGGGGAATCTGCCTGTATGGCGCAGAACTTTGCTATGTGGCACAGAATCTTCGCAACTACAGTTTCAGCAAAGAAACGGCAAATATCAGCCGCCGTTATCACGACTTTCTGTGTATCCTCATCATGTCTCTGATATGCAAGCGCTTTGAGACGGAAGAGGCTCCTTATACCGCCGAGACACTCAGCGACGAACATAAAATCCCGATAAGGCTCACCAAGAAAATCCTGTATGAACTACAGGACATGCACATGATTTATGAAACTGCTATGGACGGTGACGATGAAAGCATAGGCTATTTGCCGTCAGTAGATATCAACCGGATGAACGTGGCTATGCTGCTGAACAGACTGGACATAGCCGGAACGGAAGCCTTCAAAATAGACAAAAAGCGATACAGCAGTTCTTGGGAGGCGCTGGCAAATGCCCGTGAAGAATATTATAAAAGCACCAGCAAGATATTACTGAAAGATTTATAATTCTGATATTCGATTTTACCACAGATTGCACAGATTCTTTTTTGCTCAAAAGCCGATGCGGATAATTCCGGATTTCCACAAAGAAGTTTCTTTCATCTTCAACAATCATCTGTGCAACCTGCGGTAAAAGAATCAGGAGAACTGCATCATGCGGCTTAAATATTTGCCGATGATATCAAACTCTATATTCACAATGCTTCCCACTTTAAAAGTATGGAAATTGGTATGTTCGTAAGTATAAGGAATGATGGCAACCTGAAAAGTATCCTCCGTAGGGTTACAAACGGTCAGACTCACACCATTCACCGTAACCGAGCCTTTGTCCACCGTGATGTAGCCGCGCTTTGCCATTTCCTTGTCAAACGCATATCTGAAAGTAAAATACCAGCTTCCTTCAGCATCCTTTATATCCATACATTCGGCAGTCTGATCCACATGTCCTTGCACAATATGACCGTCCAGCCGCCCGTTCATCATCATGCTGCGTTCCACATTCACTTTATCTCCCACTTTCAGCAAGCCGATGTTGGAACGCTCTATCGTTTCTTTCATGGCGGTAACCGTGTACGTTCCATCCTGTAAACTGACTACAGTCAGGCACACACCGTTATGAGAGATACTCTGGTCTATTTTCAGTTCGTCCACAAACGAACATTTCAAGGTGAGGTGCAGATTTTCCTGCTCCTTTACAATACGCACCACCTCCGCATATTCTTCTACAATCCCTGAGAACATAAGTTTTAGTCTTTAATTAAGTTTCGAGAACAAAGATAGAATAAAAAACACAAATATTCGAAACTTACCGACGGTTAATGACAAATGACCGGCAATTCGTCGCTAACCTGCCTTTTTTACATATTCAGAACAAAAACAGAGTGCCCAATTCTTTTTTATTATATATTTGCACTTTATACTTTGCAAACTTATTAAAAACAAACCATGGACAGCACAAAGATTGTTGGTGAAAAAATAAAATCACTACGTGAAACAAAAGAAATCAGTGTGGCCGAACTGGCCGTACGCTCTGGCCTTGCCGAAGAACAAATAGAACGAATAGAGAATAATGTAGATCTTCCTTCATTGGCTCCCCTCATCAAGATAGCCCGCGCGTTAGGGGTACGTCTGGGCACTTTTCTGGACGACCAGGAAGAACAAGGAGCAGTAATCTGCCGGAAACAAGAGAGTGAGGATACCATCAGTTTCTCGAACAATGCAATGGACCTGCGTACACATATGCGCTACCACTCACTGTCAAAATCAAAAGCGGACAGGCATATGGAACCATTCATCGTAGACGTGGAACCGACGGAGGAAAGCCACTTCTCACTCTCCTCGCATGAAGGTGAAGAGTTTATCTATGTCATGGAAGGCGCCGTCGAAGTATGCCATGGTAAAAAATGCCATCTGATTAAAGCCGGAGACAGTATTTATTATGATTCTATCGTTCCGCACCACGTACACGGATATCAAGGACAAGCCGCCAAAATATTGGCTGTTATCTATACTCCTATTTGATTTATGATGGAATTAAGCACGAGAACCTTGGGTGACTGGCTTGAACATTGGGCCCTCACCACTCCCGATAAAGAATATATCGTATATTCCGACCGCAATCTGCGCTTCACCTGGAAACAATTTAACGAGCGTGTAGACCACATGGCCAAAGGACTGCTCGCCATCGGCGTGAAATGGGGAACCCATGTAGGAATCTGGGCGGGTAATGTGCCCGACTGGCTGACCTTTCTGTACGCTTGCGCCAAAATCGGCGCCGTGGCCGTAACAGTAAATACCAACTACAAACAGGCAGAACTGGAATACCTCTGCCAGAACTCGGATATGCACACGCTGTGTATCGTAAACGGAGACCGTGGCAATGACGACTATGTAAATATGGTCTACGCCATGCTGCCCGAACTAAAGACCAGCCAGCGCGGATATCTGAAGAGCAAACGCTTCCCCTGCATGAAGAACGTGATTTACATCGGCCCCGAAAAATACCGGGGTATGTACAACACCGCCGAAATTCTGCTTCTGGGATGCAACATAGACGATGACGAGCTGCTGGAAGCGAAAGCGAAGGTGAACTGCCACGACACGGTGAACATGCAGTACACTTCGGGCACGACCGGTTTCCCCAAAGGAGTCATGCTCACCCATTACAACATCAGCAACAACGGTTTCCTGACTGGCGAGCACATGAAATTCACTTCCGATGACAAACTATGTGTCTGTGTACCCCTGTTCCATTGCTTCGGAGTGGTATTAGCCACCATGAACTGCCTTACACACGGATGCACGCAGGTGATGGTGGAACGTTTTGACCCGCTGCTGGTACTTGCCTCCGTCCACAAGGAACGCTGCACGGCCTTGTACGGGGTTCCTACCATGTTCATTGCCGAGCTGAACCATCCCATGTTTGATATGTTCGATATGTCCAGTCTGCGCACCGGCATTATGGCAGGCTCACTCTGTCCGGTGGAACTGATGAAACGTGTGGAAGAGAAAATGTTTATGAAGGTCACCAGTGTATACGGGCTTACAGAAGCTTCTCCCGGCATGACAGCCTCCCGCATCGACGATTCGTTTGATGTACGCTGCAACACGGTGGGCCGTGATTTCGAGTTTACGGAAGTAAAAGTGATCGATCCGGAAACTGGCGAGGAATGTCCCATAGGCGTACAAGGCGAGATGTGCAACAAAGGGTATAACACCATGAAGGGATATTACAAAAACCCCGAAGCAACCGCCGAAGTGATAGACCGGAACGGCTTTCTCCACTCAGGAGATCTGGGAGTGAAAGACGAAGAAGGTAATTATCGTATCACAGGACGGATAAAAGACATGATTATCCGTGGCGGAGAGAATATCTATCCACGGGAAATAGAAGAGTTCCTGTATCAGATGGAAGGAATAAAAGATGTACAGGTAGCCGGTATCCCCTCCAAGAAATACGGAGAAGCGGTAGGCGCATTCATTATCTTGCACGAAGGGGTGGAAATGAACGAATTCGATATACGTGACTTTTGCGACGGCAAGATAGCCCGTTACAAAATTCCTAAATATATCTTCTTTGTTGATGAGTTCCCCATGACGGGCAGCGGAAAGATACAGAAATTCAAGTTAAAGGATGTGGGATTGGAGTTATGCCGGAAGCAAGGCATCGAGATTATTTAATTCAGCCTGCCTCTTGCATTAAAAATGCAGAATTAAGTTACACAGTCACGGAGAGGAATACATTGCACGGATTCTTCTCTGTGGTTCTGTATCGGATATCGGAACCGGACAGCAGATGTACTCCTCACGTTACTCCATAAAAAAAGGAGCAACGCCTTGCTCCAACCTTTTGTTAACCTTAAATCTAATACTATGAAAAACACACATGCAAATATACACACTTTCCTGCTATCTGCAAATTTAAGGAAGCGTTAAGAAGAAATTATAGAATTGTTTAATAAAAGCAACAACTCCTTTAACATTTCAAGTTAAAGTGAATGGTTTCTTTTAACAAAACAAAAAGGCTGTCCCGTAAGGAACAACCTTTCTATATTTTTTATAGTAGACGCTTCTACTTCAGATGCAACTACTTCTCTCAAGCCGATTGCAATCTTCAACCTTTAATCTAATACTATGAAAAACACATTTATATAACACGGCGGCAACAAGAATTGTTCAACCGCAAGTCATTAATAAATGTTTAAATCCCTAACTATACCTTTTCTTCCTTTGGCAAGACCGAATGCCAAGGAATTCCGTCTACAGTAGAAAGGTCCTTGCCAGACTCTATCAAACCACTGATTACATAATCTCTGGCAGTAGGATTCTGGAACGGATACAATCCAAACTCGGGAAGAACAGAAACAAAATGTTCCATGATTTCCGCCTGGATAGATTCATAACTAGGCCAGTTCTTATTGGACGAGAAACAATAAATTTGTACGGGCAGACCATTCTCCGTAGGAGCCAACGTGCGCACCATCAGCAACAGGTCCTTACTGATAAAAGGATGGCGCTTCAGATAGAGAGTCATATAAGCACGAAGCAGCCCTACATTCGTATCGATGGTTCCATTTACCAATCCGGCCGGATTGTCAGTATTCGCTACTTTTCCTTCAGCCGCCTGTTTCTGCTTTTCTGTGATAAAGTCGGCCAAATCAGCATCAAACTTCTTCATTTTCTCCAAAAATTCAGGAGTACAGGGTTGTATGTAATCCAGTTTCAATGCATACTCGCGCATAATACGCCGCCCGCCCGATTCAGTCATCCCACGCCAATTGATAAATGAACCGGAGACTAATGAATAAGGAGGTATAGTGACAATAGTATTATCGAAATTCTGAACCTTCACAATGTTCAGAGTGATATCCATCACCACCCCATTCACATTATTCTGCGGCATCTCAATCCAATCGCCGATATGCACCATATCATTCTCGGAAAGCAGTACCCCCGCCACAAAGCCAAGGATGGTATCTTTGAAAATCAACATCAGTACGGCAGCAAAAGCACCCAGTCCGGTAATCAGGTTGAGAGGCGACATTATTAATCAATATGGAAATGATGACAATGATGGCAACACACGAAAAAATCACTTGAAAGATCTGTATGAAACCTTTCAATCGGACGATTCTGTAACTGCTCCTTGTTCATCAGCACATTACCTACCGAGTTAACACGGCATTGACCGAAAACAACAAAGCGATAAAGAAATAAATCCAAGTGATTTTTTCACTGACAGTAAACCAAGTAGAACGATAATCGAACACAAACGGCAACAAAGCGGATATAATAAGCGGCGGAATGACCGCAGACATTTTCCGCAAGGCATTGTATTCTATCAGCGAACTTAAAAAACTGATATTTTTATATTTCAACACCTTCCGTGTGAAACGCACAGATAAATAATGAAAACAGCTCCTACAGCAAAAGCAATAACCACAATCAGGATCAAGAAATAATCTCATCCAGTTCATTCAACCTATCGCGCGGGATGCCTATCCATGATAGAAAACTCTTAATCCAAGTCAATAAAATTCGGGCAAATTCGTTTGTACTCATAATTATCGTCTTTTTACTTATAGAACCATCTATAAAAACATTTGTTTAGCTGAGGGATGAAAAATCCTCCCCCAGCCTGTCCGGAAACGGTTTCCTGACTTTCCTTTTACTCTGTCATTCCAGCGTAACAAGAATCTTTCAAGGAATCGGCGAAGTAAACCAAGAAGTCAAACAAATCTATTTATCGAATATACCATCTTTCGCACTGGCTGTAGACGGCACCCCAACATAACCTCCCAATTACAATTAGAAACCCCAATTGTCTTCGTATTCGAGAAACCAAGACCTATCCCTGCTTTATCCACATCCACGTTATCAAAAGTCACGTTATAAATAGGCTTCTCCTCTGTGCCTTGAAGCACCAATGCAGCTACATTCACCTTTTTGCATTTCAAATCCTTTACATAAATATCATGCACCTCAGTAAAATAATGGTTATCCATCCCCTCGCCTGCATACATGGAAGTTACGCGTACAAAAAGGGTTAACATGACTTTTTAACCGGTTCAATCTTTCCGCTGCCATGAAGCCCAAAGGGCGGAGAAACTGAGAAAAAGTAATAGCCCGCCAGCGGAATTAAACAACAATGTATTGCATCTGTTCCTGTTGCATAAACCTTTTCTCTTTCCAGATTAAACCTTTTTATACGGATGTATTCTATCTCCATAGCCTTTGGAGTTATCTCCATAAGCTTTGGAGTTATCTCCCAAGGCTATGGAGTTAACTCCAAAGGCTTGCGGAGATAGAACAAACAGGAAGAAAACCCTTAACTATCCAACGGGAAAGGTTTATAGATATGGACAAGATCTTTTCCATAGCCCCGCTTATAGATAAATCCTTTTTAAATATTTCCATAAAAAAAGCTGTACCCTCAGAAGATACAGCTTTTTTTATGTGATTCCGTTGCGATTCGAACGCAAGACCCACGCCTTAGAAGGGCGTTGCTCTATCCAGCTGAGCTACGGAACCATCCTTAATTGCGAGTGCAAAGGTACGGTTTTTATTGAAATTACCAAAAGAATCCGCAACTTTTTTGCATTAACAATCTATTTTTTTTCTATTCAGCATCCAAGCAAAAGGTAAATAGCAACAAATATGGAAAGCGTAAGACACTATATATGAATCTATTCCAACCCATTCCACCAAAATTCGTATACATCATGAAGAAAAGAACTGAATGTACCAGTGTTTTCCTTGCGCACCAAAAGGAGAATTGAGGAATGGAAGAACTCTCACGGGAATGCCTGATGGAGACACTGGATGTGTTTTCCGGGCTGAAGCGCATCGGCGGTTCGGAAGATGAGCACCGTGCCTGCGGCTATCTGATCAAGAAGCTGCAGGAATGGGGCATTCCATGCCGCGTGTATGAGTGTGACGGATATGTCTCCACTCCTATAGAAGCGTCAGTTACTGTAGAGGGGATGGATCAGACCTTTTGAAGCCCCTTCCCCGTTCCTTCTCCGCCCATTGTCCGGACGGAGTGACCGCCCCCTTGTTTTTATGATGTCCATGCCCACGACCAGCTGAAGCCCAGACAGGAGCAGGATTGGTACGCGGGGGCGCGGGGCTGCATCGTGATTGGGGACAATTTTTATGAGGACTATGTTCAAAAGCTGCGGGGATACGGTGTAAAGGGCCTGATCCATCTGTGGACCAGCGAGGAGCCTGTGCTTCACTACGAGACGGTCAGCCCTGTGTGGGGCACCGCGGAGCCTGAAAACGGAAAAACCTATCCTGATTTTCCGGTGGTGGGCCTGAGAAGCTGTGACAGAGAATCCATACTGCCCTTGCTGACGCCTGGAGCCTGCAGCCGTACCGCGACGGTGCGCAGCGTACTGCAGTGTGGATGTGTGCGTCTTCAGATCCCTGTAGCCGAGCTGGCCGGTGAAACGCCGGAGTATGTGCTGGTGGGCAGCCACTATGACTCCTGGGATTATGGTGTGACGGATAATGCCACCGGGAATGCCGCTGTGTTGGAACTGGCACGGGTACTGTCCCAGAAGCAGCTGCGGCGGGGTGTCAAAATCGCGTGGTGGCCGGCCCACTCCAACGGACGGTATGCCGGGAGCACTTGGTACTGCGATGAGCAGTTTGAGGACCTGGATGCCCGTTGTGTGGCGCTGGTCAACATGGACTCTCCCGGCTGTATGGGAGCGCAGGAGATCGGGTTTTCCACGTCCGGTGTGGCAGGGGATACCCTTGGGGATATCCTGCGTCGGTGCACCGGGCAGGCTGAGGTGGTGATCCGCCCGCTGGGGCGGGGATCAGACCTGTCATTTTTCGGGCCGCGCATTCCCATCCAGGTGTCCTTTGACTTTTATCAGGCGCCGCCCAACCGTGGCCGCTGGCACTGTGCAGGCAGCGGCGGAGGCTGGTGGTGGCATTCCGTGGAGGATACCATGGATAAGGTGGACCCCCAGCTTCTGATGAGGGATACACGGGTGCTGGTGGAGCTGGTAAAAGAGTTTGCCGATGAAGCGCATCTTCCCTTTGACGCGGCAGGGTGTCTGGCGCAAATGAGAGATACTGTGGCAGACATCCGGACCCATTGCGGCGATGACTTTGATTTCGCTCCTGTAGAACGGGCACTGGAGGAGCTGGACAAGGCCTGTGCCGGGCGTATCTGCTTTTCCAGTGACAGACAGGCGAAGGAGGCAGGAGGCCGGCTGACGAGACTGCTGTGCAGTGCCTGTGATGAATATCACTTTGACAACACATTTGCAGTGGGCCTGCTGCCCGGTCTGCAGCTGGTCAGGGGCAAGCACCGCAACGACCTGCCACCTCAGGAATTTTTGTATTGGCGGACAGCCTTCCGCCGGCAGGTGAACCGCTTTGTATCTGAGTGCACAAGCATTGTCCAAGCACTGAACAGCGACGCGGACAGTGTGGTATGATAGAGAAAGGGGATATGGATTATGCAGACCAATATCAAAGAGTATGACGAATCGTTTGATCTTACCCAGGCACTCCAAAAGAAGGGCACCAAGGAATATGGTTTTATTCATTTGGCCCAGCGGGCCAACGGTTCATGGGTGAATATTCCCATTATGCTGGCGGTGGGCGCCCAGGACGGTCCCACGTTGGTGGTGGATGCCTGCAACCACGGCGACGAGTATGAGGGTACTGAGGGAATTATCAAGACCTTTGAGGGGCTGGATGTATCCAAGATGAAGGGAAGCTTCATTGGAATCCCTGCCCTGAATGCAGAGGCCTTTGCCGAAATGAAGCGCTATAATACCCTGGACTTTGTGCCCCAGGATCTGAATCGCATCTATCCGGGCGGAACCGGCCCCATGACGGCTTATGTGTGCAGCTGGTACTGTGAGAACATCATCAAGAAGGCTGACGCGGTGATCTGCATCCACGGCGGCGGCAACAGCGAGTATCTGGAGCCTGTTGTGCTGTACTGCGGAGAGGAGTCTCCTGTGGCGTATAAGTCCCGTGAAATGGCCCAGTGCTTTGGCTTTAAGGTCTTGTGGAAGAACACCCGCTACGCGGAGAACAGCGGAATTGAGGATGAGTATGCCTATCAGATGGGCATTCCCTGCATTACACCCGAGATCGGCGGACAGTGCACCCGCATGTATCAGCGGGATGAGCACAAGCAGATGTTGGAGACCGGAATTCGCAATGTGATGACCCTGCTGGGGATTCTGGAGGGCAGCGTGCCCGCCAATGAGGGCGTACACCACTATGACATTGATTATATCTATAACCGCAACGGCGGGATTCATGTGCCTGTGAAGAAGGCAATGGATTCTGTGCGTAAGGGCGACACGCTTTCCATCATTACGAACCTGTTCGGAGAGGAAGTGGATCGGGTCATTGCTCCCTTTGACGGTGTGGTCATCGGGTACTGGACATATTCTGTCTGTCCTCCTCATGGCTGGGTATACATGGTTGGCAAGCCTGTGGATGGGGAGTAAAGCGCCCAGATCCATGCATCCTGCAAATCGAAGTGCCAGTTGAGTATCCTAGATACGAACAGGGCAGAAGCAGAGTGGGCTGTACATGGCCTGCAGAAATGAAAAAGGGCACCCTTTTGGATGCCCCAGTCTGTCGAAAAAGTCCAGCGAAAGCTGGGCTTTTTCGTTTGTAAACGGGAAAAATGAGTGGTGAGGGATGCTGAAACGGGGAAAAATGGGGCACAATGACCGGGTGTCTGGACATGCTGACAGCCAGCTTAGCTGGTGGTTTTGACTTGAGCTTATGCAATCAACAGCTTCTTATTGTTGGATAGACAACTTGATTTTCTGATAGGTGTTCCAATCAATGAGGTTTTGTTTGCGAAGGACCTCATTGAAGTAATCAAACCAGATTCGTTTCGTCAAAGCCTCGCGGCTTGGTTTTCTCATACGCAGGCCTCCTTTGCTACAGTATGCCTGATCTTTTTGGCGGTCATACCTGGCATGATGATAAAAAATGAATCTGCTCATTTTCCAAGGAGCAGGGCCTGTGCGAGGGTAATTGGGCCCCTTTTGGTGATCGACTGCACTGAGATTGTTCCGTAGGGTAAGGTTGTATCTCATATACCGCTCTTGTTGCTTTGTGGATGGCGATGGAACATATATTCCAGATCTGGCTCTTTTGTGGACAGGATTCCCGCTTGTAATCTCTGGTTGCTTAACATATGCCAAAGCGACGAGCAAACGGGGAGGGAAATATCCGCAAACGAAAGGACGGACGCTGGGAGGGGTCGGTACACAGTCGGTCACGATCCAGAAACAGGAAAGGCCATCATTAAAAACGTCCTTGGAAAGACGCAAGCGGAAGTCAAGGAAAAGCTGAAGAAAGCCATCGAGGAAAATGTGGGCATCGACTACGGACGGGCCAAGACCTACACCGTGGGTAACTGGTTAGAAGTGTGGTATGAGAACTATGCCAAAATCAAAATGCGCCCATCCACCTACCTGACCTATCATGGCTACATCGAAAACCACATCAAGCCGCAGCTCGGCAAGATCCCGTTGAATGATCTGACGACGCTGCATCTGCAACAGTTCTACAAGAAATTGTTGGCAGAAGGGCGGGTAGAGCGAATCGAAGCACAGAAGCAGCCCAAGGGACTGAGCGCCAAAACAGTGCGCAACATCCATCAAATCATTTCCTCTGCCCTGAAGCTGGCAGTCGAGCAGCGGCTGATCGCCCACAATCCGGCAGACGGCTGTGCACTGCCGAAGGCGGAGCGCAAATCAGATTTGATCTTATCATCAATTCCGTTGATAGAATCTATATTTGTAGCTTTAGAAATCCAGCCTTTTGATTTCAGATATTCATAGATTTTCTTTTTAGTGACTTTGCCTTTTTGCTTGGAAACAGGGTGTATGAACATATCTTTAATCAACTGCTTTTTATGCTCTGTAGAAAGCGGTTGACCATCAATTTTTAATGGATTTAATTCGTTGAGCAACATATACTCGCTATATAGTAAAGAATCCTTAGGCAGAACAGGGTCACCTGTGTAAGTACAGCGACCGATTAAATTGACGAGAAATGCTTCAGCTGAATGATCAAGATCAATCAGTTGATTAAAGTTCCACGGATAAATTTTTTCTTTGCTATCAGTGTTAGAACGAACAGCCCAGTGATGTGCTGCTTTATCATTTAGTGGACCGACATAATACGGAACACGGAATTCAAATGTTTTTCTAATCTTCTCAGCGGGAGTGTAACCATCGCATTGCTGTTGTGCTAGAAATGGTAAATATAAAGAAGCGTTTTTCAATATTGCATCTAGTTCGCGCAGTTGAAGCTGATAGGGGATAACTCCATTTTCAGAGCTTCGCAAACGCGGCAGAAAAGAACCATCAACGATTTTTTGATATATAGTTGCAATGACAGGGGATTTGGATTCCGCCATTTCAGGCAAAGACTTTTTTAGGAATTTGCAAAAAGCCTCCTGTGAGCAAGTGTAATCGCCGCTTTTATGATGATATTGGCTATAGGCAGCATAATTATCAAGCTTGTCCTCTTTGTCACAAAAAATAGAGTTATATCGTTCAATGCAGTGCGCCTTAATATAATCTTTAAGTGCTCTTAAGTCAATGTTATTTTGCTTATATACAGCAATTTTGGCATCGCAAAGGTATCTGTGCGTACCGATAATTTCCGCAAAGCGTGCGGCATCGTATACATCTTTGGCAGCAGTAACTACGGATATATGATCATCTAATACCTCACAAAGTTCATTGTAATTTGCATCAAGATCATTTTGCAGCGTAATTTTCTTGGCATCTTTAAATCGGTCATCACCGAACAGGTTGGAGAGTGCAACAGACCTTCCTGCCAGCAATTCAGAAATGTAAAAGGGAGAAATTCCGGCTTCATTTTTGCTGGGCTTCTTTAGACCTTCGGTAAGTAAAGCTGCCTTTTCCGTAACTCGCATATTAGGAGTTTTCAAAATGTTTAGATAATTATCCATATTGTGCGGAACAAAATCCAATCCGTATGCATCTGATAAAAGAGTACAAAAATCATCGAACTTATCCCTTAAAGATGAGTCATTGTCCGATGTTTCCGATATTTCGTAGAGGAAATGTCCCCGTGATTTCATCAAATGATGTAGTGCAAGATAGACAAGACGGACATCATGCGAATCTGTGGAATGTGCTAATTCACTGCGAAGATGATATGTGGTTGGATACTGGGCGTGATAATCGCAGTCATTAAAATTGGAATCGGAGAATAGAGAATATTTAGAATTTATACTTTTATCTTCCTGCCATAAATCACTCTCATGCATACGGGCTAAAAATTGAGGATCCTTTTCATTTAATGCAGGAGCAAAGAGCATTTCTAAAATATCAAGACGTTGTTTTCTGCGCTGCAAGCGACGCCTTGCAGCACGATGAGTACGGCGCTCTGCAGCAGTTGATGCATCGGGGGAACAGACGAACACCCCACATGGCTTTTCCTTTAGTTTTTAGAACATGATACATTGTATCCGTGACGGCCCAGCCGACAGAACTGCTGCCGGCATCTATTCCGAGATAATAAGGAATCTGTGTTTTTTCTTTCATTTTCTTTATCTCCCTGATTGACAAATTGATGATTGGGGTGGATAATAATAGTGTACCAATGATTTACTACCATTAGGTATTACACTACAAGTTCAAATAAGCTTTTAGCGCAAGCGCCGTGTATGCGGCTCCATAGTGTGTGGAACAAGAGATCTCTTAGGAGATCTCTTTGTATTTTGTCCAATTATTTTGCGACAATTTAACTTTTATTGGTTTAATATTACCACAATGGGCATCGAATAGCAATGTTTTACAATGTGTATAAACTACAAAATATAAAAGACTGACTGATACCACATAAGTATATCAGTCAGTCTTTTTGTTTTCTTCATCAAAACGGCGGCGGAATATGCGAATGATGCGCAGTATGTCCTTCTGCTCGTCCAAAGTCATGGAGGACAACTGTGCGTCGATTTTCCGTTTGATCTCATTGGTTTCCGGTTGTTTCTGCGGGACTTCCTCGACCGAGCCGATCAGTTCATAAAACGATATGTCCAACGCAGTGGCGATACGGTTCAGCGTTTCAATCGTCGGATTGCGCAGACCGCGTTCGATTTGTCCCAAGTGTGCAGCGTTCAGATCGGCTTTGAAAGATAATTCTTCCAAGCTGATGCCCTGTGCGTTGCGGAAAGTCCGGATTCGTTTGCCGATTGCAGCCGAAATATCAGTCATTGGCAACACCTCTCATACCATCATAGAGGTAGTTGTTCCAATCGGCAAATTGATATATACACTGGTAAATAGTGATTGTTATATCATTTACAAATGAGGCTGGAAATGATATACTGTGCATAAGAAAGCAAAGGGGAGGGGATCGCGTGAAGTGTCCAAAGTGCGGTTCGGAAAATACGCAGTATGTGGCTGTTCATCATTCTGGCAGCAGCGGATCGTTTACAGATGCCTGCTGCGGTATGATGATTTTCGGGCCGATCGGCATATTGTGCGGCCTGTGCGGAGCAAGTCCGGGATTTACCGATGATTACTGGGTGTGCCATTCCTGCGGTAAAAAGTTTCAAGCGGGGACTGCGAAAGCAGCGGAAAAGGCTCGGCAGGAGAAAATTCAACAAGAACTTAATGCAAAAGCCAGGCGAAAAGCATTGCTGTCGGCAGCGAATCCAGTAATACTCCAGAATATCGACAACGAAGTGATAGAAGCTGAAAACCGCTATAAGGCTTTGAAAGCTCGCCTGAAAGCGGATAAGCAGGCATTTTTGCAAGAGTACCCGGCGTGTAAGGTACAGAATACATTCCGGATGATTGGGAGAGGAATCATCATTGCATTGATGGGCTTTATAGCATTTCTGGCTATTGATATGGACGAACTGATTACGATAATTATCTGGTTTCTTGCTGCAATGGTGATTGGAGTAATGTGCATGATGCCGCCGTATTACATAAAGCTATCACCAGCCTTAACCGAGTTAAACGAAGCAGTCGAAAATGCAAAGAAATATAAAGAGTATTTAGATAGACTGAAAAAGGCTCGTGATGAAGAAAACGGTGTATGAATGGCTGATGGCAGTCGGCCATCGAGCAGGCTGTCATCAACGCGCAGATAGGAGCTTTTACTGGAAAGGCAGGAAGTTTCCGCTGTGTGCCCGTTGTACAGGTGTTCTGGTTGGATATATTCTCGCTGTGCCAGCGTATACGGTTTGCAGAAAGAACGTGAGCGTGTATGCCGTTTGCTGTATCCCACTGGTGATAGACGGTTTAACTCAGCTATGGGAGTGGCAGGTGTCTACCAATCGAAGAAGATTTGCAACAGGCGTTTTAGCGGGATATGGTATCTGCTCTATGGCGATAACGTTGCTGTTATTCGTAAAAAATTTAATGCTAAGGAGTTGGTAAAAGATGTTCTGTCCAAATTGCGGTACGGAAATTAAGGAGAAGAAAACATTTTGTCCGAAATGCGGCTCTCCGCTGGGCGTAGAGGCAGTTCAAGAGGACACAAAGACGGTGGAAGCTGCTGCAAGCACAGAAAACGTTCATGAGAATGTAATACCACCACAGGGAGCGCCAGTACCATCGAAAAAGGGCGGTAAAAAGAAGTTTATCATCGGCGGTATTGTGGCGGTTGTACTGATTTTGATTGCAGTGATGATTGGTACGTCTGGTGGTAATACAGGCTCGACCAGCACGGACACTTATATCGAAACCGTACAAAATGGCTATCTCGGCGAATTTACCGATATGACGGTGCAGGAATTGCTCAGCAGCTACTATGAAGATCAGCTGGGTTGCACAGCCGAGTGGGACGGCGGAGAGAACGATGATGGTCAGCAGATTGTTGAAGTAAAATATACAGATGAAACTGTGGGCGACACAACGATTCAGTTCAAAATGCTGGACGAGCAGGTGTTCAAAATTTCTGCTTTTCATGATCCCAATACAGAGATTGAAAAGGCAAGCGACCTTGCGGCAGAGTTAAACAGTCTATACTTTATGGCTTACACCACAAAGCATGAAACAGAACTCGACAGCGCAGAGAAGATGAAAGCCTTTATTGATGAGCTGGATCAAATCTCCGGTTCTGCGGTATTGTATGGCGCAGCGGCAAACTATACAGGTGATCGCGCACAGCTTTGTACACTGTTTGGTGAGGACGCATTGGAAACCTCGGTTCCGTGGGTACTGGATGCGTATGGCTATCTGGATATGAACGACTATGCACAGCAGGACACTGCTGATACGACAGCAGTAGAACTGGCATCGACTGCGGATATCTCATCGGCTGATTATATTTTCCCGAGTGACCGCCAGTATATCACTGAGTCCGATATGGCAGGCTGGGATCAAAAGACGGCTCTGCTGGCCCGCAACGAGATTTTTGCTCGTCACGGCTATGTATTCCAGACGCAGGAAATCCAGAATTACTTTGCGGCTAAATCGTGGTATACGCCAAATTCGTCCTATGATGGAAGCGATTTGAGTGATGTAGAAAAGGCGAATGTCGATACTATTTCTGCATATGAGCAGAAGATGGGCTGGGCCGAGCAGGATGTTTCGCCGACAAAGTTGGCGCAGGGTGCGGTCAGCAGCTATGTGGAGAGCCAAGGCGATTACTGTACCGGTTTCGACTATGTTAGACCATATGCAGAAAACGAATATCTGGTTTGTGCAAAGATTGGCGAGTATGAATGGGAAGCCGAATATATTGTAGAGGTCAACGGCTCTGACGCATGGGTAATCGGCCGTCTGGACGGCGGTGTGTTTAGACCGGTATAAAAGCCAAAAGCCCGAGCGGGAAACCGCTCGGGCTGACAGCAACGTGACAGCAATCACGATAAAAACAACCGAAACTGTATGTGCTATATGTACTCAAAAAACGGGATGATGAACTGAATAAGACGGAATAACACAGAAAAAGATGCAAAAAATCAAAACTTTGCTTTTCAAATCTCTCTGTCTCCGCCATGAAAGCTGCACTTTTTATTGCAAAAGTGCAGCTTTTCTGCGTTTATAGATAGAAGGCGTATGCCGATACCATCGTGTGCGGCTTTGACGGCAATACCTCCGCTATCTCCGCCATCAAGGACGGTTCTCTCGGCATGGATATCGCGCAGCTCGGTTACGACATGGGCTATAAGGCAGTGGAAGCTGCGGTAAAGGCTCTGGAAGGCGAACAGGTTGAGTCCTTTATTGATTCCGGTTCCAAGGTCGTTGACTCCACCAACTGCGATGAGTACATCGACGATATGAAGGCTAAGAGCCTGTGGGAGTAATTCACAGACCGGCTGCACGCTGTTAAGGCAACACCGCACAATTAAAGCGGCGGTGCTTTGCGGAAATTTTGTGTCCTGACTTTGTTGCAGTTTCACGGTAATACATCAAGTATTACCGCAAAACTGTGCCTCGTCAGTACGCAAAATTTACTCGCAAATCACTCTTGTTCAATTATGCGGTATTGCCTTAAATCTCTTTTTCCTTTGGAAAAACGGTCGGGTCTGACGCTCCAACGTTCCCAATCGTACCGCCTCGGGACGGCGGTATTGCCCAAGGAAGATAATGCTGAAATGTACAGCGCACAGACGAAGGTCCGTGTGCGCTGTTTCGGTTCTTTGCTTGCAAAGCGGATATCAACAAAAGTATCCACAGCCTGTGGATACTTTTGCGGCTGCACATTATATTATAAAAATGGAAATCAGCCGGCCGGCTGATTCCTTTTTGCTCAATATCCCGTTTTAAGCAGCTTTCGTGCAGCCGCAAACGCCCTTTCCTCGCCCTCGTCGCGCAGAATACGCAGCAGGGATTCCAGTGCGGCGGCGGTATCCGGATGGATGATATAGTGATCGACCGAGTGTGCATAGTAATCATACGGATCGCTGTCGCGGTAGGCAGCACCGCGATAGGTCTTGCTGGCGGCTACGCGGTCGCAGAACATCTCTATTACATATTGAATGGGCATTTTCATGCCGCACATACCGGAGCCGTCGGCGGCGTAGTCGATCCAGTACTCCAGATGATGCTTATTCCGGCCCTTATGATGCAGCCATGCCGCGCTGTAGCCCTTTTCGCGGCGTTCGATCTCGTTCGGGCTGCGGTTGCCCTGATAATATTTTGCACCGGCGGAAAACTCCACCGGACTGAACTTGCTCAAATCGTGCGTCAGTCCCTGCCAGTATAATCCAACGCGCCAGCAGTGCCGGAGCACCAGAAAACGATGGTGCTGCACCGTGCGCAGATGTGAAAGCCATTTCATGGCATGCGCCCTCCTTTTTCGGACTGATAGTATTCTACCATGCTGTGCGGAAAAAGAAAAGCAAAAACAATGTGCAATGTGCCCTCGGGAACTCGCGCTTTACGTTTTTCGCGTATTGTGATAAACTATAGCAGTTCAGACAGATACTGCAGCAGGTGCACGCATACAGCACGCAAATACCATTATCAGGTTCATTTGCCATGCGGCAGCATACCCGCGTAAAATTTCCGCGCTCTTTACGCGCTGTACACGCTGCTTTTGCTGCACTATTTATATGAATGGAAAAAGAAAATTCCGTGTATATGGGAAAATATATAGAATCGGATGAATTTGTTTACATACTATCGGGAGAAAAAGAGGAAACTATGAAGGCATACAAGCGGTTGATCGCCGGAACGGCGGCTGCGGTCATGCTGGCGCTGACATGCGGCGGCTGCGGTGCGGAAAAAGGAGCCGGTGACGATCACAATCTGGAACTACTATAACGGTGAGCAGCTCGAAGCATTCAACCGGATGGTGCAGAATTTCAACGATACGGTCGGCAAAGAGCAGGGGATCACGGTGGAAAGCTCCAGTCAGGGCAGTGTAAATGATCTGGAGACTAACGTGCTGAACGCCGCGGAAGGCAAGGTCGGTGCGGAAGAGCTGCCGAATATCTTCTCCGGCTATGCGGATACCGCGTATGCGCTCGATCAGCAGGGCATGGTCGTGGACCTGAACGACTACCTGACCGAAAGCGAAAAAAGCGAGTACATCGAAGGCTATCTCACCGAGGGCGACTTTGACGGTGATGGCAGCATCAATGATTTCCCGACCGCAAAGGTCACCGAGGTGCTCTATCTGAACGATACCGACTGGCAGGCGTTTTCGCAGGCGACCGGCACGACCTATGACGATCTTGCGACGGTTGAGGGATTGACCGCAGCAGCCGAGAAATACTATAACTGGACGGACGCGCAGACCGAAGCGCCGGATGACGGCCGTGCTCTGTTTGGCAGAGATGCGATGGCAAACTATCTGCTCATCGGTGCAAAGGAGCTTGGCTGCACGATTTTTGACGTGCAGAACGGCAAAATGACGCTTGATTTTGATAAAAATGTTATCCGTAAGCTGTGGGACAACTACTATGTGACCGTTATCAAGGGCTATTTTGAGGCAACCGGCCATTTCCGCAGCGAGACATCAAAACCGGTACGATCCTGTCCTATGTCGGCTCCAGCTCGAGCG
>ENA-OQBD01000109-OQBD01000109.1-human-gut-metagenome-genome-assembly--contig:-NODE-109-length-46890-cov-4.283258_pt1 | contig 46890 bp, 53 predicted proteins | sample MGYA00242742_ERZ504543 | MGnify/ENA primary metagenome ERZ504543 (study PRJEB26092, sample SAMD00036239) | human gut metagenome | host: Homo sapiens | study: EMG produced TPA metagenomics assembly of...
TTAAAGCAACCACTTTAAGTAACTATGTAAATGGTTTTGAGCGAGTAAGAGAATATATTGGTTACATGAGGTTAATAGAGGTCCGTCCAACACATATTCTTGACATGATAAAGGGACTCGAAGAAGAAGGATATGCACGTACAACGGTAATACAATCATTAAGTGTAGTCCGTCAGCTTTTCAAAAAGGCATATGGTGGAAAAATGATACCCATAGATCCCGTAGCCGATATTAAACTGCCTAAAGAAGAACCGGGTGAAATACCTGATGAGAAGATAATGCAGGAACAAGAAGATGAAAAATGTCTTAGTATATATGACACTCATCGTTTCCTTGAGAGCTGCAAGAATACCCGGTATTATGAACTCTTTTTTATTCTTCTTCATACAGGATTACGTATAGGGGAAGCACTTGCCCTAGAATGGTGTGATCTTGACTTTAAGCATGAAAAGCTTCGTGTATATAAAACCTTAAACAGAGTTACAAAATATTATGATTCGAAAGGAAATGAACTTCCTGAAAGGTATTCTACTATTCAGATTACAACACCAAAGAAAAGTGCCAGCAATAGAAAGGTTCCATTAACGGATGCAGTGATTGCTGCTTTTATGAGCTGGAAGGAAAAACAGGATCGTGATAAAGAAAAACTGGGGAAAAACTGGGGAAAACCAAATATACTTTTAAAAAAATATCCCGGTCTGATTTTTACAACATCTTCAGGAAGAAGTTATCTTCCATCATCAGCTCAAACAGAATGCAGGCGGATTGTTGGGATTGTTAATAAGCATGAAATTGCTCTGGCAGAAAAAGAGAACAGAGATCCGAATTTAATGGATGTTCATCCTCATATTTTCCGTCATACTTTTGTAACAAGATGCATTCAATCGGGAATGGATGCCGCTACAGTAAAGAAAATAGCTGGACACTCTGATGAAAAAATGACTAATTATTATACACACATTGAAGAAGAACATATAGATGACGAATACGAACTGTATATTCAAAAATACGGAACAGAAACCTGATTTTGCAAATGGAGATAAAATTTTAAAGAGAGGTTTAAATACTTGAGTATAGACAAAAACACTAACGAGGGAAAAAACTATCGTAATAATGTGGTCAAATCAACACCTGGAACTTCTAAAAGCCGCATAAACACTGGGTTTCCGGAGAATATTAGTGTATTATCACCGATGATGAAAGAATACATAAAGACCAAAGAAGAATACAACGACTGTATCCTTTTTTACCGTCTGGGCGATTTTTATGAAATGTTCTTTGAGGATGCACTGACTGCATCCAGGGAACTGGAAATTACACTTACAGGAAAAGACTGCGGACTGGAAGAGAGAGCGCCCATGTGTGGCGTTCCTTTTCATGCTGCGGAAACTTATATCAACCGGCTGATCGAAAAGGGCTATAAGGTTGCCATCTGCGAACAGGTAGAAGATCCGAAAAAAGCCAAGGGTCTTGTTAAACGAGAGGTTGTCCGCATTGTCACACCGGGAACTACTCTGGATACCATGTCACTGGACGAGTCAAAAAACAATTATCTGATGTCCATTGTCTCCATTGGAGAGCATTTTGGCTGTGCAATTGCAGATATCACAACCGGTGACTGCTTTCTCACAGAGCTGGATAAACCACAGAAGCTTCTGGATGAGATCAATAAATTCACACCTGCCGAGATCATCTGCAACGACGCCTTTCTTTTAAGCGGTGTGGATGTAGCGGATCTGAAGGGGCGTCTTGGGATCTGTGTATTTGCTCTGGATCCCTGGTACTTTGACGACCAGCTGTGCCAGAAAACCCTGAAAGAGCATTTTCACGTCGGAAATCTGGAAGGTCTCGGGATCGGAGATTATGACAGCGGGATCATTGCTTCCGGTGCATTGTTCCTGTATCTGAAGGAAACACAAAAAACAGCACTTTCCCATATGGCAAGCATCCGCCCTTACTCTGCTGAAAAATATATGCTCATCGACAGCTCCAGCCGTCGTAACCTGGAGCTTGTGGAAACCATGCGCGAAAAGCAGAAAAGAGGTTCTCTTCTCTGGGTTCTGGATAAAACCAAAACTGCCATGGGTGCAAGAACCCTTCGTTCTTATGTGGAGCAGCCCCTGATCGATGCAGAGGAAATCGAAAAGAGACTTGGTGCCCTGGAAGAACTGAACGCAAAACCTATGGATCGTGATGAGATCCGGGAATACTTAAATCCGATCTACGATCTGGAACGTCTGATAAGCCGTATCAGCTACAAATCTGCCAACCCAAGAGATCTGGTTTCCTTTGCCTCTTCCCTGGAAATGCTGCCTTATATAAAGCAGATCCTTGCAGAATTTAACTCTCCGCTGCTTACGCAGATCAATGAAGACATGGATCCACTGTCAGACATTACCGCTCTGATCCGTAATTCCATTGCTGATGATCCACCCCTTGCCCAGAAGGACGGCGGTATCATTCGGGAAGGTTATAATGAAGATGTGGATAAATTCCGCCGCTCCCGGACAGATGGAAAGAAGTGGTTATCTGAGTTGGAAGCAAGAGAGCGGGAACGCACCGGTATTAAGAGCCTGAAGATCAAATATAACCGTGTATTCGGCTATTCCCTGGAAGTTACCAACACCTTCAAGGATCTCGTGCCGGAGGACTATATCCGCAAACAGACCCTTACCAACGCAGAGCGTTACATCACCCAGGAGCTGAAGGATCTGGAGGATCTGATCCTTGGAGCGGAAGATAAGCTTTATGCATTGGAATTTGAACTGTTTTCAGATATCCGTGATCAGGTTGGAGCTGAGGTTGTCCGTATCCAGCGTACTGCAAAGGCAGTAGCTGCTCTGGATGTTTTTGCTTCCCTTGCACTGGTTGCACAGAGGAATAACTTTGTCCGGCCCAAGATCAATGAGACCGGCCTCATTGATATCCGAAATGGCCGCCACCCGGTTGTGGAACAGATGATCGAAAACGATATGTTCATTCCAAATGATACGTATCTTGACAACCACAAAAAACGTATCTCCATTATCACAGGACCGAACATGGCCGGAAAATCCACATACATGCGCCAGACAGCATTGATCGTACTGATGGCACAGATCGGAAGCTTTGTTCCTGCGGACAGTGCGAATATCGGTGTGGTTGACCGGATCTTCACCCGTGTGGGAGCATCCGATGACCTTGCAAGCGGACAGAGTACCTTTATGGTGGAGATGACAGAGGTTGCCAACATTCTTCGTAATGCCACTTCCCGAAGTCTTCTGATCCTGGATGAGATCGGACGTGGAACCAGTACCTTTGACGGCCTTTCCATTGCCTGGGCAGTGATCGAACACATCAGCAACACCAAACTCTGCGGCGCCAAGACCTTATTTGCGACCCATTATCATGAGCTTACCGAACTGGAAGGCAAGCTTTCCGGTGTCAACAACTACTGTATCGCTGTCAAGGAAAAAGGCGACGATATCGTATTCCTGCGTAAGATCGTAAAAGGCGGAGCAGATAAAAGCTATGGTATCCAGGTAGCCAAGCTTGCCGGTGTTCCGGATTCCGTGATCCAGCGTGCCAAGGAGCTGGTAGAGGAGCTCAGTGATGCAGATATCACTGCAGCTGTAAAAGATCTGACTGCTCCAAAGAAAAAACAGAAGATCACCTATGATCAGTTAGATATGGCACAGATGTCACTGTTTGACACGGTACAGGACAATGATATCATTGAAGAGATCAAAAACCTGGAGATCGGGAATCTGACACCAATGGAAGCTTTGAATATTCTCTATAACCTGCAGAACAAAATTAAGAACCGGTGGTGATACCCTTGAAAAAAATTGCAGTTTTAGACCAGAATACCATTGATAAGATCGCAGCAGGAGAGGTCGTAGAGCGCCCCTCCTCTGTTGTAAAAGAGCTTGTGGAAAATGCCATTGACGCAGGTGCTACCGCTATTACTGTAGAGATCACAGACGGCGGAAAAAAGCTGATCCGTATCACGGACAATGGCTCCGGAATGGATGCAGAGCAGGTTCCGCTTGCTTTTCTCCGCCATGCCACAAGTAAAATTGAAAAAGTAGAAGACCTGACCCACATTGCCTCTCTTGGCTTCCGTGGTGAAGCACTTTCCAGTATTGCCGCCGTCTCCCAGGTGGAGCTGATCACAAAGACTCCTTCCGGGATCAGTGGTACCCGTTATGTGATCGAAGGCGGAAAAGAACAGTCTCTGGAGGAAATGGGGGCACCGGAGGGAACAACATTTCTGATCCGAAACCTCTTTTACAATACACCTGCAAGGAGCAAATTCCTAAAATCCGATATGACAGAAGCCGGTTACATCAATACTCTGATGGAGCAGCTGGCGCTTTCCCATCCGGAAATCTCCTTTAAATATATCCAGAACCGTCAGGTGAAGCTTTCCAGTTCCGGAAACTACAGCGTAAAAGATGTGATCTACAGTGTCTACGGCCGGGAGATTGCCAAGGCGCTTCTGGATGTTTCCTACGAAAATGATTTCATGAAGATCGAGGGCTTTGTGGGGAAACCGGAGATTTCCAGAGGAAACCGTACTTTTGAGAATTATTATATCAATGGCCGGTATGTGAAAAAACAAGATCATTACCAAGGCCATTGAGGACGGATATAAAGGACTTGTCATGCAGCATAAATTTCCGTTTGTCTCACTTCGGATTGAAATGGACGGCAATGACCTGGATGTTAATGTGCATCCCGCAAAGCGAGAAGTGCGTTTTGCCAGAGAAACCGAAGTTTATACGGCCATTTATGAAACTGTCCGCAAGGTATTGACCCACAGAGAACTGATCCCGCAGGTATCTGTTGGAAAAGACGAACCGACATCCCGCACAGAACAGATAAAGCCAGGAAATATTCCGGAGCCTTTTGAAGTAAAACGGCGGCAGGAGATGTACGGTCACCCGAACCGGACGGCAAATATAGCTTCCCATACTACACCGGCAGCTTCTGAAGTACGTACAACGCCGGTTCCATCGATGCCTTATGATAAGTCGACAAATGGTACCGCCTCCTATGGCTCAGCTGAAACAGCTCACAGTTCTTCAGCTTCTTCTGCAGATAAATACAAGCATGTGGATTCTCTGCGGGAAAATCCCGTATATGGATCGCAGCCTTTCACAAAAGAAGAAGAGGAAATGTTTTCCGGAACATTAAAAGACGGAAGAAATGAAAATTTCGCTGCAGAAACAGCAGATTATGAAGTGATTTCCGAAAAGCCTGCTGAATCGGCACCTCCTGAGGTAGACAACGAGCCGATCAAATCGCAGGAACAGGAACCGCCAAAACAGCTGGAACTGTTCGAAGAACGGCTTCTTGCTCCTGAATCCAGAAGCCGCCACAGACTGATCGGACAGCTGTTTGATACCTACTGGCTGGTACAGTTTGAGGATAATTTTTATATCATTGACCAGCATGCTGCCCATGAAAAAGTATATTATGAGCGATTCGTAAAGCAGTTTCAGTCCCAGAACATCCAGTCCCAGTATGTAAGTCCCCCTCTAATCGTTTCACTCAGCCTTGAGGAGGAGAATCTGCTGAAGGCAAACAAAAAGTATTTCCGGGATTTCGGCTTTGAGATCGAACCTTTTGGCGGAAGGGAGTACAGCATCAGTGCGGTTCCCTCCAGCCTTCTGGGAATGACAGAAGAAGAGCTGTTTCTGGAAATGCTGGACCATCTCACTGCAGACGGTTCCAAGGATGCCTTTGAAATTTTTGCCTCAAGGCTTGCGACCATGGCCTGTAAGGCTGCTGTAAAAGGCAATCATTCCATGTCACCTCAGGAAGCTGACAAGCTGATCGATGAATTATTGACACTGGAAAATCCTTATAACTGTCCTCATGGAAGACCAACGATCATTGCCATGAGTAAGACAGAAATTGAAAAAAAATTTCAAACGTATCGTGTAAGATACTTAACATAAACGGAGGAAATATATGAAAAAACCTCTTATCGTGCTTACCGGGCCTACTGCCGTGGGAAAAACAAAGCTTTCCATTGCCCTTGCAAAAGCAGTAAACGGAGAGATCATTTCCGCGGATTCCATGCAGGTTTACCGCCATATGGATATCGGTTCCGCCAAGATCACGCCGGAAGAAATGGATGGCGTCCCACATCATCTGGTGGATGTACTGGAGCCAACAGAAGATTTTAACATTGTCCTTTTTCAGCAGATGGCAAAAGATGCCATGGACAAAATTTATGACAAAGGCCGGATTCCGATCCTGGTAGGCGGCACAGGATTTTATATTCAGTCTGTGACCAGAGATATTGATTTTACCAGCTCCGACCAGGATGAACATTACCGCAGGGAACTGGAAGAGCTGGCCGAGCAGAAGGGGCCTGCATTTCTCCATGACATGCTTGCCAAGGTCGATCCCAAGTCAGCCGAAGATATCCATAAGAACAATGTCAAGCGGGTGATACGTGCCCTGGAATTTTATAAACAGAACGGTACCAGGATCTCCGAACATAATGAAGAACAGAAGGAGCATACCAGTCCCTATGCACTGGCTTATTTCGTCCTGAACGCACCACGCCCACTTCTCTATGAACGCATTGACACAAGAGTGGACGAAATGCTGAAAAACGGTCTGACAGAAGAAGTTAAAAAGCTTCGGGAGATGGGCTGCCACAGGGGAATGGTTTCCATGCAGGGGCTTGGCTATAAGGAAATCCTGGACTGGATGGACGGAAACTATTCTTATGAGGAAGCCGTAAGGGTACTGAAACGTGACACCAGACACTTTGCCAAACGTCAGCTTACCTGGTTCCGCAGAGAAGGCGAAGTAACCTGGGTAGATAAAGATAACTTTGATTACGATGACAGCAGGATCCTTTCCTACATGCTTTCTGTATGCAGGGAAAAGGGAATCCTTCCTGCCAAATAAAATAAAAAAGGAAAAATGATCATGAAAGAATTATATGCACAGCTTGGAATCTCTTCTGCAGTTTACGATTTCGGTAAATCTGTGGAAGATTCCCTGAAAGAACGTTTTGAGAAATTTGATAAGACTGCAGAATACAACCAGATGAAGGTTATCCGCGCCATGCAGAAGAACCGTGTCAGTGAGGCTTGTTTCGGAGCTTCTTCCGGTTATGGCTACAACGACCTTGGCCGCGAGACTCTGGAGCAGGTCTATGCCGATACCTTCCACACAGAAGCCTGCCTGGTACGCCCGCAGATCACCTGTGGAACTCATGCACTTGCCATTGCTCTCTTCGGAAACCTGCGCCCCGGTGACGAGCTTCTTTCCCCTGTAGGAAAGCCTTATGATACCCTGGAAGAAGTGATCGGTATCCGCCCGTCCAATGGTTCCCTTGCGGAATATGGCGTAAAATATCGTCAGGTGGATCTTTTCGAGGATGGTACCTTTGATTATGAAAACATCAGAAAAGCAGTCAATGAAAAAACAAAGCTGGTAACCATCCAGCGTTCCAAAGGCTATCAGACCCGTCCTTCTTTCTCCGTAAAACAGATCGGTGAGCTGATCTCTTTTGTAAAAAAGATCAAGCCGGATGTGATCTGCATGGTAGATAACTGCTACGGAGAATTCGTAGATACCATCGAGCCCAGTGATGTAGGTGCAGATATCATGGTCGGCTCCCTGATCAAAAAATCCAGGTGGCGGCCTTGCTCCTATCGGTGGTTATATCGCAGGAAGAAAAGACTGTGTAGAAAATGCCTCCTACCGTATGACCTGCCCGGGACTGGGCATGGAAGTCGGTGCAACTCTTGGTGTAAACCGTTCTCTGTATCAGGGATTTTTCCTTGCACCGATGGTTACCAAAGGAGCTTTAAAGGGCGCTGTTTTTGCAGCGAACATTTACGAAAAGCTTGGTTTCCCGGTAGTTCCCAACAGCACAGAGCCACGTCAGGATATCATCCAGGCGGTCACTCTCGGAACACCGGAGGGTCTTGTAGCATTCTGCCAGGGTATCCAGGCTGCTGCACCGGTAGACAGCTTTGTAACACCGGAGCCGTGGGATATGCCGGGATATGACAGCCAGGTGATCATGGCAGCAGGTGCTTTCATCCAGGGTTCTTCCATCGAGCTTTCTGCCGATGGTCCTATGAAACCGCCTTATGCAGTTTATTTCCAGGGTGGTCTCACCTGGGAGCATGCAAAGCTGGGAATCCTGAAATCTCTTCAGTATATGGTTGATAAGGAACTTGTGAGATTATGAAAAAATCCGAAGGACCGGACTTAAAAAAACAGATCTTTGTCATAGGAGCCGGTGCTTCCGGTCTTATGGCAGCTATTCAGGCTGCTGTATACGGAGCTGCAGTTACGGTTCTGGAACAAAATGACCGTCCCGGCAGAAAAATCTGTGCTACGGGAAACGGCCGTTGTAATATGACGAACCTGAATCAGGATAAAAACGCTTACCGGGGATCTCATCCTGAATTTGCCAAAGATGCCCTGGCACAGTTTCCTGTGGAAAAAACTCTGAAATTCTTTCAGGAACTGGGAATCTGTACCACAGACCGCAGCGGATGGATCTATCCCCGAAGCAACCAGGCACAGAGTGTGGTAGATGTTCTTGTCATGAAGGCACGCAGCCTGAAGGTAAAGCTGAAAACCAATCAGACCGTTACCGGCGTGTCTTTTGCAGACGGACAGTGGAAGATCCATACGGACGGATGGACCTACAGTGGTGATGCCGTGATCCTTGCAAATGGTTCCCGTGCGTCTTCCGTTGCAGGTTCCTGCGAAAGCGGATATGAAATTGCAAAAAGTCTCGGACATCATCTGATCGAACCCCTTCCAGCTTTGACAGCTCTGAAATGTAAGGGAAATTCTTTTTCCGGCTGGAGTGGTGTACGGACAGAAGGGAAGATAACACTTTATATAGACGGCACACCGACAGTCTCCCAGCAGGGAGAACTGCAGCTTACCGATTACGGTGTATCCGGGATCCCGGTATTCCAGATTTCCCGCTATGCTATCCGTGCCGTCCATGAAAACAAAAATGTGGAGCTTTCCATAAATTTTTTTCCGGAACTGAACCGGAAAGAGCTGGAAGAATACCTGGAGCACAGAAAAGCAGCCTGCCCTTACAAAACAGAAAAAGAACTTCTCATCGGACTTTTTCCTGAAAAACTGATCCGTGTTTTAGGTGCACAGAAGGATCTTATCCGCGGGATCACCGATTTTCGTCTCCCGGTAAAAAACGGCCTTTCCTTTGAACAGGCACAGGTTTGTTCCGGTGGAGTGGATACGTCTGAAGTTCACAGCAAAACCATGGAGTCCAGACTTCATAAAGGTCTTTATTTTGCCGGAGAGCTCCTTGACATTGACGGTACCTGCGGAGGTTATAACCTGCAGTGGGCATGGTCAAGCGGAGCTGCTGCCGGTATCTGGGCAGCAAAGGAGGAAGAAAAATGATCCGGATCACACAGCTGAAGCTTCCCATCACTCATACAGAAGAGCAGCTTCACCGAAAAATAGCAAAAATGCTTCGTCTTGGAAATCAGCCGTTCACCTATGAGATCCGAAAACAATCTCTGGATGCCCGGCACAAAGAGGACAAAAAATTTGTCTACACTGTAGATATTAAACTGGATAACGAATCCCGTGTTCTCAAAAAGGTTTACGATAAAAATATTATGTTAACTTCTGAGAAGAAATATCATTTTCCCTCATCTGGCTCTGAAACTCTTTCCCATCGTCCTATAGTGATCGGAAGCGGACCTGCAGGATTATTCTGTGCCTGGTACCTGGCTAAAGCCGGGTACTGTCCACTGGTACTGGAACGGGGAGAAGAAGCAGACAAACGCCAGGAAACCGTGGAAAATTTCTGGAAAAACGGCATCCTGGATCCGGATTCCAATGTACAGTTCGGAGAGGGCGGTGCAGGGACTTTTTCCGATGGAAAGCTGAATACTCTGGTAAAAGATACTTTTGGAAGAGGAAAGGAAGTTCTTTCCCGATTTGTGGAGGCAGGAGCTCCTTCTGAGATCCTTTACCAGCAAAAGCCTCATCTTGGCACAGATCAGCTTGTAGGTATCGTTCAGTTTATGCGTCATCAGATTGAAGAAATGGGCGGAGAATTCCGTTTTCGTTCCACAGTAACTGATCTGATGATCCGTGACCGGAAACTTAATGCAGTCATTGTCAATGAAAAAGAGGAAATACCGGCAGAAATCTGCATTCTTGCTCCCGGCCACAGCGCCAGAGATACGTTTGCCATGCTGGATAAACACAATATTAATATGGAGCCGAAATCTTTTGCAGTGGGAGTACGCGTGGAACATCCGCAGACCATGATCAACCAGGATCTTTACGGGGAAACCGGAAAGCGACCGTCTTGGGTGCATCCAGCTACAAGGTTACCCATACACTGGAAAACGGACGTGGCGTTTATTCTTTCTGTATGTGTCCCGGCGGATATGTTGTAAATGCATCTTCTGAAGAAGGTATGCTTGCAGTGAATGGTATGAGCTATCAGGCACGTGACAGCCATAATGCCAACAGTGCTATCATCGTTACGGTAAACCCTTCTGATTTTCCTGAAGAGGGAGTTCTCGGCGGAATCGCTCTGCAGCGAAAACTGGAGCGCGCTGCCTGGGAAGCCGGAAACGGAAGCATTCCGGTACAGCTTTTCAAAGATTACTGTACCCATCAGAAAAGTACCAGGCTTGGAGATGTGATCCCCTGTATCAAAGGAGCTTATACACTTACCGATGTACGCAGTATTTTCCCGAAAGAGATCGGCGATTCCATTGAAGCAGGAATCCATGCTTTTGGAAAAAAGCTTTCCGGTTTTGACCGACCGGATGCATTGCTGGAAGGAGTAGAAAGCCGTACCTCTTCTCCTGTACGGATCGTTCGGGAACCGAAAAAGCTCACTTCCAATATAGAAGGGATCTACCCCTGCGGAGAGGGCGCCGGTTACGCCGGAGGCATTACATCCGCAGCGATGGACGGGATCAAGGTGGCAGAAGCAGTCGCTTCTGTTTATGCCCTGCCTGTAAACAAAATGTGAAAAAAGTGGAAATTTCCGGGATAGAGTGTACATCCCTGCTTTTTTATGCTAAAATAACTTCTGCAATTTTGCATCCCCTTCTTCGAGAGCGAAAAGGGAAATCATATGAAAGATACTATAATGGAAATGCCAGATTATCAGCGTCCGTATGAAAAATGTCTGCGTGAAGGAGAACAGTCCTTAAGCGATCGAGAGCTTCTTGCCGTGATCCTTCGCTGTGGCGTACAGGGATCCAGTTCCCTGACTCTGGCAGATAAAATCCTGAATTTATCGAAACAGACCGGATACAGTGGCCTGCTTGGACTGTTTCATATTTCCATGCAGGAACTGATGAAGATCCATGGGATCGGTAAGGTAAAAGCCATACAGCTGAAATGTATCGGGGAACTTTCCAAGCGTATGGCAACCGCAGCTGCAAAACCGGAATTGTCTTTTCACCATCCGGTAACCATTGCGAAATATTATATGGAGCGGCTCCGGCATGAAGAGCAGGAATTGCTTTACTGCATGATGCTGGACGGACATAACCATTTGTCGGGGGAACAGCTTTTAAGCCGCGGTACAGTCAATGCCACACTGATCACACCAAGAGAAGTCTTTGTAGAAGCTGTAAAGTATCGGGCGGTGAACCTGATCCTGGTCCACAATCATCCAGGAGGCGATCCCTCCCCCAGCCAGGCTGATCTGGATGTTACGGAACGGATCTATCATTGCGGTGAACTCCTCGGCATCCATCTTCTGGATCATATCATCATCGGTGATCACAGGTATGTCAGTTTCCGCGAAAAAGGGATTTTTGATGAATATACTTAAGTGAAGGGACAGATTTATGCTTTTTAGAAATAATTACGGAGTAGACCTTGGAAGCAGCTCTGTAAAAGTCTATTCATTTTTCAGAAACAAAAGTTACATAGAAAAGAACATGGTAGCCTACAGAGGACGCCGGATCCTTGCCATAGGGAACGAAGCTTATGAAATGTTTGAAAAATCACCTGCAGATATTTCCGTAAATTCTCCTATGGCTTTCGGTATGCTGGCAAATCTGGAATTGCAGGAGATCGTCCTTTACAGCATGATAAAAAAAATTCGATCATACATCCGGTCTCGGAGCAGACATGTATTTCTCCGTACCACTTGATATGACTGCTATCGAAAAGAGGGCATACTATCAGCTGGTCAATGGTCACTGGCTGCGGAAAAACCGTGTTTTTATGGTGGAGGCCCCTATTGCAGATGCCATTGCCATGGGAATCGACCCTGAAAAGAATCAGGGCAGCATGATCGTAAACATCGGTGCACAGAGTACAGAGTTTTCCATCATAACCGACGGCAAGATCATCATCAGCCGTAAGATCCCCATCGGAGGCAGACAGATGAACGAATCTATCTGCAGCGAGATCCGAAAACATTATAATCTTCAGATTGGAACACGAACTGCAAAACGTCTGAAAGTAGTTATGGGAAGACTGAATGATCAGAAAAAAGAAGCCCGAAAAGTAGTCGGGATCGACAGTATTTCCGGACTTCCACGAGAAGAAGTTATTTCTGCCTACGTTGTTAATGAGGGGATCGCCAACTGTGTGAACCAGATCGCAGCAGAGATGAAATCTTTTCTGGAACGTACCCCGCCACAGATCGCTTATCATATCGCAAAAGAGGGCATTTATCTGACCGGCGGCAGTACACGGCTTCCTTATATAGATAACTATCTGGCTAGCTATACAGGATTTGCCTTTAATCTTTCTGATCTGTATGAAACTTCTGCAGCATACGGCCTGGAAAAGATCATCCGCGACAGAAACCTGCGCAAATGGGCCCAGCCGGTAAAGCAGAAAAAACTGTAAAGGGGCATATATAATGAAAAACATCCGAAAAAAGTGCGTTTTCATTTTAATTTAAAAAGTAAACATCTTCTGGTAATCATGACACTTTTCTGTGGAAGCTGCATTGTAGCTACAGCAGCCTCCGGAACCTCTTCCGCACCACTTCAGGAGGCAGCCGGTTTTCTTATCGTTCCCTTTGAAAAGGGGATCGCCGGTGTCAGCGATATATTTGGAAATGTAAAAAACAATCTTCGTGACAAACAGGACGTGCTTCAGGAAAACGAAGAGCTGAAAAGTCAGATCAACAGTCTTACGGAACAGAATAACATCCTGATCCAGGACCAGACAGAGCTCACACGCCTGAAGGAACTTTACGATCTTGATCAGGAATATACCGACTATCCCAAGGTTGCCGCAAGGATAATCTCCAAAGATCCCGGAAACTGGTATGATACCTTTATGATCAACAAAGGCAGTAATAACGGGATCCGGGTTGATAACAACGTGATCGCCGGAAAGGGTCTTGTGGGTATCGTTACAGAAGTGGGACCTTCCTGGGCTACTGTCCGTTCCATCATCGATGACAGCAGCAATGTCAGTGCCATGGCAGTCAGTACTTCCGACAACTGCGTTGTCACCGGAGATCTGAAACTGATCGATGAAGGCAAATTAAGTTTTGAGCAGCTTTACGATCAGGATAACAAGGTAACAGTCGGAGAACGTATTGTCACATCAAATATCAGTGAAAAATATGTGGAAGGACTGTTTATTGGTTATGTCAGTGAGATCCAACAGGATCCCAATAACCTGACAAAAACAGGTACGATCGTTACACCGGTTGATTTCGGTCATCTGAAAGATGTATTTGTGATCACCACCAATAAACAGGACGCGATAGACAAATCGGAGGATGCGTCCAATGAAAAATAGGATTATATTATTTATCACTATCATTGTCTGTTTTCTCCTTCAGTGCACATTAATGGACCGTATTTCCATTGGATCCATCACTCCAAATCTGCTTTTGATCCTGTGTGTATCCATGGGACTTATGCGTGGAAGAAAAGTCGGTCTGTGGACTGGATTTTTTTCCGGGCTTTTTGTCGATCTCTTTTATGGATCATTGTTTGGATTTTATGCACTGATCTATATGTATATAGGTTTTATCAGCGGCTATGCATTCCGCAGTTTTTATGATGATGATCTGAAAGTTCCGCTTTTTCTTGTAGCAGGAACAGATCTTCTTTATAATCTGGCTGTGTATGGCCTCCAGTTTCTGCTCAGAGGCCGTCTTGGATTCTGGACCTACATATACAGGATCATTATCCCCGAGATTGTATATACGGTTTTTCTCACCATCATCGTATACCGGGTATTTTACTGGATCAACTACCACTTAATGGATACTGTAAGGAAAGAAAGTGAGTCTATTTGGGAATTAAAATAAAAAAAATCATCAAAAAAATCCGTCTGAAACGTACTACAGTTCTTGTGATCGTATTTATTTTTCTGTCATCTGTTCTGGTCCGGCAGCTTTTCAGTCTGCAGATCATACAGGGAGAGGATTACATCAGTAAATTTCAGACTCGTACCACCAAAACACGCGTGATCAAAAGCACCCGTGGTAATATTTATGACCGTAACGGCACAGTTGTCGCCTCCAATGTACTTGCATATTCTGTCACATTCGAAGATAGCGGTACATACAACAGCACCAGAGAAAAGAATCTGACTCTGAACGGTATCGCCTATCAGGTATTACAGATTCTTTCCAAAAACGGTGACAGCTTATCTGATAATTTTCATATTACCGTCAATGATCATGGAGATTATGCTTTTGATGTAGATGAAGGATTTACTCTTAACCGTTTCCGTGCGGATATTTACGGAGAAGCACAGATTGATGATCTCAGTGATGAGCAGAAAAACGCAACCGCAGCCCAGATCATGGATCATCTTACCGGAAGCAGCGGATTTTCTATCGTTCTTTACGGAAAAGATGCCTACACCCCGGAAGAACTTGCCGCACATTCTCTTCCGGAAGAACTTACTAAACAGGAAATCCTCGAAATTGCGATCATGCGCTATCAGCTGAACACCAACAGTTTCAAGAAATATATGCCGGTGACCATTGCAACAAATGTCAGTGAAAAATCTGTGGCAGCCATAAAAGAAAATCAGGCCGCTCTCCAGGGTATTGACATTGTAGAAGATTCCACCAGAAAATATGTGGACGATGAGAGTATGGCGCCGATCCTCGGTTACACAGGCCAGGCCTCTTCTGAGGAATTGGAAACCCTTCGTAAGGATAATCCTGATTATTCCAATGATGCGGTTGTTGGAAAAGCCGGAATCGAACAGTATATGGAGCTTGAACTTCAGGGAAAAGACGGAGAAGAAACGGTCACAGTTGATAATCTTGGTAAAGTCCTTGACATTGACAATTCTAAAACTGTTGATCCTGTGGCCGGAAACGATGTTTATCTGACCATTGATTCCGACTGGCAGAAGAGTATTTACCAGATCCTGGAACAGCGTGTTGCTGGTATTGTCCTCTCTAAACTGACACCGAATAAAAGCTTTGATTATGAAGCAGAGAAAGATGCAAGTAAGATCACCATCCCAATCTATGATGTATACAATGCACTGATCGCAAACAGTGTGATCGATATCAATAAATTCAGTGATGCAGATGCTTCCGATACAGAAAAAAATTTATACGTCAAATTTCAGCAAAAACAGCAACAGGTTTTTGATACAATAAGTAACAGGCTGACAGGCGACAATCCTCCAGCCTATAAGGATGAAGATACGCAGATGCAGGAATATCTTACCTATATCTGTGATGATCTTCTTACCAATACCTTGAAGGTACTGAAAAGTGATTCCATTGATACCGCGGATGAAACATACAAAGCCTGGAAAAATGATCAGAGTATCAGTCTGAAGGATTATCTGAACTACGCTGCCAGTCAGAACTGGATCGATATTTCCCAGATCTCAACCTCCGGAGAATATCTGGATTCTGAAGAGATCTATCAGGCTCTTACCGCCTATATCATTGATTACCTGAAAACAGATACAGGCTTTTCAAAGCTTCTATATAAATATATGCTTCAGGAAGACACCATCAGTGGAGAAGATCTGTGTCTTGTTCTCTATGAACAGGGCGTTCTTTCCAAAGAAGACGAGCTGTATCAGACAATGGCCTCCGGTGGTCTTGATGCCTACACCTTCATGTATCGCAAGATCGCAAATCTTGAGATCACACCGGCCCAGCTTGCGTTGGCTCCGTGCTCTGCATCTGCGGTGATCACAGATACTGCAACCGGAAATGTTCTCGCATGTGTTTCCTATCCGGGATATGATAATAATCGTCTGACCAACAATATGGATACTGATTATTATGCAAAGCTTTCCACAGATCTTTCCAGCCCGTTCTTCAACAAGGCAACACAGCAGAAGACGGCTCCAGGATCTACCTTAAAGATCTTATCTACTGTTGCCGGCATGTCTGAGGGCGTAATAGATGATGGCACATATATTGAATGTACAGGAAGCTTTGACCTTGTAACACCTCCGATCAACTGCTGGAATAAACAGGGCCACGGTTCTCTTGATATCCGTGAAGCCATTGAGCAGTCCTGTAACGTATTTTTCACTACGATTGGTTTCGAACTTGGTAAAGATTCCGAAGGTAATTTTTCTGAAGCCAGAAGTCTTGGAATGCTTCAGAAATATGCTTCCCTTATGGGATTGGATCAGAAAACCGGCATTGAAATTTCCGAGGCTTCTCCGCAGGTTTCTGACAAAAACGCCGTCCCTTCCTATATTGGACAGGGTACCAATGCGTTTACGACCAGCCAGCTTGCACGTTATGCGTCAACGATCGCCACTTCCGGTACGATCTATAAGCTTTCCCTTCTGGACCGTGTGACGGATTCCAAAGGAAAACTTATAAAGGAATATCCTTCCGAAACAGCTGGACAGTTGGATCTTTCCAGCAATATCTGGGATGACATCCATGACGGTATGTATCGTGTGATGCAGACTCATGATCAGTTTAACGGACTTGGAGTTGAAGCAGCAGGAAAAACCGGTACTGCCGAGATTGACTATTATCATCCGAACAATGCACTTTTTATCGGATATGCGCCTGTTTCTGATCCCAAGTACGCAATATCTGTTCGAATCGCAAACGGATATGCATCCGGTAATGCCTGCCTTGCAGCTAATGATATCTTTAAATACATTTTCGGACTTGCAGATGAAAGCACCATTCTCACTGGCTATGCAGCAAGCGATACCAGTAATGTATCGAATGACTAAACAAACTTTATGAGGATACCAGAAGTGTGGAACATTTTATAGGAGGAATCAGAAAACATGAGTGAAGTCATTGTCATTACATCTGGAAAAGGCGGTGTTGGAAAAACCACCACCGTGGCAAATATCGGGACCGGACTGGCTGCCATGGGAAAAAAGGTTGCAGTTGTAGATACCGATATCGGACTCCGAAATCTGGATGTTGTCATGGGACTGGAGAACCGTATTGTTTACAATCTGGTTGATGTGATCAATGGGAGCTGCCGCCTGAAACAGGCACTGATCCGGGATCGTCGGCATTCAGAACTGTATCTTCTTCCGTCTGCCCAGACCAAGGACAAAACTGCCGTATCTCCGGAACAGATGATCAAGCTTACCGATGATCTCCGGGAAGAATTCGATTATGTCCTTCTGGATTGTCCGGCAGGAATTGAACAGGGATTCAAAAATGCAGTAGCCGGAGCGGACCGTGCACTGGTCGTGACCACACCGGAAGTTTCCGCGATCCGTGATGCAGACCGTATCATCGGATTGCTGGAGTCCGGAGGGCTCCGGGATATCCGGCTGATCATCAACCGGCTTCGACCTGAAATGATCGCCAGAGGTGATATGATGTCTGTAGAAGATGTGTTGGAAATCCTGGCTGTGGATCTGATCGGTGCGATCCTGGATGATGAACAAATCGTGATCTCCACAAATCAGGGAGAACCTTTATCCGGAAAAAATTCTCAGGCAGAAGAAGAGTATCGCAATATCTGCCGGAGGCTTATGGGCGAAGAAGTCCCTTATGTTACTGTCCGTCGGAAAAATGGTGTATTCCACCGTCTTGGCAGCATTTTTCGAAAATAAGAGACACTTTGCTGTCTGACATTTTTCATCACAGGAGGAATGATTATGGGATTTTTCTCCGGGAAAAACCACTCTGCAGGCTATGCACGCGACAGGATGAAGCTTCTTCTTGTATCGGAACGCATAGACTGTTCTCCACAGATGATGAAGCTTTTACGGAACGATCTGATACATGCCGTAAAAAAATACGTTGTAATTGATGAACCAGGGGTGACCATACAGATCACACAGGAACCACCTGTTCTGCATGCAGTCATACCCGTACTTAAGAAAAGAGATGCATAATTTATGATTAAACAGTATAAGCTGCGGTTTTACAATTTTCGACTGGTGACATTTCTCCTGGCGATCAGCTTTATTGGAATTCAGCTTGTAGGAACAGCTGCCGACTACCTTCGCACACGTCAGCTTCTGGGTGTGATCATCGGTGTGGTCTTTATGCTGATCCTTTCACTGATGGATTATTCCTGGCTGCTGAACTTTCAATGGATCATGTATGGATTTAATATCGTTATGCTTCTGGCTGTCCGGTTCTTCGGATCCAGCGCCAATGGTGCTGCCAGATGGGTGGATTTAGGTTTTATCCGATTCCAGCCTACCGAGCTTTCAAAGATCATTATTATCCTGTTTTTTGCCAAATTTTTTATGGATCATGAGGAAGATCTGAATACCTTAAAGACTCTGATACAATCAGCTGTCCTTCTGGTCATCCCACTGATGCTGATCTATGTACAGCCGGATATGAAAAACACCATCACCGTAACAGTTCTGTTCTGTATTCTGATCTACATCGCAGGACTTAGTTATAAGATCATCGGAGGTGTAGCCTTGATCGCGATTCCTCTGGCCATCATCTTTCTGTCCATTATCGTGCAGCCGGATCAGAAACTGATACAGGATTACCAGAGAAACCGTATCATGTCATTCCTGTATCCGGAGAACGAAGAATACGCAGATGATATTGAACAGCAGAACAACTCAAAAACAGCCATCGCCTCCGGAGAGCTTGTGGGACGTGCTTTCAGTAATGACACCAGTGTTACATCCGTAAATGATGGAAACTTTGTTTCTGAGAATCAGACCGACTTTATTTTTGCGGTGGCTGGAGAGCAGTACGGATTTATCGGCTGTACTCTGATCGTACTGCTGCTGTTTCTGATCACCTTTGAATGTATCCGTATGAGCCTGCGGGCCAAGGATCTTGCCGGTAAGATCATATGCTGCGGTGTTGGAAGCATTGTTTCCATACAGAGCTTCATCAACATCTGTGTTGCTACCGGCCTTGCGCCAAACACAGGTACTCCGCTTCCTTTTGTAAGCTATGGTCTTACTTCTCTGATCAGTCTGTTTATGGGTATGGGACTTGTTCTCAATGTAGGACTGCAGAGCAGTGCATATAATAAAGAATTACAGAAAAAAGGTCAGAAATCGGATACCTACTTTCGGAAAGAGGAATACTTATGACACGTAAAGAACCTGTAAAAACTCATGTACATTCTGGCAATCCTTCCAGAGGTCAGGATTCCCGGGCTGCACATACAGCCTCCAGGGGGACAAAAAGAACTTCCACCACGCCGTCTGACAGAACTGTTTCTGCCAGACGTAAAGCTCAGAATACACGGATGAAACGGATGCGTCGTAAAAGGATCCGCAACACCATTTTTTCTCCTTCTTCTGCTGATCGTACTATGTACAGCTGGCGGTTTTGGTGTTTACATGCTGAAGGGCGGTGATTTTTCTACTCCTGCAAATTCTTTCAATGCATTCTCCGAATTTGATAATACTCTGACTTCCAAGGAAGAACAGCGCGCGGCAGGTTTCGCCCATAATCTCTGTGTTGTTACAAAAGATGTTGCTCTGGATTCTGTCAGTCTGGATGACAGCCAATCCGGTGTGCTTCTGAATCTCAGTGATAAAAAGGTACTCTATGCAAAAGGTGCCTACAACAAGGTTTATCCTGCCAGCATCACAAAGATCATGACAGCTATGCTTGCACTGAAATATGGGAACATGGATGATACAGTAACGATCTCACAGGAGAATGTTACCCTGGAATCCGGTTCTCAGGTAGCTGGTTTCCAGGCGGGAGATCAGGTTACCATGGATCAGCTTCTTCATTGTCTTCTTGTTTATTCTGCCAATGATGCAGCATCTGCCATTGCGGAACACATAGGTGGAACAACAGATAAATTTGTAGAAATGATGAACAGCTTTGCTGCAGAACTTGGCTGTACAGGAACTCACTTTACCAATCCCCATGGTCTTCAGGACGAAAATCATTATACAACGCCTTATGACATTTATCTGATGCTGAAAGAAGCCCTGAATTATCCGGAGTTTACAGACATCACACAAATGGCATCTTATACAGTTAGCTATAAGCATTCCGATGGCTCCGACGCAAGTGCTACCTTACCCGCTACAGATCATTATCTTACCGGAGAGGCAGCAACTCCTAAGGATGTCACTATCCTTGGAGGAAAAACTGGAACAACCGATAAAGCCGGTAACTGTCTCGCACTTTTAAGCCAGAATGCTTATGGGAAGCCATTTATTTCCATCGTCATGGGTGCGTCTTCAAAGGATGTTCTTTATCAGGAAATGACATCCTTGCTCCAGAACATCAACTGACAGGATTACAAACCAAAAATAAAAATGCAAAATACTGTTTGAAATTTTATTTCGCAGATTTGCTTTTTTGATTCTTTTTTTACATTCAGTTTAATTTCTACTGTGCCATCACTGCGGTATCTTCGGGCTCACTGCTATCAAGATCCGTATCCGAAGTACCACTGTAATCATTGTCATTGACCACTTCACCGGAGCCACTGTCCGGATCTTCATAATTACCTGCGCCTTCGCCGGTTCCATCTGAAGATGTATCTGAAGTATCCGAGGTATCTGCTCCATTCGCTTCACTATCAGTATTGCCATCGTAAGAATTATCACCTGGATCATAAGTCGGCTCTTCCGTATAGGAATCTCCGTCCCCAGTATCGTCATAAGAATACGAACTCTCGGACCCACTGCTGTAGCTGTCCTCTGTATAGATTGGAAAATCCGCATCAGAAGTTCCCTCTGATGTAGAATCTGTAACAGGCTCCGCCGCATTATTATCCGGAATAGCAGTAAGACGAGAAACCGTTCCATCCTTTGGGACGACAATATAGATTCCCAGCATCACGATACATAATGCCATGGCTAATCCGGCAATCTTCATTTCTTCCATATGTTTCATCGCTGATGATCTCCCTGTTGTTTTTTTGTATTATAGCACAGAATCACTCATATTTGTAAAACAGCCTTGTATTTCTTTTGTTTTTCTGTAACAGTTCCCGGAATTTATTTCACGATCATATAGACACACTTTCTCTGGATGTTTATAATAAATAATCATATTTATTCATAAGCTTAAAGAAAGGCGTAACATTTTATGGGCGACTGCATTACCACATACACTGGAAAACACTTTGATCCGACACATCCGGCCGAAGAGCTGATCTGCATTGAGGACATTGCACACGCGCTTTCTCTTCTATGCCGCGGAAATGGCCATGTACGGACTTTTTTCTCCGTAGGGCAGCACTGCATCCTCTGTGCCAAAGAAGCCGAGGCACGCGGCTATTCCGGCCGTCTTATACTGGCGGCTCTTCTTCACGATGCCAGCGAATGTTATATGTCCGATGTTCCAAGACCATTTAAGAAAAGTCTTCCTGAGTATCGGAAACAGGAGGAAGCTCTTTTAAACATTATCTATCAGAAATATCTAGGATCCGGACTTTCTGCCATAGAAGAACAGAAGCTGAAGGAGATCGACAATGACCTGCTCTGGTATGACCTGAAATATCTTCTGAATGAAACACCGGACACTCCAAAACCGGTTGTCCATGTTCCGATCCAATACCGGCAATACCCTTTTTCACAGGTGGAAGAGGAATATCGGAACCTTTTTAACCAGTTGTCTGTAAAAATCTGTAAATAGATATAACAGACAAACTTTATACAATTGAAAGAAGAACCCTATATGGAACGATTGATTTTTCATGTTGATGTAAACAGTGCTTTTCTTTCCTGGGAGGCAGCAAAAAGAGTAAAGATGGGACTTCCGGATCTGAGAGACATCCCTTCCTGTATTGGCGGAGACCCCAGTAAACGTACCGGCATCGTTGTCGCCAAGTCCATTCCCGCAAAAAAATACGGGATTCAGACAGGAGAGCCCATGGCTATGGCTTTTCGCAAATGTCCGAATCTTGTGGCCGTTCCATCTGACTTTGAATTATACGATAAATGTTCCAGAGCCTTCAAAAAAATCTGTGGGTCCTATGCACCGGTAATGGAATCCTTTTCCATTGATGAGGTTTTTCTGGATATGACCGGAACCTCCTATATTTACCCGGATCCGGTGGCAACTGCCCATGAACTGAAGGATAAGATCCGTACAGAACTCGGCTTTACCGTAAATATCGGCATCTCCACCAATAAACTTCTTGCCAAAATGGCCTCTGATTTCGAAAAGCCAGATAAAGTGCATACTTTATTTCCGGAAGAAATCCCTGTAAAAATGTGGCCTCTTCCAGTGAGAGAACTCCTTTTTCTTGGCAGATCCTCCGAAAAAAAGGCTGCAGGATACAGGAATCAGAACCATCGGAGATCTGGCTCATGAAAAAAAACGCAAAAATACAGGCACTTCTCGGTGAAAAGGCAGGACAGCAGTTATATCAGTATGCCCGTGGCCTGGATGACTCCCCTGTGAAAGCAAAACCTGATGAAGCAAAAGGATTCAGTCTGGAAACTACCTTTAACGATGATCTTGTCTCCCTGGAGCAGGCACTTCCGATCCTGTTGGAACAATGCGATATTCTGGCTGCCCGCATGCGCCGCAAAAAGAAAAAATGCACCTGCATTTCTGTAACCTTCCGTACCCTGGATTTTCAAAACAAATCTCATCAGACTAAACTGCCAAATGCCACCGACATCACAGAAGAGATTTACAGAAATGCCCAAAATCTCTTTCAGGAATCCTGGATGAAACAGCCACTCCGGCTCCTGGGAGTATCACTGACCGGTCTTACGGATGATTCCTTTGAACAGCTTTCCTTTTTTGAGGATACTCACAGGAAGGAACGCCAGCAGAAACTGGATGCCGCACTGGATTCAATCCGTCTGAAGTACGGAAACGACAAGGTTACCCGGGCCAGTATCATGAACAGCACTGCCCGGATCGGAAGGAAAGCAAAAGCACAGATGGAAAATGAAAGAGAGCAGTAAGACCTGATTAAAATTACCAGATTTTTTCAAAAAACCCTTGCAATTTTATTCATAATGCACTATAATTTGAAGCATATCAATAGCAATTTTATTCAAAATTATTATATGTGTCTAAGGAGGAAAACAGGATGGTTGAACTGATCGTAGGAAAGAAAGGCAAAGGAAAAACAAAAGTACTGTTAGACAAAGTAAACGGAGCTGTTAAAGACGCCAACGGCAGTATTGTTTACTTAGACAAGAGTACTAAGCACATGTATGAGCTGAACAACAAGGTCCGCCTTATCGATGTTTCCGGATTTCCGGTTAAGAATGGGGACGAATTTGTAGGATTTATCTGTGGTATCCTCTCTCAGGATCATGATCTGGAGCAGATATATCTGGACAGCTTCCTTACAACAGCCAAGCTTGAAGGAAAGGACGCAACCGAAACACTGGATCAGTTAAGTGCCATCGGTAAAACCTTCAAAGTTTCCTTTATTATCAGTATGTCTCTGGATAAAGAAGAAGTTCCGGAAGCATATCAGGATAAAATTATCTGCGCATTATAATAAAATTGAATATGAACGTCCTATTTTGTACATAAAGCATAAAAGAACGTAAATTTTTAAAGGAATCTGTCTTCAGGACGGATTCCTTTTTAACTGTAGAGGACTTTGTTTATTCTTCATTTCTGTGGTATACTGAAGAGCAGAATAAACACACAGGAGCGTTTCATATGAATCATTTACTGGAAAAAATCAAACAGAAAAATGCATCCGCATTCACCCACAGCGGAAAATTTCACGCAGACGATGTTTTTTCCGCCGCACTGCTTTTATATCTGAATCCCGAGATCACCATCACACGTGGAAACCAGGTTCCTGAAAACTATGAAGGTCTTGTTTTTGATATTGGCAGAGGACAGTATGATCATCATCAGAAAGACAGCCGTATTCGCGATAATGGCGTCCCATATGCGGCCTTCGGCCTTCTCTGGGAGAAGCTTGGACCGGAAATCCTAGGTGAGGAGCTGGCACTAAAATTTGATGAATCTTTTGTCCAGCCTCTGGATATCAATGATAATACCGGTGAAAAAAATGAACTTGCCACACTGATCGGCAATTTCAACCCGGGATGGGATTCCAAAAGCAACAATGACGAAGCCTTTTTTTCAGGCAGTCAGTGTGGCAGGCATGATCCTGGAAAATAAATTCGAGCGTTACCTTGGAAACGAACGTGCAGACAGACGGGTGGAAGAAATTCTTACAGAACATGCTGCTTCCCTCGCTTCGGGCGATACCCCGGCAGAAAATACCAATATCCTTATACTTCCGGAATTTATTCCCTGCCAAAAGCGCCTTTCGGAAACCAACATTGCTTTTGTGATCTTTCCGTCCAACCGGGGCGGTTACTGTATCCAGCCACAGAAAAAAGAATATTCCATGAATTACAAATGCAGTTTTCCTTCTTCCTGGCTGGGCCTGGAAGGCGAGGAGTTGTCTTTGGTAACCGGTCTTAAAAGTGCAGCTTTTTGTCATAAAGGAGGATTTCTCATGATATGCGGAACCCTTGAGGATTCTGTTCTTGCCTGCAGGAGCAGCCTTGCCGCCTTCCATGAAGAAGCTGTGATCGTAAGCCTTGGCGGAAATAAAGAAACAGACATACTGCTTCAAAAGCTTCCGGATCTTTCTTCTGCCAGGATCGTACATCTGCCGGTTCCCCGGTTACCGGAGCTGACTCTGAACGGGATCTATGGAGAACTCTCCATGGAAAAGGCAGAATGGAAAAGCTTTATAAAAGACAGGATTAAAGAAATCCTCAGTTGCAAACCAGAAGCAGTTTTTGCAGATAATGCCATGTTTTCCCTGTATCCCATCGTTCATGCTCTGCGAAAAAAACATATTCCCGTTCTTACAGCAGTAGAAAAAGACGGACAGAAGCTTCTGGTACGGATCCCATCCGGTTCTTAAAGATCTTAAACGTGTAATTAATTGTATTTACAGATATATTCGCACTGCGTATTTATACAGAAAGAAGGCATATTTATGCGAGAAGAAAAATTTAAAATGGAAAGACAGGGGCTGATCCAGGTGGGAGATAAAGTAAAAATCTCCGAATTTCTCTCTGCCACTAACTACAGCTATATCATTGAGCCTGCAGTAGCCATGTCCGGCTGCTACAGAAACGCAGACCGCATCAGATCCAAAGAGGGAATCATCAAAAGCATTGAGCATACGCCACGCGGCTTTATAGTTACTGCAGAATTTGACGAATAAACATAGTATCCATCAGATAAAATCCGGCAATTAGCAATCTGCCGGATTTTTCGCTGAAAAACTGGCTGATTTATTCTGGATTATATTATAGGAATCTGGTATTATAGAGAAGATATTTGTGTAATTTCCCTAATTATCAGGAAATTATAAATTTTTAGAACAGAGGTGTAATATTATGAGCTGGTACAACGAAGCAATCTTCTACCATATTTATCCACTTGGACTTACAGGCGCTCCAAAAGAAAATGATTACGGAACTCCTGTACATCGACTGAACACACTGCTGCCGTGGATCAACCACATCAAAGAGATCGGATGTACTGCCTTATATATAGGGCCGCTTTTTGAAAGTGTCGGACATGGCTACGAGACAACCGATTACAAAAAACTGGATTCCCGTCTCGGAACCAATGAAGATCTCACCAATTTTGTAAAAGCCTGCCATGAAAAAGGCATCCGTGTGATCTTTGATGGTGTATTCAACCATACAGGCCGTGATTTCTTCGCTTTTAAGGATATCCAGAAAAACCGTGAGCATTCCCCTTACGTTAACTGGTACTGTAATGTAAATTTCGGCGGAAATACCGAATATAATGACGGTTTTTCCTATGAAAACTGGGGTGGATACAATCTTCTTGTAAAACTGAACCAGCGCAATCCGGAAGTACAGAACTATATCTGTGATGTGATCCGTTTCTGGGTTTCCGAATTTGATATTGACGGAATCCGCCTGGATGCCGCTGATGTACTGGATTTTGATTTTATGCGGATTCTCCGCCATACCGCAGACGAGGTCAAGAAAGATTTCTGGCTTATGGGAGAGGTTATTCACGGAGATTACAGCCGCTGGGTAAACGGGCAGACTCTCCACAGTGTAACCAACTATGCCCTTCACAAAGCACTTTACAGCGGACATAATGACCACAACTATTTTGAAATCGCTCATACAGTAAAATATCTTCAGAATATGGGAGATCTTGACCTCTACAATTTCGTGGACAACCATGACGTAGAGCGAATTCATACCAAATTGCAAAACAAGGCACATTTTGCTCCTGTACATGTACTTCTTTATACTTTACCTGGCGTTCCAAGCATTTATTACGGCTCAGAATTCGGTATTGACGGAAAAAAACGAAAAATTTTCCGATGCCAGCTTACGTCCGGCACTTGATCTTAACGATTATGCGGATGCTGCAACAAAGAACCCATGTACTGCACTGATCGCAGCCCTCGGAAAGGTCCGCCAGGGAACTCCTGCATTAAGCTACGGTTCCTACGCAGAACTGGCTCTTACAAACCGTCAGTTTGCCTTTGCAAGAGATCTGGAAGGCATACGAGTGATCGTTACTGTGAATAATGATGACAGTGATGCAGAGATGAACCTTCCAACTGGAAGTGCACCGGAATACGTAGGTGCTCTCACAGGTCAGAAGGTTTCCGCACAGAGCGGACGGATCCGTGTCCGTGTTGCAGCAAACAGCGGTGAGATCTGGATTCCTGCAGGAGATATGCCGGAATATAAACCGGTTCAGACTGATGTTCCGGAAACTGCTGCAGCAAAAGAGAACGAAGACGCTGCATCTGAGGCAGAAGAGGAGCAGAAGGCTGAAAACAACACTGTAACAGAAGCTGCCCCGGAAAAAGAAGCTTCAAACGCTGAAAATCCAGATAAAGCTTCTGACAATACAGCAAACTCGGCGGATGTTCCGTCAACTCCTGAAGCAGAGTCCTCCAATCTACAGGAAACGACCGCTACACCAAATCCGCACAAAACACCGGAAGAAATGACAGTAGGCGAACTTCAGGCTGCTATCCTTGCAAAAATGGCAGGAAACGGCCCTGTAGACGATCAGATGAAAAAGACCGTATACGACAACATCTGGCATGATTCTCTTGTAAACTGGCTGAAGAGCTTCCGATAGGAAAAAAATAATAAAGTAAGATTCCATAAAAAACAAGGCAATCCGATCATATCTTATGCGGTAAGCCTTGTTTTTTTGTGAAAACAGATATTTATTTTACATAATATATATTATGTATAGTTATGATTCTGTTTTTCTGTAATTTAGGAGAACAAAAAAACAGCAGAGATTTCCAACTTAAATAGGTCAGAAATCCCCACTGCTTTTATCATTCTGTTTATTATCTCTCATCAAAAGGTACAAAATCTGCATGATGCCCCACATACTTATAAGCAGGACGGATGATCTTATTGGCACTGATCAGCTCTTCCAGACGATGTGCACTCCAGCCAGGCATACGTGCGATGGCAAAGATCGGAGTAAAAAGTTCTTCCGGAATACCAAGCATTGAGTAAACGAAGCCACTGTAGAAGTCAACATTTGCGCAAACATTTTTGAACAGCTTTCTGTGTTCCATGACCAGTTTTCCGGCAATACCCTCAACCTTATCATAGAGTTTAAATTCATCTATCATTCCTTTTTCCTCTGCAAGAGCCTGTGCAAAACGTTTCAGGATCACTTCTCGCGGATCGGAGAGTGTATAAACTGCATGTCCCATACCATAGATCAGACCTGCATGATCAAATGCTTCTTTATTCAGTATTTTCTGCAGATATGCCGTGATCTCCTCATCACTTTCCCAGTCCTTTACATTGGCCTTCAGATCTGTAAACATGTTCTGGACCTTCAGGTTGGCACCACCATGACGCGGTCCCTTCAGTGAACCGATGGATGCAGAGGTAGAAGAGTAGCTGTCTGTTCCGGAAGATGTTACTACATGTGTGGTAAAAGTAGAGTTATTACCACCGCCGTGCTCTGCATGAAGTACAAGTGCGATATCAAGGACCTTGGCCTCAAGCTCTGTATAATTGCCATCCGGACGAAGCATCAGAAGGATATTCTCGGCAAGTGAAAGCCCCTTCTGCGGATTGCGGATAAAAAGTGTCTCGTCTTTACGGAAATGACGGTATGCGTGATAGGAGTAAACCGCGATTTCAGGAAGCTTAGCGATCAGTTCCAGAGACTGGCGGAGTACATTCTCCACAGAAATATCTTCCGGGTTATCATCATATGTATAGAGAGCAAGTACGCAGCGCTCCATAGCATTCATAATATTGGCATTGGTTCCCTTCATGACAACGTCACGGACAAAACGTCCTCCCAGATCCTCCATGTCAGAAAGAAGCTCAAGAAATCTGGAAAGCTCTTCCTTGCTGGGAAGCTTACCGAAAATCAGAAGATAGATCGTCTCCTCAAAACCAAAACGTCTGTCCTTAGTCCAGTTTACGATATCCTGCACATCGATTCCCCGGTAATACAATGCACCGTCTGCAGGAATACGTCTGCCATTGACCAGCTTATAGCCGGTAACATCGGAAATCTCAGTAAGACCTGTGAGAACACCTTTACCTGCGGAATCACGAAGTCCTCTTTTTACATCGTATTCCACATAAAGGTTGGGATCGATGTGATGATTCTCTACCAGTTCCTTTTCAAAGAATTTCATTCTGCCTTTCAGCTGTTCGGAGTCCTCCAGACTCATCATTTCATGCTTTTTTTTGCCATAATCTTTTTCCTCGTTTCCCCATTGTATATTAAAAACACTGATACAGTTAAGATTGGTTACATCTTTGTAATCAGTGTTCGGGTATGGCATACATTTGTGTTTACCTGGTTAATAATTCTATCAGTAAAAGTTTCGAAAATGCAAGAGGGTATTTCATTTTTTTCGTGTATAAATATTCATAATATGACCTAATTCATCTATTATTACATTTATTCATCAAAATCCGTCTGGTTTCCACAACGAATCTATGTTATGATTATTCCGTAATTTTTCTTATAATAGTAGTTTGTTTCACATCGGACTGCTGCCGCCTATCTCTTTCTCTTGCTGTCGGAATCGGATTCACCACAGCAAGTGAGAGCGGGATCTGGGATATTTTCCCGTCGATCATACAGTCCGTTTTTGCGTAAAATGTAGTTGCTGTTGTATTTATCATATCCATTGTTTTAAGCTGTATCCTGCCTGAAAACATGGACATTGAAAAGATCAAGGAATAGGGATGTAAAAATGTTTAAAATTCTCATTGCGGAAGATGACCTGGAACTCCGCCAGCTTTTCCGGCATGTCCTCTTAAAAAACGGTTATACAGTAAAAGGGGTCTCTGACGGGCAGGAAGCGCTGGATGTCCTGGAAAAAGATTATTACGATCTGATCATTTCGGACATAATGATGCCCAACATGGATGGCTATGAACTGGTCCGCTCACTCAGAGATGCCGGAGATTCCATTCCTGTACTTATGGTCACTGCCAAAGATGCTTTTGATGATATGCGTATGGGATTTCTGTCCGGTACCGATGATTATATGGTGAAACCGGTCAATATCAATGAACTGGTTTTGCGGGTAGGTGCACTTCTCCGCAGAGCACAGATGATCAATGAGCGGAAACAGCGAATCGGAGATACCATTTTGGAGTGCGATTCCCTGACGGTCTCCACCTCCTCGGAAAGTATGGTACTTCCTCAGAAAGAATTCATGCTCTTATATAAGATGGTTTCTTTTCCGGGAAAAATCTTTACCCGGCAACAGCTTATGGATGATATCTGGGGATATGATTCCGCAAGCGATGCCCACACAGTAGATGTCCACATTGGAAGGCTTCGGGAACGCTTTCGCGATAATCCGGATTTTAAGATCGTGACGATCCGTGGAGTTGGATATAAGGTGGTAAAGGCATGAAAAAGAAACTCTTCATAAATTTAAGCATTCGTTTACGTTTTATCTTTATGATCATGTTGGAGCTTGTCTGTGTATCTCTGATATCCTGGCTTGTTATGGATGTACTGCATATTTCAGCTGTTCCGAACATCGTATGGATCATCCTGGCCAGCGTGACCGCAGGGGGTGTCCTTAACAACTTTCTCAGTATCCGGTATTTCGGTCCTGTACTAAAGCTGAAAAAAGCCATGCAACAGGTTGCTGAAGGCGATTTTTCCGTCCGACTGGAAACGGAAAAGCAAATGAAGGAAATCCGGGATATTTATTCTAATTTCAACCTGATGGTCCAGGAACTGGAAGCAACGGAGATTCTGCAGACAGACTTTGTTTCCAATGTTTCCCACGAATTCAAAACTCCCATCAGTGCTATTGAGGGTTATGCAACTCTGCTGCAGGATGATGACATGTCTATATCAGAAGAGCAGGAGCAGTACATCAGCAAAATCCTTTTTAACACCAGAAGGCTTTCCCACCTGGCAGGAAATATCCTGTTGCTGTCCAAGATCGAACACCAGTCGATCCAGACCCGTCAGAACTGGTACCGTCTGGATGAGCAGATCCGACAATCCATTGTTATGATGGAACCGAAATGGTCAGAAAAAGAAATTGAATTTGATGTGGACATGATGGATGTGGAGTATCTTGGAAACGAAAATCTCATCTGTCATGTATGGGACAATCTGCTTTCCAATGCTATCAAATTCAGTCCCTGTGGTGGTACGATCTATATCCGGATGATGCCGGAAGGAGAAAAGATTCGTTTTTCCATAGAAAACGAAGGCCCCCAGATCAGTGAATACTCCATGAAACATATCTTTGACAAATTTTACCAGGGCGACAGTTCCCATAAACAGGAGGGAAACGGTCTTGGACTTGCCCTTGTAAAACAGATCCTGAACCTGTGTAAGGGAACCGTTTCCGTGGAAAATATTCCCGGAAGCGGCTGTCAGTTTTACTGTTATACTGTAAAACAAATATTTTACACATATCCATAAAACCAAAAACAGCGGACACCTTATTTTTCATGAGGTTCTTCCGTTGTTTTTTATTTATATAAACTTTTTCATAAACTTCAACAATTGTTGAGAAACAGTTGATGTTAAGTTGCAGATCATCTTTTAAAGTATAGGATAGTTATTTATGAAAAAATACAGGAGATATGGACTATGTTATTAAAAAAAGCACCTGCCTACCGGAAAGCAGAAAAGGAAGATTTTTCAATAATCCGGGAATTTATCCGAAGAAATTATAAAGACCGCTGGGAGTTTGAGGAAACACATACCGAAAAACATCTGACCAGACTTTTCTTTTACACCTATATGATATACAGAGATAGCGTTACCGTGGCAACCTACCGTGATCAGGTAGTTGGGGTGCTCATTACCGGTAAAGAATCTCATGGCCATTTTGCCCCGGTTTTCCGTTTGAAAAAAGGCTATCATTTCCTGCGCCTGAAGTTTACTAAGGAAGGCCGGAAGAATCTGGAGCATTTTAACAAACTTCAGGATATGAAAAAACAATTGACTGTTTCCCCGGAGAAACCGACTCCCGGAAATATCCTCTTTCTTTATGTAAGCAAAGATTACCGTAGAAACGGAATCGGTACCGGGCTTCTCAAACAGATTTCAATAGAGAAGGATACGGATTATTCCATATATATGGACCAGCTGGATCAAAGAACCTTTATGGAAAGTCATGGTTTCGTAAAGAAAAACGAGGTTTCCCAGATGCGGGAGCTGAACAAAAAACGCTTCCGTGAAAGTGTAGCTCTTTATAAAAAAGAACCGCGTTGCGAAACACATTCATAAATTACGCAGGAGATAAATGGAAAATGAAAAAAATTGGAATCATGGCTGACAGCCACAGTGGCATTTTAAAACAAGAAGCAGAGGAACTGGATATTCATGTCCTTCCCATGCCCTTTTTATCTGAATGGAGAACTGTTTCATGAAGACCTGGATTTTTCCAGAACAGGATTTTATGAGAAGCTGCGTGAAGGAGCAGATGTTTCAACTTCACAGCCTTCCCCACAGGAAGTTATGGAAATGTGGGACGAAATGCTTTTATCTTATGATCAGATCCTCTACATTCCGTTGAGCAGTAGTTTAAGCGGTTCCTGCATGACTGCTGCCGCCTTGTCTCAGGAACCAAAATACGAAAACAAAGTGTATGTGGTAGATAACGGGCGTGTTTCCACACCCCTTCACCGTTCCATTCTGGATGCGATAGACCTGGTGGAAGATGGATATACAGCACCGCAGATCAAGGATATTCTGGAAGCTTCCCGTGAAAAAACCGTGATCTATGTCGGATTAAGCACACTGGAATATCTGAAAAAGGGAGGCCGTATCAATACCACCACAGCACTGGCCGCAAATCTTCTCAATATCAAACCGGTTATGAAATTTGGAACCGGTAAACTGGATGTTTTCCAGAAATGCAGAGGCATGAAAAAATCAAGAAAAGCCATGATCGATGCTATGCACAGAGAATTGGAAACAACTTTCAAAAAAGAATATGATGCCGGAAAAGTATATCTTATGGCTGCCTCCAGCAGCACTGCGGAAGTTACCGCAGACTGGATCTCACAGATCCGGGAAAGCTTTCCGGGAATGGATGTGATGTGTGATGATCTTTCCCTTGGACTTTCCTGCCATATTGGCCCGGACGGACTGGGAATCGGTTGTTCCTGCATGCCTTTATAAAAAACGTCTCAATATTTTCTGCAAATAATCCAGGGTTGTGGTATGATATTGTTATCAATACATAACAGGCAGATTTTATCTGTTATTATAGCACTTCCAACCATTCATGTTCTGCACAGCTGAACTTGATGCAGTAATTTCTGGGAGTGCTATGATCAGAAGGGAGAAATTATCATGGCAAAAACAATTAAAGAATTAACACAGGATCTTCTTCAGGCACCATCTGCATGCAAAGAAGTAAAAGAAGCGGCACAGAATTATCTGGATGCGGCAGGAACTGAGAAAGAAGCAGATGCGGCAACTGCTTACGTAAAAGAGCTGGAAGCAGATATCATGCCCATCGACGGACTGATCTCTTTTGCAGGTTCTGACATGGGCGCACAGGTATTTGGCGCAGATGACGCAAAAAAGATCCTGGCTCATGCTGAGGAGATCAAAGCTTCCGGCGCAAAATACTGTGACTGCCCAGCATGTGCAGCCTGCGAAGCACTTCTGAACAAAAAAGCAGAAATTCTGAAGTAATCACATGGCCCAGTTTGAAATTGAGATCAAGCTTCCATTAAAGAATCTTAAGGAAACCCTGAAATTTCTGACAGATCAGGGATTTCAGGAGACAGCACAGATCCAGGAAAAAGATACCTATTTTAACAGTGTCTATCATGATGTAAAAAAACGTGATGAAGCACTGCGTATCCGAACAAGCACAGACTGCAGATCCGGTATTTCTAAGACTCAGATTAATTTTAAGGGACCCAAACTAGATAAAATCTCCATGTCCCGAATGGAACTGGAAACAGAAGTATCCGATGCAGAAGTGCTTAAAAATATTCTCATCCATTTGGATTTTTCTCCGGTAGCGTCTGTCATGAAAACGCGAAAGTATATGAAATGTGGCAGATTTACCGCCTGTCTGGATCAGGTAGAGGGACTTGGAGACTTTTTGGAGCTTGAGGTGATCGCAGAGCAGGAAAGTGAGCGGAAAGAAATTTTATCCAAAATGGAAGATCTGCTTGCCATATTGGGATATCACATGTCGGACACTGTACAGACTTCTTATCTCAGTATGCTTCCGAAAAAATTAAATAAAAATCTTTTTTAAACCAGCAGGAATATTTTCGTGTGAGTATCTAAGGTACAGAATACGGAAATGTTCCTGTTTTTTCTTTTCTTACAATTCTTCGGCGTTCCAAGTTTATCTACCATACTATAAATCCCACATCACAAAGCAACATCAAACCACATTCAATGTACATGTCATTACTATTGACCACTCGTGTTTTTTGTTGCTTTATGTTTATTTTTATGTGGTTTATTGAATGTTTACAAGATTTTTTGCATTTTACATGTGGATTTATTGATATTTTTTCAAAAAAGCTCTTTACAAATCCACATAATCGGGCATATAATAAAGTCACAAACAACAAGAAAGCATATTGAAGCAATCGCAAACCCAACAATAAACCACATTTAAACACGGAGGAAATATATTATGAAAATTCTTGAATCTAAATTCGTACAGGGCTTTATCAAAATGGCAGACGATGGATATCAGCAGGGATGGCACGAGAGAAACGGTGGAAACTTAAGTTATCGTCTGAAAGCAGAAGAAGTAGAGATGATCCGTCCACGACTGAACGCGCCAGGAGAATGGACCCCTATCGGTGTTGAGGTTCCGGGACTTGCCAGAGAGTTTTTCCTGGTAACAGGAAGCGGAAAATACTTCCGTAATATCATCGTTGACCCGGAAGTATGTCTTGCGATCATTGAGCTTGACGAGACAGGAACAAATTACCGTATCCGCTGGGGTCTTGTAGAGGGAGGAAGACCGACCAGCGAGCTCCCAACTCATCTGATGAACCATGAAGTAAAGAAAAAGCTTACCAACGGTAAACATCGTGTTATTTACCATGCACATACCACCAATACCATTGCACTTACCTTTGTTCTTCCTCTGGATGACAAAGTATTCACCCGTGAACTCTGGGAATCTGCAACAGAGTGTCCGGTAGTATTTCCGGATGGTGTGGGAGTTATCGGATGGATGGTTCCAGGTGGAAGAGAAATCGCGATCAAAACCGCTGAACTGATGAAAAAAATATGATGTGGTTATCTGGGCGCATCATGGTATGTTCTGCTCAGGCGAGGATTTTGACCTGACCTTCGGACTTCTTCATACCGTTGAAAAATCCGCAGAGATCCTGGTTAAGATCTTATCCATGGCTCCGCAGAAACTGCAGACCATCACACCGAATGACTTCCGTGCTCTTGCAAAAGATTTCAAAGTAACTTTGCCGGAAGAATTCCTTTACGAAAAGAAATAAAATCCTTCATATGCAGCAAATCCTATAATCGGTATCTCTATCTGAAACTTTATCAGAAACAACCAAATATTTGCTGATTTTTGCCGATAAATCTGGTATGATAAAAACATATCTGGTTTATCAGCAAATTAATATCAGAAAGGATATGGGATAAAGTATGGAAGAATTATATAAAGCGATCGAAGAGAAGATCAAAGCAAGCGGATACCCGCGAAAGATTTCCGGAGAGGACGTTTACGACGACATCTGCGATCAGATCGATGGGAAAGAGAATGGAAGCTATGTGCTGCTTTCCAAATTTGATGATGATGTGATCTTTGAATATCATATCTCAATTATGGACAGTGAATTTAATCTGGGTGTTCTTACCATGCGTACTCCGGAGGGTGTATTCGAGACAGATTTTGATAAATAAGTTAAGTACGGATTTTGATTTTGGGTCATGGATATAATACAGATGTCCATAATCACTGCTTAAGGTTTTTGAACCCTACAGGGAATTTGAGATTTTCTTGATCTGATTAAATATATAGAGGCAGTTGATTTACATAATTTATATTATGTGAACTAACTGTCTCTATATTTATATGCAATGCATGTCAAACGAATCAGTTGCTCCGCAGTCCCATTATTCATCAGTCCTCGCGAAGACGTACCGCCTTGGCCGCCTGACGCCGTCTGGCATCATCCAGAGCCGCATAATGCTTCTTAGTAGTATTGACATCCTTATGACCCAAAACATCCGCTACAAGGTAAATATCACCGGTTTCCTGGTACAGGGCAGTACCATAGGTGCTGCGAAGCTTATGCGGGGTGACTTTTTTGTAGTTGTGATCTCCCTGGCATATTTTTTTAACCAGATTCTCGATAGCCTGAACACCGATCCGGCGACGTTGGGTAGAATAGAAGAGAGCGTGCTCATGGCCTGCCAGAGGCGTAATATTCTCCCTGACTTCCAGATATTTCTTCAATGCTTTTTCTACTTCAGGACCAAAGTATACAACCATTTCATTTCCGCCTTTTCGGGTAACTTTGATTCCATTGTTTTTGAAGTCTACATCCTCAACATCCAGTCCGACACATTCCGATACTCGGATCCCGGTACCAAGAAGGAGAGTAACAATAGCAAGATCTCTGTCCTCGTTTTTTCATGGTACATCCGTTTCTGCCCGGTCAGCGTATCTCCGCAATGCTCAATATAATCCAGCAGCATGGCAACCTCATCTGTATCCAGACGAATAATATTCTTATCATGGATCTTGGGCACATCGATCAGAACAGACGGGTTGGTGGTGATCATTTCATGTTTATAATAGTAAGCATAAAAACTTCTTAAAGCAGAAATTTTACGTTTGACGCCACGTTCACCATTTGTTTCCGTTTTGGAAGAGTCCGCGGATTTATAAACTTTGAGAAATTCTTCATATTCCTCAAGATCAACAGCCTTGACCTGATCCAGAACATCAACTGTGAAATCCGACATGGTTTTGTCTTTGAACATTGGATTTTGCTCCAGTAAAAACTGGAAAAATATACGAATGTCATATGCATAGGAAATTCTGGTCTTGGTTGTAGTCGTTGCATCAATAGCCCGGAAATAATCCCTGCAAAATGGCGGAAGCGTTTTTAAAACCTCACGGAGTTTTAAAGTATTGTCAATGTCATTTTGTTCGTGGTAAGTAATTTTGTTATCCATAAAAACTCCTTAATATATAAATTTGCAGGAAATACCTGAAACACCTGTTAAAAGAAGTGGTTTTACACTCATCTATATCTATACGACAAACCCGAGTTTTTCAAATAGATGGGTAGCATAAACAGCTATTTCCTGCAAAATTGCCTGTTTTTGATAAATTTTCAAGTAAATAAAGTGCCTCCTTATGGAAGCACTTTTTATTATTATTTGTCGTTACCCTCTGAGGTTTTCATCAAAAATAACGGTAAACGGCCCGTCATTTTCCAAAGATACTTTCATATCTGCACCAAAAATTCCGTGTTCCACAACCGGAACCTGTTTACTGGCTTCCGAAATAATATATTCATATAATTTATTTGCTTCATCCGGTGCACCGGCTTCTATAAAGCTTGGACGGTTTCCCTTACGGCAGTTTGCATATAAGGTAAACTGTGAAACCAAAAGCAATTCCCCGTTTACATCCGCCAGGGACAAATTGGTCTTTCCATTTTCATCCTCAAAAATACGAAGTCCCAGAAGCTTTTTCAGATACCAGTCTGCATCCTCTTTGGTGTCCTCACGGCCAACGCCGATCAGAACAAGAAAACCTTTTCCGATTTTTCCGACAATTTCTCCGTCTACTTTGACTTCTGCATGATTTACACGCTGAATTACAAATTTCATAACCTGTTCTTCCTCCGTCTCCGTCTGTTTTTCTGCTTCAATCGAAAGCCTATATATTTCGCCTGAATAAATTTAACTAAAAATGTAAACATTCGTTTAATTTCATCCCAAGCCCCGGACCAGATTCTGTTTTTTTCCGCTTTTACTGTAACTTCCTGTGCTTTTGATACGGATTTTTTCACCGGCATTGGCAGGACCTTTCCGGAAACGGGGTCTACACAATCAATATCTCTATAAAACTCAGCATCTGCAGACATATCTTTTTCATCAAGACTACGTCCGATCAGCTTCCATACAGCAGCATTCAGCACAGCAAATACCGGAACTCCAACGATCATTCCCGGAACTCCAAATAAACCACCACCGACCATGATTGCAACAATAACCATAAAGCTGGACAGTCCGGTCGACTCACCCAGGATCTTTGGTCCAAGAATATTTCCGTCAAACTGCTGAAGGATCAAAATAAAGATCAGGAAATACAAGCTCTGAATGGGATCTACCAGCAAAATAAGAAGAAAACACGGAACTGCTCCCAAATATGGCCCGAAAAACGGAATAACATTTGTAACTCCAACGATCACACTGACCAGAATCGCATATGGGGTTCCGATGATCGATGTTCCAACATAACACAATACACCGATAATTGCGGAATCCAGGATCTTTCCGCTGATAAATCCACCAAAGGTTTTATGCGTAAAACGCATGGAATGAACAAGAAAGGTTGCCCATTTGGTTGGAAGAACTGCATAAACAGCCATTTTTGCCTTGGCAACAAATCCCTCTTTATCCGCCAGTATATAAAGAGATACGATCGCTCCAATAAGGAAATTCTTCAAAAAAACAAGAAGATCCAGAAAGCTTGCGGATATATTTTTCATCATAAACTGCATCTGGGGAAGGATCGTATTTGTCAGATACTCCTGTAATCTGCTGGAATACTGATTGATCTGGCTGATCATATCCGGATTCAATTTCCATCCCTTTTCCACGACGGAATTTAACCAGTTTTCCACTACACTTACATAATGAGGAAAACTGTAGATAATATTCATGATGCTTCGAATCAATTGAGGAAGGATCATCATGACAAGGGCATAAATGACCAGAAACATAAGAAATACAGAAAGGATCACACAGATCCAGCGTACTACTTTCCTCCCCTTTTTCTGAAGTGTTTTATTCCTTTTTTCAAAAATCGGAAAAATGATCTTCCGCTCCAAAAAATTAACAATGGGGGTTAGCAGATATGCTATGGCAGCTCCGTAAATGATCGGCGCCATAATACCGAAAAATGTTTTAATTCCGGTGATCAGAGATTTCATATGGAAAATCCCGTAATAAAATAAAATACTGGCAGCAATAACCAGAAATGCAGTCACACCTAACTGCACATAGCGATGGTTCCAACGAATTTTCATAGTAATTTCCTCCACCAAGTGATTATAACATAGCATCTCTGGTTTGTGTCTAAAAAAAACATAAACATTATTTTCCAATAACCTGCAAAGATAAATTCCGACTTCAGGGTATCGCGCTGATACAGAAAACACCCCGCCATAAAATGGCAGGGTGCCTAAAAATCTGATGTTTATTTTTCAGGCTGTCATAAATGTGAATGGCTTCGATAATTGCCTTCGCAGTTCCATCAATGCCAAGCTTGCTGCTATCCAGACAAAGATTATAGCTGTCCGCAGATCCCCATTTCTTGTTGGTATAATAATTATAGTAGCTGGAACGGCTTTTGTCTGTTTTGTTGATCATGTCCTTGGCCTCTTTGGCATTTTTATTGTATTTCTGAGCAATACGGTTGATACGCCAGTCAAGGTTTGCATGAACAAATACACTGAAACAATCCGGATTATCTGCAAGTGCATAATCCGCACATCTGCCGACCATTACACAGGGACCTTCTGAAGCCAGCTTCTTGATTGCCTCAAACTGTGCAAGAAAAATCTTATGGTTCATAGGCATGTCTGTAAATCCGGCTGAGGAATACCCAAATGAATAAGTATCCATTACAAGAGAATAAAGAAAACTGTTTGTTGGCTTCTCATCATGATGCTCAAACAGCTCCTTGCAGATCCCACTGTCATTGGCTGCGTGCTCCAGCAGCTCTTTATCATAGCATTTGATTCCAAAATATTTAGCAACTTCCTGGCCGATCTGTCTTCCGGCGCTGCCATATTTACGACCGATAGTAATAATAGAACTTGTTGTATTGTTACTCATAACAGCCACATCCTTTCTGCTCAGATTCAGCGAATTTGCAAATATTAACTCCGCTTCCTCTTTAATATAGTTATTATACACTATATTCCACAAGTTTTCCAGCTATTTTCGCAATTTTGTCAGCAATTTAACAAAATATTCCGGAAGTGGGGCTGTAAATTCCATATATTCCCCGGTACGTGGATGAACAAATCCAAGGATCATTGCATGAAGTGCCTGTCCCTCCAGATGATAGGGATTTCTGGATGAACCATACACCGTGTCCCCAAGAAGCGGATGTCCGATACTGGCCATGTGCACACGGATCTGGTGGGTACGACCTGTTTCAAGACGACATTCCACATACGTGGCCTCGCCAAAACGTTCCAGCACTTTGTAATGTGTTATTGCATCTTTACCATTTTTATGATTGATGGCCATTTTTTTACGATCTGTCGGATGCCGTCCAATAGGTCCCTCTATTGTTCCCTCATCCTCTTTCAGATTTCCCTGCACAACTGCCCGGTAGCGTCTGCGGATACTGTGACATTTCAGCTGTTCTGCCAGATCCCGGTGAGCAATATCATTTTTGCATACCAACAGTGCCCCGGTGGTATCCTTATCAATTCTGTGGACAATTCCAGGCCGCATCACTCCGTTAATACCGGAAAGGCTGTCACCACAATGTGCCATAACAGCATTGACCAGTGTTCCCTGATAATGCCCGGCTGCAGGATGTACAACCATCCCTTTGGGCTTATTAACGATCAGTACATCTTCATCCTCGTAAAGAATATCCAACGGAATATCCTCCGGAACGATATCCGGCTCACTGGAATCCGGGATCTCCAGATGGATCCTGTCATTTTCACGGACCTTATAATTAGATTTGGCAGCCTTCTCTCCCACGGTAATCTGTCCTTCTTTCAGAAGTTTCTGAAGGAAAGACCTGGAAAGACCGCTGTCTTTCTCAGCAAGATAGCGGTCGATTCGTATACCTGATTCTTCTTTTTCTACTGTATAATCATATATTTCCATTTATATCTCCTACAAGAACAGATAAATGCATTATATCTCTGCCCGGATCACTGTTTGATATTCAGAAACGCAAAATCATCATCTCTGTATTTCGTGCATACAAACAGGATCAGAAAAATTCCACTTACAACCACATAAACATCCGCAAGATTAAATACCGGAAAATCGATCAGGGAGAAATAGATAAAATCGATCACATACCCTCTGAAAAAACGATCGATAAAATTTCCCAGTGCACCAGCTGCAAGTACTGTAGCAATGGTGAGCAACGGCAGATAAAACCGCTCTTTCGGAATACGGATCCATGCATAGAGGATCACTCCCAGAAACAGTACACTCACAATGGCAAAAAAGAGTACACTTCCCTGAAACATTCCAAACGCAATTCCCCTGTTTTCCGGATAGAGATAATGAAGTTCAAGTACGCCAGGAATCAGCGAAACCGATGGTTGTCCTTTCAGATACAGATATGACAGCCATTTTGCTCCCTGATCCGCAGCCACGAGTAAGATCAGCAAAAAAATGTCCCCCGACATACACTTACTAAAAGACATTTTCTGATGATGGTTAACACGACTGATCATAGAGTTATCTCCTGAATACAGGAAAGCATTTCTTCATCGGTAACTGTTTTGTCGATAAAGCTTTTTCCGATACCATCCATCAGGATAAACCTGATATGTCCCTGTTCCATTTTTTTGTCTTTCTTTGTTGCGGAAAGAACTTCTTCCGGGATAAGACCATCTACATGCACCGGAAGATCGTAATCCGAACATCCCTGGCAGATTTCCTGATATTCCTCTTTGGTCAGAAGTCCTCGTTTCATGGAAAGATATGCCGCTGCCACCAGTCCGACTCCCACACACTGTCCGTGGAGCAGGGTGAAATTCTTAAGTTTTTCTACTGCATGCCCCACAGTATGTCCCAGGTTAAGAAGCGCACGCTCTCCCTGTTCCTTAGGATCACGCTCCACAACGCCTGCTTTGATCTCACAGCATCTGCGTACCATTCTGGCAATCTGTTCCATATCCAGCTTTTTGATCCCTTTCTGCTCACAGCATACATAGCGGAAAAAATCTCCATCACAGATCAATCCTGTTTTTAAAATCTCACCCATTCCGCAGGCAAACTGTTCTGCCGGAAGCGAAGAAAGAGTGCTTAGATTCATATATACAAGACGTGGCTGGTGAAAAGCTCCTACCATGTTTTTGTACTGCTGAAAATCTACGCCAGTTTTTCCGCCAACGCTGCTGTCTACCTGTGCAAGCAGTGTTGTCGGTACCTGAATGAAGTCAATCCCCCTGAGATAAGTTGCCGCGCCAAATCCGGTAAGGTCCCCTACCACACCACCGCCTAATGCAACAAGCAGACTTTTTCGGTCAAGACCATTTTGGATCAGGGCCTGATACAATGCCGAAACGGTATTAAGGTTTTTGTTTTTTTCTCCTGCCTCAAAGGTGAACACAGAAATATCGGAACTTACCTCACTTAAAACCTGCTTTACAGATTCTTCATACAGTGGTCCCACATTAGAATCTGTTACAATGCAGATTTTTCTGTCAACAAGTCCTTCTTCCTTCATAACCTGTGCCAGATTAGAAAAATCTTCTTCAAAACAGATGGGATAATGAAAATCACCTTCTCGTTTTACAAGTAATTTTGATGCTGTCATTGCGTTTTCCTCCTAGCTGTTCAGATATAAAGCAGAATCCGTACCCCAAGACGTCCTTTTTTTGTCTGACGGGATACTCCATCATAAATAAAACGTCCCTTTTTCCGAACGGATATGATGTCTCCCTCTTTGGGCTCATAACCATTGGATGTGATCAGTTTTCCATTTACAAAAACAAGCCCCTCTTCAATACAATGCACAATACTGCTTCTGGAAGTCCCAAAAGCCAGTGCGATCAGAGAATCCAGGCGTACGGACGCACAGGTTCCACTAACTGGTTTCAGTTCCGGACTCGGAAGATCACCCGGATTTTCTATCTTCGACGCCACAACTGTGGTATGTCTTACACGACACAGATTCTCCAGAAAAAAATTCTGTCATCTGACGCAGACAGAAAAAGCTCGCAGCATGATCTTCTATAAGAATATCCCCAACAACACTCCTGTCAACCCCAAGATTCAGGATCGCTCCCAAATAATCCCGATGTGTCAGATCTTCTGAAAATTTCACTGCTTTTGGCTCAAGCCGGATACAATCAATGGGATAATCCCATGTAAAAGCAAGAGCATCAGGGTGAAAGGCTACCATCTGACGCTCTGCATTCTCATATCCGCCAAAACCTTCCGCTGTAACACCCAGCTTATGAAAATTCTGACTGTTTAAAATATTCCGTTCATTTAAATTAAGAAAATCCGTAAATGTGGTAATATCTCTCTGATAGGCCAGATTTGCCAGTTCACGGATTCTCTTAACAAAAAGTTCTTCTTTATCCATGAGGTTAATAACCCACTCTAACAGACGGCACAGAACCGCCAAGGATATTCTGAAGATCACCTGTAATATCTACATTATATGGTCCAAGTACAAAAATATAGCTGGATACCTGCTGAAGGCTTCCTCCAAGTGAATAACATGCACCGGAAGTAAAATCGATGATCCTCTGTGCAAGCTCCACATCAATTCCTTCAAGATTCAGGATCACGGTAGAATTATCGACCAGTGTATCCGCAATTTCTCTTGCTTCCTCCATGGTTGTAGGCTTGATCACACAAACTTCCATATTGGCAGCCTGGGAAGAACGCTTGCTTGTACGCATTGGGGTAATCTTGGAAGAAGGTGCCGGTCTGGAAATACGTTCCTGCCTTGCCGGGGCCTTGGCTGCAGCTGTCTTTGCAGATGACTTAGCAACAGGTGCCTTAACCGTTTCATCTTCCGGCTCATCATCCAGAAAATCCTCTTCCTCGTCATTTTTTTCTTGGAAAATTTCTCAAAAAATTTCTTCTTTGGTTTCTCTTCCATATCATCATCTTCATCGAGGAAATCGTCATCATAATCGTCCTCATCCTCAAGAAGGCTATCATCTAACAATTCGTCATCGTCATAATCGTCGTTCAGTTTGATGGCATCTAAAAACTTGTCTAAAACGCCCATTTTAAATCTCCAATCTTATTAGTCTTATAATGCGTAATTTCTTGCACCAAAAATACCAGTGCCTACACGCACCATCGTAGCGCCCTCCTGCACGGCAACCATGTAATCTCCGGTCATTCCCATACTCAGAACACTCATAGTAACATTATTAATGTTTTTAGCAGCAATGTCAACACTTAATTTCTTAAGTTCACGGAAAATTTCGCGATTTTCCTCTGCATTATCAACATAGGGAGCAATTGTCATGAGCCCCTTTATCTGAATGTGTGAAAAATCTGCGATCTGTTCTATAAGCGGTAAAACTTCTTCCGGTTTCAAACCAAATTTACTTTCTTCCTGCGCTACATTTACTTCTATAAGGATCGGAACAATAACCGCTTTTTTCGCTGCTTCTTTTTCAATCGTCTCGGCCAGACGAAGCGAATCTACAGAATGGATCATTGCAACTTTATCCACAATATATTTTACTTTATTACGCTGAAGATGTCCGATCATATGCCATTTGACATCTGAAGGCATCTGATCATATTTATCCACGATCTCCTGCACTTTGTTCTCTCCAAAGACACGTGCTCCGGCATCATAAGCCTCCTTCAGCATCTCCACCGGTTTGGTTTTGCTTACTGCGATCAGTGTGACTTCATTCGGATCTCTGTTAATTTTATTGCAGGATTCATTAATATTTTTCTGCACCTGTGCCAAATTTTCCGCTACCATGATATAAATCCTCCTTTAATCAGTAAAGTATATCCTGTTCACTTACTTTATCTGCATTTTTCACAATACGGTCATATCGGACAAGCCCATTATAGGTTTCCTTTGATACAACCGCATATTCCTCATTTTCATCCAGGATCTCGATCCGGCGGAATACCGCATATCCCTGATTGACACAGAAAACTCCCTCCAGAACTTCTGTATCTCCGATGATAAACTTCTCTCCACTATCCGGATCAACAAGAGCATCGCCTTCTTTAAATTTATTCTTGTCTACGTAATAAATATAGCTTGTTTCCTGTGTTTCTTTGTCTGTGATCTCATCACGGCCATAGATACCGGCACTGACAAAGGTTGTCGTACTGTCGCCCTTTTTATTTCTGCCGGAAAGCATAAATCCGGACTGCTGTGTTTCATCATCCGTCGTAAGATATTTGGAAGGTATTGCATAAAACTCCTTCGTTACAATAGAAGATAACGGGATCTTTAAACCTGTCACATTGTTCGTGACAAGTTCTATTTCCAGAAACCGGTCTGACGCATATCGGATCAGTCCCTTATTAAAATCAATCTTACCGTATTTAGCCCCATCGATTTCCATGATCGAAAAGTCTCCTGTCTGCGTCAGATCATCTTTCAGGAACTTGACGCGGATCGATGTACGCTCCTTCAGATTAGCAGCCTGCTTCTCACTTAAAGGGATCAAAAGACTCCAGCGTTCATCTGTAATGATCGTATAAATATCATCTCCGGCCTTTATCTGTCCATCTGTTTTCAGATCCGTTTCCTGATAGGAATTCTGATCAAAATCAGCAGCTGTGACATTATCAACGGTTTTGGTTTCGTAGCCATCTGTAGAATACAGGATGATCCCATCTGTCTGCGCACGGCGGATATTCGGATCACTGGAAACTATAGTTGTAACTGTGGCTTCCTCTCCATCTTCAGACGTCGTGCTTGCAGAAGAAGCTCCCGAACTGTCTGAAGCATACTGAAGGATGCTTCCATTGAGCTGATATTTAAAACTATAGGCACTGTTGAATTTGCTGGGATCAAATCCTTTGGAAAAGCTTTGCATATTACTGCGTATATCCGCCAGCTCCTCTCTGCTCAGAGAGGTTACATTGTCTGCAGATCTTGAACTGTTCAGGCTGTAGACAGCACCGTTGGCATTAATCTTGGTACCTTCCCTTGCGTAATATGTAACGTAACCGCCCGCATCTGCCTGCACTACGTTCTCTGTCATGATCGCCAGCCCTGTGTATGTCTCATTCATGGATAACGGACCGGAGGGAACCTGATAAGATTCCATATGAGAAGCTGTAAGATAAAGAATCACACTAAAGATCATATAGATAAAAATTGCTCCGAACATTACAGTTCCAATGTTCAGACCAAAAATTTTACGAAGCTTTGCTAAGAATCCCGGAGTTTTTCCGGAATGTACTTTATTATCCGGCAAATGAATGCCTCCTTTACATCGTTCATCTCTTAAAGTTCGTTTTATTGTAACATTTTATTTAAATGAATACAAGCTTTAAAACGTGCGAACATACTTTCCGAATATCCGTTTGCCATTTTTTCAAAAGTATGTTATACTATTCAAAATATAATTTCGTGATGCTGTCATATTATGGTCGACAGCAGATAAAATCAACCCAGGGAGGTAAGTACACATGACATATGGCAGAATCAGTAAAAAGCAGCAGGAAATACTGGATTATATGAAAATGAAATCCTTAACAGAGGAGGGCTTTTTATTAGTTGATGAGATGATTATTTTTTATTAAAGTTCCATATCATGTTTCTTTGTTTTCGGTTTCTGATCCGGCTGTTCTTTTCCAACTTTCTCTGTTTTTGCAGCCTGCGCTTCTTTTTCTTTCTGACGTTCTGTGAACCTGTCTGCCTTTTCAAAGACGTGATCCTTTGTATCAAAGTGATATACATCATTGGTAAGGCGTTCTGCTGGTGCTACCTGAGTGGCATTAACTTCTTTTACCATATCTCTTAACATTTCCGCATCCACTTGCCCGTCATCCGGCAAGATCAGCATTTGATGGATGGATGATGGCAAAATGAAGAAATTATTTCCCAGAAGTTCCCCCATGTTATCCATGAATTCCGGATAAAAGATCACACCGGCTCCATTAAC
>ENA-OQBD01000112-OQBD01000112.1-human-gut-metagenome-genome-assembly--contig:-NODE-112-length-46735-cov-3.948657_pt1 | contig 46735 bp, 45 predicted proteins | sample MGYA00242742_ERZ504543 | MGnify/ENA primary metagenome ERZ504543 (study PRJEB26092, sample SAMD00036239) | human gut metagenome | host: Homo sapiens | study: EMG produced TPA metagenomics assembly of...
CGCCGGCCAATGCCAGCACGGCAAGAATGCAGGTAATAATCACCGCAAGCTTATTGCGGCGCTTCTTGGTGCGCGTGGCCTTCTTCTGCTCGACCTGCTCATCGCGGATGGCTTTGGCCACATCCGGGTCGTTGGGGTCGGCGGACAGGCGCCCATCCGGCTTTTTGCACCACCGGAATCTCACCGGTATCGGGATTGGCTCGTTCACCGGTCTCCTCGCGGACGGTGGACGGCTGCACCACGCGTGTGGACGACGGTTTGGCCGTGGTTTGCGTGGTCTCCGCCTCGTGCGCGCTGGCGGGCTGAATCAATGCTGCGGCGCGCTGGGCGGGGGAATCATCCTCACGCAGTGCGGGCGCGGTAGCCACCGGCTCGTTGACGATGTCGGCAATCGGCTCAAGATTACGGCTGGCGGCACCGCCGACCAACGGCGTTTGGTGCGGCAGATCGAACGCATCGGCATCCAACGCCAACGTGGCATCCGCAATAACGGCCGTGACATTATCGGTGCTGCCCGCCCGCAGTGCCATCTGCACCAGACGCTGCGCGCATTCGCCCTGATCGGACAGCGTGGTCATCGTCTCTTCGATGGTGGAATCTTCCAGCACACCGCACAGACCGTCCGAGCACAGCAGCCAACGGTCGGCGGGGTGGGCTCGGCGAACCGAAATATCCGGGCGCGGGTCAATGTCAAAGTCGCCAAGCACGCGCATCACGACGTTGCGCTGCGGGTGGTTCTTGGCTTCGGACGGGGTGATACGACCGGTGTTGATGAGGTGCTGCACGTAGCTGTGGTCGCACGTGATGCGGCTCAGGCGTCCGTCGCGCAGCAGGTAGGCGCGCGAATCGCCGATATGGGCGATGACCCAGTAGCCGGCCACCAATGCCACTGCGGTAACGGTGGTGCCCATGCCGGCAAGCTTGCGTTCGCGCTTGGCCTTGCCGACGATGGCGTCATGCGCGGCCATAACGGAGGTCTCCATCATGCGGGAGATCGTCTCGACGTTGCCACCGGTGTCGTCCTGCTCGATGTGGGCCAGTGACCGGATGGCGATGGAGGATGCCGTATCGCCGCCGGCGTGACCGCCCATGCCGTCGCAGATGGCGATGAGATGCTCGCCGGCGAAGGAGGAATCCTGATTGTTCGCGCGCACGGTGCCCACATCGGACACCGTGGTGGAATACAGGAACAGCGGTTGTGAAGCGGCGGATTTTGGCATGCGGCTACCTCAGTTCGAAGGTGGTGGCGCCGATGCGCACAGGAATACGAGCGGGCAGGATGGTGGGGCGGCTGATGCGCTGCTGGTTGACCACGGTGCCATTGGTGGAGTTCAGGTCTTCAATGGCCCACTGCCCGGAGCGCGTGTCACGGTAGACACGGGCATGGTGGGAAGACACGAATTCGTCATCGAGCACCACGGTATTCGAGGCGGCGCGGCCAAGCGTGATGTCGGCTTCGGCCAGCGGCACGGAGCTGCCGGCAAGCGGACCATCGATGATGACCAACAGGGTAGGCTGCGCCGAGGCGGCGGACGACGCGGAAGCGCTGGGCTGGCGATGCGGGCGCGGCGCAGCTGCCTGCGGCGTTTCGGCCTTGGCCTTATGCACTTCACGCTCACGGCGACGACGCGCGCGCGAAGGTCGCGGACTGAACGTCTCGATGTCCTTGCGCAGCGAACGTACGGCCAGCCAGATGAATATCCACAGCAGGATCAGGAATCCATACTTGAGCAGGGCGAATGTCAGTTCGGTCATAAGTGGACGACTTTCGGGCGTGTGCTCGACTACTCCTGGGCTTGGGCGGAGGCCCAGTACAGGATGCGGGTACGGCCGATGGTGATGGTGTTGCCGTCGAGCAGCGTGGCGGCGGGCACTTGGTGGCCCTCCACGTACGTGCCGTTGGTCGAACCCAGGTCGCGGGCGATCACGCCGTTATCCGTGATGTCGATTTCCAGGTGCTTGCGGGAGATGCCCGGATCGTCGATGACGATATCGCAACCGGAACCGCGGCCGATTACCGTCTTGTCTTTGGTGAGCAGGTACTGGTTGCCGTTCACCTCGAGCACCGGGCTATCCTCGGTCTGCGCATCGGTGGTGACCGGCACGGCATTGCCCTGCACGGATTCGGAGGTGAGGTTGAAGTTGCCCTTGGACAGGTCAAGGTCTTCCTCGAAGATCACGATCACCGGGCCCACGAAGGCGTAATGCTGGCTCTTCGCGTACTCGGTGAGGTTATCGGCCAGTTCGTTGGCCAGGGTCTCGCTACCCCATGCCTCGATACGGTCGAAGTCAGGAGTACTGAGCTTGAAACGGTATTCATTCGGGGCCACCGTGCGGTCACGGCCCACGGGCATGGCCTCGGCGTCAATCTCGCGCTCCAAGGCGCTGGAAAGATCGACAGGCTGCAGGTCTTTGGAGCCAAACTTGGCGAATACTCCGTTGACTGCACCCTCCACGCTTTTTTCAAAACGGTCGAGAACGCTCATAGTCCTCCCTTTCTAATCTTCACCCATCCTACGCGGTGATGGGAATATGAGACAAAAAACCGGTCTTTCACGTGACGATGAGTGCAAAATATCCAAAAATTCAGGGCGGAAATGGGTGCGGCGCACCACCCGAGGTGCTTTACCGGTGGAGCACCTCGGGTGGGATGCGCGTGTTATCGATTTGTCAGGCCAGCGCGTCGCGCAGGAAATCGCGCTGGAGGGTGAGCAGGTTTTCGGCCACGGTCTCGTCATTGGTCATATGGGTGATGCCCGTCAACGGCAGGAAGGTGTGCGGGCGACCCGCCGCCATCAGGGCTTGCGAGAGGCGCAGGCTGTGGGCGATGGTGACGTTGTCGTCGGCGAAACCGTGGATCAGCATAAGCGGGCGCTCGAGTTTCGGTGCGTCCTGCACGATGCCGTTTCGGTAGTAGACATCCGGGTCGAGGCCCAGATAGCGCTCGGTGTAGTGCGTGTCGTACAGCGTCCAATCGGTGGGCGGGGCGCCGGCGCATGCGGCCTTGAACACGTTCGGCGCGTCCAGCACGGCCAGTGCGGACAGGAAGCCGCCGTACGACCAGCCGATCATGCACACCTTGTCGAGGTCCGGCATGGGAATCGCCTCCCGCTGGCGGGAGGTGGCGCGAAGCGCCGGTGGGTGGTTCTCGGCGTCTGCCTGATCGCCCGCAGCCGGCTGTGCCGCACGTGATTCCACATCGGCGTTGAGCCGGGCGACGGCCTCGGGCAGGGCGTTGACGGCCTCGACCTGATCGGCCAGCGTTACGTCCTCATATCCTCGAAGATCTCGCGGTCCCATGCCGGGCCGCGGCCGGTGGTGCCACGGCCGTCTGCCGTGACCACCAGGAAGCCTTGGTCGGCCCACCACTGGCCCTCCCAGTAGAAGGACTGCGAGGCGATGACCTGCTGGAAGCCGGGCCCGCCGTACGGCTTCATCAGCACCGGCAGCTTCTCGGCGTGCGCGTACGGGCTTTCCGGGCTCGGCGCGATGATCGCCGTGTACAGCTGGTGCTCGCCCAGTCGCGTAAACGTGACGTTCGGTGTAAAGCCGGGTTCGGCCGCCGTGGACGCGATAGTGGCGCTCTGTTCTCCCAGAATATGCCGCATCTGGGCGCGGGCGGAACGCATATCGCGGCCGGAGACCACGATGCCGCGCTCGCCGCGCGAGGCGGTCCACTGGCCGGGATCGGTCGTGACCGGCGTGATCGTGCCGTTGTAATCGATACTCACCACGTCGAAACTGCGGGCGTCGTGGTCGCCGAATACGGACTCGGTGGCGGCCGCATCGGCCCAAGCGTCCGGCACCTCAGGCGCGATTTCGGGCGCGCGCTGCACCACGGCCAGCACATCCTCGTCGGTCACGGCGAGCACCGTGCGCACGTTCCAGCCAGCCGGCGTGAACGGGCGGCCGTCCATTGTCAGACGGTTGGTGTCCGTGGCCATATCGTTGAGCGAGCACACCAGACGACCATCCGGCGTGTAGGCGGGCGTGCCGTGAACCAGGTCGATCCACTGCTCGTTCGCGTGCTCCTCAAGCACACGCGTGGCACCCAGCGCGGCCCCATCCGCCGCGACTGCCACCTCAAGCACCTGATCGCGGGTCTGACGGCGGTTCTGCACCAGCACCAGCGGATCGTGGCCGCGACGCCAGTTCACGGCGGCCACATACTCGTACGCCTCGCGATCCCAATCCACATCGGCGTTGCCGGTGATGCCTGCGTACCGGTCGTTCTCATCGAACGCCAGCGTGATCACGGTCAGATACACGTCGGCATTGCGGGTCAGCGCGCGCGGGTAACGGCGGCCGGCGTCCGGCTTCTCGGGGTCAGCCGGATCGCTGATGTGCCAGGTCGGCTCGTCGGCGGTGTCGAAGGACTCGAACAGCACGTGCTGCGAATCCGGGGCCCACCAGAAGCCGTCGTATCGGTCCATCTCCTCGCCGGCCACGAACTCGGCCAGACCGATTTTCCACGTGTTTTCGGCCGGATTGCCGTCCTCATCCTCCACGCTCACGCCGTAGACGGCGGTGATGCGGTCACCTAGTTCGCCGCCGATATCGACCAGCATCAGGTAGCTGCCCGTGGTGTACAGCACATGTTCGCCATCCGGGGCGATGCGCGGGTTCAGCACCGGCGTGTACATCGCCGGGTCCTCATCGAGCCATTCGCCGGCCAGTTCACGGGTGTGCGGCTCGGGTGCGCCGGTCTCGTCATTCCAATCGATGTCGGTCAGGAACAGGCGGCCGTTGATGGTGAACACGATGCGATTGCCGTCGTCATCTGCGGAGTATCCGACGATGCCGGTGCCGCCTTCGCGCGCACGCTCGCGGCGGGCCTTCTCCTCGGCCGGCACGTCCTCGCTGTCGGCGGTTGCGCCCAGCAGTTCGCGCGGGTCGGCCAGCTTGGTCTCATGGTGTTCGCCGGACTCGTCGAACCAGCTCAGCCACAGTGCGGTCACCAGATCCTCGGGGCCGTCGGAGCGCAGGAACAGGGCCCGCGAGCCGTCGCCCACGGTCTGTGCGGAGCGCGGTGCGCCGCAGCCGAAGCGCAGCGTGCGCGCCCGGAGGCGTGGGAAATGCTTGATTGCGTCATTGACATCATTGGTTTCGCTCATACCTCACAACCTACGCGCCTGTGCGGTCAGTGGCGCGCAGGCTTGCGACGCATTCCCGGGAATGTGTCGTGGTGTGGGTGCGAGGTGTGGGCGTGAGGCTTGTCCTAAGATGGGAGCCCATGCAGGTGACGATGATCGACGAAAACAAGTACGCCGAAACGATGACCGACGTGGTGCTGCCCGCGCTCGAACAATGCTGCGAGGAGGGCTGGTTCGATCCGTCCGCCGCCGAACGTTCGGCCGGGATCGAGCCGCTGTCCGGCATTATGGACACCGGCGGCCGCTCGGGCCAGCTGCACTACCTGTGCTACGACTCCGCCAAATTCGACGCGATTCGCGAGCAAGGCGCCACCGCCACCTTCCGCGGGGCCATCGTCATCAGCCACGGCTTCACCGAGTTCGCCGAAAAGTACGACGAGCTCGTCTGGTACTTCCTGCTTGCCGGCTACTCGGTGTGTGTACTCGAGCATCGCGGCCACGGCAAGTCCGCGCGCGACGTGGACAACCGCTGCATGGTGTGGATTGATGACTGGCAGCGCTACGTGGCCGATCTGGCCGGCTTCGCCGAAACCATCGGCCAGCAGTACGCGGCCGGCATGCCGCTGAACCTGTTCTGCCATTCGATGGGCGGCGGCATCGGCGCGGCCGTGTTGGAGCGATACCCCACCCTGTTCGACAAAGCGGTGCTCTCTGCCCCGATGATCGCCCCCGCCACCGGCATGCCGCTGGGCGTGGCCCGTGTGCTGGTCGGCGCGCTGTGCGGACTCGGCTTCGGCAAGAAGCGCGTGTTCGGGCAGTCGGGCTTCACGCCGGAATTCTCGATGGAAGGCAACGAGGGCGCTTCCGAAGCGCGTGAACGCTGGTACTTCAAGCTGCGTTGCGAGAATAGCGAATACCAGACCTACTGCGCGGCGTTCGAATGGGTGCGCCAAGCGTTGAAGCTCAACCGGGCCATACTGAATCCGTCCGCCTGCGCCGAAGTGGAGACGCCGGTGCTGCTCTTCCAGTCCGGACGCGACATCTGGGTACTCAATAAGCCGCAGAATCACTTCGTCCAACTGGTCAAGGACGGCGGCGGCGAGGCGAACATCGTGCGCTTCCCCGAATCGCGCCACGAAATCTTCTCCATGCCCAACAGCACTTACAAGCCCTACCTCGAAAAGATCCTCGGCTTCTACGACGACCCCATGATTGCCTGCGCCGCGTACTGATGTAGCTCTTCACCCATTGTTCACCGTGCGGTCACCTTGTGGCCCGACCCGCTTTAGATGGCGGGAGAGCCATGGAATTATGGGCATAATGTCTTCTCTCCGCCGCCGCGGTTGCGGCCGCGGTATGTGCCGGCGTGCTCGCGTTGACCGGTTGCACGGCGTTCAATAATTCCGATGACGGCACAGCGGACGGCAACGGCACGTCCGCCACCACGCAGACCTTCCAGCCGTCCGGCGGCAAACCGACTGCCACCCTGAGCATTGCCTCCGGCTCCGAGAACAAGGAAGTCGCCACTGCCATCCAGAAAGCGGCCGACCAATCCAACGTAGCCGTGACGATGCACTACATGGGTTCGCTGGAGATTATGAACGCGCTCAAGGCCGGCGGCCAGGATCACGACGCCGTCTGGCCTGCCTCCTCGATGTGGATTTCGATGGGAGACGCCAAGCACATCGTCAAAGACGCGGCCAGCACCTCCACCACGCCGATCGTGTTCGGCATCGCCAAATCCAAGGCCGTCAAACTCGGCTGGGCTGACGACTCCGGCGCCACCAAGCCCGTCTCCACCGCGGACATCCTCGCCGCGGTCAGCGACGGCAAACTCACGTTCTCCATGACCTCCGCCACGGTGATCGACAGCGCGCTCAACGTCTACCAGACCGCGCTCAGGAAACCCAGCTGGACCATTTGGGTGGTCGATTACTCCGGTTCGATGTCTGGAGAGGGCAAGAACGGCGTGGTCAAAGGCCTGAACGCGGCGCTCGACCCGGACCAGGCCAAGAAGTCGTACATCGAGCCCGCCAGCGGCGACGTGAACATTCTCATCCCGTTTGAAACCGAGGCCCACCGCCCGGTCAAGGCCACTGGCACAAGCACCAGCGACCTGCTGCATGAGGCCGATGCCACCGATGCCAGCGGCGGCACCGATATCTATGAAGGCCTGCTGAGCGCGCTCGACGAGCTGCCCAGCGAGTCGGAAGCCTCGCAATACACCACCGCCATCGTGCTCATGACCGACGGCCGCTCCAACTCCGATCATCAGGACGAATTCGAAAGCGCCTATAAGTCGCGCGGCCGTGATCTGCCGATCTTCTCCATCATGTTCGGCGATGCCGATCCCAGCCAGCTGAAGTCTCTCGCCACCCTGAGCAACGCCAAGGTATTCGACGGCCGCTCCGGCGACCTCGCCGCCGTCTTCCGCCAAGTCAAGGGCTTCAACTGATGCTCCAGGTAATCTGTGGATTCGTTGTCGGACTGCTGCTCGCCGGGCTCGGTTTCGGACTGGTCGGCGGCGGAGTGCCCGGCCTGATCGTGGCCGTGGTACTGGCCGCACTTGGGTATATCGCCGCCTCCACGCTCACCGAGCCGGAGCGACGCATCGGCAAAATGCTGGTTTCCGCCTTGCCCAACGGTCAGAAGACCGCCGATACGATCGACGCGGCGAACGCTCAACTCAACTCGATCGCCATGCTCACCAAGCAAGTACGTGACCCAGCCGTCAAAGCCGAAGCCAACGACTTCATCGCCGCTACCAAAGATTGAGTGCAATACGTGACCCGAGACACCTCCGCCTACCCGACGTTGCGCCACTACATCACCCGTGTGACGGCGAGCAGACCGAGAAACTGTTGCGCTCCTACGTGGACGTGGAAAGTTCCGGCGCACGCGATCAGATAGCCACGGTACGAATCGAAACCATCGAGGCGCTGCAAGTGCTCGAACAGACCGCCGCCGGCGAACTCAGCCGGGCGGTAAGCGCCAAGACGTTGGGCATTACGGCCGACTCCGACGCCATCCAACGGTTGGCCCGCATGGATGGATACGACGACGTCGCACCTTCGCCTGTGCCTTCCTCGGCTGCTGATGAAGGACGGCATGCACCCAGTCAGACTCCATCTGGCGGCCCGGCTCACCAGTCGGACCAGAAAACGGACGCACAATGAAACTCTCCAAATCAAAAATCATCGGACTGATCGCCCTGCTTGCGGTAGTGGGCGTGGTCTGCGGCACGCTGGTGTGGCGGCAATCGCAACCAGCACCGGCCGAACCGACCGAACAGGTGAGCATCACCGGCTACCTGGGCGGCGAGAAAATCGGCCTGTTCGATGACGCCAAGTTCAAGGCGCTCGCCGCCAAGCAAGGCATTGCCATCGACTATCGCAAGGCCGGATCGCCGGCCATGATGGATACGGACCGGAAAGGCATGGGTTACCTGTTCCCCTCCTCGCGCGCGGCCGTCGAATACGGCAATGCGAAAGGCGTCAAGGCCCCCCCAAAGCGACATCGTCTTCAACTCACCGATTGTGCTATACACGCACAAGGCCGTGGCGGACGGGCTCGTGAACGGCGGACTTGTGACCAAGGACAATTCGGGCGCGTATCACATGTGCTTGATTTGGCCGTGAACCAGCCGGATGCGTTCAAGCAGATCAAGGACGACGTGGTCATCGTCTACCCGACGCCGACCGTGTGGAGCACCCACACGCTGATGGCCTTGGCCGAGAAAAGGCGGCACACTGCTGAACCTGTTGAAAACACCGGCGGTGCAGAAGCTGGCGTGGGAGCGCCATGGCTTCCGCGCGGCCAACTTCGCCGGCACCGATTCGATCAGCCGATTCGGCGTGGCCGGCACGCTCGACCAGATCCCGGCCGTATCCGAACTGCCCAACAACGATGCCATGCAACACCTCATTACCACCCTCCAATCCGCGCAAGCCAAACTCGTGGCCGACATCTCCATGTACGACACGATGTACACGCAGAACGCCCAGCAATACCGCGAGCTGAAAATGACCGTACTGGCCGGCAAGAAGGCGCTCGCCGACTTCAACGCCAACCAGCTGCCAGCGCTGGAGGCCGAGGCCGCCGCCAGTGGCGACGCCATGCAGGCGCAAGTGCTGAAGGACTTCAAGTCCAAGCTCGACCGTTTTGCCAAGCGACTCGACGACCTCGACCGCATCAGCGTGGTTACCTTGCAGACCGCGCCGCAGATCAAAATCATCCAGAACGCGGACCAGACCATCGTGGACAAGATCGACACCACCATCTCCACCACGATTCCGGTGTGGAAGAGTCAGATGGTGATCGCGCTGGGCCTGTCCAACCAGCGCAAGGTTCTCGACCTGCAGAACAAGGCCGACGATGTGACCAACAAGCTGCTGGCGCGTAACGCGGCCGCCCTGCACAAGGGTGCAGTGGACGCGGAAAAGGCCAACCAGCGTTCCGTGGTGGAAATCGACACGCTGGAGAAGATCAACGCCGAACTCATCGCCACCCTGAAGGAGACCGTGCAGATCCAGAAGGAAGGCGAGGCCAACCGCGAGGCCGCCCAGGTCAAGATGCGCCAAATCGAGTCCGACCTCAAAAACGCCTTGCTCGAAAACGCCCAGCAGATGTGAGCCGTTCGCGCGCCAGCATGCTCCCGTTGGCGGAGTTTGCGGGAACGTGCAACCATGCTCCCGTTGGCAGAGGTATATGAGTACGCCTACTGGTGTGCGTATATATGCTCCCGCTGGCGGGAGCTGGCAGCCGTAAGACTGGCTGAGGGTGGTCACGGCGCTCGGCTCGGCCGGCTTTACCGGCAACTATTCCCGCCGCAATTTCTCTGTGGGCATAATCCCGGAATGATTGCCGCGCTCGGGAATTGGGTGAAGTGAAGGTTAAAGGTTGAGAGCCCGGGAGGGTTCCGGAACCGGCCACGATAACCGCTGCTAGCCCCGCGATACGGGTTGGCGGCCGGCAGCCAAGCCGATTCTCTCCTAATCAAGGAGTACCGATTATGGCAATGTTTCCGGCTTTGATGAATGACACGATGTTCTCGGATCTGTTCGATGATCCGTTCTTTGAGGGTTGGCGCAACACGGACAACACGATGAGTGCCGTAATGCCCGCCAACATGATGACTACCGATGTGCGCGAGACCGACAAGGGTTACGACGTCGACATCGATATGCCTGGCTTTAAGAAGGAAGATATCAACCTTGAGCTCAACAACGGCTATCTGACCGTGTCCGCCTCGCGTTGCAGCGAGCATGAGGACAAGGCTCCGGCCGCTGAGGACGAGGCTTCCGACAGCAAGTGTGCTTGCGCGTCCGATTCGGGCAAGTGGCTGCGTCGCGAACGCTACATGGGCTCCTGCTCGCGTAGCTTCTACGTTGGCGAGGACGTGAAGGAGTCCGACATCCACGCCAGCTACCGGAACGGCACGCTGTGCATCCAGGTTCCGAAGATGCAGGCCCAGCCGCAAGTCGAGTCCAAGCACCAAATCGCGATTGAGGGCTGACGATACTTGATTCGTCCCGAAGTCCCGCTTCGAGTAGCTTTGCCCCCTCTGACGAGGGGGCTCCCGCGAAGCGGGTGGGGGAGAGATAAATCGTAACCAAACCATGCTTCCCACGCCGTCTGCCCTACGCTTTCAACGCCGACTAACCTGACAGACGGCGGGAAACATAGCCAATGCAAATGCCGGGTAGGGATTTACCCTACCCGGCATTTTGCTGTTTCAATCACCGAACCCCACCCTGTTCGCGCGCCGGTCGCGTGCCGTTCTGCCGCTGTACACATCCGATGGGTAGAGTGACTTCGAAACGATGCGAGAGAGGCGGACATATGGCGAACGGCGCACAGAACGCAAGCGGCACACCGGCACCGGCGGCAAGCCATTCCGGCGGCCACGTCGTATCCGCGCGCGCCACGACCATCGGCCTGATGGCAATCCTGCTGTGGAGCTTCATGGCCGGCACCGTGCGCATCGTCTCCGAAAACTTCGGCGCCACGCTTGGCTCGGCCCTGATCTACACGGTCGGCGGCATCCTGCTGCTGATGTTCCGGCGCCCGGCCCCGATTCGCGAGTTCCCCAAGAAATACCTGATTATCGGCGGCCTGTTGTTCGTATTTTACGAATCGTCGATATCCCTCTCGCTGGGTCTGGCCTCTACCGACGCATCCTCGGTGGAAGTGAGCCTGGTCAACTATCTGTGGCCCACGATGATGGTGCTGCTGTCGGCGGGCGTATCCCATCGCAAGCACGCGGTCGTCAAGGTGCTGCCGGGGCGCGATCGTGGCCACTGCCGGCGTGGTGTTGGCGGTCGGCGGTAATTCCGGGCTCGACTGGCATGCGGCCGTGCAGCATATCGCCGCCAACCCTTTGCCCTATGCGCTGGCGTTCGTGGGCGCGCTCGCTTGGTCGGTGTACGCGGTGTTCACGCCAGCCATGAGTCATGGGGTGGACGGCACTTCATTGTTCTTCCCCTGCGTGGCCGTGGCGTTGTGGATTATCCACTTCGCGTCCGGGCAGGGGTGGCCGGCCGAGCCGCCGAGTCTGGTCGCATGGCTGTTTGTGTTGATTGCCGCGGCGGCGATTGGCGGTGGTTATGCCTGCTGGGGCTATGGCATTCTGCATGGGTCTATGGAGCGGCTGGCTATTGCGTCCTATGCCACGCCGGTGCTGTCCACCGGGGCCAGTGCGGTGTTGCTGGGTTTGGCGCTGTCGCTGCCGTTTTGGTGTGGCGCGCTGCTGGTGGCCGCCGGATCGGTGCTCAATTACTTGGTCAGTGCGCGCAAATAGCGGGGTGGCTTTGCTCATGGGGCGGTAATAATCCCATGGGGCGGTAAAACCCTCATGGGGCGGTATCCCAAAATGACTTTATTCTGCGGTTTCACAATTTCTTCAAACCGCCCCATGGGCCTTTTACCGCCCCATGGATAAATTACCGCCCGATGGGCAGCAGCAACTTACTCGCCGCGGCGCTCGGACGGGCGGCGAATCGGGTCAAGCAGCGTATTCGGATCGGAGATGCCGAACATGCTGCGCCCGCCGGTGGATTCAGGGTGCTTGGCGAGAACGGCCAGCGAAATCGCCCCCGGAATCATAATGATCACCAAAAGGGCCGCCAATCCCCAGTTCACGAAGAATCCGAGCCCCAGTACGATGGCCACCACAACCACCACCGTGACGATAATCGTCAACAGTGCTCGACGTGGGTTGGTTTCCCTGGCCCAAGAGGTGCTGGCTGCGGGCTTTGCTGTTGAACTGGCCGCGGCGTTTGTGGCTGTTGTGCCATCAGCCGTGACGGTCGTGGGCCTTGCCGCCGCGCTCGTCGCGGGGCCAGTAGGGGCGTCAGACACGTTATCGGCGGCATTGCCGGTCGCTGCTGGACGTTGTTCGTTTGCGTGAGTCATATCCACCAGCATATTCCCTGCTTCCGGCTGAAGCTGGGACAAGCCTGCGCGCCGCTAATCCAGCGCCGACACTGGCCTTGAACTGCGGGCGCCAGACCGGATGTGAACAGGCGCTGAACGGAGTCTGGGGAAACCATGAGAACTCGCGACAATTTTTGTGAAATTGGGTGACGCTCTATGAATCGCGCGCTAGTGTTGCGTGAGCTTACAAGGCGAGGAGCCTGGAGCGCGGGGGGTGAAGGATGAAGAACTCCGTTTGGAAAACGTTCATGGAATTGTCTCTGGTCCGCGGAATCGTGCCACGGACCGTGTTCGGACTGACCGCGATCGCGGCAATCATACTGATTATTGGACTGGCGCTGAGCAAGAGCAATAAGCGCGGCCGCCTGCACCCGCTGATTGTCTCGCTGATTGCCGCCGTGCTCGCCGGCGCGGCTGGAATGCTGGTTGCATGGCTGGTGTCCGACGTGTTTATGGTGTTCGGCGTATCGCTGGGCTGGCCGGTGATCTTCACCATCGCGGGCGGCATCGCCGGCGTCGGCTTCGTGATCGCCGCAGCCGTGACCCTGCGCGGGGTCCGCCGTGCGCTGGCCGTCGTGCTGGTGCCGCTGGTGCTGCTGTCCACCGCGCTCGGCGTGGACTCGATTTACGGCGAATACCAGACCATCGGCACCCTCGTCGGCTACACGCCGTACTGCCTCGCTCGGCTCAATCGAGGTACACAAGGCCGCGATGAGTGTCAGCGACTGGCATAGCAAGGCGCGGAAGGGCAGCCTGCCGTCCATGCCCAGCCAAGGCAAGGTGCTCACCGTACGACATTCCGAACACCGAATCCAACTTCACGGCCCGCAAGGCGATGATCTACCTGCCGCCCGCCGCGCTGTCCGACCGTCCGCCGGCCTTGCCGGTGATGGAGCTGTTGGCCGGGCAGCCCGGTAGCCCCAGTCGCCTCATCGACGCCGGCAACATCGCCGCCACGATGAATGCGTACGCCGCCAAACATGACGGGCTCGCGCCGATCGTGCTCGTGCCCGACCAGAACGGCGAGGCCACGCACAACAGCCTGTGCGCCGACACCACGCAAGGCAACGCCGAAACCTACCTCACCACAGACGTGGTGAACTGGGCCAAGAAGATGCTGCCCGTGGCCAAGTCGGCCCGCATGTGGGCGATGGGCGGGTTCTCGCAAGGCGGCACCTGCACCACGCAGCTCGTCCCGCGCCATCCCGACATCTACGGCGCGATGTTGCCGGTGGACGGCGAACTCAAGCCGACCAATGGCAGCGTCGCCAAGATGGTCCAGGAGTATTTCGCCGGCGACCGCAAGGCGTACGACGAACAGGTGCCGGTCAACGCCATCGCCGCCACCGGTACGCCCGAGCAGGCGCTGTTCACCGGTGCTGGCGAACGGGACAAGGAATCGATTAGCAACATGCGCACGATCGCCGACGCCGCGCGCAAAGCCGGCATGGAGGTCACCGAGCTGATCGTGCCCGGCACCGGCCACGACTGGCACGCGGTGCAGGCGGTCTGGCGGCCCGGTCTCGACTGGTTCGGCGAACGGACCGGCTTGGGCGAGATGACGAAATCGTTGAAGGAGTACCCACAAGTGGAGGTGTTGCAATGAGCGAAGAATCGCGTAAGCACAACAGTCATGCGGCGGAAAGCTGGCGCGAACTGGCCGGCGACGTGCGACAGTGGGCGGACGGTCATCGACTGGCCATCACTGCCACGGTGGCGCTGGTGGTGCTGAACTTGGTGGTGTGGCTGGTGGTCGCGATGGCCGGATTCGCGTTCCCGCTGCGGCTCGACACCAGCATGGCCGAATTCGATTTCGGCAAACTCTTCTGCACGCTGTTCTTGGCGCGCGGCGTCATCCAGCTCATTCTTGATGCCGCGCTGTGGCTCGTCATGCTGTCAATCGCCGAGCCGTGGCTTGGCCGCGCACGTACCGTCGGCACCGCGCTCGCCTGCGCGCTCGGCGGCGTGATCGTGGGCCTGATCTTGTGTGCGGCGGCCGGATGGCTGTTCCAGGACTCCCAATTCGTCTCCCGCATGCAGTTCGCCCTGAGCCCGCTGGTGTTGCCGGTCGGCGCGCTTATGGCGGCCAGCGCGTTCTGCAGCCATCTGTTGCGGCGGCGTATTCGGCTGATCGGCTACGTGGCGATTCTGGTCGCGCTGCTTTACAGCGGCAATCCTGGCGATTACTGCATTCTCGCCGCCGCGCTGATCGGACACGCGGCCGGCCGCGTGATGGCCGGGCCGCCCGCGCATGCCGAGACCGGCTGGCACTGGCTGCGCAGCACCTCCTTCGAGGCGCGGCGCATGTTTGCGGCCATCGCCGTGGTGCTGGCGCTGGGGCCGATCATCGCCATCACCTCGCATAATCACGCGGGGCCGCTCAGCACGGTCGGCCTGCTCATGAGTCCGGTCTCCGTTGACGACGGCACGCTCGCGCGCTGCCTGGCCGGCGCCACGCACAGCGGCTGCTTCCTGCAATTCGACCTGATGCGAGCCTCGATGCCGGGCGCGGTACTGCGTTCGCTGCTGCCCACCGCCGTGACTCTGGTGCTGGCGTGGGGCCTGTATCGGGGACGTCGGTTCGCGGCCACCTGCGCCGTGGCCATCAACCTGTTCACGGCGGGCGTTGCCATCGCCTATTACCTGGTCGTGCCGCTGAGCTTTGCGCCGGATGGCATGACCTCACTGCTGCAGCACGGCGCGATCACCGCCTGCGTGGCGAACGCTGCGCCGCTGTTCTTTGCCGTCGCCTTGACTGCGGCGTTGAAGCATTTCCCGATTCGCGTCGGCTGGCGCCGGCTGATCGGCGGCGTCGGTGCCATCGTGCTGGTTCTGCTGGCGTGCGCCGCCGTGTACCTGATGTACGGCATTGCCCAGCCGGACGCCTTCTCGCCGCGCGCCACGGGCCTCGTCGCTGTTGGCCGAACTGCCGGGGCGCTTCCTGCCCATCGGCTTCCTGAGCCATATGAAGCTGTCGTTCGTGCCGCGTACGCCATTGGCGTCCGTGGTGTATCAGGGCGTTGGCCTAGTGTTCTGGATCGTGGTGCTGGCCGTGGTGATGCGATGGATGAGCGACGTCAGTGAGTCGAATGAACGGGCGCAGGCCCGTGCCGAACGGCTGGTTGAGACCGGCGGCGAATCGATGAGCTTCATGACCACGTGGGAGGGCAACCATTACTGGTTCTCCGCCACCGGACGGTCGGCCATGGCATACCGGGTGATCCACGGCATCGCGCTGACGACCACGGGCCCGTTCGGCGACCGTGGCGAATGGTCGTCCGACCTGCGCGAGTTCGCTCGGTTCAGCATGCAGCAGTCATGGTCGCCCGTGCTATACAGCGTGCATCGCGAGCAGCGCGACCAGCTTGCCGCCATGGGCTGGTATTCGCTGGAGGTCGGCAGCGAGATGGTGGTCGATCCCCGGCAATGGAAGACGACCGGCAAGAAATGGCAGGACATCCGCACCGCCATCAACAAGGCGAAACGTTCCGGCATCAGCGACGTGATGTCGACCTTCAACGAAGCCCCGAACGACATACGCGAACAGATCGAGGAGATCTCCGAGCAGTGGGCGCAGCTCAAGGCACTGCCGGAGATGAAGTTCACGCTGGGCGGCGTCGAGGAGCTGCACGACCCGCGCGTGCGCATCCTGTACGCGATCGACGCCGAGGGGACGGTGCTAGGCGTGACCAGCTGGCTGCCGACGTGGCGCGACGGGCGCATCATCGGCTGGACGCTTGATTTCATGCGGCATCGCACCGACAGTCCGAACGGCATCATGGAGTTCCTGATCGCGCGCATGGCGGAGCGGCTGCGTGACGAGGGGCTGGAGCACCCCGAGTGCGCCGTCGAGTTCATGAGCCTGTCCGCCGCGCCGCTGGCCGGCATGAACCCGCAGCGCGACAATGCCGACGAGACCGGACATATGGATACCGGCACCGTCATGCTGCAGCATGCGCTGCAGATCGTGGCGGATTGGATGGAACCCGCATACGGATTCCACTCGCTGTTCAATTTCAAACGCAAGTTCCAGCCGACCGAGGAGCCGGTGTACATCTGCTATCCCGATCCGGCCGTGCTGGCCCAAATCGGACTGGCGGTCGTCCGCGCCTACGTGCCGTCCCTGACGGCGAAGGAGGCCATGGGCATGCTGCGCACACTGCAGCGGTAGCCGGCCATCCGACCCTTCATGGGTTCCGGACAATCGCCGTGACGGTCGTCGCCCGTGTACACGGCAGGGTTGCCACGCATAAAAAACAACAATCGCAGGATTTCACCATCCCAACCGTCCTCCCGGCAGCCCTGCGACGCATTTTGGCGTGTCTCCCATAAGACGCATGTTCGGCCGATGACGATGATCGTGCACCCGCCGCGTGAATCCGGATACGGCCGGCGTGTCCATCATCTTGCCCGTATATGCGTCCGGCGGGATTTCGCAGTTCCATCGCGGACGAGCTCAACTGTTACACGGGTCAAGCGTCACCGTGCGTGGGTACCGTCACCGTGCGTGCCCTCGCAGTGTGACTGCGTCACGGAAATCATTGGAAAATAAGGGTTTCTACCGCCCTCGTCACTGTGCGAACCCTCGCACGGTGACGGTACCCACGCACAGTGACGGCCAGATCATTCATCAGACGAAACGGCATCCACATCGTGAAAATGACGCCATTCCAGCCCGGCCGAATCGGATGATTCGCTCCCCGGAGCCCGTCGCGAAGCAATCGAAGACTGCTCCGAAGAGCCCATCACGGAATGATGCCCCTCCATGCGCAGAAGCGGCGAGGCCCCCGCAAGGAGGCCCCGCCGTAGAAGGGGATATAGATAGAGATAGAATCAGCGCGCCGGCATCACGCCTTGGCGAACTGGTCGACGAGGGCGCTCATCCAATCGAGCAGGTTGGTGTATTCCTTCGGCATCTGCTCGGTGAGCTCGACGATCGGGACGTTGGCGCTCTTGGCGGCACCGGTGATCTGGTCGGTGGTGGAGTTAGCTTCCTGCGTGTTGAATACCAGCATCTTGATGGAGCCGCCCTTGAGGACGTCCTGGAACGCCTTGATGTCGGACGGGGTGGGCTCGCTCTCGTTGGCGGAGGCCTGCGCGTAGCCGGTCGGGGTGGCGTCCTTCATGCCCAGGTCGTCGGCGAGGTACCATGCGACGGATTCGGTCGCGGCGTACGGCACATCCTTGGTCTTGGCGGAGGCGTCCTTGATCTTGCTTTCCAGCTGATCCTCCTTGGCGTGCCATTCCTTATTGAGCTTGGCGTAGTCGTCCTTGTGGCTCGGGTCGGCCTTCTGATAGGCCGCGGTGATGGCGTCGGCGGTGTTGTTGCGCACCTTGGCGGAGAACCAGACGTGCGGGTTGTCGCCTTCCCTGATGCCGGCGGTTTCGGCTGCGGTGACCAGCGTGGCCTTCGTCGTGGATGCGGCCTTGGACGCCCACGGATCGTAGTCGGCGCCGTTCACGACGGCGACCTTCGCGGTGCCGAACTTCGCGACGTCCTGGCTGGTGGGCTCGTAGTCGTGCGCCTCGACGTTGGTCTTCGTCATGATGTTGGTGACGTCGACGTGGGAGCCGCCGAGGTCCTTGGCGATGGAGCCCCACTGGTTGATGCTGGCGACGACTTCGATGGTGCCGCTGCCGCCTTCTCCCCGGCGGTCTTGTTGTCCTTGCTCGTTCCGCATGCCGCGACGGCCACCAGCATAGAGGCGGCCGCCACACCCGCGACGGCGCGCCTGATGATAGATGAAATCTGCATTTGTTATTCCGTTCCTCTCCGGATGATGACGGGCTTTCTCCCGTTCTTTCGGTTCACAGTATACACGTTATTGAGATTTATTATCATTATCGTTATCAAATGGGCGTGTCGCGCGGCCGATCACGCACCGACGGACGACTCGACTTCATACAGGCCGGCGATGTCGCACAGGTCCGCCTCATGGGCATCCTCGACCACCACGGTGTCCCGTCTGGCCACGGCGCGGATGATGTCGCGGCACGCGCATTCGCCGTCGGCATCCACATGCCGCGACAGGCAGCCCCGGCCGACCACCGGCAGCTCAAGGACATGCGTCGCCTCCCGGATCAGGCGCGACACCACCGCGCCGGTCGACCGCTCGTCGAATACGCCATCCTCGTCACCCGTGCCATACACGCACAGACGGTCGTCGTCGAAGAACCGCTCCTCGAACTCGTCCAGACCGACCGCATTGACCACGGCCGCGACGCCCATGCCATCACCCCACGAATCAAGGCGCATCATGTCTTCGAGATACCGGGCGACCGGTGCCGCCTCCAGTCCCACCGGAAGACTCACCAGGAACACACGGGCCTGACCTCGCAGAGAGGCGAGCGTCCCGCCCGCGTCGTGCTTGACCGAGCAGCTCAGACAACAATCCGACAGATCGAAGATTTCCGCGTCGCCCACCCCGACACCCTGCCCCACCGGGCGGCTGACACGCCTGACGATGCTCAGACCGGCATCCGCCTCGCCATTCGGGCGCACATCGTACGAGATCGCGCATACGGACGCATACGAGTCGGCCAGGGAGAACGCCACGGAGTCCAGACTCAGCCGATCGGCGCCCGTCAGCAGCACCACCGCCGTATCCGCGTTTCCCCGTGATTGCAATGTCGGATGACTCATGATCGCCTTTCTTTTTGATAATGATTATCATTATGATATATTGGCATCCATGTCCAAACAATGTCAAATTCTGGGCACGCGCGCCTCAACGGGCAACCGTGTATCCCACTCGCACAGGAAAACACGCCGACGCTTCAACCCGAACCTGCAGACCAAGCGGTACTGGGTTCCCTCGCTCGGCCGTCACGTCACGCTGACCGTCAGTGTCAAAGGAATGAAGACCATCGACCGCATCGGCATCGAAGCGGCCCTGGCACGCATCCGCCGCAACACGCCGGACCGTCTGGAACTGACGAAGCTCGACCCGGTCGTACGCAAGCGGGTCACATTCCACGAGACCCGCTGAATCCGTTCCGACGGCCCGCACGAACCGCGGCCGCCCGAGCGTCATCTCGGCACACAGCCATCATCAAGGAGCCTCAATGGCAAAGACCAGCAAAATCAACAAGCAACTGCAACGCGAGCAGATCGTCGCCAAATACGCGCAGCGACGGGCACAGTGCAAAAGGGACTCGGTCAACCCGCACCTGACCGCCGACGAACGCGCCGAGGCAATGCGCCGACTGCATGCGATCCCCCGCGACGCCAGCCCGACCAGGCTGCGCAACCGCGACAGCATCGACGGCCGACCGCGCGCCTTCAACCGTAAATTCGGACTGTCCCGTATCAACCTGAGGGAAAAGGCGCACCGCGGGGAGCTTCCCGGCGTGGTGAAGAGCAGCTGGTGATCCAGCGCGGCGCACCAACATCGCATCATCAGAAAGGCATCATCATATGAAAGACAACATCCATCCTCAATACGGGTACGTGGTATTCCGCGACCGGTCCACCGGAAAGGCGTTCCTCACGCGGTCCACGCTGGTCGCGAAGGCCGCGAGCCTGCCGACCATCGAATGGGAGGACGGCAACACCTATTCCCTGGTCAACGTGGAGGTGTCGAGCTACAGCCACCCGTTCTACACCGGCCGCAACGTCGTGCTCGACACGGCCGGCCAAGTGCAGAAATTCAACAAGCGCTACGGACGGAGCTGACAGGGCCGGCGAATGCCGGCATCCCAATGCGCGAACCATCCCCACCCGCTACGCGGAAGCCCCCGCTGGCGGGAGCTGGCTCGCGAAGCGGGACTGAGAGTGGTCGGCCGACCGGCGCAGCCCATACATCAACACTGCATAAACCCACCAGCACTGCATAAACCCATCGAAAACACGAAACGGAGCAACGATATGAAGGTCAAATCGTCGATACGCTCGTTGGCGCGCAAGGACGGCTCGTACGTCGTGCGCCGCCGCGGGCATCTTTATGTGATCAACAAGAAGAACCCCCACTGGAAAGCGAGGCAAGGCTGATGGCACTGCCGAAAGTCAGAACGTCGCGCGCGAACACGCATGCGCGCAGGTCACAATGGAAGGCGCAGGCCGCGCAGCTGATCGCCGTGCACATGCCCGATGGCGAGGTGGTGCACGTGCCGCACAGTCTGGTCAAGGCCGCGCGCAAGGGATACGTGAAGCCGCGGTAGACCCGCGACCCGATGCGTGATGGGTCAATCCACGCGAACCAGCCGCCAAGACCAGTGACATGGCCTCAGCAGGGACTTGTATGCAGGGTGCCGCTTCTCAAGACGAGAGGCGGCACCTTTTTGCATTGGGAACCATTATCACCGTGGTACGATATGGCGGCATCATCCCATACCGACAGCCCATGCCGGCAATTCAAAGGAGCGTCATAATGTCATGGGGACATCACACCGGCACGGTTCATGACGGCACCGGACGGGGACACCACGCCGATGGCGGCAGTCCCATTGACGCCAACGGCGCCGATGGGCGCGACCATTCGGCGCATTACCTTTTTCTCATCATCGGCACGCCGCTGGTGGCGTTTCTCATCGCCGCGTCCGCCATGTTCGAATCGCGCGGTCTGCCGATTCCGCTGGTGCGCATCGGCACCGGCGCCGCCGGGCTCATATTGCAGACGATCCCGTTCATGCTGGTGGGCGCGATGATGTCGGCAGCGGTCAGCACATTCGTCAGCGCCGATGCGTTGGAGCGGCACGTGCCGAAATCGCTGGCCGGCGGACTGGCGATGGCGATGATCGGCGGGCTGTGCCTGCCGGTATGCGATTGCATGGTGGTTCCCACGTTCGCGAATCTGGTGCGCAAGCGGCTGCCGCTGCCGTACGCGACGGCGCTGCTGTGCGCGGCCCCGGTGATGAACCCGATGGCGATCTGGTCCACGTGGTTCGCGTTCACGGGCAGTCCATGGATGGTGGCGGCCCGCGTGGGTCTGGGCATGCTGGTGGCGAGCGCCGTGGGATTGTCGTTCGCCGTCCGCCCGTCCCGCTCCCCCGCCGTACGGGACCTTCCGCTGACGAGGGGCCGGACGCCGGCCTGTGATGGCTGCGCCGTACAACATGCGGGGCAGGATGGGCGTTCCCGCTTCATGCACTTCCTCAGGCACACGCACGACGATGTCATGCGCATGATGCCGATTCTGCTGTCCGGCACGATTGCGGCATCCATCGTACGCACCGCGCTGTCCCCGCTGACCGACGGCTCCGGCACGATCGACGGCATCGGTGCCGTGACGCTGATTGCGGCGGCGATGGCGATAGCCTTCCTCTGCTCGCTGTGCTCCACGTCCGATGCGGTGATCGCCGCGAGTATGACCGGCGTGTTGCCGGCTTCCGCCATGCTCGCTTTTCTGCTTTTCGGGCCGATGCTGGATCTCAAGAACACGTTGATGCTGGTCATGGAATGCCGTCCGCGGTTCATCATCCGCTTTGTCGTGACCGTCGCGGCGGCCTGTTTCCTGGTCGCCGTCGCCATCCATCTGACGACGGGAGCGTGATGCAATGACGAATACTCTGAACTTTCCCGGCTCCGACCGGCATGCCCCGGCGGCACGGCATGCTCCCGCGCTTCCCGACCGGATCGAGGCGATCTGTTTCGCGGCACTGGGCGCGGCCATCGTGTATTCGACTACGAGCGGCTCGTATATCACGCTCACCACGCCCCGATCGCTGCCGTATCTGATCGTCGGCGCGATACTGCTGTTCGCCCTGTCCGTCGCCGCGTGGCTCGGCGTGTTCCATGCCGACGAGCGATCCTCGTTCCGTTTCCTGGTCGCGCTCGTCATCCCCACGCTGCTCATCGCCGCGCCGTTCCAACCCGGCAACGGCACCGGTTTCGACACGTACGCCGCAGGACGGGCCATCGCCATACGCCGGGACGCGCACAAGCCGGCGGGATTCGCTCATCTCCACGGGCTCGACGAGGAGCGCAAGACCATCACCATCAGCGACGACGAATTCGGCTCGTGGTTCTCCCACATCGACCACAATCCGCAGCGATACATCGGCTATCGGGTGCGTCTCACCGGTTTCGTCTACAAGCCGTCCACGCTCGGCGCCCATGAGTTCGAGCTGTCACGGCAATTCATGTCCTGTTGCATCCTCGATATGACGCCGTTCGGATTCACCACGCACTATGCGAAGACCGCGCACCTTCAGGAGCATGACTGGGTGAGCGTCGACGCGACGCTCGTACAAGGCACGTACGGCATCGCCGGGCATACGCGGCAGGGGCCGATGCTGAAGATCACGTCGCTGCACACCGCCAAAGCCGCGCCCACCGGCTATTTCTACTGGCAGTGACCGTGCTTTCGGTGGCAATCCCCGCCGCCGAAAGCACGGTCGGCTTTTGCTGCGGCTGCTGCGTCACCGGTGACTGCTACGACGACTCCGACTGCGAGCACGGCTCCACCGAGGAGTGCGAGGGCAAGGCCTGCGTGCACACCTGCCACGAGGACCGCGAAAGTCACGAGTGCGCCTTCTGCCACCTCGCCTTCGACACCAGCGAGAAGTGCCACGAGGAAATCCTCGCCGACCTCAAGGAACTCAAGGCCGAACTGGCCGCATGATATAGGCGAATGGCGGCATGGAGGGACCGAGTGGCATCCCTTCGCGCCGCCATTCGTCGTTATCGGCTCCTCCGCGCGCGAGTGCCACGCCGCAGGACCACCCCAGTCAGCCCGCGGCCGACAGCCCTCCGCCAGCAGGGGCGAATCCGCGGAAAGGTCAGCGTTTTTCCTGACAATCGGGGCATAGGCCGAACACCTCAAGGGTATGCGACTCCACCGTGAACCCATGCCCGTCGGCCACCTTGCGCACCCAGGATTCGCTCGGCGGATCGATCTCGATCGTCTTGCCGCATTTGCGACACACCAGATGATGATGGTGGGCATCATCGCCGCACAGGCGGAACAGCTGCTGCCCATCCATGCGCACGGTATCCGCCGCTCCGGAATCCACCAGCGAGTTCAACTGCCGATACACTGTGGCGAGGCCGATGCGCAGTCCGGAATCCACCAGCTTGCGATGCAGCTCCTGCGCGGAAATGAAATCATCACAGCCGCGAAGCTGCGCCATCACGGCATCCTTCTGCTTCGTATGCCTCACCGGCCCGTTCGCCATCACACGCTCCTCAAGTATTATCATTTAACAACCATTAATGATAATAGCGCAATCCACGGCGACATGCGAGCACGCCGCACATACAACGAAACGAGGGGCGGACGCCGCAGCGTCACGCCCCTCGCTCCCGAACCGCCAAAACTACCGGAGACTACTTGAGGTCATCCCAGCAGCCGGTGGCCTCCAACGCCTCGACGGTCGCCGCAGTGTCATCCGTGAGCACGGTGATATGACCCATCTTGCGGTTATGACGCACCTGCGCCTTGCCGTAATCGTGCACGTTCCACTCGGGATGGTCGGCAATCAGCGCCCTCGTGGGCGCGACATGCTGGCCGAGCACGTTCACCATGACCGCCGGGCTGAGCAGCTTCGGCTGGATCAGCGGCCAGCCGGCGATGCCGCGGATGTGCGCGTCGAACTGATCGATCGAGCACGCCTCGATGGTGTAATGCCCCGAATTGTGCGGGCGCGGTGCCAGCTCGTTGACGACGACGCGACCGTCCTTGGTGATGAACAGCTCGATGGCGAGCGTGCCAGCCAGCTCGAAGCCGCGGGCCAGGGCCAGCGCCATCTCGTGAGCGGTGCGCGCGATCTCCGAGCTCACCTCGGCGGGGGCGATCGTCATATGCAGGATGTTGTTGCGGTGGTCGTTGCGCACGATCGGGAACGTGACGTAATCCTTGCCGTTGCCGGACACGAGAATCGACGCCTCGAACGCGAAATCGACGAACCCCTCCAGGATGGACGGTGGGAAGCCGCCGCCGCGGTCGCCGCGGGCGCGAATCTTCTCCAGGTCGCTGTCATTGCGCAGCACATGCTGGCCGTGCCCGTCGTATCCGCCGGAGCGGGTCTTGAGCACGCACGGGTAATGCAGGTCATCGATGGCGGCGTCAAGCTCCTCGAAGGTGTTGACCTCACGCCAGGGTGCGGTCTCGATGCCGTGCCTGTTGATGAAGGTCTTCTCGTGGATGCGGTCCTGGGTAACGCGCAGCAGGTCGGTGCCCTGCGGGGCCGCGACCAAGTGACGCACCTCGTCGATGGATTCGGCGTCGACGTTCTCGAACTCATAGGTGAGCACGTCGGACTTCTCCGCCAGATCATGGATGGCGGTCTTGTCGTCGTACTCACCGACGACCTGGAAATCGGCCACCTGCGCGGTCGGACAGTCCGGCGTCGGGTCGAGTACGCCGATGCGGAAGCCCATGTACTTCGCGCTCAATGCCATCATGCGGCCGAGCTGTCCGCCGCCGATGATGCCGATGGTCGCTCCGGGCTGCAGCATCTTCACCGCGCCATGGGTCTCCTCAGACAAGCTGGGCATTGGATTCGGCCACCTTCTCCTTGAGAGCGTCACGGTATTCCTGCAGCGCGTCGGCGAGACGCTTGTCGGTCGTGCTCAGGATCTGCACCGCCAGCAGGCCGGCGTTCGTCGCGCCGGAATTGCCGACGGCGGTGGTCGCCACCGGAATGCCGCCGGGCATCTGCACGATGGACAGCAACGAATCCCAGCCGGAGAGCGCATGCGAGCGCACCGGGACGCCGATCACCGGCAGCGTGGTCTGGGCGGCGACCATGCCGGGAAGGTGCGCGGCGCCGCCGGCACCGGCGATGATGACCTTGAGACCGTTGACACGGGCGCCGTGAGCGAATTCGGCCATCAGTTCGGGCGTGCGATGGGCGGAGATCACCTGCTTGACGTAGGGCACCTCGAACTGGTCGAGCATGTCGCAGGCGTGCTTCATCGTCTCCCAGTCGCTGGCCGATCCCATGATCACGGCGACTTCGGGCTTGCTGTCTGTCATAAGAAGAACCTCCTCTTGGATACCGTTACAACTGTACAATCCCCTATATCCTCACCACGACCTTGCCGAACACGTCGCCGGAAAGAGCCTTGGCAAAGGCCGCGCGGGCGTCGGCGAGCCCGAACGTCGAGTCGATCACCGGGTGTATGTCGGCATGTTCCACGAAGCGCAGCAGGCGGGCGAAATCCTCGCGCGAGCCCATCGTGTTGCCCTGCACGCGTATGTCCTGGAAGAACACGCGGGTGAGTTCGGCGCCCGGCTGGTCGCCGGTGGTGGCACCGCAGATCGCAATCGTGCCACCGGGGCGCACGGAACGCACCGAATGCCCCCATGTGGCGGCGCCCACCGACTCGATGACGGCGTCGACCTTGCGCGGGAGGCGCGCTCCGGCCTCGAACGCGGCGTCCGCGCCGAGGGCCAGTGCACGCTCGCGCTTGGTCTCGTCGCGCGAGGTGACGAACACCTCCAGCCCGGCGGCGTGGGCGAGCTGAACGGCAGCGGTCGACACGCCGCCGCCTGCTCCCTGAATCAGAATCGTGTCGCCCGGTTTGACGCCCGCCGAAGCGAACACCAGCGAGTAGGCGGTCAGCCAGCTGGTGCCGAGCGCGGCGGCCTCGTCGAGCGTCAGGTTCGCGGGCTTGGCGAACACGTTGGCGCTGGGCACCTGGGTCTTCGCGGCCATCGTGCCGGGGTACCGCTCGGAGAGGATCGTGCGCCGCTCCCCCGGCATCACGCCGGCCCCATCGGCGCCGATCACGGTGTACAGCACGACCTCGTCACCGGCCTTGAGCCCCTTGCGCACGGGAATGTCCTCATCGAGCACGCCGGCGGCGTCGGTACCGAGGATCATCGGCGTGGCCTCCGCTGCGAGCCCCACGCCCTTGAGGCTCCAGATGTCATGATGGTTGACGGTCGCGGCCTTGACGGACACGGTGGACCAGAACGGGCGAGGCTGCGGCTCGGGCAGCTCCCCCACCTCCAGCGCGGCCAAGGGGTCGGCATTGTTGATCGTTGCGGCAAATACGGCCTTCATTGGCCCCTCCTTGTTCGGGGATATCCATCGTCGATACCATTCAACCACGCGCACACGCCCGCGCGGAGGCCGGGCGCGGCATGCGCAACGGGAGCGGGACGCGACAGACGGTACAGGCGGAACGGAGCCGCAATGCCTCCCAGGACTCCTGCCGTATACGGAGATGTTGGGGGCATTTTCTCGTGCCAGCGGCCCGATGCGACGGCATCGATTATCATGTCGCTTTTGAAACATCCGAGGAAAGGACATATGCGTATGAGCGTCGGCATATTGAGTGCGATTCACGGACCAGCCGACGTGCATGCCCTCGACGCCGCGGAGCTTCCGGCGCTGTGCGGTGAGATCCGCACGACGCTGGTGAGGTACGGCCATGTCCACGGCGGGCACATCGGATCGAACCTCGGCATGGTCGAGGCCACTGTCGCCCTGCACCGCGTATTCGACTCGCCTCGCGACCGCATCGTATTCGACGTGTCGCATCAAAGCTACGTGCATAAGATGCTGACAGGCCGCGCCGACGCGTATCTCGACCCGGCGCATCATGACTCGGTGACGGGTTTCACCAATCCCGCCGAATCCGCCCATGACCAGTTCGTGCTCGGGCACACCGGCACGTCGATTTCCCTGGCGTGCGGCCTGGCGAAGAGCCGTGACCTGACGGGCGGCATGGACGGCGGCAGCGGCATACGCAATGTGATCGCCGTGATCGGCGATGGCTCGCTCAGTTCCGCCATCGCGTTCGAGGGGCTGAACAACGCCGCCGAACAGGGCGGCAACCTCATCATCATCGTGAACGACAACGAGATGTCGATCGCGGAGGATCACGGCGGCATGTATGGCACGCTCGCCCGTCTGCGCGCTACCAGCGGCAGGGGTGGGCCGAACCTGTTCATGGCGTTCGGACTAGACTACCGGTATGTCGAGGCCGGCAATGACGTGTTCGCTCTGATCGAGGCGTTCGAACAGGTCAAGGACACCGATCATCCGGTCGTCGTGCACATCCACACGCGCAAGGGTCTGGGATTGCCGCCCGCCAAGGAATCCGCGGAAGCCCGCGACTCCGGGATTCCCATGGAGGGTGACGCCGCGGTCGCCGCCGAGGACTCGATGGTCTTCGAAGGACGACATGAGGCGAACCATTGGCAGGATCCCGACAGCACGACCGGGCGGCCCTTGGGAGCGCGCAAGCATTACGGGAGCATGGCGATGGCGGCATTGGAACCGCGGTTCGCCACGGAACCTGGACTGGTGGTCATCTCCCCCGCGACGCCGGGCTCGAACGGCATCACCCGCGCGTTCCGGGAACGGGCCGGACGGCACTACGTCGATACCGGCATCGCCGAAGAGCACGCCGTGGCGTTCGCCTCGGGCATCGCACGGGCCGGCGGACGACCGGTGCTGGCCACTTCCGCGACGTTCTTCCAGCGCACGTTCGACCAGTTGCAGCAGGAGCTGTCGCTGAACGGCACCCCAGTGACGCTGCTCGACTTCGGCGGCGGACTGTCCGGAGCCGACAACACGCATTCGGGCGTATTCGACATCGCCATGTTCGGCAACATCCCCGGGCTGACCTGCCTGGCACCGACCAGCGGCCGCGCGTTCCTCGACATGCTCGCCTGGTCGACGAGCCAGAGCAACACCTCTCCGGTCGTCATCCGGGTGCCGGGCGACACGATTCTCAACCGGGAGCGCTCGGGCGACTTGCCCGGCGACGCGCAGGACGTCACGGACATGGGCTCCGCGGACGATACGTGCAGTAATGCGTGCAGCGAAAAGACCACGGCCGACGGAACAGCCACCTGCCCGTGGTCCCGTTACCGCACGATTCGCCGCGGCACGACTGTGGCGGTCCTGGCATTGGGCAACACGCTGCCGTTGGGATGGCGCGTGGTCGAGGCTCTGGCTTCGGATGTCCGGCATCCCCTTGATGCCACACTGATCGATCCGCAGCAGTTCTCCACGCTGGATGCCGCGACGCTGACCGAGCTGACCGGGTGCCACCGCATCATCGTGACGCTGGAGGATGGACAGCTCGAAGGCGGCTGGGGAGACAAGGTCACCGCCTTCTACGCCAATGCCGGGCTGCGCGACATGCGCGTGCTGAATTTCGGCGCGGCGAAGGAGTTCACCGATCGCGTGCCGCTCGACGCGCTCAACGAGCGTTATGGCATGACCGTCGGCAACATCACCGCGCGCATCCGCAGCGAGAGCCGAGGCTGAAAGCCGCGCTTATCAGGCCCCGTCAGGCCCACAAGGACGTCGAAAAGGAACAGAAAGCCCGTTGGAACCTTATTGATTCCAACGGGCTTCACCGTGACCCCGGACGGGCTCGAACCGTCGACCTTGAGATTAGAAGTCACATGCTCTATCCAGCTGAGCTACGGGGCCGAACAACGAAAGAACAGTGTACCATCACCGCGGCACGTTCAGGGATATGTGTCCGCGGGCGGCGCGGCAAGTCATATCCGCCGCCCCCTCACCAGTGGTCGGGAACCACTGCGCCGCAGTCGGGGCAGCATCCGTCGGATCCGATGCGGTCGGACAGTATCGCGTACCAGTCGCGCACGATCAGGCTCGCCCCGCACGCCGGGCAGAATGTGGTGTCCGCTCCAGCAGCGCGTAGGCGAGGGCGGCGACCGAACCGGAGTACACGTATCCGGCATGCGGCACAATCACCGCCTTCGGAGCCCCCTGCGGCAGACGCGGCGCGAGGGACGACACCAGTCTGCGCGCATGGTTCATCTGCCGGTCAATCATGGCCTGCAGTTCGCCGGCGTTGGCCGGATAGAACGCGCCGGCTACGGCGGCCGGGCGGACGGTGCCGGCCTCCTTGCCGGAATCGGAAACAACCATCATCATGACGCCTCCTCACATCTATCTCCATCGTAGCCTCGCGCGGCGTCAACGGCTACGGGGACGTGGCCGGCCCTGCACGACTCCCCGCACGAGCCGCGGACGGAACCGGCATCTCCTGTTGCGTCGCTAAGTGCGCGCCGAAACGACGAGTACGCGAACATAGGAACGCAAATGATCCTGTTTGCGTATCAAAGTGCGCACGGTCGTCGTTTCGGCGCGCACTTAGGGACGCAAACCGGCCGACAACGTCGCGCAGGCCGCGCGCGAACACCACATGGCGGCCAAGCCTCCACCCCCGCAAGGCCCTAATGCGGCCAAATACGCCGAACTGCGCTGATTTTCGATGATGATTCAGCGTGTCTCCTCGCAACGTTACTATCAGACTATGGGGAATGACACAGGACGAATGCCGGCCGCGGCGAACGACGGCTCGGGCGGCAGTACGGCCGGCGGCAGCCCGGACGCCGCCCCCTATGCCACACCCTCTTTCGCGCACGGCATCGTTCCGTTCGACCATGAGATCTCATCGAACCAGCATCTGACGTTCTCATACGCCGAGCAATCATTCGCCTCAGCGAACATCCCGTGGGATCCGGATCATGACGCGCTGCATCTCAAGGAGCGCGGCATGTTCACCAACACCGCGCTGATCATCTCCGACCAATGCCCGTTCACCATCAAATGCGCGACGTTCGACGGCGACGTCAAGGCACCCATCAGCGAGCGCATCGAACTGAGCGGCTCCATGATCAGACAGCTCAATGACGCCATGACGTTCCTGAACGGGCACAACAGACGCGACGACGGCCGCCAATGCCCACCGGACGCGCTGCGCGAGGCGCTGGTCAACGCCGTGCTGCATCGCGACTACGCATTCCCCGGCCCGACTCTGGTCAACATCTTCCCAAGCCGCGTCGAGATCGTGTCACTGGGTGGGCTGATGGACGGCATCGAGATCAACGACCTGCTCAACGGCATCAGCCAGCCGAGGAACCCCCGGCTGGCCGAACTGTTCACCAGACTGGGATTCAGCGAGAATTACGGCACCGGGATCCGCCGCATCATGGAGGAATACGACGAGGCCTCCGACAACCCGCAGATCCGCGTGGGCACGTCCTCGGTGGTGATGGTGCTGCCGTTGCCGTCGCAGCCGTCGCCGGGTGGATCGCGCACGCGCGGCGACGCCACAAAGGGCGGCTCCGCACAAGGCGCCGACGGGCACGACGCCGCCCAAGGCCACGCGAAGATGTACGCATTCCCCACCATCATGACGACGGCCACCAGCGATCCGACCGTGGCTCTGGCCGGCACACGCGTCATCGGGTGCGTCCCCGTGCGCCTGTCGGACGGGTCGGCGCTGCGCACGTCGCCGCTCATCGCGCCGGGACGCATCGCATCTCCCGCGGCAACCGCCCAACTGCCGCCGAACGCCGGACAGACGCTCGAAGAAGTGACCCTGCACTGCATCGCACAGGCCGGCGTGCCGTTGAGCCGCCAGCAGATAGCCGACAATCTCGGCGCGACCAAGAACCAGATGACGTACGTGCTGCATCATCTGGTCGAGCAGGGTCTGGTCCTCAAACGCGGCAGATCCCGGGCCACGCGCTACAGCATGCCCTGACGCGGGCGCGCGAGACTCCCCGACCGAAATTCAATTTCCGTTCATCTGCGCTCCAACCGCAGGCAGTCATCCCCTCAACTCGGCACAGTAGTCTCAAGACTGGTTCCGAAACAAGGAGATAGTACCGTGCAATCCTCGGTGGGCGTTCGCGAACGCATCGATCATGTGTATCCTTCCCTGCGCCCGGCGGAACAGGCGGTCGCACGATACGTGCGTTCCCACCTTGACGAGGCCGCGGGGCTGACGGTCGGCCAGCTCGCAGAAATCTCCCGGGTCAGTCAGCCCACCGTCATCCGTTTCGCCCGCAAACTGGGCTCGGCGGATACCGTGAGCTGCGATACGTGCTGCGCCACCCGCAGGAGGAACGCTCGGTGACCTTCGACCCGCTCGAAGGCTTCGACCTCAATCCGTGGGACAATCCCGACGATGTGCCGGGCAAGGCCATGACCCGGGCGAAGACGCTCATCGACGAGCTGCATTCGGCCATGGACGGCAAGGCGCTGCACAAGGCGACGACGCTGCTGGCGCAATCGAGGATGATCGACATCTACGGCGTGGAGAACTCCATGTCTCCGGCGCTCGACCTGTGCACCAAACTCACTTATCTGGGACTGCAATGCCGGTTCAACGCCGACGCCTACCTGCAGCAGATCGGCGCGGGGCATCTGACGAAGGACGACACGGCCATCGCGTTCTCTCACTCCGGCAGCTCCGCCGACACCGTGAAAGCGCTGAAACTCGCCAAATCCGCCGGCGCGCACACCATCGCTGTCACCAACAACACCGGCACCCCGCTGGCCAACTGGGCCGACGTGACGCTGCTCACCGGTCGCGGCGACATGGCGATTTACGGCAACGCCATCTTCTCGCGCGTGGCGCACAGCATCACCGTCGACATGCTGTACATGAGCGTGATCCTCAGCGATTACGGCCGATTCTCCACCGAGCTCGACCGTTCCGGCCGCATCATCGCCGACCGCGAGTTCCGCGGCTGACCGCCATCATCCGCATATCCGCAAGGTTCCATAAGACTGCACAACACACGCAAGGTTCCATGAAGGCTCGCGTGGGGCTCCGTGACGCCCAGCCCATTCCAGCCCCCCCCCGCAAACTACAGAACTACGTGCATCAGCCGTAATCGAACTCATTGTTCACTCTTCTTTCCCCCAACTTTCCACCAGATCGGAATCCGGCCGCCCCGCGGGAGCCGATGATGGAATCACGGCGAGAAGTTCGTCCGTGACACAACTGAACACCGGACGGGATGCCATAGGCATCACACGCAATGGCGCCGCATCAGGCGGCGCGACGGAAGGCAAGCGACGAAATATGCTCGACTCAGCCGACGGTGTTACCGTAGACCTGCGCTTGCAGGTCCTTGCGAGAGGTCTCCAATTTGGTGATTTCGCCGAGCAGTTCCAGTTTTTCCGAGCCTTCGGGCATGCCGGCCATGCGCCGGCGCGCCGCAGCGATGCGCCGCATGTATCCCATGTCCAGAAGACGGGCCAACAGTTCGGCGGCGTACCGGGTCTCGGCGGGGCTCGCCGGACGCAGCTGCACGGCCGCCGCATTGGCAGCGCCCGGCACGCCGGATCCGGCGACGGCCCGATCCTGATCTGACGGAGGCAGGGGCAGCTGCAGCACCGCGAGCTCATTGATCACCGTCGTCAGCGTCAATCCGCCGGCCTTGTTGAGATTATGCATCCACAACCCCTGCGGCGCATCATCCGGCGGCAATCCGCCCGCGGCCTGAATGGCGAGGAACAACGCGCGGAACACCGGGGCGACGAACGAGTCCTCGTTGAGCGACGCGAACATCGTGCGGTTGATGGCACGCGGAATCTGAATCAGCGTGGCCATGAACTGCTGCTCGCAGATGAACACCGCATCGTCGATGCGGAAATACGACTGCTCTGTGGCGGCTCGATGCTCCAACGCCCGGCGTTCGGCCGGATTCGCATACGGATTCGAGCCGGGCTCGACACGAGGCTGGCCTGCGCCCTCGCCGTTGCCCGCGCCGAAACGACGCCGGGGCGAATAGGCGTCCTCGTCGCGCACATGCAGCTGGCCGTGCGCCGAACGCACCTCGCGCTGCATGATGTCCAGATCCACCCCGATGCGGCGCGTCGCCTTGCGCGCATACAGGTCACGCTGCGAACGATCGCGAATCTGGGCGATGAGCGGCGCCACAGCCTTCACCGCGCCCATCTGCCCGGTGGCATACGTGGTGTCGAACCGGCCAATCGCGGCATCGATCACAAAATCATACAACGGCTTCGCATGCTCGATCAGCGAGCGCACCGCCTGATCGCCACGGTTGATGCGCAGATCGCACGGGTCGAGATTGTCGTCGGCAACGGCGACGAACGTCTGCGACAGGAACGCCGAATCCAATCCGAACGCGTGCAGCGCGGCCTTCTGCCCCGCGGCATCGCCATCGAACGTGAACACGATGCGCGAGCTCAATGCCTGCCCGGGAACGTTCAGCGGGCCGACCAGCTGCACCGCGCCCAGCGAATCATCGGCGACCAGCCGCCGCACGATCTTCGCGTGCTCGGCGCCGAACGCCGTGCCGCAGGTCGCCACCGCCGTATCGATGCCGGCCAGATGCATCGCCATGACATCGGTGTAACCTTCGACGATGACGACCTGACGCTTCTTCACGATGGACGACTTCGCCAAGTCGATGCCGTACAGCACCTGCGTCTTACGGTACAGCTGGGTGTCCGGCGTGTTGATGTACTTCGCGGCGATCTGATCGTCGTCATACAGCTTGCGCGCGCCAAAGCCGAGCGTGCGCCCGGTCGAATCACGAATCGGCCATGTGGCGCGGCCGCGGAAATAGTCGTACACGCCGCGCTGCCCCTGCCTCGCAAGCCCGGCGTCAAGCATCTCCTGCTGCGTGAACCCCTTGGACGCAAGATAGCGAACCAGATTGTCCCACCCCTGAGGCGCGTACCCGCAGCCGAAACGCTCGCAGTCCGCCCGGCTGAAATTGCGTCCGCCGAGCAGCTTGCGCGCGGCCAGAGCCTCCTTGCTCATGATCTGCGACATGAAAAAACGCTGAGCCTCCTCGTTGGCCTCGATCAGCCTGGCCCGCTTCGACCCGGAATGCTCGGTGCGCCCACCGGAATTCTCGTAATGCAGCTCGATATGGTATTTGTCGGCGAGAAGCTCCACCGCCTCGCGGAAATCGATGTTCTCCTGATGTTCAACGTAGCCGAACACGTCGCCGCCGAGACCGCAGCCGAAACAATGCCACACGCCCAGCGCAGGCCGCACGGAGAAACTCGGCGTCTTCTCGTCATGGAACGGGCACAGGCCGACGAACGTGCCGGTGCCGGAAGGCCGCAGCGTCACGCTCGCGGACACGATGTCGTACAGGTCCGCGGCGGCGCGCACCTTCTCCACGTCTTCCTTCAGAATCATTCCAGCCATAGCCCACCAGTCTAACGTCAGCCGTGCCTGAGGCCGCCGCGGCCGTCACAGGATCGAATGCAACGCAAGGGCGGAGCTGTCGGTGAGGGAGGCCACCTGGTCGACCGCGACGCGCAGGCGCTCGCCGTCGTTCGTCGCCTCGTCCCAATCCTGCAGGAGCACGGCCTCCAGCGCACTGGAAGGGCGCGGAGAATCGGCCATGAGCACGTCGATGAGATCGTTGATGATCTGGCGTTCCTCCTGGTGGAACGGCTCGTGCTCGCGAGGAGCCATCACGAAGTACACGGCGATGCCCTTGAGCGCCACGATTTCGTAGCTGGTCTCCTCGGGGATCACCACGTTCGCCGAATACCGGGTCAGAGGCCCGTCGCCGTACGTGTCGCGGGTCGCGTTCTCCACCGACCATGCGAAGCGTCCGATCAGGTCCGAGGTGATGTTCTTCAGTTGCGCCAGCGCCTGGCGCGACCCGTCGAAGTGGTCGGGGAACATGCGCAGCCGCCGCAGCCTTCCGAACGCCCGCTCCAGCTCGTCGGCATCCCATTTCGAGCCGTACCATGAGCGCGTCGCCTCGATGATGCGGCCGATCATTCGCGGGTCGGCGAGCACCAGTGGGTTGAACGCGCCGGTCGCTATGGCGTCCTCGACGTCGTGGACGCTGTATGCGATGTCGTCGGACAGGTCCATGACCTGGCATTCCATGGGTTTGCGGGCTTCGGGAGCGCCTGTCTTCAGCCAGCGGAACACGTCCTCGTCATCCGGGTACACGCAGAACTTCACGCCGCGGCCACCGTCGTACTTGGCCGCTTCGGCGAGGGTCCACGGGTATTTGACGGCCGCGTCCAGCGAAGCCCTGGTCAGGTTCACGCCGGCCGACCGGCCGTCGGAGTGGAAGACCTTCGGCTCCAGCCGGGTGAGCAGGCGCAGCGTCTGCGCGTTGCCTTCGAATCCGCCGATGCCGGCGGCGATGTCGGCGAGCGCCCGTTCGCCGTTATGGCCGAACGGCGGGTGGCCAAGATCATGGCACAGGCACGCGCAATCGACCACATCCGGGTCGCATCCGAGCATGGCTCCGACCTGCCGTCCGATCTGGGCGACCTCAAGCGTGTGGGTGAGCCTGGTGCGGGCGAAATCGTCGGTGCCCGCGACGAGGATCTGCGTCTTCGCGCCGAGCCTGCGCAGCGCCGACGAGTGCACGACACGGGCGCGGTCGCGCTCGAAGGCAGTGCGCGATTTCGACTTCGGCGGCTCGCCCGCCCAGCGCTGCTCGTCGAATGCGGTGTACCCCTCCCCTGCTGGTATGCGTTCGCCGCTATCCTCGGATTTCATGGGACCTCCCTTGCCGTCGCCACGTTCCGGTATCCAGTTTAGCAAAGGGTTCCTTGGACGGAGCCGGTCACGCCGTCCTCGCAATGCGTGCAATGTACGCGACGCGCGGCGGGTCTACAGCAGGCTCGCCGGATCGAGCTTGGCGAGGTCCGCGGCAGGCAGCACGTCGGCGGCATGCAGGTAGAGCCTCGGGATGCGATTGCGCAGACAGGTGAACACCTCGTAGCTAATCGTGTCGGCGGCGCGCGCCCAGTCGTCGGCGGTCGGCTCGCCGTATTGCTCACCGCGACCGGGTCCGAACAACTCCACGGTGTCGCCCTCATGGACGCCAAGCTCGGCGGCCGACCCGTGCAGGTCGACGATGAACTGGTCCATGCACACGCGACCGCACACGTGCAGCAGGCGCGGGCCGGCGCTGGTCATCACACGCACGGGACCGCCGGCCTTCTCGACATGCTTGGCGCCCTGCATGTCGAAGCCGGACGCGGAACGGTGGATACCGTCGGCGTAGCCGAGGGGCACGATGGCGGTGCTGGTGTTGTCGGGCGTCAGGTACGTGCGACCGTACGAGACGCCGTGCCCGGCCTCCACGTCCTTGACCGTGCCGAGCTGCGCCTGTAATGTCATGGCGGGCTTCAGATGCCAGTCACGCGGCGTGCCCATCGCCGGGTCGGGCTCGTAGCCGTACAGGCCGATGCCCGGACGGGTCAGTTCGAAATGAATCTCGGGACGGTTGAGCGTGGCCGCGGTGTTTGCCAGATGGCGTATTTCGGGCGCGATGCCCGCGGCTTCCATGCGACGGGTGAATTCCGTGAACGATTCGATCTGCCGGTCGGTGGAGGCGACGAATTCAGGCACATCCGGCGAGTCGGCGACCGCCAGATGGCTCCACTGGCCGACGATGTGCAGCACACCCTCATGCGCGAGCGGCACCAGCTTGGCAAGGGCCGCGTCGAATCCGGCCGGCGTGAAGCCGTTGCGGCCGAAGCCGGAGTCGACCTTGACATGCACGCGTGCGGGTTTGCCGAGCCGGCGCGCGGCGTCGGCGAGCGCGTCGATGCCCGCCAGCGAGCCGACGGAGATGTCGATGTCGTTGTCGATCAGCTCGTCGAACGGCACATCCATGCCGTTGTACACCCATGTCAGAATGCGGCAGCGGTCCGGGCCGATGCCGAGTTTGCGCAGCAGCAGCGCCTCATGCGATTGCGCGGTGCCCAGCCAGGTCGCGCCGCCCGCGAGCGCCGCCAGCGCGGCCGGCAGCAGACCGTGCCCGTAGGCGTCCGCCTTGACCACGCCCATCACCGCCGTGCCGGAATGCGGGCCGCCCACCACATCGACCAAGTGGGCCATGTTGTCCCTCAACGTGGCCAGGTCGACGATCGCCTGCGCGGGGTACCGGCGTCGCGCCGCCCGGTAGTTGGCCTCGCCAGCCGGGGATGAAAACTGCAATTCGGATGCTGCGTTCAAAGTCATGGCTCTTATTGTGGCGCGGCATGATGACGAATGCCGGAGCGCGTCGCATGACGGCACGAATCCGACCTCAGCCGGCAGCGGCGTTGTCCGGCGCATTGCCGTATGCTGTACGACGCATATTCGCGGCGTCCGCGGTCGACCGCCGCCGCATCAGATTCCCGGCGTTGAGGCGTGCCGGGGTCCCGGAACGCCGTCCGGTACAGCCCAATCCATTCCATATATTGAGAGAAGACCATGGATCTATTTCGCAAGAAATCGGTGGATCAGCTTGTCGCCGAATCCACCCCGCTCAAACGCACGATGCACACGTTCGACCTGACGATGCTGGGCATCGGGGCGATCATCGGCACCGGCATCTTCGTACTCACCGGCAAGGGCGCGCTGACCGCCGGCCCGGCGTTGATGGTGTCGTTCCTGCTGGCCGCGGTCTGCTGCGGCTTCGCCGGCCTGTGCTATGCCGAATTCGCGTCGATGGCACCGGTTTCCGGCTCGGCATACTCGTACGCCTATCTCGCGTTCGGGGAACTGATCGCGTTCGTGATCGGCTGGGACCTGATTCTGGAGTACGCGCTGCAGGCGGCCACGGTGTCCGCCGGATGGAGCGGCTATTTCAACAAGCTGCTCGAAGGGTTCGGACTGCATCTGCCGGTCGAGCTGACCGCCGCGTACGGCACCAACCCCAATACGACCACATACTTCAATCTTCCCGGTTTCGTGATCGTGCTGCTCATCACCTGGGTGCTGTCGATCGGCATCAACCAGACGAAGAAGGCCAACGACATCATGGTGCTCATCAAGCTCGCGATCATCGTGTTGTTCATCGTGTGCGTCATCTGGTATGTCAACCCGTCCAACTGGAAGCCGTTCGCGCCGTACGGCATCTACCAGTTCCAGCCCGGTTCGACGCAGCCGTATGGCATCGTGCCGGCCGCGTCGATCGTGTTCTTCAGCTTCATCGGCTTCGACGCGGTGTCGTCGTCGGCCGAGGAGACCGTCAACCCGAACAGGACGCTGCCGCGTGGCATCCTGTATTCGCTGGTCATCTCCACGATCCTGTACATCGTGATGACGCTCATCATGACCGGCGTGGTGCCGTATGAGCAGTTCGCGCAGTTCATCGACGCGCCGGTGGCCGGCGTGATCCTGAAGACCGGCATGAACTGGCTGGCGGTGATCGTCAACCTCGGCGCGCTGATCGGCATGACCACGGTGATGCTGGTGCAGCTGTACGGCCAGTCGCGCATCTGCTACGCGATGAGCCGTGACGGCCTGTTCCCGAAGTTCTTCGGCGACGTGCATGACAAGTACCGCACCCCGTTCAAGGGGACGTGGTTCTTCGGACTGCTGACCGCGTTCGCGGGCGGCTTCATCAACATCAACGTGCTGTTCGAGCTGGTGAACATCGGTACGCTGTCCGCATTCATCATTGTGTCGGCCGGCGTGATGTGGATGCGCAGGACCCAGCCGGACGCGCATCGCGGGTTCCGCGCTCCGGGCGTGCCGTTCACACCGATTCTGGCAATCGCATTCTGCATGGTGCTGATCGCCGGTCTCAATTGGGAGACCTGGGTGCGGTTCGCGGTCTGGTTCGGCCTGGGACTGATCGTCTACTTCGCCTACAGCCGCAAGCGCTCCAAGCTGAACGCATCCGACGCGGAATAACGTGCTCCCGCTGGCAGGGGCTGTCGCGAAGCAACTGGGGGTGGTCTTCACGGCCAGTAGTGCATCAGACCACCCTCGGTCTCGCTGCGCGCGACAGCTCCCGCCAGCGGGAGCACGTTCGGCGACTGAGGAGCAACGCAGGCGACGCGCCGTTGTTTCGTGCCGGGCGTTACCACTCGTGACGCTGGTATGCGATCCTTGTCGTATCGGTGGGCCGGTCAAGCAGCTGTATCAGGCCGCAGCGGGCGAATCCGCTGGTTTCGAGGACGTGCTGCATGGCCTTGTTGTTGGGGTGGGTGTCGGCGCGGACGTTGCCGTAATGCTTGAGGGCCCAGGCGATGCAGTCGCGGGCGGCATGCTTGACGAGGCCGGAGGACGCGATGCGGTGGATGGTGACGTAGGAATCGTCGTCGAGCCAGGCGCCGTCGATGTGATGGTAGGTGGGGTCTTCGCCGGGGCATAGCGCGAATTGCGCGAGGATGCGCTCGTGTCCGCCCACTTCGTCGACGAGCAGCATGGCGCGTCGCTGCGCGATGTCGTCGCGTACGACGTCGTCTTTGGGGAAGGTGTCGCCCCATTGGGTGGGGTTGCCGTTGCGTGCCATCAGCTCGCGGGCGCGCGCGTAGTTCTTCTGCATGTGCGGGTAGTCGCGCATGGTCGCGTGTCGGAATCGCCGCTGGGAAGCACTGTCAGTCACCGGTCACCTCATGTTCGTGTGTTGGACAACTGGCCGTAAGGCTATCATGGGCACTCGTCCGATTGGAGTGCATGTGCCGTTTACCGGAAGTCGTTATGATGAGGGCGGCACCGGTCCGATACCGATGCCGCCCTCATCCCATAACCCGGACCAATGCCGGGAATACGGCTGTGTCGGCCAGTCCCAGCCTCAGACGACCTTGCGCTCGAACGGGTCGGAGCTGATGCCCTTGGCGAGGATGTCCTTGCACCATTCCTTGGCGGTGAACAGGCTGTGGTCGCGGTAGTTGCCGCAGCTTTCGATGGTCGTGGCGGGAACGTCGTCCCACGTGGCCTTATATGCGATGAATTCCAGCGATTCCTTGAGGGCGCGGGCCACATCCTCGGTGGAGTGCGTGCCCCAGGTCAGCAGGTGGAAGCCGGTGCGGCAGCCGAACGGAGAGCAGTCGATGTAGCCGGGGATGCGTTCGCGCAGCAGCACGGCGATGGTGTGCTCGATGGTGTGCAGGCCTGCGGTCGGAATCGCGTTCTCGTTGGGCTGTACCAGACGCAGGTCATAGTTGGAGATCACGTCGCCGTTGGGGCCGGTCTCTGTGTCGATGTAACGCACGTACGGCGCCTTGACCTTCGTGTGATCCAGCTGGAAACTTTCGACAATCGGCTTTTCTTCTGCCATCGCAGACTCCTTTTGCTCGATATGACGCCGGCGCGTACGACCGTTAGCCGGCATTCCATCGACCATTGTCTCACTATCGCGCGCGTCTCGCCGCATTCTTGGCTATAGGCGTTCCTCATATACGGCATATCGGCACGAGGCGAGTCCGGTGCGATGTAGCGGCGCTGTCAATCGTCGAAGCCGGCGATGGCCTCCATGAATCGCTTGCCGTATTTGGCCAGCTTGCTGTCACCCACGCCGTTGACGGCGAGGAACTGCGCGTCGGTGATGGGGCGGAGACGGGCCATGTCGCGCAGCGTGCGATCGTTGAACACCATGTATGGGGGTAGGCTGTTCTCGCGGGCGATGGACAGACGCAGTTCGCGCAGTTTCTGGAACAACGTCTCGTTCTCGTCGTCGGGGGCGTACGAGCCCAATGCCGGGCCGTCCGACGCCGCGGATTTCGAACTGGAATCGGCCCGTGACGTCATGCCCGTTCCGGCGCCGGCGGCCTTGCGCTCGACCCGTTTGATCTCATATCGGAATTCGGGCGCGACCGTTTCCGCCGCGCGCCACCCGAAGCCGACGATCGGCAGCCGCCCTTCGGCGATGGAGAGGAATCCGTCGGTGGCCATCTGGCTGAGCACGTCGCGGATTCGGGCTTCGGGCGCATCGTGCAGACGACCGTAGCTCGGGCACCTGTCAAGATGCCGCGCGATGAGGTCCTTGGCCTTGGAGCCGCGCAGTATCGCCACGATTTTCCCCGAGCCGAGGCCTTGGCGCACGGGGCCGCACGTCGGTCGCCCCTGATCGTCGTAATCGTACATGGCATCGTGCACGCATCGGCTGATTGACCGCGCGATGTCGGTCACGTCAAGGGTTTCGAACGTGCTGTCGCAATTCGTGCAACCGCCCGTGCATGTGCCGGTTCTTGGCGTGTTCTCGCCGAAGTAACGGGTCATGTAGACGTGCAGGCAGTCGGTGGTACGGCAGTAGCCGATCATGCCGTCCAGCAGACGGCGCTTGCTCATGCGCACGGTCTCGCGCTCTTCCGGGGTCAGCCGCTCGTTGTCGTTGTCCATGTCGAGCAGGCGCCGACGGGTGACGATGTCGGATTCGTTCCACAGCAGCGTGCAGCGGCTCGGCTCCCCGTCTCGGCCGGCGCGACCGGCTTCCTGATAGTATGCCTCGATGCTTTCCGGCATGTTGTGGTGGATGACGTAGCGGACGTTCGACTTGTCGATGCCCATGCCGAACGCATTGGTAGCGACGACTACCGGCACGGCGTCGGTGACGAAGTCGCGTTGCGCCTGGTTGCGTACGTTGGCCGGCATGCCGCCGTGGTAGGCGACCGCGACGGGGCCATCGCGCATGACGGAGTCTGCCGCACTGCCGCCCGCCGCTCCGCGCAACGCCGGCACGGTGTGGTTGAGGGCCGCGGCGAGTGCCTCCGTCTCCTTGCGCGTGGCGCAGTAGACGATGCCGGATTCGTCCGGATGCTCGGCTACGTATCGTGCGACCCATGCCGCTTTGTATTTGGTCTCGATCTTGAGCACGTCGAAGTACAGGTTCTCCCGGTCGAATCCGGTGACGGTGACTTGCGGGGCGTTGAGTCCCAGGATGCCGATGATGTCGCAGCGAACGCGCTCGGTGGCGGTGGCGGTGAACGCGGCTACGGTCGGGCGGGCCGGCAGGCCGGCGATGAACTCGCCGATGCCGAGGTACGACGAGCGGAAATCCTGTCCCCATTGCGACACGCAGTGGGCTTCGTCGACGGCCACCAGCGAGATAGGCACGCGTGTGGCGAAGTTGCGGAACCGTTCGGTTTCCAGTCGTTCGGGGGCCACATACAGCAGTTTGATGTCGCCTTGCGCGGCCTGTGCCAGCACCATGGCCTGCTCGTCGCCGCCCTGCGTGGTGTTGACGTATGCGGCTGGGATGCCGGCGTCGTTGAGCGCGTCGACCTGGTCGCGCATCAGGGAGATCAGCGGGGAGATGACGATGGTGACGCCGGGCAGCAGTGTGGCCGGAATCTGGTAGCACACGGATTTTCCGGCGCCGGTCGGCATCACGCCGAGCACGTCGCGCCCGGCGAGGATCGCGTCGACGAGCCCTGACTGCCCCGGTCGGAACGAGTCATAGCCGAAATACCGTTTGAGCGCCCCCAGCGCCGCCACCTGATCTGTCATGCTTCCCAACATTACCGCATTCCGGCCACCGCTCCTTCGAGTACAGCGTCGGGGCTGCCTCTCTCCCCTTCTCTTTCCTTCTCCGTCGTCCCAAAAGCGTCGTTAAGTGCGCGCCGAAACGACAAGTGCGCGCACTTATGGACGCAAACCGGGCCTTGCATGCATGCCCGTCGGCGTGCCGCCGAATCAGATGGCGGCGAAGGCCTGCTCCAGGTCGGCGATAAGGTCGTCGGCGCCTTCGAGGCCGACGGACAGGCGCACCAGGTTCGCTGGCACCTCCAGCGTGGTGCCGGCGACGGAGGCGTGGGTCATCGCGCCCGGGTGCTCGATCAGGCTCTCCACTCCGCCCAGTGACTCGGCGAGCGTGAAGATCTGCGTGGCGCCGGCGAACCGCTTGGCCGCCTCGAAGCCGGCCGCGATCTGCACGGAAACCATGCCGCCGAAACCGCCGTGCATCTGACGGGCGGCAATCTCGTGACCCGGGTGGGATTCCAGTCCCGGGTACCACACGCGCTCCACTTCCGGGCGGGTTTCCAGCCATTGTGCGATCTTCAACGCGTTTTCGCTGTGACGCTGCACGCGCACGGCCAGGGTCTTCAGTCCGCGGATGTCCAGCCACGAGTCGAACGGGGAGGGAACCGCGCCGGCGGCGTTCTGCAGGAACGCGACCGCGTCGCGGGTTTCTTCGTCGTTGAGCACGATCGCGCCGCCGACCACATCGGAATGCCCGCCGATGTACTTGGTGGTCGAATACACGACCGCGTCGGCACCGTCGTTGAGCGGATGCTGCAGAACCGGGGAGGCGAACGTGTTGTCCACCACGACCTTGGTGCCGTGCCGATGCGCGACGTCGGCGGTCGCGGCGATGTCGGTGATGTTGAGCAGCGGGTTGGAGGGCGTCTCCACCCAGATGTACCTGTATTGCTTGGCTTCAAGCGCGGCGGCGACGGCGGCAGTGTCGGTGATGTCGACCACGTCGAACCCGATGCCCCACGGCACGAACACCTTGGCGAGCAGACGGTAGGTGCCGCCGTACACGTCGTTGCCGAGCAGGATGTTGTCGCCCGGCTTCAGCGTGGCCCGCAGCAGCACGTCAATCGCCGCGAGTCCGGAGGAGAAGCTCAGCGCGTATTTCGCGCCTTCGACGGCGGCGAGCTGCGCATCGAAGCTGTTTCGCGTGGGGTTGACGGACCGGCTGTAATCGTAGCCGTTGCGCAGTCCGCCCACGCCGTCCTGCTTGAACGTGGAGGTCATGTAGATCGGCGTGATGACGGCGCCGGTGGTCGGGTCGGGCTCCTGTCCGGCGTGGATGGCGCGGGTGGCGAGAGTGGTGTTGACGAGGGCTGCGGCGTTGGTGGAGATGGTCATGATGGTTGTTTCCTTATATTGCAGTTTGTTGTATTGATTCGATATTGAGATATTGAAGTTCGGGTTCGCGGACGCGGTTCAGGCGGGCCTTGGCCGGGCCTTACAGGTACTGTTCGGCAAGTGATGGCCTGGAGGTCCGCTCGACGATGTCGCCATAGCCGTTCTCGCGCATCCAGTCGTCGTTGAAGATCTTTTCCAGATAGCTGCGGCCGGAGTCCGGCAGCAGCACGACGACGACCTGATTGCTGTCCAGATCGTGCTCACGCGCGTATTTCAGGGCGCTGACGACGGCCATGCCGGACGAGCCGCCGACGAGCAGTCCTTCCTCCGAGGCCAGGCGACGTGTCATCTCGAACGCCTCGCGATCGGTGACCTGCACGATATCGTCGGTGATGTTCCGGTCGAACGCCTTCGGGTAGAAGTCCTCCCCCACGCCTTCGATGTCGTATTGGTGCACGTCGCTCGGGTCGGAGTAGATGGAGCCTGCCGGATCGGAGCCCACGACCGTGACCGCGCCGTCAGAAACCTCCTTGAGGTATTTGCCGGTGCCTGAGATCGTGCCGCCGGTGCCGATGCCGGCCACGAAATGCGTGACCTTATGGTCGGTGGCTTCCCAGATCTCTGGGCCGGTGGTGTAGTAGTGGCTCAACGGTCCGTTGGGGTTGTCGTACTGGTTCGGGCGGAATCCGCCGGGAATCGTGTTGGCAAGGCGCTCGGCGACCTGATAGTAGGAGCGCGGGTCGTCGGGGCCCGCATCGGTGGGGGTGACGACGACTTCGGCGCCGTATGCGCGCAGCACGGCACGCTTGGATTCGGAGACTTTGTCTGGCAGCGTGAAGATCGTACGGTAGCCGCGCTGCTGTGCGACGAGCGCGAGCCCGACGCCGGTGTTGCCGGAGGTCGGTTCGACTATCACACCGCCGGGCTTGAGTTGTCCGGAGCGTTCGGCGGCGTCGATGATGCGCTCCGCGATGCGGTCCTTGGAGGATCCACCGGGATTGAAATACTCCACTTTGACGGCGATGGTCGCCTTGATGCCGTCAGTGACGTGATGAAGCTTTACGAGTGGCGTGTTGCCGATGAGTTCGGAAAGACTGTTGTGAATGGTCATCGTGGATCCTGTTTCCTTCTGCGTTTCGATTGGTGCGTTATTCGGTTTCGTATACCGGGCAGATGGGTTGAACGCAGTTGAAACAGGTGGATGGTGATCGTCGATGATGGTGTTGGTCTTTGCCGTCCCGTTGTATGACCTGCTACAGATATTGTTGTGCCAATCATGCGACATCGGGGAATCATCAGGAATGAACCGTATTTCAAGTTATGCGTCGTCAACCGCTCGCCCGCAGGCGTCGGTCAGCGACAACAACATGAAAGATACGTCATGCCTGACATAGTATCAGCATCTCAGAAAGACACGCGACAGCGCATCCACAATGTGATATCAGATGACTGCCGTCATTGCGCTAGCCCATAAATTGCATAGCGGCGTGAGTGGACCCATCGAATGTCATTTCGACGAATCCACTCACGTACCGGCTAGTCTTTCACCTGTTCGTACACTTGCGCAGGTGTCAGCTCTGATGGAAGCTCATCCCCCGAATCTACGTTGACTCGCTCAAATACCGGCTGCCATGCATCAGAAGCGTTACCATGTTGAGACCGCAAAACGTTCCACGATTGTTGCGTATCGTCGGTCACTCGGTATACGCCGGCAGTCGCACCGGTCACATAGTACTGAGATGACTGTTCTCCAGGCAAATCGGTCGGCGTAAGAAACAACATGACCACGTCACCGGTCTGCAGCAGAGTCTCCGCGCTCCCCTGCTCCGCGGAACCAGTCTGACGTACAATAATGCTGCCACTGTTGACGGTTCCCTTAAGCGTCTGCGAGACCTTCACGTCAAGTAACGTGAAATCAGTAATATCATCAATATCCCGAATCACGGAAGTTCTCGATATTTCTCCGGTAATAATCAGGGGACTATCGTCCTCAAGTTCTACCATGGATTCATAAATGCGTACCCGCGACTGAGAAGCATCCGGCTTGGGAACATTAGATTGTGCCGCTGTCTGACCGCAACCCGCGCACGTAAACATCAACACTACCAACCCCATAAGGGTCGTTAGCCATCTAATCCTTGAAATCTTCTTCATCGTGTCACCTCAATATCTACTGTTAATACCTTTGATATCATCTGACGTGAGATATCTGACACCATTGTTGTAAGCGTCAGATGCACTCTTGTACATCACTGTATTGATCGTAGAATGCCCCAATCCCCAACAATGAGAAAACTCATGAAGCCAAAGCACTCTCATGCGGGCAACCGGGTAAGATGACTTCATATAATAGGTATTTACACGCGAAACCGCGTCTTTAGTATACCCGGACGCTAAAAATGTATAGGCCGATTGTCCTTCCCACCCATTCTTGCCGAAATTCTGAGAAGTTGCCTGCCAAACCATCCGCGTTCCGGTCGAGAATCCAACTTTCGTTGCTGAATTAATATTGGAGACAGCCTGCTTGGCCGAAGTCAAGTAATTGCCTTTCACCGTGGCCATAAGCATTACAACCTGGTTCTTATTGAGCCAATGACTCTTGCTATAAGAATAGGCACTCGCGACTGGCACCATGCTCATCAAAAATAAGAATGACAATAGCGTTGATACTAAACTTATTGGCCACTTCCTGCAGCGTTGCAGCTTAGACATCTTCGCACCTTTCTGATAAGAACGGAAAGTTACAGAGACAGGATTTATATCCGTGAAGTAGCAACACAGCAACCTATGCTGTTATTAATTTATAATACTCGATTTATAAGAAGAAAGCAAAAACATACACAAGAAGGGCCCCCGGGGGTTGTTGCCTTGTCCGGGGGTCCTTGTCGTGTGGTGCGGCGGCGTGCTACTCTCCCACACCCTGTCGGGTGCAGTACCATCGCCGTGCCAGGTCTTAGCTTCCGGGTTCGGAATG
>ENA-OQBD01000118-OQBD01000118.1-human-gut-metagenome-genome-assembly--contig:-NODE-118-length-45147-cov-4.939382_pt1 | contig 45147 bp, 40 predicted proteins | sample MGYA00242742_ERZ504543 | MGnify/ENA primary metagenome ERZ504543 (study PRJEB26092, sample SAMD00036239) | human gut metagenome | host: Homo sapiens | study: EMG produced TPA metagenomics assembly of...
CAAGCACTCCGGCGAGGATCTGAGCTACTTCAACCAGGCCGCCGGCGAGAAGTTCGTGCCGTACGTCATCGAGCCGGCCGCCGGCCTGACCCGTTCCCTGATGGCGTTCCTCGTTGACGCCTACGACGTCGACGAGGCGCCGAACACCAAGGGCGGCGTGGACAAGCGCACCGTCCTGCACCTCGACCCGCGTCTGGCTCCGGTCAAGGCCGCCGTGCTGCCGCTGAGCAAGAAGCCCGAGCTGCAGTCCATCGCCCACGATCTGGCCGCCGACCTGCGTCAGCACGAGTGGATGATCGACTACGACGAGGCCGGTGCCATCGGCCGCCGTTACCGTCGTGAGGACGAGATCGGAACGCCGCTGTGCATCACCGTCGATTTCGACACGATCGACGACCAGGCCGTCACCATCCGCGAACGTGACACGATGCAGCAGGAGCGCGTCGCGCTCGACAAGGTCGCCGACTACGTGGCCGCCCGCGTGTCCGAGAAGCGCGTGCGCTACCCCGAGGGCCCCGTCAGCATCACCGGCACCAAGGCCGCCGACGGCGGCACCGACGTCGCCAAGGAGACCGGCGTGGACGAGTCCGCCCCGGTCAAGGTCGCCGAGGCCGGTGGCCTGTACTGATCGATACCCGGCCCGACTACACCGGGCCGGGTGCTGAACATCATTCGGACAGCCCCCTTTTCACCAAGGGGGCTCTTGTACATTCAAGACATGTATGGCATGAGCCGTGCCGATTCGTGGGGGAGAGCCGTGACAGACACCGTTGAACAGACCATCGCCGTCGACGCGCATGAGACCGACGTGCTCGACCCGCGCACCGACGCACCGGCCGGGAAGGAACCGGTCACGATGGCACCAGTCGATCTCGGGCCGATCCACGTGCCGACGCCGGTGGTGCTCTCCCCGATGGCGGGCGTCACGAACTGGCCGTTCCGCGTGCTGTGTGAGGAATACGGCCCGGACGGCCTGTACGTGGCCGAGATGATTACGGCGCGCGCGTTGGTCGCCCGCAATCCGAAGGCGCTGCGCCTGTGCCGGTTCGCGCCGAGCGAGCGCATCCGGTCGCTGCAGCTGTATGGCGTGAACCCGGCCATCGTCGAGCAGGCCGCGCGCATCGTCGTCGATGAGGACATGGCCGACCATGTGGACCTGAACTTCGGCTGCCCGGTTCCCAAGGTCACCCGTCGTGGCGGCGGGTCCGCGCTGCCGTGGAAGACCGACCTGTTCCGCGAGATCATTCAGCGCGTGGTGAAGGTGTGCTCGACGGCGAACATCCCCGTTACCGCCAAGATCCGCGTCGGCATCGATCACAGCCATGAGACGTTCATGGAAGCCGGCCACATCGCGCAGGAGGAGGGGTGCGCGGCCGTCACGCTGCACGCCCGCACCACGGCGGAATACTATGGCGGCCATTCGGACTGGAGCCGCATAGGCGAACTGGTCGGCGCGCTGGACATCCCGGTGTTCGGCAACGGCGACATCTGGGGCGCCGACGACGCCCTGGAGATGGTCCGCGAGACGGGATGCGCCGGGGTCGCCATCGGGCGCGGATGCCAGGGCCGGCCGTGGCTGTTCGCCGATATCAGGAACGCCTTCGCGGGCAGCGACGAGCGCGTCAACCCTACGCTGGGGGCCGTATGCGACGTGATCATGCGCCACGCCCGGCTGCTCGTCGAGTTCTATGACGGTGACGAGCGCATGGCCGTGCACGACCTGCGCAAGCACATCGCCTGGTATCTCAAGGGATTCCCCGTCGGAGGGACGACGCGCAGGGCGTTCATGGAGTGCGAGAACCTCGCCGACGTGGAGCGCGAGACCTCGCGTCTCGATCCCGCCATCACCTTCCCCGAACGGGTGAAGGACAAGCCTCGCGGCCGTGTTCGCTTTGCAAAAAAAGTGCATCTGCCGTACGGTTGGCTCGACTCGCGGGTCACCACGCACGAGGAGCGCGAGACGCTGTTCGGCGACGATCCGATGGACGCCGGATACTGAGACGGCATCCGGGTCATGGGCCGAATGCGGCCATGGTGTGTCGTTTTGTGCAAATGAGATGGAAAAACGTTGATACACGCCGAGAAAATAGCTTTATAATCAATGGTTCTGCGATAGAGTTATGCGTAACCGTGAGTGACAGGAGACAATGGTGAGCGAGATTGCCCAGACTGACAATTTCAACGACAGGACCAACATCAAAGTCGTCGGTGTCGGTGGAGCCGGCGGTAATGCCGTCAACCGCATGATCGCCGAAGGCCTGCAGAACGTGCAGTTCGTGGCCATCAACACCGATGCCAAGGATTTGCTGCGCTCCGACGCCGATGTGAAGATCTCGTTGAATGACGCTTCAAGCCGTGGATTGGGTGCCGGTGCCGATCCCGAGCGGGGCAGCAAGGCCGCGCAGGATCACCAGTCCGACATCGAGGAGGCGCTCAAGGGCGCCGACATGGTCTTCGTGACCTGTGGCGAGGGCGGCGGCACCGGCACCGGCGCGAGCCCCATCGTCGCCCGCGCGGCGCATCAGCAGGGGGCGCTGACCATCGCCGTGGTCACCCGGCCGTTCACGTTCGAGGGACCGCAGCGTTCCGCCTCCGCCGATCTGGGCATCGAGAACCTGCGCAAGGAGGTCGACGCCCTGATCGTCATCCCCAACGACCGGCTGCTTGAGCTGTCCGACCGCACGATCGGCATCGTCGACGCCTTCAAGACCGCCGATTCGGCGTTGCTCGCCGGTGTGCAGGGCATCACCGACCTGATCACGATGAACTCGTACATCCATGTCGACTTCTCCGATGTCACCGCCATCCTTCGCGGCGCCGGCACCGCGCTGTTCGGCATCGGCTCCGCGCGGGGCGAGGACCGCGCCACGCAGGCCGCCGAGATCGCCATCAGCTCGCCGCTGCTGGAATCCAGCGTCGAAGGGGCTCACGGAGCCCTCATCAACATCGCCGGCCCGACCGACCTCAAGCTGCAGGAGGCCTCTGCGGCCACCGAGCTGGTGCGCAAGGCCATCCACCCCGAAGCCCAGATCATCTGGGGTCTCGCGCTCGACGACGCCTACGGCGACGAGGTCCGCGTCACGGTCATCGCGGCCGGTTTCGACGCCGATTCCAAGAACACCAACGTGCCCTCGATGAAGGGCGCCACGACCGCCGCATCCATCCCGGCTTCCCACACCACGGACCCCGTCACGCCGACGCACGCGCACGACCAGCAGCAGCCAGTCGCGCCGAGCATCCCCGTGCGCACGCAGCTGTCCGCGAACACGCCCATGACCACCACCAATCCGGTGGCGCGTCAGGTGCCGGATTTCGCGCTGCGCAAGGGCGGCCCCGCTTCGATGCCGATCGATGACGAGACCTCCGAGCACGATATCGTCTCCTCCGGTGACCTGGGCGACCTCGATATCCCTGATTTTCTGCGCTGAGCCGAAAGGAACTGAACAGTCATGGCTGGGTTTATGAAGAACGCGATGCAGTATCTGGGCATGGCGGATGTTGCCGAAGACGACGAGCCGATGGACATCCAGGATGAGGATCCCGGATTCGACGACGATCATTCGGTCACTCCGGTGTCCCAGGCTGCGCCATCGTCGCCGACATCCGCGCCCAGCCGTGAGTCGAATCCGTTCCAGGGTCGCGTGAGCCGCATCACCACGATTCATCCGAAGTCCTACGAGGACGCGCAGCTGGTGGGGCGTGCTATTCGCGACGGCGTGCCCGTCGTGCTCAACCTGACCGGTGTCTCCGAGGCCGTGGCGTACCGCATCGTGGACTTTTCCGCGGGCGTCGTCTTCGGCGTGCGCGGGTCCATCGAGCGTGTCACTCCGCGCGTGTTCCTGCTCAGCCCGGCCCAGGTGAACATCAAGGTGGAGGAGCCGCAGGCGCCGTCCTCGGCGCACGACCTGTTCGCCGACTGATCTGCCGGCGGTCGGCCGGATTGGCGGCTGTAGACGATTCGTCGTCATGACAGCGGCGGCGGTAATGCCCAGTTGACGTTCAGCTGACGGCAATGAAGCTGTATGCCGTTTTGATAGGCTGGAAGGCATGGTGTTCACAATAGTGCGTCTGGTGATTGACTGGATTATCGACGCTTATATCACGGTGCTGTTCGTCCGTATGATCCTGGATTGGGTGTCGGTGCTTGCGCCGCGTTGGTATCCCAAGGGCGTCGTCGCATCGCTGATCAATGTCGTCTACCAGCTCACCGAGCCGCCGTTGCGCTGGCTGCGACGCTACATCCGGCCCATACCGATGGGGCCTATAGCGATGGACGTCAGCTTCATCGTGCTGTACACCGCACTTGTCGCCTTGAGAATATTGGTGTAAATCGCGCCGTAATCACGCATACGGTGAGAGTTCTTTCAGGGTTCGTGCTAGCATCGGAAGGTGATACCAACACAGCGAGGCATCGTGCCCAAAGCGAGGTGTAAGTTTTATGGCTCTTTTGACGCCTAAAGATATACGGGAGCATACCTTCCAGACCGTGCGTTTCAAGGAAGGCTATGATGTCGACGAGGTTGACGATTTTCTCGATCAGGTGACGGAAACCGTCGAGGCGCTTGGCAAGCAGGCCGTTGCAAGTGGCCAGGCGACGCAGTCCCTTCCTCCCGACGTCGCCAAGCTCAACTCCAAGATTTCCGAGTTGACTGCGCAGGTACAGTCACTGCAGAGCGAAAACGAGCAGCTCAAGTCCGCGGCGCCCGTCGCCAGCAAGGACGATCAGGCGGCTCAGGTGGCTGCGGCGAAACTCACCGAAGCCGAGGAGAGCAACCGCGCGCTGTCCCAGCAGAACGAGCAGCTCAAGGATCAGGTGGATCGCCTCAGCGGCCAGATCGACCAGCTGACCGCGCAGGCCGCCCAGGCCTCCGGCAAGGCCGATGTCGCCGCGCAGCTCGCCGCGGTGCAGAACGAGCGCGACCAGTACCGCGTCAGCGCCAGGGACATGAGCGGACGTCTGCAGGAAGCGCAGCAGCAGGCCGCCTCCTACCAGCAGCAGCTCAACGATGCCAAGAAGCACCTCGATGCGTTGCAGCAGCAGGCCGCGCAGGCCTCCGATCTGGCTCGTCAGCTGGAGGAGTCCAAGCAGCGCGAGAACCAGCTGCGCGAGCAGGTCGCCAAGGTCGAGCCGAGCACGGAGACCGGCAGCCTGCAGAAGATCGCTGGTGCCGCCGCCGCTGCCAGCAGCGAGCCCGAGCGCGCCACCGCCATGCTGACGCTGGCCATGCAGCTGCACGACCAGTACGTCGACAAGGGCAAGGCCAAGGCGAAGGAAATCACCGAGGCCAGCCAGAACAAGTACAACGAGCTGGTCACCAAGGCCAACGACTACTCGTCCCGTACCCGTACCGAGGCCGATGAGTACAACAAGCAGGTTCATTCCGATGCCGACGCGTACTCGGAGCGCACTCGTTCCGACGCCGACGCCTACTCGGTGAAGACCCGTCAGGATGCCGACACGTACCGCGAGAACACGCAGCAGCAGGCCGACAACTATGAGGACGAGGTGCGTCGTCGCGCCGGCGAGTACGACAGCAAGACCCGCTCCAACGCCGATGAGTATGCGCAGCAGGTGCGTGACAAGCTCACCACCCAGTCCAAGGTCATCGAGGGCAACATTCAGGGCCTCAAGCAGTTCGAAGCCGAATACCGTGCGCGTCTGACCGAGTTCCTCGGCCAGCTGTCTCGTCAGGTGTCCGATACGAACAACTACAGCCAGATCGGCAAGCAGGCGGAATAGTCGATGAAGGATATCCAAGGACGGCTGCGTGTTCGCGTAGCCGTCTTTGCATGTGTGGCGGCCGTGGCGCTGGGCATCGATCAGCTCACCAAGATGTGGGCGCAGCAGGCGTTGGGCGACGGGCGTACAGTGCCGCTGATCCCGGGCCTGCTTTCGTTGACGCTGGTTCATAATCCGGGTGCATCGCTCGGTCTCGGATCGGGAAGCACATGGCTGATTTCGCTGCTCGCCGTGGTGGCGTGCGTGGTGATGGCGGTGCTGGCGGCACGCACGATATCGATGCGCTGGACGGTGATGTTCGCGTTCGCGTTCGCCGGAGCGTTCGGCAATCTGATCGATCGCGTGGCCTATGCAGACGGGTTCCTCAATGGCAAGGTCGTTGATTTCCTGAATTATGGTTGGTCCGTGGGCAATGTCGCCGATATCTATCTGGTGATGGCCGGCATCGGCGTCGTGGTGCTGATTGTGCTGGATGTGCCGTTCAGTCGCAAGGACCTCGATCGGATTGAGCATCTGGGGGAGGATGCCGGTGACGTGGCGCGTGACGGGGAGTCAGACGGCACGGCGGACGAATCGCAGGACTCGTCAGCGATGGTGCAGGATGCATCGTCCGGCTCATCCCGGACGGAGGTGACCGTTTCGAGCCGTCAGCCTGATGACTCGGAGAGGAGCGCTTCATGAGCCGTCTCGTTCCGGCGCCCGACGCATTGGTGGGGTCACGATTCGACGTGGCGGTTTCCAAGATGCTGGGCATCTCGCGTGCCAAGGCGGCGGATCTTATCGAATCCGGCCAAGCCCGCGTGCTGAATCGTGCGATCGCCAAGTCGGGCACGCTGCTGTATGGGGAGACCGTCGAATTCGACATCGCCGAAGAACGGCATGAGCCGGAACCGGTGTGTCTCGACATGGCCATCGTGTATGAGGATGACGATGTCGTCGTGGTCGACAAGCCCGTGGGCGTCGCTGCACATGCTTCGGCCGGATGGACAGGCCCCACCGTATTGGGCAGCCTGCTCAAACGCGGCGTGCGCATCACCTCATACGGAGCTCCCGGGCGGCAGGGCATCGTGTCGCGGTTGGATGTGGGCACGTCCGGCCTGATGCTGGTGTGCAAGTCAGAGCTGGCGTACAAGGAGATGCGGCGGCAGTTCTCCGAGCATGAGGTGGTCAAGACCTATCATGCGATGGTCCAGGGCAACCTCAAGGAGGACAAGGCCACCATCGAAGCGCCCATCGGCCGCGCCAAGGTGTCGGACTTCCGCTTCTGCGTCACGCCGTCGGGCAAGCCGGCGGTCACGCATTGGGACGTGCTGGACCGATTCGGCGAGGCGACGCTGGTTTCGGTGAATCTCGAAACCGGACGCACGCATCAGATTCGCGTGCATTTCTCTTCGATCGGGCATCCTCTGGTCGGAGACCCGATGTATGGGGCCAATCCGGTGCTGGCCGGGGAGCTCGGCCTGGACCGGCAGTGGTTGCATGCGATGAAGCTGGAGTTTCGCCACCCCCGCACCCATCTCTGGACGTCGGTCGAATCCCACTACCCGGCCGATCTTGCCCATGCACTGGAACTTATGCGCGCCAGGCATGCCTCAACTGGTCTGGAAGCCGCCGACTAGCGTACCCAATCGGCCTGTCGCGTAGCGCTGTCATCCTACTGTCGCCCCCGCTGGCGGGGGGGACTGTCGCGTAGCGACTGGGGGTGGTCCAACGCCAATTCGCGCCCCCGCTGTTCTTACTTATCGCGTTTCTTCCATGCAACGACGGAAGTGACCACGCCGGCCGCCAGCAGCGGTACGCAGGCCAACGCCGCGACGCCTTCAACCAGCAGCAGGATGGCGTCTGCAGGATTGTAGACGCCGCGATTGAGATACATATAACATGCGATTGCGGCCAGTACCGATACTGTGCCGGCCGCCAGCAGCGCAAAGCCGAGCGTGCGCAAGGCATCATGCGATGAGGAGCAATATTGGGCCGATGCCGCAGTCGGCATGGGCGGCGCGGACTGCACGGTGACCGGCGGCGAATCCTCATAGTGTGGCTGATTTGCGGACGTCATTGTTCCTCCTGGTGGTTCGTTGCCGCGAATTGTCTGGCGACGGCGGATCATCCTTGATGGCAATCTATGCGACGGAGACACTTTTTGTCCAGCGGAACGGACAATGTGGTCGAAGGCTGCCGAGTTATCCACATTTTGGGCGTGTCGCGCCGGATTCGATTCAGCTTTCGCGAGTTACATGTGGCATTTTCGCAGTGTTTACTGATGGTCGTCATTCGCTGCCATACATGTCCCTCCTGTACAATGACCGTGTCATGCATGATGAGACAAGGGGATGAGTATGTATACCTCGTTGGACAGGTTCCGCATCAAGCCGGGCAAAGAGGATTTGGCCCGCGAATGGTTCCGATATCTGAACGATCACTTGGCCGAAGCGAATGCGACGATGCCGGCTGAGGGCGCGCATATCGAGTCATGGTTCCTGCACGAGGAATCGGACGGACTGTACGGATACGTGTACGTGATCTACGACGACAATGATAAGGCTGTCGAAGTGTTCAAGGAGAGTGAGAATCCGTTGGACCTCAAGCACAACGAGTACATGAACGCCTGCATCGACTACCACGACTACGCCGAGATGAAGCCTGCCGTGGCGCTGGGCGACTACTCCGTATTCCGGAGATGATTGGTCGACGGTTCGTCGACGCCGTTGTGTTTGCAGACTCGTTTGTACAACTTATGCATTTCGGTCAAATGCATAAGTTGTACAAACGATTTCCCTGGAGACCCTACTTGCCTTGCTGCGTTTCGTTGGAATTCCAGCGTTTTCGGGAATACCCGTGGCTCGCGGCAACGGGTATGTGTGCTGTTTCCCGCGATTATGCGGGACAACGTCCGCATTATGGCATTTCGCGGGCGTTGTACACGCGGCATTGCACTCGGGTCGGAAACGCGCGGAGCAAGTTCTTCCGCCTCGCCGCCGGGGCGGAAGAACCATATGCACTGAAACGCGTCGCCCGAGGAATAACGCAGAGGACGCTCCGCCAGCGCACAATCAGTTTTTGTGCAGTTTGGCGTTGAGCTCAATCCCCGTCTTCCGGTAGCGGGCCTCAATGCGGCCGTTGACGGAGTTGCGGATGAAGAGGATGTTGTCTTTGCCGCTCAGATCGGCGCCCTTGACGACGTCCAGCGGTTCGCCGGCGGCGGCTTTGGCCTTGTCCCAGACGGTGATCTTGGTACCGGCGGTGACGTACAGGCCTGCTTCGACCACGCAGTTGTCTCCCAGGGAGATGCCGATGCCGGCGTTGGCGCCGAGCAGGGAGTGCTCGCCGATGGAGTTGCGGAGCTTGCCGCCGCCGGACAGGGTGCCCATGATGGACGCGCCGCCGCCGATGTCGGAGCCGTTGCCGACGACGACGCCTTGCGAGACACGGCCTTCGACCATTGAGACGCCCAAAGTTCCCGCGTTGAAGTTGACGAAGCCGGCGTGCATGACGGTGGTGCCTTCGGACAGGTGGGCGCCGAGACGCACGCGGTCGGCGTCGCCGATGCGCACGCCGGAGGGGACCACGTAGTCGATCATGCGTGGGAACTTGTCGATTGACAGCACGTTGACGGTGGCGGCGGGAGCGGCGGCCGGAAGCCCGGCGGAGGCGGCGAAGGAGCGCGCGGCGCTGGTGGCGGCCGCTTCGACGTCGAGCTTGCGGGCGTTGAAGTCTTCGACCGCGAACGGGCCGTAATTGGTCCAGACCACGTTCGTGAGCTTGGCGAAGATGCCGTCGAGGTTGAGGGTGTTCGGCTGGGCAAGGCGCATGGAGAGCAGGTGCAGGCGCAGGTAGGCGTCGGCCGCATCCGCGATCGGGTCGTCAAGGGAGCTTACGGTGAACACCGGTTCGCGGCGCACGCCACGGGCGTCGGCCTGCGGCTGCGCCAGCGCCCCGAACTCGTGGTTGGGGCGGTTCGCGCCTTCGGGCACGGCGCCGAGCGTCAGTTGCGGATACCAGACGTCGAGTGTGTTCCCGGCTGCATCGATGCTGGCCAGTCCCCAGCCCCATGCGGTGCGTTCGTTCGTCATGCTTGTCTCCTTGGTGGATGAACGGTAGATGCTTCTATATTATGGGCAGATGGGCACGTATGAGGCTGCCGTTCCGAATCATTGTGGCGCGGTTTCGTCACGGGAGAAAATCTAGCGGGGCGGCTACGATGAAAAGCTATGAGTGACTACAGGACCGAACGGGAGCAGCGTGAGCGCCGCCGCCGCATCATCATGCGTGCGGTGTGCGTCGTCATTGCCGTGGCCATGCTCGGCAGCCTAGTCATTCCCGCGGTGTATGCGGGTCTTTGACGCGATCATTGGCGTCCTGCCGTGACGCGAGGTGCTTGAGATTTCGCATATGGTCGGCAGCGTCGTCACACAATCGATTCGTTCACAAGTTCAATGATTATGGTGGTATTCGATGGCAGAATTTGATTTTTCACAGGCAATCGGCGAGGCACGGTCGAAGTATGAGTCCATTGCGAAGGCGTTGGACATCGAACGGCTGAAGTCGCAGATCGCGACGTTGGAGACCGAGGCCGCTAAACCTGGTCTGTGGGATGATCCTGAGAACGCGCAGAAGGTGACCAGCCGCCTGTCCGCGGCTCAGGCGCAGCTGAAGCGCCTGAACGAGGCGAACCGTCGCATCGAGGATGTCGAGACGCTGGTGGAGCTCGCTCAGGAGGAGGCTGACGCCGATTCTCTGAGCGAGGCTCAGTCCGAGATCGGCTCCATCGCCCAGGAGCTGGATGACATGGAGATCCAGACGCTGCTGGACGGCGAATATGACGAGCGTTCCGCGGTCGTGACGATCCGCTCCGGCGCGGGTGGCGTGGACGCCGCCGATTTCGCCCAGATGCTGTTGCGCATGTACCTGCGCTACTGCGAGCGCAACGGGTTCAAGGCCAAGGTGATGGATACGTCGTACGCCGAGGAAGCGGGCATCAAGTCGGCCACGTTCCAGGTGGATGCGCCGTATGCGTATGGCCGCCTGAGCGTGGAGGGCGGCACGCACCGTCTGGTGCGCATCAGCCCGTTCGACAACCAGGGCCGTCGACAGACGAGTTTCGCCGCCGTCGAGGTGGTGCCGCTCGTCGAGGCGACCGATCACATCGACATTCCGGACACCGATATCCGCGTGGATACGTACTGCTCGTCCGGCCCCGGCGGCCAGGGCGTGAACACCACGTATTCCGCGGTGCGCATCACCCACCTTCCCACCGGCATCGTGGTGACCATGCAGGACGAGCGCTCGCAGATCCAGAACCGTGCCGCTGCCATGGCCGTGCTGCAGTCCCGACTGCTGGTGCTGCGCCACGAGGAGGAAGCCAAGAAGAAGAAGGAGCTCGCCGGCGATATCAAGGCCAGCTGGGGTGACCAGATGCGTTCGTACGTGCTTCACCCGTACCAGATGGTCAAGGATCTGCGCACCGGTTGCGAGACCAGCCAGACCCAGGCCGTGTTCGACGGCGATATCGATGCGTTCATCGAAGCCGGTATCCGCTGGCGTCACGAGCAGCGTCGCCAGGCGGCCGAAGAGGAAGAGTAAACCGTGACTTGGCTCCCGGCTCCGGGGGCGAGTGAGGAGACGATATGGCACTCATCGCATTGGATCATGTGAGCAAGGTGTATCCCAAGGGTACGAGGCCGGCGTTGGATGATGTCAACCTCGACATCGAACGTGGCGATTTCGTGTTTCTGGTCGGTGCTTCCGGTTCTGGCAAGACGACGCTGCTGAGCCTGCTGCTGCGCGAGGAGGAGGCCACGGACGGCGAGATTCGAGTGGCCGGCAATGATCTTCGCCGTCTGACGAACCGTCAGGTGCCGCAGTATCGTCGTTCCATCGGATTCGTGTTCCAGGATTACAAGCTGCTGGCGAACAAGACCGTGTGGCAGAATGTGGCGTTCGCGCTTGAGGTGATCGGCACGCGCCGGTCCGCCATCAAGTCGCTGGTGCCGCAGGTGCTGCAGACCGTGGGATTGACCGGTAAGGAGAACAATTACCCGCATGAGCTGTCCGGCGGTGAGCAGCAGCGTGTGGCCATCGCCCGCGCGTATGTGAACCATCCGCAGATCCTGCTGGCCGATGAGCCCACCGGAAACCTCGATCCGACGACGTCGCTGGGCATCATGGAGGTGCTGGACGCCATCAACCGCACCGGCACGACGATCGTGATGGCCACGCACAACGAGGAGATCGTCAACTCGATGCGCAAGCGCGTCATCGAGCTGCATACCGGCAAGATCGTGCGCGACGAGGCCCAGGGCTCGTATGATTCCGCCGAGTTCTTCCCCGACAGCGATGTCGCGTCCAAGGCGCATGAGGCGATCAGCGGGCAGTCGGATGATTCTCGTTTCCGCCCTGATTCCGGCTCGTTCGACGCACAGGTCACCACTATCGAGGCCCGTGGCGAGGAGGGTGCAGTCGAGGGTATCGAAGTGGTCGCCAAGGCGGTCAGCGGCAATATCCGGAACGAAGGCATCGCCCGGTTGGCGAGCTCCGTGCATTCGGGGCGTACCGGCCGCTACGGTGAGGCGTTCCAGTCGGTGGAGGACACGCTGACCTGGGGCAAAGGCCTGTCGCTTGAGCAGATTGCCGCGCAGGAGGAGCAGAAGGCCCGCGCCGAGCAGGGCGGGGATGAACACTCCGATGCCGCGGCTCAGTCGAGCGGCCGGGCGACGGCTCGGGGTGATGCCCGGTCCGCGCAGCCGGAGGACGCCGCCCAGCCGGAACGGCACGAGCCGCCGGAACCGCCGCATTCGGCGGATGATGCCGCACCGCATGGTCAGCCGGAGACGGAGCATCCTCAGGATGAATCCACATCCCAAAGCGAACAGGCCGGTTCGGCGGCGGAGACGGGCTCCTCGTCCGATGAGGGGGGCGAGACGAAGCCGAGGCGCGCGCACAAGCTGCCGCCGGCGCCGCCGGCCCAACCGGGGCATCGCGACAGGCATGCCGGAAAGGCCGGTAGCGCTGATGATGCCGACGGTGCTCGCAACGAGGAGGACAATCGATGAGAATGCGTTTTATCCTGTCTGAAACCTGGACCAGCCTGCGGCGCAACGTGTCCATGATCATCTCGGTCATGCTCGTCACGTTCATCTCCTTCGTGTTCATCGGTGCGTCCGTGCTGATACAGGCGCAGATCACCAAGGCGAAGGGCGACTGGTACGACAAGGTCGAGGTCGTGGTGTGGCTGTGCCCGGACGGCACCAGCCAGTCGGCGTCCTGCTCGACCGGCAAGGCGCCGACCCAGCAGGAGATCGTGGATCTTGAGGACGTGATCAACAACGAGCTCGGCAGTGACGTGTCAAAGATCACGTACATGAGCCGCGAGGAGTTCTTCAAGAACACGTTCCTCAAGCAGTACCCGAACGGCGTGTACGAGGGACGTACCCTCACCGCTTCCGATATGCAGGATTCGCTGCGTCTCAAGCTCAAGGACCCGACCAAATACCAGGTGGTGTCGGAGGTGCTGACCGGGCGCACGGGCGTGGAGGCGGTTGTCGACCAGCGGCAGATCTTCGACCCGGTGTTCTCGGTGTTGAACCGGGCCACCGTGGTCACCGTCGTGCTGGCCGGTGTCATGGTGGTCGTCGCCATCATGCTGACCGCGACGACGATTCGCATGAGCGCCGCCTCCCGGAAGAACGAGACAGAGATCATGCGTCTGGTGGGTGCTTCGAACTGGACGATTCGATTGCCGTTCATCCTGGAGGGCGTGGTGGCGTCCCTGCTGGGATCGCTGCTGGCGGTCGGCGCGCTGAGCGGCATCGTCAAGGTGTTCGTCACCGATTGGTTGGCGACCAGCGTGCAGTGGATGCCGTTCATCACGCAGACGACGGTGTGGCTGACCGCCCCCGTGCTGGTGGTGGGGGCCATGCTGCTGTCGGCGGTTGCGTCCGCGGTATCGCTGCGACGCTATCTCAAGGTGTGACTTGCCGCCGCGTGACATCCGGGATGCGCGAAGTGTGAGATGAATTATTTCGCTGCCGGATGACACGCGGCGCATTTATCCAGTTTAATTCGTTACAATACGTTCAAATACGGCATTAATGGAAGGGCGACAACAATGGTGAAGATGGCGAAACGTGGGGGTACGTTCACCGCTTTGGCGCTTGCCGCCGCAATGGCCCTGGGGGCGGGATCAGTGGCCGTGGTCGCCCCGCCCGAGCAGGCCGCTGCGGTTACGGAGTATGAATACCAGCAGAAGGTATCGAACCACAACAGCCTCAAGAAGCAGCTGGCCGGCGTCGATTCCAAACTTGCCGATCTCATCATCTCGTTGAATGACCTGACCGAGAACCAGATTCCCGCCGCGCAGAAGGCCGTACAGGAGGCCCAGCAGAAGGCCGAACAGGCGAAGAGCCTCGCAGAGGCGACTACGGCGCGGCTTGAGGCGGCGAAGAACGACCGGACCTCGCTTGAGGAGAAGATCAAGCAGACCGGTGAGGATTACGATGACGCCAAGGATGCGGTTGCTCAGCTCGCGCGCGAAAGCTTCCACGGCTCGGACGCCTCCACCCTGATGGACGTGGTGACCAATGCCACCACGACCGAGGACTTCGTCAACAAGATGCAGTCGGATGCCGCTGTCACACGCAGTGAGGCGAATGCCGCCGACGCCGCGGCCACCAGCCTCAGCACGTCGATGAACCGCAAGGAACGTCTCACGGCCATCGAGGACGAGATCACCCAGCTCAAGGGCCAGGCGGACAGCCAGGCGGCTAGCGCGCAGCAGGCCGCTGAGGATGCGGCGTCCAAGCAGAGTGAGCTGGAGGCCTTGCGCAAGAAGAGCGGCGAGGAACGCGCCCAGCTGGAAGCGCAGAAGAAGAGCCTGAGCACCAAGGAAGCGCAGGAGGCCGCCGAACTGGTGTCGATGAAGGCCGAGATCGATTCGTGGAGCGTGCAGAACAACACCGGTTCGGCGAATGCCGGCACCGGCGGACAGCAGCAGATCAAGCCCGGCACCGGCAGCGGGTCGGGCAGCGGCTCCGGTTCCGGTGCCGGCTCCAGCAAGCCCGGTTCCGGTTCCGGCAAGCCCGGCTCCGGTTCCGGTAATGGTTCCGGTTCGGGCGGATCCCAGCCCGGCGGATCGGGACAGGCCAACGGCATGAACTACACGGTGCCCGGCAACTGCTATGAGGGCATGCCGGTGTGCTACGGGCACAGGACCGGCAACACGGTGGGCGGCAGCGCCTACCCGTGGAGCCAGTGCACGTGGTATGCGTACCGTCGCCGCGTGTACTACTACCATCTGCCCACCGGCTCATACATGGGCAATGGGCAGGATTGGGCGAACACCGGCCGCAGCCTCGGCTATCTGGTCAACCGCACGCCGCACGTCGGCGCCGCGATGGTGTTCCGTGCAGGCCAGCTCGGCGCCAACAGACGTTACGGCCATGTGGCGGTCGTCGAGCGTGTGAACAGCGACGGATCCGTGCTGATCTCCGAGTGCGGCGCCAGCCTTCAGGGCGTGGCGCAATGGCGCACGATTTACAATGCTGGTAATTTCCAATACGTGCATTACTGAGTTCCGGGTGGTGTTTTCCGATTCGTCCGGTCACGGCCCGTGCAAGCGGGTCTGGTCTCATGATGTCTGTGTTGATGTGAGTGATTGAAGAGGAAGACCATGGCAAAGGAACAGGGCACTGTGCTCATCGCACAGAACCGCAAGGCCCGGCATGATTACCTGATCGAGGACAAGTACGAGGCGGGACTGGTGCTGACCGGGACCGAGGTCAAGTCGCTGCGCGAGGGGCGGGCGTCGCTCGCCGAGGCGTTCGTCTCCATTGACCGTCGGGGTGAAATGTGGCTGGAAGGTGCCAATATCCCCGAATATCTCAACGGCACGTGGAACAACCATGCGCCCAAGCGCAAGCGCAAGCTGTTGCTGCATGCGCAGCAGATCGTCAAACTGTCCCGTCAGATCGAGGCCAAGGGGTACACCATCGTGCCGCTCAGCCTGTATTTCAAGGATGGTCGGGCGAAGGCCGAGATCGCCCTCGCACGAGGCAAGCGCGAGTTCGACAAGCGCCAGGCGCTGCGTGAGGAGCAGGACAAGCGCGAGGCGCTGCGTGCCATGCGCTACAAGAACATGCGCTCCCGGTGAGAGCCGACGGACGGAAAGCGCTGTGGACAGGCCGCACCGGTGGGTGAGTGAGGAGCCCCATATCCCGTTCGATATCGACGTGGTGTATGAGGATGCCGGCATCATCGTCATCGACAAGCCGCATTTCCTCGCGACGACCCCGCGCGGCATGTGGTATCGGCAGACCGCGCTGATTCGGCTTCGCGAGATGTTCGACGAGCCGGACATCACGCCCGCGCATCGGCTGGACCGGCTCACCGCCGGCATCGTCGTGTTCGTGAGGGATCCAGCGCTGCGGGGCGCATACCAGATGATGTTCCAGGGCCGGAAGGTCAGCAAGACCTACGAATGCCTGGCTCCGTGCCGGCCGACGACACGGCCGCGATACGGCACCGTCGAGCGGCTGGACCCTCCTGCCGTGTTCCCGCTGCGCCGACGTTCGCACATCACCAAGCTGCGTGGCGTGCTGCAGGCGTTCGAGGAGCCGCAGGCCGTCAATGCCGAGACGGTGATCGATCTCGCGGCGGGAGGATATCCCTCGATGGGCGGGCGCTTATGCCACGGGAGGAACGGTCTGCGCGCCTACGAGCTGCACCCGCTCACCGGCAAGACCCATCAGCTGCGCGTGCACATGAACTCGATAGGGTTGCCGATCCATGGCGATGATTTCTATCCGCGTATCGTCGAACGCGCCTATGACGACTTCTCCACGCCGCTGGAACTGGTCGCGCGGTCATTGCGCTTCACCGACCCCGTCAGCGGGGAGCCGCGCGAATTCATCTCCCGCATACCTCTGGGTTGGTGAAGTTTACTTCACTTTTTCTGTTGACGTATTCGCGTCTTGGCGGTAATATGAAGTTAACTTCATGAGAAGTAAGCTTCATGTTATGGAAGGAATTGATTGAAGACAAGAGTGAGAGAACTGCGAAAACAATCAAAGCTGACGCAACAGCAATTGGCCGACTTGGTCCATGTTTCAAACAGAACGATTATTTCCATCGAAAAGGAACAATATAGTCCATCGCTAATGTTGGCCTACCGAATTGCGGAAGTGTTCGGCGTGACTGTCGAAGAATTGTGTTGTCTCAAAGAGAACAGGGAATTGGAGGATAAGGATCAGGAAGCGAATTAACAATGTGAGAAGTTTCGTTACGGCGATCGTGGTTCTGATTCTGGGAATTGCCTGCTTGCCTGGAGTGTGATTGATTTCTTCTTCGCCTTTACTCAATCAAGTATTGACAGCCAAGCCGAAAAGGTCACGGACGAACGCGATAGGTATATTGCGATGAAAAGCAGCAGGAAAGCCCTGCTGATCACCAATTACGTAATTGGTGCCGGTGAATTCCAGAGGCAGCAGATGGTATTCCGGGTCGTCGGGGTCTGGCCCCTCATCCACGAATCCGAAGCGAGAGAACAAATCCATGCTTGGCTTGTTGCGTGGATCCACTTGAGTCAGCACGAGCGGCGTGCGATTGGAACGCCACGCATCATCACGAAGCCTCATAATCACCGAGGCGAGCAGCGTGTCTCCGAGATGTTGCCCCCGTACCTTCAGCGCGGTGGCGATGTACGAAATCTGGTAGATGCCTTCGTGCTCCTTGGTGGTTTCCACGCCGACACCGTATTCGTAGAAGCCGACCACTTCATCATGCAGGGGAATGTCCCCGGATACGACAAGAAGCGTGCGCATAACTCCGGTCGGGGTCTTGCGCACGCTGAGACCGCGTATATATCTCTGTGGATCCATTGCCCATTCGGGGTCTCCTGGCTTGCAGCACAGGAACTGTCTGAGGGCTGTCTGATGGTCTCTGGAGCATTCACGCTCGATGACGAGATTCAGATTCATCGACGGTGTCTTCCCGGGTGCTTGCCCTGCGTGACAGATAGTGGCGAGCGCTGTTGGTCAGCTTCATCCATTTCTCGTCCACTGCGTTGCGCGGCTTGCCGTCCTCAGGCGGCGCGTATGCCGGAATCAGTTTCACACCGGTGCTTGATATTGGCGGTGTTCCGCCGTTTCGTAATGTGTGGGCAATAAGGGACTCGAACCCCTGACATCCACCGTGTAAAGGTGGCGCTCTAACCAACTGAGCTAATTGCCCGCAGACTCACACTGTATCGTATAGTCTGTATCGGGACGCCGGCCGAGTGTCGTTGGATGGAATTCCGCCGTCGGTCGAACCGTGGCGATGCTGTGCTTGCCGGCGCATGATATATGCCGTAATCGTGCGAAAGACGTGTGAGGATGCCGTTTTGCTGGGCCAAATGTGAAGCTGCGTCTCAACACTCACGTAAAGTGTGCAAGAGAAGTACTATCCGTAGGAGGTCGATACACCAATGGCGCATCAAGACGGGGCAGATAAAGGCGCATCGGGGATCGCTCGCGTTGGGAAGCGCAAATGGGGATACGATCCCGATCAGGTGGACGCTTTCCTGGATCGTGCACATGCGCTCTACGAGAGCGAGGATGCCCATCTCACGCAGCAGGACATCCAGAACGTGTCCTTCGATCTGAGCAAGGGCGGGTATGACATCACCCAGGTTGATGCGGCGCTGTCCCGGCTGGAGCAGGCCGTGGTCGACAAGCAGACGACGCGGGAGATTACCGAGCACGGTCGTGTGGCGTGGAAAGCCCAGACCGAAGAGCTGTACCGTCAGGTATGTGAGCACGCCGACCGCGGCACGGGGGAGCGATTCGCGCGCGGACATGATCGCCGGCCGTCGTACGACCGCAAGCAGGTCGACCGACTGATCGACCAGATCGTGGACAAGGCCGCCGCAGGCCTTGGCGTGGACGGCGTGAGCGAACAGGACGTGCGCAAGCTCGCCGATCTGAATTCCGGTGCCGTCTCCAACGTGGTGTTCACGCAGCGCAAGGGCAAGAACGGCTATGACGAGCGTCAGGTCGATTATTACCTCAACTCGTGCGTGCAGTTGCTCAGCCGTCTCGAATCGTTCGCGCGCGTCTCCGATTATGTCGGTGGCGGTCACGAATCCGGCGGCAGCCGGCGTTCGTCCGGTGCAAGGAGCGCCTCCGACGCGGGTGTGACGCCGTTGTTCGGCGCGGACAACGCCTATGCACATGCGCCGTCGCCGGCGCGGCAGGAAGCGGAGCCTCAGTCCTTCGCACCTGCGAACGAATCGTTCCATGCCCTCCATGAGGCAGAGGAGGCGCTGTTCTCATCGCAGACGGCCGACGAGCCGAGCGTCGCGGCCGATGCGCAGTCCGTTCCTCCCTCGTTCGCTCCCGCCGGCATGTCCGGCACGGTCGTATCCGCGCCCGCCTCAGCGCTTCCGTCCACGTTCTCGGCCGGAGCCTCCGCCCCGGATCCGCAGTCGTCGTTGGCGGCGCTGTCCCGGCGCACCGGCAGAAGCGTGAGCTCGAGCAACGTGAGCGCGGATCATGCCGCGGCTCCTGCCCCGGCACCGGAGATTCCGTCTCCGGCCATCCCGGCGGCACCGGCATCGTTCGCCCCCTCGCACGCCGCGGTATCCGATCAGCCGGCCGCAGTCGCCGAGCCCCAGGCTCCCGAACGCGTCGCCAAGTCCGTGAAGGTTCCCGCGGAGCCAGTTGCAGCCGCACCCGCCGTTGCTCCCTCCGCGCCGGCCCCCATGCCGGTCTTCGATCAGCCCGTGGCCTCCGACGTCCATACCGATGCCAGTGTCGAGGCCCTGCCGTCGTTCGCGCCGTCCCCGTCGCCGTCGGCGAACGTTCCCGTTCATGCCGTAGACGATGCCGCGCAGACGCAATCCGATGACTCTCACAAGTCATCGTCGGATGACCTATTCTCCAGCATGTACCTCAGCCCGGAAAGCAAGCTCGATTTCGACATCCCCGACCTGTCGTTCCCCACGCTCAACACGGGCGAGTTCTATAGCGGACTGAGCGGTTTCGGCAAGGACAACGACTGACCATTTCGTCGGCGCGGGAAGACAGATACACCACAGAAGACATAAAGAAGCATTGCAATGAGCCAGCATAGGAATACGGTTGTCATTCTCGGATCGACCGGTTCGATCGGCACGCAAGGTCTGGATGTCATCAGTCGGCATCCGGAGCGGTTCACCGTCACCGGTCTGGCCGCCGGAGGTGCGCATGTGCGGCTTCTGGCACAGCAGGTCGCACGTCATCATGTGCCGCAGGTGGCCGTATATGACGAGGCCGCCGTTCCGGCGCTGCATGAGGCACTCGAGGAGGTCGGAGCTCGGTACACGCAGATTCAGGCCGGGCCGCAGGCGGTCAACGCCATCGCCGGTTCCGGTGCCGACCTGGTGTTGAACGGCATCACAGGCTCGGTCGGACTCGAACCATCCATTGCGGCGCTGAGGGCTGGCTCTCAGCTGGCGCTCGCCAACAAGGAATCGGTCGTCGCAGGCGGTCACCTGCTTTTCGGCGCGCAAGTGCGCGATGACCAGATCAATCCCGTCGACTCGGAGCATTCCGCCATCTGGCAGTCGCTGCGGTCCGGCACCCATGCCGAGGTCAGCAGACTGGTCGTCACGGCCTCGGGCGGCCCCTTCCGCGGCTGGAAGCGCACCGACATGAGCGACATCACCCCTGAACAGGCACTCAACCACCCCACGTGGCATATGGGACCCGTGGTGACCATCAACTCGTCCACCCTGATGAACAAGGGACTGGAGGTCATCGAGGCGAGCCGTCTGTTCGACGTGTCGCCGGATCGCATCGTCGTGACCGTGCACCCGCAATCCATCGTGCACTCGATGGTGGAGTTCGTGGACGGAGCGACCGTCTGTCAGGCGTCCCCGCCTGACATGCGGCTGCCGATCGCCTTGGGCCTGTCGGCACCTGATCGTCTGGGTGATGTCGCGGCGGCGTGCGACTGGACGCATGCCAGCGAGTGGACGTTCGAGCCGCTGGACGACGAGGCGTTCCCCGCCGTCGCGTTGGCGCGCGAGTGCCTACGCGCGTCGGAGAAGCATACCGCGGTGCTCAACGCAGCGAACGAGCAGGCCGTGCATGCCTTCCTCGACCATCGACTGCCCTATCTGGGCATCGTCGACACGGTCAAGGAGGTCGTCGACGCGATGGACGTGGAGCTTCGCGGCAACCCGCTGTTCGCATCCGTGGAGGAAATGGGTCAAGTCGAGCGTGAGGCGCGCCGGCGAGCCGATGATTTGATAAACAGTCAGAAGTGAATCATTCGCGCGACCGCGCCCGGATTGATGGCATGGCACAGCCATGCGATCAATCAGTCATGCCCCGGCATGGATGTGGTGTCGCGCATAATCGAACAGGAAAGACCAATCATCAGCATGAGCGCGTTGCCGCAAACCAGTGCACAGACGTCCGCGACCACAGGAACGGCGTCGGCCGTGACAGGATCGTTCCGCAAGACCGGAGAGCCGGATATCAGCGAGAGCCCGTTGCATCCGCGCCGCAGATCGCGTCGCATCATGGTCGGGCCGGTGCCGGTCGGCGGCGGCGCCCCCATCTCCGTGCAGTCGATGACCAACACGCTCACCGCGAACGTGCCGGCCACGCTGCAGCAGATCGCCGAGCTCACCGCCGCAGGCTGCGACATCGTGCGCGTAGCGGTGCCCAGCCAGGATGACGCCGACGCCTTGCCGCAGATCGTCGCCAAATCGCCGATTCCAATCATCGCCGACATCCACTTCCAGTCGAAGTACGTGTTCCAGGCCATCGACGCCGGCTGCGCGGCCGTGCGCGTGAACCCCGGCAACATCCGCAAATTCGACCAGGTCGGCCCCGACATCTGCAAGGCCGCCACCGACGCGGGCGTCAGCCTGCGCATCGGAGTCAACGCCGGATCGCTCGACAAGGAGCTGTACGCCAAGTACGGCGGTCCCACGCCCGAGGCGCTCGTCGCCTCCGCGCTCAAGGAAGCCCACATGTTCGAGGACGTCGGCTTCCGTGATTTCAAGATATCCGTCAAACACCACGACGTGATTACGATGGTGCAGACCTACCGGCTGCTCGCATCCAAGGGCGATTGGCCGCTGCATCTGGGAGTCACCGAGGCGGGGCCGGCATGGCAGGGCACCATCAAGTCATGCCTCGCGTTCGGCGCGCTGCTGGCCGAAGGCATCGGCGACACGATCCGCGTGTCCCTGTCCGCACCGCCCGTCGAGGAGGTCAAGGTCGGCTGCAAGCTGCTGGAGTACATGGGACTGCGCAAGCGCAAGTTCGACATCATCTCATGCCCGAGCTGCGGTCGCGCCCAGGTCGATGTCATCCAGCTGGCGAACGCGGTCACCGAGGGACTCAAGAACGTCACCGCGCCCATTCGCGTCGCCGTGATGGGATGCATCGTCAACGGGCCGGGAGAAGCCCGCGAGGCCGATCTCGGCGTGGCTTCGGGCAACGGCAAAGGACAGATCTTCATCAAGGGCAAGGTCATCGAGACCGTGCCGGAAGACCAGATCGTCGAGACGCTGCTCGCGCGGGCCAACGACATCGCCGCCCAGATGGAGGCCGACGGACAGGTGCCGGTAGGCGCCACCGGCCCTGTCGTCATCCCCATCCAGCATCCGAACGCGATGAACGCCGTTCGCTGAGGTTTTTCATCGGCGTCCGGCCGCCGTCGCCGCCGGCATCCGGCCGGACGGCCTGAGCGCGGCCGGATGTCGTCAGCTCACAGCGCAGAAGACCGGCGGATTGGCTAGTATGGTTGCGTGTTGAATCGGCAGCGTAACAGGTTTCGTATCCGCCGCGGCGAACGTCCCGCAGACGGGAAGTCGCGCGTATCCGACGAATCGGCCGCATCGCGGCGGCAACCGGGCGACAAGGCGTCGCCGGCCGCCTGGACGCGATGGCGCCGTCTGATGTGCACCGTGCCGATTTTCATCATCCTCATCGGCCTGCTGGTGTTCGTCTCCAATGCGACGGCCATGCCGTGGAACAATGAGCCCACAGGGCAGACTTTGTCGACACTGTCCGCCGATACCGGCGTGACGTTCGACAACCCGGGCGGCGTTCACCTCGCCAAGCGCGGCGAGTACGAGGTGAGCGAGCGGTCTGTATGGTTCGACGCGAAGAGACCATCTACGGGCGAGATCCAACGCACGCATGTCATCATCCGCGAGCCTGTCGGCGTCTCCGGGAAGCTGCCCGGCATGGTGTTCATGCACGGCGCGGGCTACGGTTCCGCCGTCGATTCGTTCGTCGACATGGCCTATGACCTGTCGTCCGCGGGATTCGTCACCGCCGTGCTCGACAAGCCGGTATGGTCCACGAATGACATAACGCGCGATTATACGGGCTCGGCGGCCGTCTATGACGAAGTGATCCGCATGTTGCGCGGCCTCGACAACGTGGATGACAGGGAGGTCGGCATCTACGCGACCTCGGAATCGACATGGGTGTCGTCATATCTGCTGGACATGGACAAGGACATCGCGTTCCAGGTGCTGCTCAGCCCGATGGTGTTCACGCCGCGACAGGCGATAGGGTTCCTCGCCGCACAGGATTTCGCGCTGGTCGGAGCCCATGACGGATACCAGTCGATAGTCCGGCGCGTGTTCAACATCGATTCCGCGCTGTTCGGCGTCACGCTTCCCGACGTCCATACGCTCAAGCCGAGCGCGTATTCGATTCCGACGCTGGTAGCGTATGGATCGAAGGACGTGATGACCGCCCAGGTGGAGGGCGTGGAGGCGATCGTGGACATGGCCCTGCGCGCGGGCAACCATGACGTGAGCATCCGCGGCTATCCCGTGGCCAATCATGTGCTCCGGTTGGGCGACGAATCCGAAACCGGGACGCCGTTCGCGGACCAGTACGCCGCTGACGTGGTGGATTGGGCGGTCGGCACGGCGAAGGGCCTGCGCCAGACGAGCGAGCGCGTGGGAGGCGTGAACCTGTATCAGTCGATAGCAGTGCCGAAAGACCTGAAGGCGAATCGCGGCCTGACGGTGTACGGGCTGCTGCTGCACGTGTTCATGGTGTTCATGATGGTGCTTTCGCTGGTCATCGCCGTGGTCGCGCTGGTGGTGAAGATACGCGCGATGATCCGTCGCACCGGTCCGGCGCTGGGGTTCTCGCATGGTTTCGGCAACCAGCTGCTCACTCTGACGGTCACTACCGTGGCCACGCTGGCCCTGTTCGGCGCCGGTCTCGGACAGGTCATCATGGGTGTGGTGAAGATTGCCTGGGGCGGTGCCCCGCCAGAGAAGCCCGGACTCATGTATTGGAGCTGGCCGGTCATCCAGGTGGTGTGCACAGTGGTGGTGTGGGCGTGGTCCCGCGTGTTGGCCCGTCTGATCGAAGTGGCGTCGCTGCGCGGTGTCATCCGGTTCCCTCCGCGCAAGGGCGCGATCGGGGATGTGATGACAGGCCGTGATCCGGTGCTCGCCTCGACCAGACTTGGACGCGTGCTGTTCTGGGTGACGGCCGTCACCATGCTGTCGGTTCTGCTGATGTTCGCGTTCTGGGGATTGTTCGTCTACTGACGGCGTCCGCCGCAGCGAACGGTGGCGGAACCAATGGATACGCGAGGAACGGGAGGAAGCGCTTATGCCGCTGTATCGTGACGAAGGCGTCGTGTTGCGTACGACCAAACTCGGTGAAGCCGACCGCATCGTCACCTTGCTGACCCGCAGCCATGGCAAGATCCGAGCCGTGGCGAAGGGCGTGCGCCGTGTGAAATCACGGTTCGGCGGGCGGCTGGAGCCGTTCATGCGAGTTGACGTGCTCATCGCCACTGGGCGGACCCTGGACGTGGTGTCGCAGGCCGAGTCCATTTCGGCGTATGCGGCTCAGATCTGCGCCGATTACGGGGCGTACGGCATCGCCAATGTCATGGTGGAGACCGCCGACAAGCTGGTGTCCGCCGAAGGGGAGCGGGCCGTCGCGCAGTACCGTCTGCTGGTCGGCGGGCTGAACGCGCTGGCGCGTCACGCGCATCCGGCGACGGCGATCGGGGAATCCTATGTGCTGCGTGCGTTGGCTTTGGCCGGGTGGACTCCGCGGCTGCATTCATGCGTGGTGTGCGGACGGCATGTCGCCGTCTCGCCGGTCGCCGGGGAGAGCGGCGATGACGGGGGCGCCGGGGAAGGCCGCATGTCGGGCCCGATGTTCTTCTCCCCGTCCGCCGGCGGGCTGATGTGTTCGACCGACCGCACGCCCGATGCGAAACGCATCGACCCGGACGAGGTGGTGCAGCTCTCGGCGGCGGTCGACGGGGATTGGGGAGTGCTTGACGGGGCTCCGCCGGATGCGCGGGTGTTGCGATTTGTTGAAGACTGGGGCGAGTATTATCTGGAACGCCCCATTCGTTCCTTGCGCTTGCTAGATTAGCGGTATGGCTTTTGAAAACGTCGATTACACGTCGCTGGACATTCCGGCGGCGCCATTTTCCGATCCTGCGCGTATCCCGGATTTCCCGAAGAACAAGGTGCCCCGTCATGTGGGCGTGATCATGGACGGCAACGGCCGCTGGGCGCAGCAGCGCGGGCTGGTGCGCACGGACGGCCATCAGGCGGCCGAGCCCGTGGTGTTCGACACGATCGCCGGTGCGATCGAGGCCGGCGTGCGGTCATCTGAGCCTGTACACGTTCTCGACCGAGACTGGAGCGCTCACCGCAGGAGGTGCGCTTCCTGATGGGGTTCTCGCGTGAGATCATCCACCGTCGTGTCGCGCAGATGGACGATTGGGGCGTGCGAGTGCGCTGGTCCGGTCGCCGCCCGAAGCTGTGGAAGTCGGTGATCGACGAGCTTGAGGTGGCCATGGAGCGCACCAAGCACAACAAGGTCATCGATGTGGTGTTCTGCATCAACTACGGTGGCCGCGCCGAGATCGCCGACGCCTGCGCCGAGATCGCGCGCGAGGTGGCGGCGGGACGCATCAAGGGCGACCGCGTCACCGAGAAGATGATCGCCGACCACCTGTACAACCCCGACATTCCCGATTGCGATCTGGTGATCCGCACCTCCGGCGAGCAGCGCACGTCGAACTTCCTGCCGTGGGAGGCCGCCTACGCCGAGCTTGATTTCGTGCCCGAACTGTTCCCCGACTGCGGCCGCGATGTCCTCTGGCGCTCCATCGACCACTACATCCACCGCGATCGCAGATTCGGCGGCGTGAAGAAATAGGATTCCCGTTTCGCCCTGTGTTGGCGGGTCTGTTGTGAGGTGACCGGGAGAGCGCTCCTCGAGCGTCAAGACCACCCCCAGTTTCGCTCCGCTCAACAGCCCCGCCAGCGGGGGCGAGAAGAGGAAAGCTGCTCAGTAGCAGTCCCAGGTGTAGAGGACGCGTGAGAAGTCAAGCCGTTCCAGATCGCTGGGGGAGATGAAGAAGTTCGCCACGCCGGAGTCGCCGAACGACACGTCGTCGGTCGAATCGATCTGCAGTAGCAGGTCGGTCGCCTTGTTCCACAGCGGATCCCTGTCATCATGCGGGTCGCTTTGCGTGAAGATCGGGTATCCGCCGACCTGGTGCCCGCCCGACATCAGCAGTGCGGCGAGCGAGTCGCGAATCTCCGCCTCATGTTCGCGGAAGAAGCCGTGGTCGTACTCGTTGAGCGTGCTGACGCAGCTTTGCAGCCGTCCCTCGAACCGGTAGTCAGTAGGTGTGATCGTCTGCTTGCCGACCTGTGCGACTAGCCGTCGCTCGGTGTCGGGGTCGTTGAACGGCAGCACCGTGTCGTCATGCCAGGCGGGTTTGACGACACGGTTGGCATGCAGTGCGGTGACCGGCACGTTGGGGAGGTAGCGCACGCGCCACGAGCGTTGCGACTGCGGGTTGTCGTAGTCCGCTCCGTACAGGGTGTCCTCGCCGTCGATGAAGAACTGCAGCAGTCCCTGGGCGGGGAATCCGCGCAGCTGCGGCAGTTGGCTGAAGTTCAGCTGGGCCAGCAGATACAGCGGGTCTCCGGTGTCGAGATTGCGTGGCGCCTTCATGCCTTCCGGCACGTAGAACGCGCCGCCGAGCTTGCTGTCGGTGATCTGTGCTGGGGAGTCGTCCTCGGTCAGACGCAGCACCGGCATTTCGGTGGAATATCGCAGCAGTTGCGAAAGTTTCTCGGCAACGTAGTCGGTGATCCTGGGGATGTGCGCGGTGTCCTCGTAGGCGGCGTTTCGCTGGGATCTGCCGGTGACGCCAAGCTGGTCGATGGGGTTGCGGGGCCCCTCTTTGTCCACTTTCCCTACGATTTCCTGGGACGGTGTGTCACGACCGAATAATTTGTCCAGCAATCCCATGTGATTCCCCGTTTTCAGATCATCATCCTTGCACAGGAAAGCCTAGCAGCTGAAAGGCGATTTCGCTGACGCGATTGGTGAAGGCTTGGTACCGTCTTGCGGCGTGTCTTCCCGATTGCGTCAGCGGATTGGCCTCAGCCAGTCCAGGCCGATTGACTTGAGATGATGCAGCGTCAGCGAGGTGACGGTCAGCGAGCCGGATTCGGCGACGAGCCCGATCGCGCGGGGACCCTTGGGCGCGTAGCTGTACGAGCTCATGACCTGCTTGCCGCCGTTGACGTAGACCTCGACACTGCCGCGGTCCACGAACACGCGCAGGCGCAACAGTCGTCGTCCTGCATGGGGATCGGCTCGACGAAGGGGCTCATCCACCCGTACATGATCTGCCGCCCGTTCGTGTTGAACGACTGCGGCGCGTAGAAATTGTGGCCGCAGTCCCACGGGCGGAACTCGGTTTCCGGCTTGAACTCGCCGTCCTTCTCCTGTTCGAGGGACGGGGCGAAGGCGATGGGCTCGCGGCGCTAGGTGACCATGTCCTCGCTGGAGACATGACCCCAATGGCACAGGCCCCACTGGGTGCCGTAGGGGTGCAGCTGGTAGAACACGTGCCAACGGCCCTTGTAGAAGCACAGGCCGTTCGGGTCGGCCTCCTTGCGGAGCTCGTCCTTCTGTTCGGACGGGACCCGGAACAGGTAGATGAGCAGCATGCCGAGGCCGCAGGCGGCCATGAAGCCGGCCGACAGCACGATGGAGCCGATCAGCGCGCCCGTGCGGGTAGGTCTTGTTGGGTGCTGAGGGTTCTCTGCGCGGCTGCCGTGCCGTTGTGGGGAATCGTGTTTTGTGCTGGAATAATATAACGTCAATCGATTAAGTCAAACGATTGACGTTGTGTGTCGTGCTGCGGAAGAGGGTTTCCGGCGAGGATTAACGGAACATATCTACCGGTGAGTGCGGCATGAGGTAAGGTGGAACGCATGGCTGGAAACTTCGTGCAACTGCATAACCACACGCACTACTCGCTGCTGGATGGGGCATCCAAGGTGCCCGATCTGGTCAAGCGCGTCAAGGAGCTGGGCATGCCGGCGGTCGGCATCACCGACCATGGCAACATGCACGGCGCCTACGAGCTGTGGCGTGCAGCGGTCGATTCCGGCGTCAAGCCGATCATCGGCATCGAGGCGTATGTGACCCCTGAAACCGCGCGGCAGGACAAGACGCGCGTGTCATGGGACACCAACTGGACCCCGGTTCCCGGCCATGCCCGCAACCCCGACGATGTCTCGGGCGGCGGCCTGATCACCCACCTGACCATGTGGGCGGAGAACGACGAAGGGCTGGTCAACCTCATCAAGGCGTCGTCCGTCGCCAACCTCGAAGGCCGTGTCATGCGATATCCGCGTATGGACAAGGAGGTGCTGTCCACCTACTCCAAAGGCGTGATCGCCTCGTCCGGCTGCCCCTCCGGCATCATCCAGACCCGTCTGCGCCTAGGCCAGTTCGACGAGGCGCTGCGTGCCGCAGGCGAGTTCCAGGACATCTTCGGCAAGGACAATTTCTACATCGAGCTGATGGACCACGGCCTGTCCATCGAAAGCAAGGTTACCGGCGATCTGCTGACCATCGCCAAGAAGCTCGGCGCGCCCCTGCTCGCCACCAACGACTCGCACTACGTCATGGAGGCGGACAAGGACGCCCAGGACGCCATGCTGTGCATCAACTCCGGCGCCACGCTGGACGACCCCAACCGCTTCAAGTTCGAAGGATCGGGATACTACATCAAATCCGCCGAGGAGATGCGCGAGCTGTTCAAGGACCATCCCGACGCCTGCGACAACACGCTGGAGATCGCGGAACGCTGCAACGTGATCTTCGACGACCATGAGGATGGCGCGTTCATGCCGCAGTTCGACTGCCCCGAAGGTTGGGACGAGACCTCGCTGTTCCTCAAGAAGGTCGAGGAGGGCCTGGAGAAGCGCTACGACGGCAACCCGCCGATGGAGGTGCTCAAGCAGGCCGACTACGAATGCGGCGTCATCTGCCAGATGCAGTTCTGCGGCTACTTCCTCGTCGTGGCCGACTACATCAACTGGGCGAAGGAGCACGGCGTGATGGTGGGCCCGGGGCGAGGCTCCGCCGCAGGGGCCATGGTCGCCTATGCGATGGGCATCACCGAGCTCGATCCGCTCAAGCACGGCCTGATCTTCGAGAGGTTCCTGAACCCCGAGCGTGTGTCCCTGCCCGATATCGACGTCGACTTCGATCCCGAAGGCCGCATGCGCGTGCTGGGCTATGTGGCCGACAAGTACGGTCATGACAAGGTCGCCCAATGCGTGATCTACGGCACCATCAAGACCAAGCAGGCGCTCAAGGACTCCGCGCGCATCATGGGATTCCCCTTTGAGACGGGCACTCGTATCACCGAGGCGCTGCCGCCGGCCGCCACCGGAGGCAAGGACATCAGCGTGCACGACATCTTCGACCCGAGCGCCAAGCGCTACGCCGAGGCGCGCGAATACCGCGAGCTGTACGACTCCGATCCCGAAGTCAAGCGCATCACCGAGGAGGCGAAGGGCATCGAGGGGCTGATTCGCCAGACCGGAGTCCACGCGTGCGCCACGATCATGGGTTCCGCGCCGATCACCGACACCTCGCCGCTGCTGGAGCGCACCGACGGCACCGTCACCACCACGCTCGAATACCATACGTGCGAAACGCTCGGTCTGGTCAAGATGGACTTCCTCGGCCTGTCCAACTTGACGGTCATCCGCGACACGCTCACCAACATCGAGCACAACGGCAAGGGCGTCATCGACTACACGAAGATCCCTCTCGATGACCGGGAGACGTACCAGCTGCTGTCGCGCGGAGACACGCTCGGCGTGTTCCAGCTCGATTCCGACGGCATGCGCTCGCTGCTCAAGACGCTCAAGCCCGATAACTTCAACGACATCTCCGCACTTATTGCCCTGTACCGACCGGGCCCGATGTCGATGGACTCGCACACCAACTATGCCAAGCGCAAGAACGGCCTGCAGAAGATTACGCCTATCCACCCCGAGCTCGACGAGCCCCTCAAGCAGGTGCTCGATGAGACGTACGGCCTGATCATCTATCAGGAGCAGGTGCAGTCAGCCGCGCGTATCCTGGCCGGCTATTCGCTGGGCAAGGCAGACGTGCTCAGGCGAGCCATGGGCAAGAAGAAGCCCGAGGTGCTGGCCAAGGAGAAGGTGCCGTTCTTCGCCGGCATGAAGGAGCATGGCTATTCCGAGGAGGCCGCAGAGGCGATCTGGGAGATCCTGGTCCCGTTCTCCGGCTATGCGTTCAACAAGGCGCACTCCGCCGCGTACGGCCTGATCTCCTACTGGACCGCATACCTCAAGACGCACTACCCGGTCGAGTTCATGGCCGCGCTGCTGCAGGGCGCGGCGACCAACAAGAACAAGACCGCCCTGTATCTGGGCGAGGCTCGGAGAATGGGCATCCAAGTGCTCTCCCCGGATGTCAACGAGTCGGTCTACGAGTACTCCGCAGTCGGCGACGTCGTCCGATTCGGGCTCGGGGCTATCCGCAACGTCGGCGAGAATGCGGTCAAGGACATCATCGCGGAACGCGAGACGGGCCGTGGCAAATACGTGAACTTCATGGACTTCATCCGCCGCGTGCCGTTGACCGCGCTGAACAGGCGACTGGTCGAATCGCTGATCAAGGCGGGCGCATTCGATTCGATCGACCCGAACCGCCGGGCGCTGTTCACCGTGCACGAGTCGGCGATCGACTCGGTGGTCGGCCTCAAGCGCAAGCAGGCGGAAGGACAGTTCGACCTGTTCTCCGACACGGAGGATTCGGGCGCCGACGCGATGGGGGATGCGACGGTCGCCGTGCCGGACATCGAGGAATGGGACAAGAAGGACAAGCTCAAGTTCGAGCGCGATATGCTTGGCCTCTACGTGTCGGACCATCCGCTGAGCGGCATGCAAGCAGTGCTCGCCGGGATGCGGGAGATGTCCATCGCCCATCTGATTGACCGTGCGCCCACCATGCCCAGCGGGCAGCAGGTCACGCTGGCGGGACTGATTACCAACGTCGATCGACGAGTCTCGAAGAAGGGCAACCCGTGGGCGATCGTCACCATCGAGGACATGGAAAGCTCCATCCAGTGCATGTTCTTCGGCAAAGTGTACGAGGCGGCGAGCACGGAGCTCATACAGGATGCGGTCGTGCAGGTGCGCGGCCAGGTCGAGGTTCGGGACGAGACCGTCAGCATGCGCGCCACGGAAATGCAGCCGGTCGCGCTGGAGACCGATGACGAGCGTCCGTTCCTGATCACCTTGCCGCTGGTGGCCCTGGGGCGCGGCAACATGCAGCAGCTTGCGCAGATCATCACGCGGCATCCGGGATTCTGCGAAGTGCGGCTTGCCGTGCTCGACGCCAAGGGCAACGCACGGGTGATGACCTTCGGCGATAGGTTCCGCGTCAAACGCGACACCAGCCTGTTCGCCGAGATCAAGAGCCTGTTCGGCCCGAGCTGCCTGCCGACGGCCTGAGACCATCAGCCGGAATGTGACCATATGCGCTACGGAATCCGCTGACGATGGGCGTATGCAGGTAGAATGAGAGCGAAACGGGGCCGCTGGCTGCCGTCAATTATGGGCTTGGACCTAGAGGGAAGAACGATGATAGTGTGTTCACATTGCGGCGCAGACAACGCCGATGGAAGCTTGTTCTGCAGGGCGTGCGGTGCACAATTGACGGCGGCGACGGCACAGCCGGCCGCTGCGGCACCGGCGATGCCTGCGTACACGACGCAGCCGCAGACTTCGGCTTCGCAGGTTCCTCAATCGGCACAGGTTCCTCAATCAGTGCAGTATCCGGCGCAGCCGCCGCAACCGGTACAGACGACCGGGATGCCTCCCGTTCCCGCGCCCGCCGTTCCTGCGGCGCCCGGCACCGCTTACCAGCAGCAGCCGCAAATGGCCGGATACCAGCAGCAGCCGTATCGGGCTCAGACGTATCCGCAGCAGCCGGTCGATTCCCAGCAGTACGGCCAATACCAGCAGCCGGGCGTCCCCGGAGTCCCCATGGCTCCCGTGGCACCGGTCGCGCAGAAGAAATCCAAGAAGCCGCTCATCATCGTGCTCGCCATCATCATCGTGGCCGCGCTGGTCGTCGGCGGCGTGTTCCTGCACCTGTCCCAGACGGTCGTCAACGGAACGTATTCACTCAGCGCCGGCGGCAACACCGGCACCCTGAGCATCGACGGAAAGAAGATGTCGCTCGATCTGCCGGGCAATGACGACGGAAAGCCGACGGTCAGCGCCACGATCGACAAGGTCACAAGTGGCAATGGCAGCCATTCATACACGCTGAAGGATCTGAAGTTCAGCGGTGCGAGCGGCAATTACGTGATGTCCGAGGTCACCGGCCTCATCGGGTACATCGGCGGTCTGGGCGAGGAACAGGGCACGGCCGTTCTCAACGCGCTCAGCCCGACCGTCACCATCCCCGATGGCGCGTCCAAGGGAGAGCCGAACGGCACCTGGTCGGTCTCCTGCTCGGTCATGGGACTGGGCATGGGCATCTCAGCCAACTTCAAGGATGATGGCACATTGACGATGTCGGTACAGGCCACCGGTCATGGCGAGTCGACGCTCCAAGGCACATGGAGCAAGACCGGTGACGCGACATTCGACGTTTCCCTCGATGATCCCGATATGACTATGACACTGTCATTGAAGAAGTGACTTGCACGCGCTGAAAATATGGTTGTGGCCCCGACACGATACCGGTGTCGGGGCCACAACCATATTCGCGCACGAGGAATTCGGCCGCCGTCACTCGCGTACGAGGCGGATGTGCTCGATGTCGTTGCGTGAGCTCTTGCGGTACAGCACGAACCGGTTGCCAATGACCTGCACCACCTGCGCACCGATCTGGCCGGCGAGCTTGTCGGCGGCCTCCTTCGCCGTCAGACCGGAGCCGTCCTGCACGGCGACCTTGAGCAGCTCGTGGCTGTCCATCGTCTCCGATGCCTGCTTCACCGCGGCGTCGGTCAGGTCGTTCTTGCCGATGTAGAGCAGTGGGTTCAGCTGATTCGCCATCGCGCGCAGCTGCTTGACCTGCTTCTTGCTCAATGCCATGTTTGGTCCTCTCCGTCAATCTGATGTGCTGTGTACGAGGATAGCGGAGCGGCACGATGAACGGCATGGACGCTTCTGGAAATCCTTCAAAACACCGACTAATGTCTATGGCGGGGACGAAAGAAATGCGACATCATGTCTGGTAATGATGTCGCAGACATCCACAATATCCTCAAGGAGGCGGAATATGTATTATTCCAGTGGCAACTATGAAGCGTTCGCACGACCGAAGAAGCCGGCGGGTGTCGACGGCAAGTCGGCGTACATCATCGGCACGGGACTTGCGGCGCTGTCGGCGGCCTGCTATCTGGTGCGAGATGCGCAGATGCCAGGCAAGAACATCCACATCCTCGAAAAGGACGCGGTGGCCGGCGGGGCGTGCGACGGCGCCGACATCCCCGGCCTCGGCTATGTCATGCGCGGCGGGCGCGAGATGGACAACCACTTCGAGGTGATGTGGGACCTGTTCCGCTCCATCCCGTCGATCGAAACCGAAGGCGTCTCCGTGCTCGACGAGTATTACTGGCTCAACAAGGACGACCCCAACTATTCGCTGTGCCGCGCCACCAAGGACCGCGGGCAAGATGCGGGACTCCAGGGCAAATTCGGGCTGAGCGACAAGGCCTCGATGGAGATCATGAAACTGTTCTTCACTCCGGACGAGGAACTGTACGACAAGCCAATCACCGATTTCTTCGACGACGAGGTGCTGAAATCCAACTTCTGGCTGTACTGGCGCACCATGTTCGCGTTCGAGAACTGGCATTCCGCGCTGGAAATGAAACTGTACATCAAACGGTACATCCACCACATCGGCGGTCTGCCGGACTTCAGCGCGTTGCGGTTCACCCGATACAACCAGTACGAGTCGATGATCCTGCCGATGGTGAAGTACCTCGAAGCGCACGGCGTGCAGTTCCACTACAACACCAAGGTCGAGAATGTCGAGTTTGCGATCGGCGGCGGGAACGGGCCCGAACGCGAGCGCACCGGTGTCGGACAGGACACGATCCAGAAGATCCAGGCCACGTCCGGCTTCTTCAAGCGCAACCCGTACGGCACGAACACGAAGAAACTCGCCGTCCGCATCGACATCGACCACGAAGGTGACAAGTCGTCCATCGACCTGACGCAGAACGATCTGGTGTTCATCACCAACGGCGGTTGCGTGGAGAACTCCACGATGGGCTCCCAGCATTCGCCGGCCGCATGGAATCCGGACCTCAAGCCCGGTGGCGGTTGGGACATGTGGCGGCGCGTCGCCAAGCAGGACCCGAGCTTCGGGCATCCCGACACATTCTGCTCGGACCCGGATGCCACCAAGTGGATGAGCGCCACGGTGACTACGCTCGACGCAGAGATTCCGCCGTATATCAAACGCATCTGCAAGCGCGACCCGTTCTCCGGGCGCGTGGTGACCGGAGGCATCGTGACCGTGGAGGACTCCAACTGGCTGATGAGCTGGACGCTCAACCGCCAGCAGCAGTTCCGCGACCAGCCGAAAGACCAGCTGTGCGTGTGGGTGTACGGCCTGTTCCCCGACAAGCCGGGCAACTATATCAAGAAGCCGATGGCCGAATGCACCGGCGAGGAGATCTGCGAGGAATGGCTGTACCACATGGGCGTGCCGACCGACAAGATCGAGGCGCTCGCGAAATCCCACGCGAACACCGTGCCGGTCATGATGCCGTACATCACCGCGTTCTTCATGCCGCGTTCGGCCGGTGATCGGCCGGACGTGGTGCCGGATGGCGCCGTGAACTTCGCGTTCCTCGGCCAGTTCGCCGAGACGCCGCGCGACACGATCTTCACTACCGAATACTCGATGCGCACCGGCATGGAGGCCGTGTACACGCTGCTTGACGTGGACCGCGGCGTGCCGGAGGTGTGGGGCAGCGTCTACGACGTGCGCAACCTGCTCAACGCCACGGTCAAACTGCGCGATGGCTCCCCGGTCACCGATATGAAGCTCAATGTCGTGGAGCGCGCCGTGGTGAAGAAGGTCCTCAAGAAGCTCGGCAAGACCGACATCGGCATGCTGCTGCGCGAGTACGGGGCGATCTGACGGCATCGGCCTCGCAGCGAACCGTTCTCATTAGGAAACGTGTGAGGATTCCTCACGTAACCGCACAAGTGAACATTTCGGTAAGGCCCGGAATTCCGGGCCTCTGAAGGGTTCCGTGTTCGTTTGGCGGGCCGCAGGGCTCGCACGTTTCCCAATGAGAACGGTTCGCTGCGTATCGCGGGCTGTGTCATCGCCCCGCCTGATGCAATGCTCTCAGCGTCTGCAGCAGTTGCTCCTGCAAGGCCGTCCTGCCGGCGAAGTACTGGAAGTCGTCGATGAGTACCATGTCGATATGCCTAAACCGGTTGCCGGACAGGGTGATCCGGTCTTGTCGCGGGTCGGCATCCTGCGCCGTCATGACGAATTCATTGGCATGATCCTCACTGGTGAGATAGAGGCACTTCGCGGAAGGGAGTCAGCGCGAGCGTTTCGAATGTCTGATCCCTGTTCAGACGTGCAGTCAGATTGATGGCGGGCATGATCGTCTCCTGTGGGTTGCTCTCCATTCGGTAGACGGATTCGCCTCACCGAATGCGGGGATTCCAACATAGGGTCCGATTCACTTATCCGGTAGATATGTTCCTCTTATTGTTGCGCGTATGTCGACACCAGATATTCCCCGGTATCGTGCAGCATCTTGCGCAATGAAGCCGGCGACAATATCTCGATGATGTGCGAATCCGCGTACTGCAACGCCCACCAAAGGGTCGCGTGTTCGTTCGCGACGACGTGCACATCGTATTCGCGCTCGCCGGTCTGGACGACATCGGCGTCGGCGAACCAGTCGTACAGCGGTTCAAGCGCCCCGTGGATCTTCATGTGGATCGGCGTCGCCTTGCCGTCCATCGGATAAGGTCGCTCGTTCATATGCCGCACGATGTCGAACGGTTGCCCCGGCGTGGGGCTGAAGCTGTCGAGCGTGCGTTTGAGTGAGTGGTCCGGCCCCTCGATGGACAGGTCCCGGATGCGTTCCACATGCAGGTAGGACAGCGAGTCATACCGGTGCATGTGGCACAGCAGGTAGTATTTGCTGTTCTTGTACATCAGGTGGTAGGGGTCCGCCAGATATGTCTTGATGTCGCCGTCGCCGTTACGGCGGGGGACGAGATTGCCGTTGACGTCGTACGTGCAGTACCGGAACCGGATCACGCGCCCGTATGCGATGGCATCGTTCAGAATCTCGATGTTGTTGAGGAACTCCGTATTGTAGTTCTTGGGCGTGGTGAGTTGTTCGAGGCCGCGCAATTGGCCGGATTTGCCGGCGAACGTGTAGATCTTGGCGATGAGTTCGCGTAGGTATTCGCCGTCCGAGCTCGACAGCGCCGCGCCGTCCACGAGCAGGCGCATCTGCGCGATGTCGAAGACCGGTTCGATGTACCAGCCGGGTCGGGGGTTGGCGCTTTCCGCGTTGACCAGATCCCGCCGGTCGAGGTGGCCCACATGGCGGTCGAACGGCGTCATGGACTGCAATGCCTTGAGATGCCCGCGCACGGTTTTGTCGGATACATTGATGCGTTTGCTGATTTCCGCGGCAGTGAGGCCGTGCTCGGGGTCGGTGTGCTTGATGAGCTGTTCCAGGATTTCGATGACGATCTGAGCGGTGGGGAGTGCCGATGATGCAGCCACGATGTCTCCTCTCCCTTGACGGATACCGTGCCACCTGGGTGATTAAAACGGTAGATAACTACCGGTAATCATATCATCGCCTGTTGCGTGTGGCGTATCGCTCTCAATGAGAGCGATACGCCACACGGATAAGGATCCATCAGAAATCGAAATTGTCCGGGTCGGCGCTGTTGCGCTTGCCGGTGTCCATGGCACTGATCGCAGCCATGTCATCGTCCGACAGCACGAAGTCGAACACGTCGATGTTCTGCCTGATGCGATCGGCGTGCGTGGACTTCGGCAGCACGACGACGCCGCGCTGGATGTGCCAGCGGATCACGGTCTGCGCAGCGGACTTACCGTACTTCGCGCCGATCTCGGCCAGCTCGGGGATGGCGAGCAGGTCGCCGCCGGTGCCGCCCAGCGGGCTGTACGCCTCGGTGGCGATACCCTTGGCAGACAGCTCGTCCACCAGCGGCTGGTTGGTGAACTGCGGCGAGGATTCGATCTGATCGACGGCCGGCGTCACGTCGCTGTTCTTCAGCAGGTCGGCGAGATGATGCGGCTGGAAATTGCTCACGCCGATCGCCTTCGCACGCCCGGAGGCATAGATCTCCTGCAGGTCGTCCCACGCCTGCTGCCAGACGTCCGCCGGCCAGTGGATCAGATACAGATCCACATAATCCATGCCCAGACGGTCGAGGCTCTCCTGGAACGCTTCTTTGCCGCGGTGCGCGCGAATGTCGTCGTTCCACAGCTTGGTGGTGACGAACAGGTCGCCTCGCGGCACGCCGGAACGGCGGATTCCCTCGCCGACAGACGTCTCGTTGCGATATATCATCGCCGTGTCGATATGCCTATATCCGTTCTCCAACGCGGCCTGCACCGCGTTTACCGTCGTGTCGCCGTCCGGCGTGCGGAACACGCCCAGACCGATCTGCGGGATGACCGTGCCGTTGTTCAGCGTGATCGTCGATTGAATCGCCATGACCATTGTCTCCTGTGATATTGCCGATGATGCGTCGCAGACAATTGTAATGATGCCGGCGAAGGCGAATCGACAGGCGAGCAGGCAATGCTGCGCCCGCAGGGCGTCCCCAATCGCAGGTCCCGGCCGGGACTGAGGGGGGGGGGCGTTTCCTCGCCGTGCCCGACCGCGGGTGGGCAAGAGATGAACGATGACGCTTGCGCATGCATGGCCGCGTATTACCATGAGTACTGGTTCGCAGGTGTGGCGCCGTGGGGTGCCGGGCGGCGGCGATCGTCCGCCGCGAATCCGTGGGGAAACGAGGCATATGGTGAGTGATGACACGACGCGGGGGCAGCAGGGGAGTGCCGAGGCTCCGGAGCTGACGCTGAACGACAAGGCGCATTCGGTGATTCCTCAGATAGGGTTCGGCACGTTCCAGATTCCGCCGGAGGACACACAGCGCGCGGTCGAGGAGGCGCTGGAGATCGGCTACCGGCACATCGACACCGCGGCTGCGTACTACAACGAGAAAGAGGTCGGCGACGCGCTGAAGGCCACCGGCATGGCCGGCAAGGTGTGGGTGACGACCAAGCTGCGCAACTGCGACCAGGGGTATGATTCGACGATGATCGCGTTCGACCGTTCCCGCAGCAACCTCGGCGTCGACGTGGTGGACATGTATCTGATCCACTGGCCATTCGCCGCGGCGGGGTTCTTCAAGGAGACGTGGCGCGCGCTGCTGAAGCTGCGCGACGAAGGCGCGGTCCGTGTGCCCGGCGTCAGCAACTTCCTGCCGCAGCACCTGCGTGCGCTGATCGAGGATTCCGGTGAGACCCCGGCCGTGAACCAGATCGAGGTCCATCCTCGGTTCAACCAGCCGGGAAACCGTGCGTTCTGCGCGGCGAACGGCGTGGCCGTCGAGGCATACAGCCCGCTCGGCCACGGAAAGGACATCGAATCCGAGCCCGTCGTCGCCGCGGCGAAGGCGCATGATGTCACGCCGGCGCAGGTGGTGCTGCGCTGGCACACGCAGGAGGGGCGCATCATTATCCCCAAGTCGAAGCACGTGGAACGCATGCGGGTGAACCTCGCCAGCTCCGATTTCGATTTGACGTCGGCCGAACTGGCGGCGATCGATGCGCTCGACGACCCGCATGGCAACGTCAGCGCCGATCCGGCGACCTTCATGCATTCCCAGTCGTGGACCGACCAGCACGTGCGCGGCAATATCTGATTGTGGCGGGGAGGGGCGGTCGGCGGGATCACCCCCAGTCGGCTGCGGCTTGGTCTGTGGGCGAGATGTAAGCGGGCGTGGGTTGTGCGGAGGTGTGCGGTATGGATGGTGAAATGGAGCGGGTCTTGCCGGATGATGCGGACGATGGTGCCGAACGCCGGTGGATCGATGACACGCTGAACCGGCTTTCGCGCTCCTCATTCCGTGCGAAATTCGAGTTGTCGGCGAAGGACCGCGCGTATGCGCGGGCGAAGGGCAAGGCCGTGATCGATCGCCATGCCCGCGAGCTGCTACGCGCCCGCATCGGGGCGGCGAATCCGCGCAACGACGGGCGCCAGACGCCGTGGCGCGGGCATCCGGTGTTTACCGCGCAGCATGCCACCGCCACGTGCTGCCGCGGGTGCATCGCCAAATGGCACCATCTTCCCCAAGGCAGGGAGCTCACCGATGCCGAAATCGATCGCTTGGCGGACCTGGTCATGGCGTGGATAGAGCGCGAGCTCATACGTCATCCCGCCGTCTGAGCTCGTCCATCGTGCTGCATCCGCCGCGGGCGAGGCATACGGTTCGGGGCCGATGTTGCCGCCGCCGAAAAAATATGAAGGCGATTACAATCGTGATTATTTTGTGAAGGCGTTGCGTCGATGCTGGATAAATGACTGTTTCTCAGTCGCAGAGGAAGTTACGGCGATGATGACACAAGACGGAACCTGTCTCATATCACGGTCGTCGCGAAAGGAAAATTACTGGTTTGTAATGGAAAAACCAGACAACTATTTTCAAGGAAAGCGGTGCGTGGTGGCACTGATAGTGGCCATGACGCTTCTTTCGGGAGCGGGATTCACGGCGTCCGTGGCATCCGCGGACACCGACACGGTGGGCTATGAGACTGATCGCATTTGCAGTCTTTCAGGGCTCGGACCGTATGCGGGGAGTACTCCATCGATTTCGCGGCTCTGACCCGCTCCCGTGGATCTGTCATTGATCGGCGGGGCCGGACGTGGAACTGAGGGCCTGACACCGACTATCAGTGCCCGGGTGGCATCATCGGCTTTGACAATTGCTCGAATGCCGGTTACGGCAGTGCGGAGATCATCCGTCCGACGGATGTCAAGGGAAAGAAGAAGCCGGATTCGTCGCGTCCCTATCTATGTTTCCTGGCCGAACACATGAATGTGCCTCCTGCTGACGATGCCGTGTACTATCCGCAGGAATGACCGGGCGCGGGCCTGCGCCGGACCGGTGTAGAGGTGACCGGGCTGTCGAAGTTGTGCCACACCAGGGCAATTTCGGCGGTTTTGAGCGTGGTGTGGCCACGTCCGTATGTAGGGATGTTTACACGTGGCGAGCAAACCGTTGGAAAATGGCGGTTTGTGGTTTCAGCCGTCTGCCCGCGCTGTACCATACCAGAGAATGATAAGGTTAACATCGCATTGTGAGGCACGCGAATTGCCACACAATGCCTAAAAGACGTGTTTTTTCGCTGGTGTGGTACAGACTCGACGCCGATCGTCTCACATTGCAGACGGTGAATCTCGAAGCATGGATGGCGCGGCCCTGCCGGTGCATGGCATGATGATGCGACTCGTGTCAGACCGCGGATTCACGTCGCTTTTTTCGGTCAGCCGCCTTTTCCCGGCGTGCCAGCTCCTCGACCGTCATGGCGATCACACGAAAATCGACGTCACAGCCGCGGAGGGTAAGCTCACGCGCGACATTGAGCGCGAATTCGGCACATGCGACCTCGTCTCTGATGTCATCGGCCGTTATGACGATGATCGTCCATCCCAATTGCCGAAGCCGGTCTCGTTTTTTGCGATCCCTGCGCCATTGGTGCTTGTCAGTCCGATGATGATCTCCGTCGTATTCCACGGCGACCTTGAAATGCTTCCATGCAATGTCCAGGCTCATTGGCTTGCCCGAATCGAACATCGCCCTGTCGACATGGCAGTTGACCTCAGCGTCGGGCAGGCCGTGCCGGAGGAGTACCAGTCTCGCCTTGCTCTCCTTCGGCGACAGCACGTTGGCCTTGACCAGCTGCAGTGCGGTCCGGCAAGCGGTCTTCCCGAGAAAGTATGGCGCATTGTCGATGAACTCGCGCAAGGACGACAAGACCAGTCGTGGATATCTGCCCGATGATTTCGATATGGCGGTGATGATGGCCTCCGCCAGTATGACGAGTTCCTCCAAGGACACGTGTGATGACAGCTGCGCCCAGGCATGGAAGGGATGCAACGCGAATACATTGCCCTTGATCGGTACGCAAGCATCAGGATAAGTGGCGATCAGCTTCCATACATGCGGATGCGTGCCGGGAATGCGGCGCCGCCTCCTGTCGGGAGTGCTGGAGGTGATGTGCAGCATCTCCGCGTCCAGATCGCAGACCTCCGGCAACGGCACCTGCTGCAGGGCGAGAGCGGTGGTCATGCCGAACAGCACATTGCCTCCGATGCGCCACGCCAATGCGGCGCAGCACATGATGGCATCCTGGGCGCGGTCGCGCAGCGATTGCGTCATGGGCGTTCTCTCGCCCATCGGCTGGGGCATCACATCGTTCATGAATGTCACGGTAGCGTATTCGCGCTGTCGGTGTGATGAACCATGGAAAAAATGTGGATATGTGGATGAATGCATGGATATCCACAGCTATCCACATCGCCGACGAGCCTGCGATTTCTCACGATGTGGGTGATACGGCGATTCTGGGAGGATTACGACAGCGTGCATTGGTACGATAGGGCGTTATGAGCGAGAACATCATGCGAATCATTGATCTGCGGGGCAAGAACCTGTCCCGCGCCGAGTTACTTGCCGCGATGCCGCGCGCCGCGATGGGCACTTCCGAAGCCACCGATCTGGTGCGGCCTATTCTTGACGACGTCAAGGAACGCGGCGCCGCGGCCCTGCGAGACTTCGAGGAGAAGTTCGATCATGTGCGTCCCGAGCACCTGCGCGTGCCGGTCGAGGCGATGACCGCGGCACTTGAGACGCTTGATCCCGAAGTACGCGCCGCCATCGAGGAGTCCGTGCGTCGCGCACGCGCCGTCGCCGCCAACCAGGTGCCGAAGGACTTTTACACCGATCTGGCCGAAGGTGCCCGCGTCGCCGAGCGTTGGATTCCGATCCAGCGCGTCGGTCTGTACGTGCCCGGCGGCAAGGCTGTCTACCCGTCTTCCGTGATCATGAACGCCGTGCCGGCGCAGGCCGCTGGCGTCGAGTCGCTGGCCATCGCCACTCCGCCCGCACGCGACAACGCGGAAGGACTGCCCAACAAGACCATCCTCGCCACCTGCGCCATCCTCGGCGTCGACGAGGTCTACGCGGTCGGTGGCGCCCAGGCCATCGCCATGTTCGCATACGGAGCCAAGGGCTCCGAGCCGCAGGACGGCGACGTGCTGTGCGACCCGGTCGACAAGATCACCGGCCCGGGCAACATCTTCGTGGCCACCGCCAAGTCGCTCGTCTCCGCGTTCGTGGGCATCGACGCGGTCGCCGGTCCCACCGAGATCGGCATCATCGCCGACAAGACCGCCGACCCGAGCCTGCTGGCCGCCGACCTGATCGGTCAGGCCGAGCATGACGAGCTCGCCGGCTCCGTGCTGTTCACCGATTCCACCGAGATCGCCGAGAAGGTTCAGGAGTCCCTGAACTACCGCGTGCCGCGCACCGAACACGCCGAGCGCGTCCACACGTCGCTGTCCGGAAGCCAGTCGGCCATCGTCCTGACCGACAGCCTCGACCAGTCCATCGACGCGGCCAACGCATATGCGGCCGAGCATCTCGAAATCCAGACTGCCGACGCGGACGCCGTCGTGCCACGCATCAAGAACGCGGGCGCCATCTTCCGTGGCCCGTACTCCCCGGTGCCGCTGGGCGATTACATGTCCGGCTCCAACCACGTGCTGCCCACCGGCGGCACCGCCCGCTTCGCTGCGGGACTCGGCGTGCACACGTTCATGAAGCCCGTCGAGGTCATCGAATACGACGAGGAGGGCCTGAAGGCCCTCGCCGCGCGCATCAACGCCTTCGCCGTCTCCGAGGACCTGCCCGCCCACGGCGAGTGTGTCCTGTCGCGCTTCGTCAAGGATCCGTACAACAAGGCCACGCTGCGCGAACAGGAGAAGGAAGCCGGTCTGCGCTAAGGGCTGCTTGGGTGGTTCGACCCCCAGTCTGCCGCGCAGACAGCCCCCGCCAGCGGGGCGATGAGCGGATCGAATGTGCCGCGTGCGAATGCGAATACAACCCCCCGTCAGCGGGACTATAGACGGAAAGAACAGAGAGCAATGAGTGAGAACAACAGCAATGCGATTCCGGCGAGCCTGCCGCTCAGGAACGATCTGATCGGCGAGGAGCCGTACGGCGCGCCGCAGCTCGACGTGCCGGTGTGCCTGAACGTCAACGAGAACCCGTATGCGCCGGACCCGGCCGTATGCGACACCATCGCCAAGCGTGTGCGTGAAATCGCCCCACACTCAACCGATACCCGGACCGTGAGCACATCGAATTGCGTCAGGCATTCTCCGATTACCTGGCCCGCGAATCCGGTACCCGTCTGGACGTGGACGAGCTGTGGGGTGCCAACGGCTCCAACGAGATCATGCTCCAGCTGTTCCAGGCTTTCGGTGGCCCGGGCCGCACCGCACTCGGTGCCGACCCGACGTACTCCATGTACCCGGAGTACGCCCGCGACACCTTCACCGGTTGGAAGCTCGCCCACCGCAACGCCGACTTCACGCTGAACGTCGACAAGGTGCTTGAGGCCATCGCCGAGGTCAAGCCCTCGATGGTGCTGCTCACTAGCCCAAACAACCCGACCGGCACCCCGTTGCCGATGGAGGATATCGAACGTATTCTCGCCGCCTGCGAAACCGCTGAAGTGGTCGGCGCGGGCGAGGGCGTGCACCCGATTCTCGTCATCGACGAAGCGTACGTGGAATTCCGCAAGCCCGGCACCCCGAGCGCCGTGAGCCTGATCAAGGACCACCCGAACTTGGCCGTCAGCCGCACCATGAGCAAGGCCTTCGCCTTCGCCGGTGCGCGAGTCGGCTACCTGGCCGCGTCCAAGGGCATCATCGACTGCGTGCGCATCGTGCGCATGCCGTACCACCTGTCCGCCGTGACTCAGGCCGCCGCACTGGCCGCCTTCGAACACACCGACGAGCAGCTGAGCCGTGTCGAGCACCTGCGCGAAACCCGCGAGGCCACCGCCGCATGGCTCAAGGAACAGACCTACAAGGACCAGCCGCTTGAAGTGGCCGAATCTGGCTCGAACTTCCTGCTGTTCGGCGGGCACTTCGACAAGCGTGAAGCCATCTTCGACGAGCTCCTGAAGCGCGGCGTACTCATCCGTGTGGTCGGACCGAGACGGTTGGCTGCGCGTGTGCATGGGCACCGACGAGGAGATGGAAACCTTCCGTAACGCCCTTGTTGAAGTGCTTCGTATAGTGGAAGCAGCATAAGGGACGTTTCTTTCCGATTGCGGCGAGACCCGAAGCGATTCGAGTCCCGCCGCAATCCAATATGACGAATCACACAGGAGACATGATGGCAAGAACCGCGCACATCGTCCGCGAAACCAGCGAATCACACATCGACCTCGAACTGAACCTCGACGGCACAGGCAAAACCGATATCGATACATCCGTGCCGTTCTACAACCATATGATGACCGCGCTCGGCAAGCATTCGCTGATCGACCTGACCATCCACGCCCACGGTGACACCGACATCGACGTGCACCACACTGTGGAAGATACGGCCATCGTGTTCGGCGAAGCTCTGAAGCAGGCTCTCGGCGACAAGAAAGGCATCCGCCGCTTCGCCGACGCCACCGTGCCGCTCGACGAGGCGCTGGCCAAGGCCGTGGTCGACATTTCCGGCCGCCCGTACTGCGTGTGCAGCGGCGAGCCCGAAGGCTACGAATTCTGCATGATCGGCGGCCATTTCACCGGCTCGCTGGTCCGCCACGTCATGGAATCCATCGCCTTCCACGCCGGCATCTGCCTGCACATGCAGGTGCTCGCCGGCCGCGACCCGCACCACATCGCTGAAGCCGAATTCAAGGCGCTGGCCCGTGCGCTGCGCTTCGCCG
>ENA-OQBD01000121-OQBD01000121.1-human-gut-metagenome-genome-assembly--contig:-NODE-121-length-45038-cov-4.600476_pt1 | contig 45038 bp, 35 predicted proteins | sample MGYA00242742_ERZ504543 | MGnify/ENA primary metagenome ERZ504543 (study PRJEB26092, sample SAMD00036239) | human gut metagenome | host: Homo sapiens | study: EMG produced TPA metagenomics assembly of...
CTACTTCCCCAATAACTTTCGTCCCAGAAAAGGCCCCATCAAAGTCGTTGAGCAGTTGATTAACGTTTTCCTTATCTTCAGGAATCCACCAAGGATGAATGCCTAAACCCGAGTGAACAAAAGTAAAGCGTTTGCTGCTTGTTCCCTTCGCATACTGACAAGAAAGCACTTCGGACGACGTTTCGGGCGACACCCCGGGAGCTATTTCAGCCACTTCGGACGACGCTTCGGGCGACACCGCAGAAGATACGTCAAGCGCTTCGGGCGACACCGCAGCCGACACTTCAGGCAACCCTTCGGACAACGTCGCAGACAACCGAAGATAATCCTGGGGAGTTACACTAGCAGCCAACACATGCGCTTGTGCTTTTTCTGCTTCGCGGGCAAATTGACAAGGGTTGCTCATAAAACCCACATGGCAATGCATATCATCAAAGACACTTTCGATTAATGACATTCTTTACCCTTTCGTCAATTCATCTCCTTCATCCTAACGCAACAATGAAGTAATTTGTTAGTGTGTAGATGTTCGCAGAATCGTGCTGTTAGGGGGAGCTCGTGGCTGCAAAGTATCTTGACCAATACAATTACGGCAAAATGGAACAACTCTTTCCGGGGATCTATCGTGTACCTGTTCCTTTACCCGATAATCCTTTAGAGTTTTTAAATTCCTACTTCGTTCTCAGTGAAGACAAAACCACCATAATCGATGTAGGTTTCGATCATCCCGACTGTGAAGCCGCACTTGAAAATGCGCTTCATGCCTTAGGGCGTGACTGGGAATCGGTTGAAATAGTCCTTACCCATTCTCATCCCGACCACACCAGCAATCTTGATCGCATTTGGCGTCGTTGGATGCGAATTTATGCCAACATGCATTCATTTCAAGAAGTGCAAAACCTCATGAACATCCAATCTCCTGTCTTTAATCCCCTGATCGGGCACCTTCTTCGTCCCGATAAGGTATATGGACGAAGCATGCAAAAACGCGATGCTAACACCTATCGGGTAAGCGCTGAATTGTTGCCTCTTAAAAATCAACCCGACTTGTTCTACTTAGCTGATGGCGATGTCTACCGGAATGGGTCGTATCGTTTCCAAGTAATCACCACACCCGGTCATGATGATTGGCATATCTGCCTCTATGAACCCACCCTGAAAATTCTTATTGCAGGGGATCATGTGTTGGAGCGCATTACCCCAAGCATTATGAGTTGGATTACTTCCTACGACGCCTTAAAGGAATTTTTCAATAGTCTTGATAAGATACGTGATCTGGATGTAGACCTTATTTTGCCTGGTCACGGAAAACCCTTTACAGGCGTTGCACAGCGCGTCGATTTTTTGAAAGCCTTCCACAAAGATCGCCTCGAAGAGCTCTATGAGCTGGTTGCAAATGGCCATGCGAGTCTTATCGACATTGCACGAAGCGCCTCTTGGAAGCACCCTAATTGGGACGAATGGACCATCGACCAAAAGTTTTATTCACTGGGAGAAACCCTGGCTCATCTGATATACCTGGTCAACGCTGGTCGCATTACCTTAACAGTTTGCGAAAACAAACGGCGCTTTTATGTTGCCGATCAATGGGAAGTACGGCGCGCGCAGCCATAGCTGCCACAAGTGGCTCGTCTTATGTGGTGTTCTTACCTACCGCACGTACCACGCTTTAACAAACATCTAAAGAGGGGCTTACGCCCCTCTTATTATTGCCTCATGTTTCGTAGCGCTATCATGATTCCCGTGATTGCCCCTACACCCAAAATCAACGCCACTACCGCTAATGGAAGTGTTGAATCGCTGGTTTCTGGAAGAGCTTTATTGTTTGCATCCACGTTATCCATACCTTCTTGTGAGTTATCGGTATTGGGTACGGTGGCAGTTGTTTCAATTGCACCGCAAACAGAACACTTTCCCTCTATGTAGTGGTGGCCTGTAGCGGGAATATCGGCTACTTCTTTAATATCGGTATACGTGTTTCCGTTAAAGCTTACTGACGCACTGTATTCCGTAATGCCCTTTTCTGTGCAGGTAGCTGGTGTCTTTACTTTTGAGGTTATCGTTGCTGCAAGAGTTTCCACGTGCGATGCATCATTTACGCAGGTAAAGGTTACGGTGCAGCTCTTTCCATCCTCTGACCAGATCCAGACCGGTTCTCCATAAGAATGTCCTAATTTAGAGATTACCGTATCGGAAAGCTCTATCTCCATCTTACCTTCCTCGTCGCTGAAATGCTTACCGCAGATTTCGCATGTCCAGTATTCCTCGGTTCCATCCACTGTGCAGGTGGCATCTTTCTTTGGCGTTTGTATCATATTGCCATGCGTTACTGTCAAGTTGCAGGAAGCGCTAATTCCACTGCCGTCTGCAGCGGTGGCGGTAATCGTGGCGGTGCCCGCGTTTATAGCAGTCACTGTTCCATCTTCGCTTACTGTAGCAATATTATTGTCACTGCTTGCCCAAGTTACAGCTTTATTAGTGGCATCAGCAGGCTCCACTGTAGCAGTCAGGATATCACTGCCGTTTTCCTGTAAGGTTAGGCTGTCTTTATCCAGCTTCAGGCCGGTAACAGAAACTGTAGCCGGTTTGATGTTCAGTGTATAGGTTCGGTCGATGTTGCCGACGCTGTTGGTGGCGGTGACGGTAACCTGAAATTGTCCATCCGTGGTAGGGGTGCCGGTGATTGCGCCTGTGTCGGCGTCCAACGTCAACCCTGCAGGCAAATCGCTGGCACTCCATGTAATATTGTTACCGGTGGCTTCCAGCGTCGCAGTGTAAGATTGCCCCGCCGTGCCGTCAGGCAGGCTTTCGGTAGTGATGGCGGGAGCGGTGACAATGATGCCGCCCGGGTCACCTGTCAGTATGCCGCCCGCATCCACGATGGTGCCGTTGTTGGTCAGGTTGCCGTTGGTGTTGAGGGTAGACCCCTCAGGGATGGTCAGGTTTTCACCCTGGTTAATGGTGAGACTCTCGTTTAAGGTCACATTACCGTACACGGTGCCGTTACTGCCGTTCCAGACGATGCCGCCGGTACTATTACTACCTGTTCCGTACTGAACCCCAGTAGAAGAATTACTCGTAATTCCACCGGCACTGCCTTTGGCGCGCACGATGGCGTTGTTGCTGACGGTGACTGTGGGCGTGCAGTCACCGGTTCCATCGGCGCCGACCGAGAGACTAATTCCTGAAACATTCGCCGACGATGCTGTAGCGGTCAGACTGCCGCCATTCAAGGTGAGTGATGCGCTTGAGTTTTCGCTATTACCGCTCTGCACGGTAACGCCATTGTAATAGGAACTTGTGGCTGTGACCTTCGCGTTCTCGATGCTCAGGGCAGCATTACCGTTGAAGCTAATAACTTGGATTGGACAAAAGGTTGAGTCAATAACCAAAGTGCCGTTGCCCGTGATGGACAAGGCGGCCCCGCCCCCTGAGGAATGAACATAAATCCCCGTGCTGACTTCGTCTATCGTATTGCTGCCCTCCAACTGGACGGTCAGCTCTGCATCTCCGCTTTGATTGAGCACCCCAATGGCCGAGCCATGGATGGTTGAGCCAGCTGGAGTATTCTGATCATAAGCCAATCCTTTTTTAATGGTGGCGTTGTGCAAGGTCAGGATATTGTCATTTGCGTTATAGTGGATATAGTTGTCCCCAGGCTGCGTGTTACCTGCGCTTGTGACAGTTCCATCGCTGCCCGTCGTCCAGTAGCCGGTGGAAGATATTTGCACATCACCTACATAAAGTTCCTGTCCGCTCGGCGCAGCCGCCAGGGTCGCAGGCCCTGTTACAGTGTCTTCAGTGTGACCCCCCCTCGACAGCATAAGCCGCGATAGGTAAAAGACCGAGGCAGAAAATCATTGCGCAAAGGGTGCTTATTATTTTCTTTATCATGACAGTTCCTCGCATTTCAGCAGAACGAAGTAACAAGAATTATGTAACATTATGTCAAATAGTGGGTAATCTCGCATCACCCATTTGACCCCATAAATCGGGTATTTAAGGTGATTATTTGCCTTTTCAACAATGCTTTTTATCAACCCCAATTTGAGGGCCTTTCACCGCGTCCTATTTAGAGACTGATTGATTTGCATACTTTTGATTGATGGATTCTTTGGGTAGAGCCGCCGTAGGTAACTATCCTTCCTAAAACAAAAGGCCAGCTGAACAGGCAGCTGGCCTTTGCAATCACTTTTCTTTAGAACAGGAATTATTCAGCGTTCTTTTCAGGAACCACAATAGTGGGTACCTCCAAGCGGGAAAGAACACCAAACGTTACCGAGCCAAACAAAGCACGGCTCACTCGAGAACGAGCATGGGTGCCCAGCAAAAGCATACGTTTACCTTCGCTACATTCCATTACTACCTGCGCAGGAGAAGCTCCTTCTACCGCACGACCCGTTACCTCGATATCGGGATGAGCTTCTTTGATCTGGGAAATAAGCGTATCAAGTTTACGCTGAAACATTTCCCCTACAGGCTGAAGTCCGCCACCCATCACTTCTGCAGTGCGAGAAATTAGCGTTGGGATGCCCCATGCACTAACAAGCTCAAGAGGCTCATCAAAAGCAAGTGCCATGTTAACACCCAAAACAACCGCATCGTTGCTGGTGTCATCTGGGCCTACTCCTACTACAATTCCCTTTGCACAACGATCAGTTGCATAGTCAGAAGGAATTACCGCCGTAGCAACGCTTGCCGCAGAAGCAACGCGAAGACCCTTAGCGCCAAATACTTTTTCGCCTACGGTCTTGTTGTGATGCGAACCTAATACAACAATGTCGTAATCATCGGCTGCTGCAATAAGAGCCTCAACAACATCGCCCCTTCCAACGGTTACCTGCACGGTAAGGTTGGAGTACTTTTCTGTAAGATGTTCCTGTGCCGTTCCTAAAACATTGTCGACAGCAGTTTGCAAAATCTTTTCATCCGAACCAGCCAAACGAACCGATCCAGGATCGATAATAGCAAGCAGGGTAAGTGTTGCGCCTTCTTCTCTGTCTGCTAAGGCAGCTGCCCACTCCAACGCACGCTGGCTACGTTCGCTGCCATCAATACCAACAAGAATATTTTTCATGGTATTCAGTCAACCTTTCTTAGCACTTAGTGGAACAGAGGAATCATAAGCCAAAGCGCAAAGAGCACTACAACAACGCAGGCCACAAAGCAGGCAACCGATGCAATACGTGCACCCATGAAGCCGTGACCTTCCTGCTCTGCTGCCGTGCTGCGCGCCCAAAGACGCAAACCGGTGGCATACATAGTGCCAATTCCGCCCGCAATAACTACGGCAACGATCAACACCGTAAGAAAACTAATTACTTCTTCCATAGTATTCTCCTTCCTTACGCTGCTGCCGTCTGAGTGTTGTCAAGGTTAAGCTTAACTTCCGTGCCCTCATTAACATTGGTGGAGTTAACAGGATTGCGACGTGCTAAGCGGAAGATAATGATGGCGATAATGGCTGCCGCGATAACTACGGCTGCAGTACCAAAAACATTAATCTTTGCAACCGAGCATGCCGCTGCAGCAATAATGCCTGCAGCAGGGAACGTAACAAGCCAAGCAATTAACATGCGACCCGCTACTGCCCAGTTAACTTCGTTGCCCTTCTTGCCAAGTCCTACACCGATGATGGAACCGGAGCATACCTGGGTAGTAGAAAGAGCAAAGCCTAAATGAGAAGAAACTAAGATAGTGGTTGCAGAGCTTGCTTCAGCTGCAAAACCCTGAGGGGTATTGATCTCGGTCAAGCCCTTACCAAGCGTACGGATAACGCGCCAACCGCCCATGTAAGTACCAAGAGCAATGGCCAAGCCGCATACGGCAATTACCCACAATTGAGGATCAGAACCAGATGGCTGAATACCAACTGCAATCAAGGTAAGCGTAATGATACCCATGGTCTTCTGAGCGTCGTTAGTACCGTGAGACAAAGCTACCAAACAAGCCGTTACCGTCTGGCCATGACGGAAGCCATTTTCGATGTACTTTTCATCTAACTGCTTAACAATAAAGTAAATAAGCTTTACCGCACAGAATGCTGCCAAGCCAGCTACAACAGGAGAAATAAGAGCTGGTAGAAGCACTTTAGTAATTACGGCAAAGAAGTTCACGCCCTGGGTGCCTGCGCCCACAATAACAGCGCCTACTAAGCCGCCAAACAAAGCATGAGAAGAGCTAGAAGGAAGACCGACCAACCATGTTAGTAGGTTCCAAATAATCGCACCTAACAAACCTGCCAAAATGAATTCCGGTGCAATGGTTACTGCCTGTTCATTAATCAAACCACCAGAAATGGTGTTTGCAACCTCCGTTGAAAGAAATGCACCGATCAGGTTCAACGTACCAGCTGCAATAACCGCAGTTTTTGGCTTCAGGGCGCCTGTGGCAATTGAAGTAGCCATGGCGTTGGCTGTGTCATGGAAGCCATTCGTGAAGTCGAACGTAAGCGCAACTACAATTACGAGCCCTACGACGACAAGAGTAGCGATATCCATGCTATTCTTTTTCCTCCTTCTAATGGATCTGCCTTTTTGCTTAGGCAAGAATAGCAAGGTAAATGTTAAATAGATGTAAGATGAAGTTAAGTATTGTTAAGAGTCGTTAATCCTTGTTAAGGCTTGTAAAACTATTTCCTATCAAAACGTTTTACGTGGTCATTTATCAGTTTTTATTATCAATTGAAGCCTTTTTGCATGAAAAAGCCCTCAGCAGGTTACTTTTTCTCTCGATTTACTTAACTTTATGAGCGCCTTGATTGTTAAATGCCTTCATCGCTCGCCTGTCGAGTATCACATAAAGACTTACGATAATACCTGCCGCCAGCACGACCATAATTAACAAAGTTCCATAAGATATTAAATACGTTCCGGTAGCTTCCATGAGAAACCCTGGCAAAAAGGTAAATATAAAGCCACCCAACGCATAGGCAATCTGGAAATTTTTAATCGTTTTAACCTGCTGACCTCGTGGTGCTAGCTCGATCGACCAAATAGAAATGCCACCGTACCCAGCGCAAGCCCCGTTCCGTAAAACAGCACTCCAAACAACGCTAGATTATGATTACCCATATCGGATAGACACAGCAGTATCAGCCCGATAATAAATAAGGCGAAAAAGACCAGAGATCCTTTGGCAGTACCAATTTTGTCGAATACAACCCCTGTAAACAGTTTCGACACCATCAAACAAGCACCACTGATCGAAACCAATAAGGCCGCATATTCAGTGGTGAATCCTTCAGAAGTAAACAACACCGCTAGATAATTTGAGCCGCCAACAGAAACGCAACCCACAAAAAGCATCGCTATCAATACCACGGGAACCATACGTGAAGGCAAGTTCCTATTGATGCGATTGCCCCGCTGCTTTTTCTGAAGCGATGTCTTTTGGCTTTCGTCTTCGACTTCAGAAGAAAGCTTAGGATCGGTATAGGGGACCAATCCCATGTCTTGTGGTTTATTTCGTAACAAAGCATAAAGAGTGATTGCGCAAACTAAAGCAAGAATACCTTCAGCAACAAATGCCGAAGAAAGCGAAAAAGCACTTTCGAGCGCCACCACCACGGGAGGCACTATTACCGCAGCAACACCAGAACCAACCGCAGCTATGCCTGCGGCAGTAGCTACATGGTCTTTAAACCAGCGCCCGATCAACATGGTGGATGCTACCATGCCGCCTAATCCGTACCCAAGACCCGTAAAAATAGAGCCTATACAAAGCCCCACAAAGTTAGCGGTACTGAAGGCATATATTACAAATCCTATACCGATGCATAATGAAGCAAATGCTACCCCTTTGCGGCAATCGAGTTTTTCGTAATAGCGAGCCACGAAAAACATTGCGATAACTGAGATAAAGGTGCGAATAGAAATAACGATAGAACCGCCTGAATGCCCCACTCCAGGAAGTTCAACAAGATAAGGCTGATATACAGAAAACGAAGTAGAGGCTAAACCTACATTAGTAAAGAGCAACAAAAAACAGCAGGCACATATCACTTTCTCATAATGCTGTTTTAATTTTCCTATCATAGCTATCACATCACCGTGTAATTTTCGTCTGCATCAATGTGTCGCGTTAATCTGCGGCACTCGCCCCTAACCAGTGCGTCGCTTTAGTCTACGACACTCGCCCTAACCAGCACACGCCTCTTGACCTCTATGCCTCTATAAAAATATGCAGCAGGATGTGAGGTCCTGCTGCATAAACGAAATAAAGGTTTTAATTGCCGTGGGCCTTAAGTTCACTTTTCAGCGAGTATAACCCCTCTTATTAGCCTTGTGTCAGTACACGTTAAACGTTACGTCTAGGAAACAAGGTTTTCAGGATTACCGGCAAGATAAGAAGCAATATTGTTTGCGACTATTACTGCACGCTTTTGCATTGCTTCATTTGAAGCAAAAGCTACATGGGGCGTCACAATGGTGTTCTTAGCACTCAGTAAAGGATGATCCTCAGGGAAAGGAGGCTCCATTTCCAATACGTCTATGCCCGCACCAGCAAGCCTGCCTTCGTTAAGCGCATCTGCCAACGCCTGAGAGTCAACAATGGGACCGCGAGCGCAATTGATCAAAACGCTCGTGGACTTCATTTTGGCAAGCTCCTTCGCTCCGATCAAACCAGTTGTCTGAGGGGTTTGAGGAACATGCAAGCTGATTACATCACAAGTGGAGAGCAATTCGTCCAGCTCGACAAACGTAACTCCTTCGATTTCTTTACGTGTTCGAGAATAAGCCACTACCTCGCACCCAAAAGCTTGAGCAATACGCATAACGCGTGTGCCAATTGCACCAGCACCAATCACTCCGAAGCGCTTACCCTCCAATTCGGGTCCGACGAGTCCATCTTTAGTTCCGCCCGAGCGTACCTGTGAATTCAATACCGAAATATTGCGATATACATCCAACAAAAGTCCGAATACCAAATCAGCAACAGCAACCGTTGAATAACCAGCGCAATTCGATACTTGAATGCCCTTTTCGCGGCAATACGTCATATCAACATGATCGTAGCCCGTAAATGCCACGCACACATATTTAAGATTAGGATTTTGCTGCATCACTGAAGCAGAATAGGCAATGTTTGAGAGCACTACTATGTCAGCATCTCCACTGCGCTCAATAAGCGTCGCCTCATCAACCTTGCGATCTGGATAGGTAATAAGCTCCACATCAGCAGTGCCAACTGCCTTTAAGATCAGATCACGAAGATCGGCATCAGGAATTCCCAGTGGTTCCAAAACGGCAATTTTCATAATGCTCCTTCCATGCTTATCGCATGAGCGTTTAACTACTTCTAAGCATGGTAAAGGAGCGTCTTCCTGTTTAAGCCAAGGTATCGGCGAGCGTGCAGGAACGCGCAAACGCGCAGTGTCGCGTAGGCGCGCAATCACCCAAGCACACGCATCGTCTAAGTGCGCAGTGCCGACCGAGCGAATGCATCGCTCCTGCCTTCAGTGTCGCCGTTTGTTTTATTTGGTTTCCTTGGATGCGCTGTTATCCTGAGCATCCTGCGCCTGCGCGGAATCGACTGGTTGTCCCTGTGGCTGCACAGAGTCTTCCTGTCCTCCCTGCGGCTGAGCCTCAGACATCAATTGGTTCGATGATTGCTGAATCGGCTGTGCTGGTTGCACTGGCTGAGCAGGAGAAGGCTGTTGTGGTTGCGCAGGTTGCTGCACCGGCTGAGCAGGTTGGGGTTGTACGGGCTGTTGTGGCTGTACAGGTTGCGCAGGCATAGGCTGCTGCGGCTGTACAGGCTGTTGTGGTCGTGCAGGCTGCATAGGAATTTGCTGTTGAGGAGGCACCGAACCCGTACCCTGGCCATACATGCCCTGATTGCAACCAGCCCCTTGACCAGGCATTGTTCCTTGATACATACCAGGACCAGGATAGCCACCCTGAGCAAATGCCGCAAAACTCTTACGCACGCGAGCGTTCATCCAGGCGGCAATAATAAAGCAAACGCAGGCAATGACAGAGAATACTACCGCTGCACAAACAGCTGCAGCAACAGTCCAGCCAAAGGCGCGACGTAATTTTTCTGGAGCAGCAAGTGCACGAAGAGACATCGAGCTTGCTACAATGCCCACCACATGCAAAAGCATATAACCTACCGCAAGAGCAATGACTACATTGATGCCAAGCGTTGCAGCATCACGAATCTGCTCTTCATTCATTGAGGAATAATCATACGTTGCCGCAGGAGAACTTCCATCAAACGCTGCGGAACCAGAAGAGCCCGACTGAAGTTCTTGAACAAAAAGATCATAGAAAGCAGGGTCAGAGAGCATCGACGAAGCAGATATCATCAACGCCAGGAAAGCACCACCTGCCAGCACTCCCAAAATGGAAAAAACCATAGTTGCAATGGAAAGTCCTCGAAGTATTCGTATATCAGAATTCACAAAAGCCCCTTTCAACCGCCTTCCCGAAGGAAAGCTCCTGGAATGAACAATTCTCGATTCGACTTTTCTTTTTGATACCTCTTATCTATAAACGATTTCAGCTAAGGGCGTCTCGATTTTCGCAACATATCCCACGCCATCCATACAAAGAGCAAGAATGCCGAAACATATTCAATAAAAGAAAGTACGGGAAGTCCAAACACTTTTGGCATATCAACTGCGATGATTAAACTTCCACTTACCAACAAACCCGCAATAACCAAACTCATGGCAAGACGATTTGCAATGCGACTCACTTTTCGCAAAGGTTCAGTTGAGCCTAGCATCTCCATGTTTACCTTCATTTGACCACGCGAAAGCATTCGGAACATCTCTCCGGAATACTCCGCTGCTTTCATCAAACTTTTCAAAGAAGTATCAAGCGACACGACTGCTGTTTTTAAGCGTTGTTCCAATTCTTCCTGAACATTCTTGGAACGAATAATGTGCCCGTTAATAATTTCTATCATGTTCGTATTGGCTAAATACTCCGCCAGAGATCCTTCCATAGTTACAATGCCCCGTGACACGGCAGTAACCGATGACGGAAGAGTTACCCTACATTGACGAGTAAGTGCCATGATGTCGCTCAAAAGCGCACCAATATCGATATCAGCAACATTAGTTGCACAATAGCTTTTTAATACATTGTCCAGCTCTGCTAATAGACGCGCATGGTCTATTGCAGCTAAATCATGTTCAACCGAAAAAGAAATTAAGGCATCCTTCAGATCGCTGGCATTTTGGGAACCAACTGCTTCGATTATCTTGCTGAATCCCATACGCTCTCGGACAGAAAGCCTGCCCATAATACCCAGGTCAAGGTACACTACCTTGCCCTCATGGACAAACAAGTTACCCGGATGCGGATCAGCATGGAAAAAGCCATGTTCAAGAATTTGAGTTGCGTAATTATCCATGACCTTAAGACCTATTTCGTCAAGGTCATACCCGTATTCCTTAAGCTTTTTCGTATCGCGAATTGAAATACCCTCGATGTATTCCATCACCAACACCGATTCGGTGCAGTATTCCAAATAAGGCTTTGGACATGAAATGAAAACAACGTTTTTATTAAGCTCAGCAAATTCTTGGAGATTGTTAGCTTCCTTCATGAAGTCAGTTTCTTCAAGAAACGTTGACCACAATTCCTCGACCACATCACGAAGGTCAAGCATTTGCGTGTCTTTCATAAAACGCGAAATATGCTTTGCAACCGAGCGCATAACATCGATGTCCTGCGCCATAACCGCACGAACACCTGGCCGCTGCACTTTTACAGCAACCACATCGCCACTTACCAGTTCTGCTTTGTGTACCTGTGCAAGTGAAGCGCTTCCTAATGGTTTTGGATCGATTGAACGAAAAATTTCATCGAACCTGCTGCCATACACATCCTTTAACGCGGCAAGCGTATCTTCAAACGGCATTGGGTCGCAATCCATTTGAAGATCCGCAAGCGCGTCACAATAAGCTGCAGGTAAAATTTCTGATCGCAGCGAAAGCATCTGCCCAATTTTGATAAAACTGGGACCTAGATCGACCAAAAAACTGCGCAACTGACTAGGACTAAGACCTTCATGAACATGGTGTTTGCGCATCAGTCCAATTATTTCGCGCAAACGACGCATACGAGCCTTGCGGCTTAATCCAAATTTCTGGTCAGGGTCAATTTCTTCCCCATCCCTAAACATATATTTAAGAAGCGAATTTTCGGCCATGCGAATGCATTCCTACGTACGTTTTCTCTTATTCGGCTGCTTATTCTTCTTTGGAGCCCTCTTCTTTGGAATCCGACTCATCTGAATCGTTTACCACTTCCGCCTCAGAGACAACCTTAGATTCAGCAACAAGACGTGCGACCGTAGCGGCAAATTCTTCACGTTCTTCTGGCGTCATCGTCTTAAGCGTTTGCGCTACTGCTTCTTCGCGAACCTTTGAAATAGTCTGCGTTGCTTTGTGCTGCAATTCCTGATTGATATCTTTTCCTTGCTCGACTGTGATACTGCCTTTTTCGATAAGGGTATCTACTACTTCTTTGGCTTTTTCTCCCGTAATCGCAAGAGCGCCTACTCCAGCAAGAAAGATGTCCTTAAAACCATCTTCAATTGACTTTGCCATGATGTCCCCCTCCATTCCTGCAGAGTAATACCTAATGTAATTATACGAGTTTCTACACATATCCACTGCTAATGCTAATTAACTGTTTAAATTGAACACCGTGTTTAGTAAAATAATCGTCGTTAATTGAACAGACCGTCTAATTTTTAGCAGAAAGCAAGTGTGTACTAGTGACGCAAAAGACTAACTCCTCCTTCACCGACACTTCTCACCAGCCAAGCACATGCGATTGCGCTGCCAGCACCGACAACACGCTTCTCGTTGGTATCGACGTAGGATCTACCACGGGAAAAATCGCCGTATTCGATCCACGCACTCAAAAAGTATTATTTCGTCGATATCTACGACATCACGCACGTCAAGTTGAATGCGTTAAGAATCTTTTCCTTGAAGTAAAAGAAGTCTTCCCGGATACCCCTTTACGGGCTGCCTTTTGTGGTTCGGGTGGTGCCGCCCTTGCAGCGGCTCTCGATTTGCCCTATGTGCAAGAAGTAGTCGCTAATGCACTTGCCGTTAGCGCTTTTTATCCCACGGCGCGCACCGCAATTGAATTAGGCGGACAAGATGCAAAAATGGTGTTCTTCGAATACGACACCACGCAGGAACGCCTCAATGTTGCCGACATGCGCATGAACGGAAGTTGCGCTGGCGGAACAGGCGCCTTTATCGACGAAATCGCGACACTTCTTAAAGTGCCTACCGAAAAATTCAACGATCTCGCTGCTCAAGGTAGTTCGGTACATACCATTTCAGGCCGCTGCGGCGTTTACGCTAAAACAGATATCCAGCCCTTGCTAAATCAGGGTGTTTCACGCGAAGAAATTGCCCTTTCTTCCTTTCACGCCATCGCAAAACAAACTATCGGCGGCTTGGCACAAGGCTTAGACATCGTTGCGCCTGTGGTGTTCGAAGGCGGACCTCTTACCTTTAATCCTCGCCTTATTAAAGTGTTCGCAGAACGTCTTAATCTTGGCCGAGAAGATATTATTATTCCTGAACACCCTGAAACTATCGTTGCCGTCGGCGCTGCGCTTTCGCTTACCGATCTCTTTCGTGATACTCCAGCAAAGCTGGTGCTTGATGAGGCAATCCACACCCTAGAAACCAAGCGAATCGTAGTCGTAGATGGCGCTAGTGCCCTTTGTTCACTTGATGAATCAAATGAACAAGATTCTTCCGCTTCTGCGCTATCCATGCCTCTCTTTGAGAATGAAGCTGAAAAGGACCGCTTTGTTGAACACCATAAGCTGGGAGATTCAACCTCGCTCAAAGAACGTAAAGAAGCAGGACAGCTCCCTTCATCTCTTTCAGTGTTTTTAGGTATCGATTCAGGATCTACCACCACTAAATTAGTATTGCTTGATACACAAGGAAATTTGGTTGATTCGTTTTACGCTCCCAATGAAGGGGAACCCCTCAAGGTGGCACAAAAAGCCCTGATGGATCTTCATGATAGCTATGCAGAAGCCGGATGCGAGCTCACTATCTTAGGAGTGGGCACCACTGGCTACGGGGAGCTTATGTTTGCGCAAGCCCTCAACGCAGACAGCCACACGGTAGAAACGGTTGCCCATGCTCATGCCGCACAGCGTTATGTTCCCGATGTCAGCTTTATCCTCGACATTGGTGGACAAGACATGAAGGCACTCTGGATAGATGAAGGTATCATAACCAATGTGGTAGTCAACGAGGCTTGTTCAAGCGGATGCGGTTCGTTTCTCGAAAACTTTGCCTCCACCTTGGGCATTGCCACTCAAGACATTGCTGAAGCGGCCTTTCGCTCCGAATCTCCTGCAGCACTCGGAAGTCGCTGTACCGTATTTATGAATTCCAGCATTGTGACCGAGCAAAAAAATGGCAAAACGCCCGACGATATTATGGCGGGTCTTTGCCGATCTATCATAGAAAACGTATTTACCAAAGTAATTCGAGTTTCAAATTTAGAGAGCTTAGGTAATCGCATCGTCGTACAGGGAGGCACCTTTTTAAACGATGCGGTGCTTCGCGCTTTTGAACAGTATGTGGGACACGAAGTAGTTCGCGCACCTTATCCTGGCCTTATGGGGGCAATCGGTGCCGCACTTATCGCGCAAGAGCAGGTATCTAATCAAACAGAAGCACACGCATCCAGCCAGCCGAAAGAGCACGCATCTAGCCAATCGGAAGAACACGCGTCCAGCCATTCAAAAGAGCACGCGTCCAGCCACCCGAGTAGCTTCATAGGATGGGATGCCCTTCGAAATTTCGAATACACCCAAGAGACTAATCTCATTTGTCCCTTCTGTGCTAACCGCTGCAACCGAACTCGTATCACGTTTTCTAACGGATCCTCTTGGATAACAGGAAACCGATGCCCTCGCGGAGAAGTGGTCGGCGATCCTAAAGACGCTTCAGTGCGCGACGCGGTTCGTGCTGCAAAGAAAGCCATGGATAGCGTTCCTAATCTGTACGCTGAACGCGAGACCTTACTTTTTAAAGATTGGCCATTTAGCAAGGTCGTACCCGACCAAAACATCACCATCGGACTTCCTCGTGTGCTGTTTTATTGGGACACTATGCCCTTCTGGAAAACGCTTCTTCAAGTACTTGGTTTCACCGTTAAACTTTCCCATCTCAGCACGCGCGCAATTTATGAAGACGGCCTCCAAGCAGTCGCTTCGGACACCGTCTGCTTCCCCGCAAAACTGGTCCACGGACACTTGCGCGATCTTCATAACCAGAATGTTGACCGCATCTTTATGCCTATTGTTACGACGGTTCCCTCGGAAAATACCGCAGATACCAGCCAATCAATGTGCGCGGTAGTAAAAGGGTATCCTCTGGTTATTAAGAATTCGGACAATCCTGAACGACGCTGGGATATACCTTTTGACAGCCCCTTATTCCATTGGTTTACCGAAAAAGATAAGGCTCGCCAATTAAAAACCTATTTCCAGGAGATGTTTGACATCCCCGAGAAAGCTACCGAAGCAGCACTTGCACAAGCCAATGCGGCGCAGGCTTCTTTCTACGAAAGCCTTCAACAACGCGGAGCGGAAGTTCTTGCGCAGGTACGCAAAGAGGGACGCTATGCCGTGGTATTAGCGGGACGTCCTTATCACAACGACACGTTGGTAAACCATGAACTTCCAAGCTTCTTTACCGACCTGGGAATTCCGGTCATTACCGCCGATTCAGTTCCTGGCATAACCGAAGTAAATTTGGATAACAGCCTGATTGATATTGTTAACAATTTCCATGCCCGTATGCTTTCATCGGCAGTCATTGCAGCACAAAGTCCCCACATGGAATATGTCCAAATCGTAAGCTTTGGTTGTGGCCACGATGCGTATCTTTCCGATGAAATAATTCGCTTAATGAAAGAAGTTGGACCCAAAACTCCGCTCGTCCTCAAAGTGGACGAAAGCGATATCCGTGGCCCTCTTGGCATTCGTACCCGTTCTTTTGTGGAGACAATCGAAAGAAGACGAGCACAAGAGCAGGCTAGCGAAAGTAAACAAGAATTGGTTTCGGAAGCCGAAAGCGAACAAGAACAAACCCTCGACAGAAAAATTGCTCGCGAAACAGGCGCCAAACTGAACGATCCCTACCCTCAAAAGTTCGACAAAGCAGCAGTTAAGGAACGAGTGGTATTAGTTCCCAATACTTCTCATGCATTTAGCCGTATTATGTCTGCTGTATTTGCAAAACAAGGCTTGCGAACCGTTTCGCTTCCTATAGGTCGCGAACGAGCTATATACCTTGGCAAAAAGTATGTTCATAACGATATTTGCTTCCCTGCCCAAATCGTTATCGGCGAAGCTCTTGAAGCCTTGGAGTCCGGAAAGTACGACCTTGACCATGTTGCCGTTGCAACCGGTAAATATATCGGTGACTGTCGACTTACCCACTACGCCGCACTTTTGCGCAAGGCTCTCGACGACGCTGGCTACGAACAGATTCCTATCATCACCAACGACGATGTGGATTTCCACGATATTCATCCTGGATTCAAGCTCAATCTTACTTCCGCAATTCGCGTTGCGTTCACTTTACCTATGATAGATGCGCTTGAAGAGCTTCTTCGTAAAATACGTCCTTACGAACTAGAAAAAGGCAGTGCCAATGCCGCTTTCGATCAAGCGCTTGATTGCTTGGTTGAAGGCCTTGAAGCAGGTGGTGTTCGTGGAGCGAAGACAGCTTTCGCCCAATCGATAGAAATCATGAAACAAGTACCGTACGACAGAAGCAATCCCCGCCCAACGGTGCTTATCGTGGGTGAATATCTCTTAAACTTCCATCCTGGCGCAAACCACGATATTGAAGATTACCTGGAAAACAACGGGCTTGAAGTTATCGAAGCACGTATGACTGACGTTATACGCAAAACCTACTTCTACCAGGATTCTCAAGTAAAAGAGTTCAAGGTTGACCGACCTTTCGCGAATAAAGCCACCTACGCTATCGACAACCGAGTGTTCGACCTAGCTCACGATGTAACCGATCGTATCGCGAAGACTCATCCACTCTACACTCCGCCTTGCCGCATGCCTGATTTGGTGCAAGCAAGCGACCCTATCATCCATCACACCTTTGACGCAGGAGAAGGAGTTCTTATTCCCGCTGAAATTCTGCACCACGCAGAACATGGATGTCGCGCGTTTGTTATCTTGCAGCCTTTTGGTTGCTTGCCAAACCACGTAGTTGGCCGCGGTATTGCAAAACGTTTAAAGGAACTTTATCCCGATGCACAAATTCTGCCTCTTGATTTTGACCCTGACGTAAGTTTCGCCAACATTGAGAATCGGTTACAGATGCTCATTATGAACGCACGCGCAGCGCATTCGGAATAACATTACTAAAACCCTTTAGTGTGCAGGAGACCCCCAATGGCACGACCAAGAAAAGACCAAGGCGATTGCGCTGAACAGCGCATCAAAGATGCCTTCTGGGCCTTATTGGAACAAAACGATTTAAAAGATATTACGGTAAGCATGATTACCTCAAAGGCAAACTGCAACCGTGGTACGTTTTACTATCACTTCAATTCTCTTGAGGAGCTCGTTGATGCCATCATCACCGATGAGCTTTTCATCAACAGCAGCGTACCACGTGCCTTGTTTTATCTTCTCTGCAAAAAATCTAATCCTTTTGAGCAGGAAAACTTCGCCCTCCACATAAAGCGCTTCGGTCTTATGATGAACCGCGGTGGTTAAGAAGGCATTGACACCAAAGTTAAAATTGCCGCGACTGAGATGTGGGAAAGACTTCTCTGCACCAATGACGAAAAACTCACCATAGAAACACGACTCATCATTGAATATACCTTGAGCGGATTAATCGGGCTTATTTCCTATCTGCATCGTGAAGGACTTCTCGACAAGCACAACATACCCGAAGAAATGATCTTTAGCTTTAAGACAAACTCCCAGTATCTCCTAACGAACATCAGCAAGGCGCAAAACATTCCCCTTGTTAAGCTGGAAAAACTCATTTGCGACCAGATGCGCAATGTACAAAGCGACACCTGCCAAACCTGCCCGAAAATCCTGTTAGGATAAACGAGAATTTTGCGCTATCCATTTCTCGAAATTTTCTAAAATACCCCTGCTCATCTTGAGTAAGGGTATTTTTTGCCTGATCAAAAAGGAATTCTCTCCATTCGGCGAGCGACAAATTCCCCACTGGCCTTCCAACCCAAAGTGCGATAGACTCAGCAGCAGTATCGGTATACGTATCGTCAAGCTGCCATCTGTCCCCGAACAACACCAAACGCATCCTCTACGCGCGCAAGCGATTCTTCGGAATAAAAAATCCCTTTGATGAGAGCCGCATAACCTGCCATCGCCTGGAGAGGCAGTGCATCGGCGGGGCGAATCTCTACAAATTGCTTAAGGCGCACATCAGGCCAAAACATTGAAAGAAGATGCTCGATATCATCCTGCGACATAGGAGCATCGGCGTAAGCCTGAGATGCAGTGATGCCTGCAACGTCACGCAGCGCAGGTCCTTGAGGATTTTCAGAAGACGGACGTGTCACAAAAATTGGACAGGTGCGCAGTAACCAAGAGGCGTACTGTTCAAATCCGAAACCCGCCTCGAACAGTCCTGGAACTTGCCCACAACGCGCATTGTCTACATCGCGCCACATGGCAAGACGAGACAAGGGCTTTGGAGTCTCGCCTTCAAAACGGACTACGTTGTCGGTAAATGCCGCAATAAGGGGAACTAATGCCTGAGCAACACGCATTTTTCTTATCGCATCTGCCTCATCTCGATAATCAATCGAAACCTGAGTCGATGCAGAAGCACGCATCATTCGCTCACCATGAGTGCCGAGGGCGTGGAAATAGTCATTCATGAAGTGGTATCGTTGTTTTGGTATTAGTGACAAATCATGGGCTTTTTCGATTGGATGATAGCCCAGCGTTACCAGTTTTGCCTTATGCTGCCGAAGAAATGAATCGACGAGGCTGCGAAATTCGGTATACACGCGAACAATATCTGCTATAGCACAATAGGGTGCAATGCTTATCTCGAGCTGCGCTGCAGGCTCTAAAGTCAGCGATGCCTCTTCGTTAGCAAGACCGATCAAATCGCCTTCAAGACCTCGCATTTCTCGAGGATAAAACTCAGACAAATACAAGAGAATGTCTCGAACGCCAAATGCTGCCTCAAACGTGGCTCCAGATGCGCCTTCGGATGCGTGCTCGGATATGCCCGCAGACGTGCCCTTGGTTGCACCTTCGGATACGCCCACGGACGTGCCTTCGGATACACGCCCGATTGCGACCTTTTCGCCCTCATAAGGAATGGCTTTGAGCGTAGCAGCGTCCACCACAAAATGCTCAACCTCTACGCCAAGCTTCTCGCAAGGCTGGTTACCTTTTGCTCCTTGCGCGAAATAGGCACAGATCGCGCTGCGATTTTCCTCTTCAAAAGACATGTATTTTTACTCCATTTCGCCAAGGTGCGAAAAAAGATCAGATGAAAGATAGCGCTCTCCCGTATCGGGCAGCACTACTACGATCATTTTTCCTTCATTTTCTGGACGTTGAGCAACTATTTTTGCGGCATGAAGAGCAGCGCCAGAAGAGATACCTGCCAGTACTCCTTCTTTTGCGGCAAGTTCGCGGGCAGCAGCAAAGGAATCTTCGGTACGTACCGCTAAGACCTCATCATAGACAGAGGTATCGAGCGTATCGGGTACGAAACCTGCTCCAATTCCCTGAATGCCATGAGGACCGCTTTTGCCTTCCGAAAGAACGGGCGAATCGGCTGGTTCAACCGCAATCACCTGGATATGGGGATTTCTACTCTTAAGGTATTTCCCTGATCCGGACAACGTTCCACCCGTACCAACGCCTGCTACAAGAATATCTACCTTCCCTTCGGTTGCCTCCCAGATCTCAGGACCTGTTGTAGCTTCATGAGCAGCGGGATTTGCAGGGTTAGTAAATTGGCCAGCAATAAGAGAATTGGGATATTCTTTGACAAGTTCTTCTGCTTTTGCGATAGCACCCGCCATGCCTTTTGCGCCTTCGGTTAGCACCACTTCTGCGCCGTAAGCACGCATTAAAATGCGTCGTTCAACACTCATTGTTTCAGGCATCACGATAATGGTGCGATTTCCGCGAGCCGCCGCTAAAGCAGCAAGGGCAATGCCGGTATTACCAGAAGTTGGCTCGATCAGCACCGTGTCATCGTCGAGCTTTCCTTCACGTTGCGCCGTTTCTAGCATTGCCTTCGCTATGCGATCCTTTGCTGAACCAGCAGGATTGAATGATTCTATTTTTGCTACCACGTGAGCTTTTAAGTGGTTATTCTTTTCAAAATTCACCAACTCCAGCAAAGGAGTGTTGCCAATGAGTTCAGCGATATTGGAATAAATCATGTTCAACGCCTCTCTTTTCCCTTAAGCGTCGCTTTAAAGTTAGAGTATTTTAACTCACTATACCGCGCCATCGGCTTATCGCAAACGAAGGTAAACTAATCGTTGCTCCTTACGAACCGAACGGGGTGTTTCAGGCAGGAAGTGCGATGGTCCATTATTAAAAAGAAGGTTGCTTTACATAAAGAAAATGGTTGCTTTTTGTGAGATATTTCGTTGCTTTTTATGAGACATATTGTCGTTTTTTATGAACTTTCTTTTTGCAAAAGGTGAGTTTTGTCTCTCCCAAAATTCACGATTATATGAATTTCCCTCTTCAGAATTAGTCCTATAGCGCCTTTGATGCGATAGGAGTGATTCCATGTTCACCAAGAAAACTGCTGACTCGAACTCTGTTTATTCTGCTGAAGGTTCGTGCTCTACCTGTTCTACTGCAAGCTCACGCCCTGCTAAGGACTCTCCCCCAGAAGTGCTGCGATCGGGCAAACGCACAGAAGCGCTGCGAGTGACTTGTTTGGGTAAACGTCCAAAAGTGCTACGAGCGGCTTGTTTAGACAAGCACCCAAATGTAGGGCTTGCCTTTGTTTTTAGATATGCTGCAATCGGTCTCGCTCTTTTATTGGCATGCCTGTGCGCATTGAGCCTTATGTACCCGCAGTCAACTTATGCAGTTCAGGGAAGCGACCCTCTCACCGTCACCGTTGAAGTAGAGGGGTTCCAGGGATCATTGCCAACTCTGATCGAAGGAAGCGACTTCACAAAAGGACAAGCAATTCAGGCCGATCCTCGCTATATGGTCGATTCTCAAGGAAACCAACCACTTGCTAGTCTCATCGAAGAAAAAGAATCACAAGGCTTTCAGCTTGTTTGGAAAACAGATGCGGGTGATAACTTTGATTGGTTTACCACTCCCATAACGCAAAGCACCACCGTAAAAGGAAGCTTTGTAGAAGCTGATTACATCGTTCGCGTAAGTTTTAACGACGAGAAAACCGAAGATATTGAGGTTGCCGTTCCCAAAGGATCCTCATTTGAAGAAGCCTATGGGAAAACTCTTTCTACTCCCTCAAAGCAGGGATATACCTTTATTCGATGGGTAAACTCCTCCGATAATTCTACGTTCGATTTTTCTGCTCCAGTAGAGGCATCCACTACTATTTATGCCCTTTATTCCATAAGCGAACCTGACCAGGTGGTAACGGTCGATGCTGACTTTGACGTGCCAGAAACTGCATCTGGAAAATGTTATATCGGCGCAACCTGGAGCGTTCATCCTGCTCAGTTTAGTATTTCAGGATTCACGGGAGAATTAGAAGGATGTTCAGGGACGGGATCTTGTTCTCTTCCCAGCGCTGCAGCGCCTTCGTACACATGGGCAGACTATAGCGCAACCCTTGTAAGCGTAGATGTAAACGCAGGTATTGTTACCTACGATGTCACTATTACTCCACCAGGAGCCGCAAGCCCGAATGGTCCTCGTAACAGCCTGGGTTTAATTGGCTATCAAACCGTTTATTTTCAAGCAAAAGTTCAAAAGAATTTTGGAGGATACCTTGAGCTGAAAAAAGTATCCAAAAACCCCTCGCTCAGCGAAGGCAATAACACCTATTCGCTAGAGGGAGCAATCTTTGGCGTTTACGACAAGAACGGCAATCGCGTAGCACAATTACAGACTGACGAAAACGGAGAAAGCCAGAGAAGCCCCCTCTTGCCCGTAGGGACCTACACCATCAAAGAAGAACAAGCACCCGCCGGTTTCGCAAACACCGCAGATAAATCAATCCCTATCCATGCAGGATCGGTAACCCAGTCAACTATTTCCAATATTCCTCAAAGTTGCTTAATTGACCTTGCTCTTCAGAAAGTAGATGCCGAAACCAAGGCATCATCGCCTCTCGGATCCGCAACATTAGGCGGTGCCCAATTTCAATTTTCTTACTACGACCGCTACCTCACCGTACCTCAATTAGTACAAAACACCCTAACCGCCTTCATGGATGGCGAAGAGGCTCAATCCAATCAGCTCTCCATTCCACAATCATGGGACAATCCTGTACGAAGCTGGATTTTCGAAACTGACGAAGAGGGAAAAATTCACTTTTCAAAAAATTATTTTGTCGAAGGAGATGACTTCTATTACGACCACGAAGGTTCGATAGTTCTTCCCTTAGGGACTGTAGAGATCAAGGAAATAAAAGCCCCCGAAGGCTATCTTCCCGTTGAAAATACTTTCGTTGTCTCCCTCAACGAAAGCGGAACAGAGCCACATATTGAAAACTGGGAAGTTATCGAAATATCAGAGCAAGTAAAAAGGGGTGATCTTGCTTTTTCTAAAACAAGACAAGGTTCTATGGAACGTCTTGCTTCTGTCCCTTTCCGCATTACTTCGAAAACCACCGGAGAATCCCATGTGCTTGTTACCGATGAAAACGGCATGGCAAGCACCGAATCGTCGTGGACTCCCCATTCTCAAAACACCAACAAAGGAACTTCCGCAGATGACGGAATCTGGTTTGGTCAAGATGCTTTAGGCACTCAGGCTCCTGTTGATGACAATCTAAGCGCTCTACCTTATGACACCTATACCGTAGAGGAATTGCCGTGTTCGGCAAACGAAGGCATGGTTCCTGTCGCATTTGAAATAACCATTTCGCGGGACAAAACAACGCTTGACTTAGGGACCGTCGATAACAAACCCTACACTCCCGAGATCAAAGGAGAAGTAGACAAGCGACAAACTCTTTTCAAAGCCAACGGATTATTCACCTACACCATCGACTACCGATCCACTTCTTCTACTTGGGCAGATGAATTTACCACTACTGATTTTTTGACCTGCTCCAAAGAAGATCAGGCACACCTCGAAGCACTCACAACACCTAAAAGTAGCGGCGATTACGATGGAAAAATGAACGTATGGTATCAGACCAACATGACAAACACTCCTGCCCAAGAAGAAATTCAAGACGCTGAAAATAATGAGCAGAAAGAAAGTGAAACTACCGAACAAGTACAAGAAAGCGAAAGCACGCAGGAGAGTGGAACCGCAATCGTACAGGAAAGCGAAAGCGCGCAGGAGAGCGAAACCGCAATCGCACAGGAGAGTGAAAGCGCACAAGGGAATGAAACCGCAAACGCGTGTTCCACCAATCCCTATAACCCCGACAACCCTAATAATGAGCGAATGTACAATTTTGAAAACTGGCGCCTTTGGAGCCAAGATCTTTCAACCCAAGAGTCCACCACATTGTTTGTTGAGGATTTGCAACTCAAAGAAGGTGAGTATATAACCGCTCTTGCCTTCGAACATGGCAGGGTCGAAGAAGGCTTTGGAACCCTCTCGCAAGAAGACGGACAATGGGATCGCCGTGAGCGCTACGAAAATAACGACACTCTAGAAAACACCTTCGATTCGACTGAATTGAGCTCTTGGAATAATGAGACTTGCAGTCAGGTATTAGATGCGCTCTATCAGGAAAAAACAGTCTACGCACCAGCAGTGTTATTCATGAAAGCAACTGACGAAATGCTTCAAAGCGAGGATATTGAGCTATGGAACGATGCGCGCATTGATATCTATCGTAACCTTGAATTGCATGACGAGGATAAAGATTCGGTTGTGCAAACGACCGTCCAATACCCCACCGACACGACAGACAACCCTATAGAAAAGCTATTAACAACCCTTCCTAAAACAGAAGATTTGGGCTTTGGCATCGTGGTTTCGTTAATTGCGATAGGCACCCTAGCTGGAGCTATCGTTGTATCCATCAAGATAAGAAACGGAAAATCACAACGCTAAGAGAATATCTTGAGCGCTGCGCGAACACGCAGCGCTTGCTTATCTCGCTTCTTATTCAGGCTTTTATCGGGCTTTTTCAGTTTCTTATCCGGCAATACCCCGCTTAACCGTGCGACGTTTCCTCTTAGGAGGCTCAACAGGTTCGCGAAAATCAAGCATAAGCTGCTCTGTTGCTCCACCCTTTTCAGTTTCAGTTACTTTTTCGATATCTTTAATGTTCCAAGAAAGCGCTTCTGATCCGTGAAGCTCAAGCATCTTATATCGTGCATCCTGCAAGTTTAGCTTTGAGCCAGCTCTATGTTCACTCTCAAATTCAATTACGCTCGATTTGGGCGCAGCGCCCTTTGGGGAAACAATGGTGGCACGATAACGAGTCATATATCTTCCTTGAAACAAAACGAAACTCTAAGCGGTTTGGACTTCTAGCACTTTAAACTTCTGGACTTAAACTTCTAGCCTTAGGCTTCTTGCCATAAGCTTCCGACCTCAAACTTTCAGTCTTAGACTTCTCATCTTAAGCTTCCAGTCTTAAGCTTCTAGCACCTTAACAGATATATAAAAAGCCTGCATTGCCAAACACGCCTCATTCAAACGATTACCTTAGAGTACTCCAAAATCAACCTCATGTCCTCAAAAGCAATCTTGAACGCTCAAAACGAAATGGTTTCCCTGTGGATGCTTACCACATTTTTCTTAAACGTTAGACAATAGAGAACGTTCTTTTTTACGTACAGGAGATTTATGAGCCCACTTGAATTGCTACCTAAGCAGAACTTTGAGGACATTCATACGGTCGGAATACCACAAGCTCTGCTCTATTATCGCTACCATGTTTTATGGCAAACCTTCTTCGAGTCTCTCGGTTGTACCGTCATCACCAGCAATCCCTCCGATAGAGCAATACTCGAGCGAGGAGAAGCACTCTCTATCGACGAATGCTGCCTTGCTTCAAAACTCTATTTGGGTCACGCCGAAAGCCTTCTCGATTCTTGCGATGCTTTGTTTGTGCCAAGTATCGATAATCTTGGATTACATAAAGGTTTCTGCACTAAATTCCAAGCACTTCCTGACTTGGTTACCAATACTTTTGCCCCTAAGCAAGTCCGCATCATTTCATGCGAAGTAGATAAAGAAGACACTGGCATCAGCGCCGAAGAAGCTTATGTATCAATAGCAACTCAATTTGGGCTGACCAAAAAACAGGGTAAAGCCGTCTATCAAAATGCGCTCCATACGCAAAAGAAGCATGACGCTCTTCAAGCACAAGCGCAGGCAAAATTGCTTAAACAGGCAGAAAAACTCCCCGCCGATCAACGTCCTTTACGCATTTTGCTGGCAGCTCATCCCTATGTTATTCACGACCCTTATATAGGTGAACCTATTACAAGCATGCTCGAAAATCTTGAAGTGTGCACGCTTTATTCCGATCGATTCGATCGTAAGCTTGCGCTGGAAAAAAGTTATGACTTTTCCGAAACGAATGCCCTGGATCGTAAACCGCGAAATCATTGGAACAATTCTTCACTTATACGACCATCTTGACGGCATTATTTTAATCAGCGCTTTTCCTTGCGGTCCCGATTCAATGACCAACGACGCCTTTATCCGTTGCGTGAAAGGAAAACCCATCCTTTCCTTGACGGTAGATGCCCAAAGCGGAACCGCCGGACTAGAAACGCGCATTGAAAGCTTTATTGATATTTTGCGCTACCAAAAAGAGGAGGATATCTCCGTGACGAGCGATAACAATTCAAACCGCCGCATTTCTGAAGTAGCCGCTCCTTTAAAACAGCGCGTTACCGAAATAAAAACGCCCATCAACCGCATGGCTGACACCCTGAAGCGCCGCTATTCCGAAGACGCACCCGCAGGAGTGTTTCTTAATCCCGGCAAACCTCAAGCATTGCGCCCTAAAAAGAAAAAGAAGCGTAAGAAAGATCGCCATGCGCGCACCAAGGTCGCTTTCATGCGCTACACCTACTACGATATTGCCTTTCGATTTTTCGTTGAAAAACGTGCTTGATGCTGATTTCATCGCCTTACCAGAAGCAACTCGTAAAACGCTTGAATTAGGCACCTTGAACAGTACCGATTACGTTTGCGCTCCCTTCAAGCATATTCTTGGCGATTACATTGAAGCGCTCGATAAAGGCGCCGACGTACTGGTGCAGCTCACTGGACCGTGCCGCTTAGGCTATTATGGAGAACTCCAAGAGTCCATTTTGCGCGATTTGGGCTACGAATTCGAAATGCTCAACTTTGCAACGGTAAGCGGGAAGCCCCTGCAGGAGTACCTTTCTATCTGCCAAAAGAAGGTTAACCCTGATCTTTCCATATCAAAGGGCGTGAAAAACTTTTTGGTAGTTCTAAAAATGATCGAAGCGCTCGATAGCTACAATGACCGCTATCTTGAACTTGCCGGCTTCGAAAAGGAGCCTGGTTCGTTCAAACGAGCCCAAAAAGACTTCTTTGCTGAAATGAATACCGTCAGCGGGGCAGCGCAACTTGCCTATGTGTACCACCACCACCTGCGAATCTTAGAAGACCTTCCCATTGAAAAACCTATCGATCCCATTCGAGTAGGTCTGATTGGTGAATTCTTTACCGCAGTTGACCCTCGTTCAAATTTATTCATCGAAGACAAGCTAAGTGCTATGGGTGTTTCACTTGCCCGCACGGTAAACCTGACCAACCGCATTCTTCGCTACAACGAAGAAAACTTGCGTCGCAGCGTTTCAGAATACGTGTCGTTTGACATGGGGCCAACTTCGACACTTTCGATTGCAGCCGCAAAGCAATATGCCGAAGAAGGGTTTGACGGCATAATTCACCTCAAATCTTCTGGTTGTACTCCCGAAATTGACTGCATGCCTGTTTTGCAGCGATTGAGCAGTGACTATCGCATTCCCATTTTGTATTTAAGCTACGATTCCCAAACAAGTGACACGGGTCTCGATACTCGACTTGAAGCATTTTATGACATGATCGCTATGAGAAAGGCTCGCTAATGACACCTGCATTTCTTGGAATAGATACTGGATCCATCTCGACTAAAGGCGTCATCATTGATGAACAGGGCACAATCCTTGCCCGTTCCTACCTCTGGACTGAAGGCAACCCAACCGATGCCGCAAAACGAGTAGTTGATGACCTGTCGAGTCAAATTAACCATGACGAGATTGAAGTTGTCGCGGTAGGTACCACAGGAAGTGCCCGCAGATTAGTCGGCGCTATTCTCAATGCAACCGTAATCAAAAACGAAATTACTGCTCATGCCGTAGGTACCACGCATCTACATCCTGACGTTCGTACTATTCTTGAAATCGGCGGTCAAGATTCAAAGATTATCTGCGTCGAAAATGGTATTGCTACCGACTACGCCATGAACACGCTATGTGCTGCAGGAACTGGATCGTTCCTTTCGAGCCAGGCTCATCGTTTAGGGGTGGAAGTGGAAGATTTTGGCCCTATCGCCCTTACTTCGAAGCACCCTGCCAACATTGCCGCCCGTTGTACCGTATTTGCCGAGAGCGACCTTGTACACAAAATTCAAGTGGGCTATGCACGAGAAGATGTTATAGCCGGGCTCTGCAAAGCAGTCGCTACTAACTACCTGAACAACGTAGGTAAGGGAAAACGCATTCTGTCCCCTATCGTTTTTCAAGGTGGCGTGAGCAAGAATGTGGGCGTTGTTCACTTTTTTGAGGAAACCCTCGGAGAAAAAGTATTGGTCGATCCCGATGGACATCTGATGGGGGCATTCGGAGCAGCTCTTCTTGCCGCAGATGCTCCCCAGTCGAAGCGAAAGCCATTTTCTTTCAACATCGACAATATTGATTTTACGACGCGCGAGGTGGTTTGTCAGAAATGCGCAAATCACTGCGAAATTGTCTGCGTTTATCGCGACGACGAACTCATCGATGCATGGGGTAACCGTTGTGACAAGGGCGCTATTCGTCCCCATAACGCATAAGGCACCTTCGTAAAGCAAAAGCGCCTCCATGACACATAATTCGCCTTCGTGTTACAAAAACGCCGTCCGCGCCATGGCGCATAAGGCGCCTCCAAAACACAAAAGCACCCATAGTACATAAATACATAAGGTGCGTCTCCGTGATGAGTAAGACGCCTTATGCGTAAGGCGACCGCCCTTACGCATGGAGTGCCTTCGTAACGCAAAAACAACCCATGAACATGTTAGGTTGTTGCAATTATGTGAAGTTCGAACGAAGCGTTTGAATCTGATTTTATTCGTCTCTATCATTACTACGAAACAGACAGGGCATCTTACCTAAGAGGTGCCCTCTTTTTGCGCTCAAATTTTTTGATACGCAGTGTAATTTTATCGTTCGGAAGGAGACTTTATGGGCTTAACCCGCAAACAAATCGTTATTGTGGTTATCTTGCTTGCCGGAACCTTGTTAGCAGTTCTTAATCAGACGCTGCTCTCTCCTGCACTACCCGCCATCATGGCAGATACGCAGGTAGACGCTACAACAGTTCAGTGGCTTACCTCCGCCTATTCACTTGTTGAGGCCGTCGTCATTCCGCTTTCCGCATACCTAATCGGTCGCTTCCCTACCAAGAAACTCTTTATATTTGGAATGACCATTTTCGGTATAGGTTCGCTCTTGGCGGCAATTGCGCCATTTTTTGCCGTTCTGCTTATTGGTCGTATGTGCCAGGCAGTAGCTACTGGCATTGCTATGCCGATGGTATTCACCGTTATCTTGCTGATTTTCCCACGCGAAAAACGCGGCTCTGCTATGGGTATTGTTTCTCTTGCTATTGGCTTTGCTCCTGCAATCGGCCCTTCGGTTTCAGGCTTGCTTGTTGATAGCGTTGGTTGGCGCGCTCTGTTTTTGCTCGTTTGCGCGTTAGCTGTAATCATCGTGCTTTGCGCCGTGTTCTTCCTTGAAAGCTACGGTGAATTCGAGCCAACCTCTTTCGACAAACCCTCGGTCGCTCTGTGTTCCCTCGGCCTTTTAAGCCTGCTCTACGGTCTATCATCCATCACGTCCGCAGAAGTAATCGCCCTTCCCATCACCCTTATTGTCGTTGGTATTATTCTGCTTACCTTCTTTGTGCGCAGGCAGCTCAAACTCGAAGTTCCTCTGTTAAAAGTAAGTATTTTGCGCACGCGCAATTACGCCATCACAGTCTCAGTCGTTGCCGGCCTTCAAGCTGCTTTGGTTGGTACGGGCGTTTTGTTGCCAATTTACCTGCAGAATCTCCTCGGCATCTCCGCTCTCGAAACAGGTATTGTTATGCTTCCGGGCGCCGTAATTGGTGCAATTCTCGGCTTTTTCGCCGGACGCTGGTTTGACAGATTCGGACCCCGCAAGGTAATAATTCCCTGCGCTTTCATTTTGCTTCTAGGCGGCTGCGGGCTTATAGCGTTTTCGCTGGATACCCCAATTCCCTTTATTATTGCGGTGTACACCTGCCTTTCTGTTGGTATTACCGGAACTATTACTCCCATCAATACCTGGGGCATCAACTCACTCGATAACTCGGTAATTCAGCATGCCAACGCCCTTTCCAACACCTTGAACCAGGTAGGCGCTTCGCTGGGTACTGCCATTTTGGTATCTCTTTCCGCTACTTCGGTTTTCCTGTTCCCCGAAATGCCAAGCATGGAGCAGACCATGATGGGTGACCGTATTGCCTTCAGCTTTACTGCAGTGCTCATGGTTATCATCTTTATAGTTATTGTTGTTTCGGTCCGCGACAATAAAAAAGCTACTTTCTCAAGCTCGGTCGATGCCGTGCGTATGCCCACCAAAGCCGATGATCATATTGCAGTTGATTTAGCAATGAATAAAGAGCCTTACTCTGTCCATGACACCGACACTATCCGTGAAGTGGCGCAAATTCTTGCAGCAAACAAAACGTCTGGCGTGCCGGTAGTGGATAACGAAAACAAAGTAGTAGGCTTTATTTCTGATGGAGACATCATGAAATATATTGGCCGTAGCGATGGAAGCGTTTTGGACGCAACCCGTATGCTGTATCGAATTCCCGACACCGAAAACTTCATGCAACGCGTTGCAGATTTAATTGATTTAAATGTTATGCGCATTGCAACGAAGGGAGCTATTTCCGTTCCTAGCGGCTCCTCCCTCGACGATGCCTGCCGTCTCCTTGCGGAAAAGCGTATCAAGAAAATCCCTGTTGTTGATGCAGAAGGTTGCCTTGTAGGGTCACTTTCGCGATCCGATATTATTCGCTCCACTATGGCAAACCTTGCATCGATCGAATCGCTTGTTGCTGCAGACAAAGAAGAAAAAGGTGAACGCCAAAGGGCATAAAACCAAAACTTTGCCTTCAGAATGCGTTTTTTGGCAATTAGCCCTTATCGGGTGGCGAAGCAGAAGCTTAACACCCAAAGCAAAAGCTGTTACTGGCGCACATGACACCAGTAACAGCTTTTTTGTCACCATCCAATACGAATCGCGACCTTGAGGCTTCACCGAAAAGCGGTAGGAAAGCAATAACCCCCTACCAGGCCGTTTTATCCGCCCGATAAGGCACTTTCTTGCCAAAAACAGCTCTTTAAGTGCATGATTTTGTTTTCCTCCCAGAACAAATAACCCCACACGCTAACGGGCAACTCCGCGCTAACGGGCAACTCCGCGTTCTAACAGGCAACTCCACACGCTAACGAATAACTCCGCGCGCTGCCGCATAAGTCAATATGAAATACAAACCATACACTGCCATGAAAGCCCCCGAAACCACGAGACTCGTTTGTCCGATATCGAGATGGCCAAACAATTGCACCAAGCTCACCACTTCGCGTAAAGCGCAAAGCGAATGCACGATTGCTAAAGCCAAGGGGAACAAAAAGGCGATCAGAATCTGCTTAAACAAAGCACCATTTACCATAGAACGCGACACGCCCAACTTATCAAGCAACTGATATCGCTTGCGGTTATCACTTGCGCTCGTCAATTGCTGGATAGCAAGAATTGCTGCGCAAGCCACTACCAAAACAAAACCGATGTAAATAGCAAGATAGGCAATGATGGTAGTCAAGCCGATGTTTTGACTGAATACCTCTTCTTTGGTCATTCCCATATTAAGAGGCCACGTCTGCGGATTTTCCGACTCTGAAATACCGTTATAGATTTCACCCCACTGCTCTTCCGCATTAGGATTATCGGTGTATTGAACATTTAAAATCGACGAATAGGGAGTCGCTTGATCAGGGATTACTTCATCAGGAACAATGAGCACACCCATCTGGCCGGGAATTGAAGTAGTCTGCAGCGTTTCGGTATTGAGCGCAGTATCCACTTTCACCTCATGCCCAAACACCGTCAAGGTTGCACCCGTCGCTGCCGCATCACGCGCATAATCCATCAAGATATCAGTGTCGCAGTTAAGAACTGCTTCATCTTCAGCAAGCGAAATGCCTTCTCTTCCACTGATTTCCATCGCACGATTGTATTGCGAAATCGGAACAACGCTAAGCGGCTGCTGCACATAATCGGCATTGACCATATCGGAGCCCACATAATCAATCACTGATTTGCCCAAAGCTTCATCGAGGTCGGCAAAAGTCGCCTCCGTAGAATACATATCTATTTGAGCGCTCTCTCGCACCACGCTATTAAAGTCGGGCAGCCCAAGCTTTTGCGCATCAGCGCTCATGCCTTCAGCCATGTCGAAGTCATGCTGCTTAATATAGTCCTGTGCAATTTCGTAACGTCGTTGGGTATCTTCAGCAATATCGGTACCTTCATAGTTCTGCAACAAACTGTAGTAAGAAGTCGCGCTGGCGTCATATTGGGTAATTGATGCCATGCTGTTTTGCATCGAAAGAGAAATGCCCACACCACCTGCAACGCTAGTAATTGCCAAAAACAGCGTCATACAGATAACCGCCATGGACACAAAAGACGAATTAATACGGGAAGCAACTTGGCGCAAGGTGAACATGTTAAGCCCACGATAATAAAGAGGCTTAATGTATTGGATCAAACGCAGCAAGAAGCCCGAAAGAGAATAGAAGAACAGAAGCGTTCCAACGCAAACCAACGCCGTTGCCGCACCAAAAGTCGGATTAACTGCAATGCCATTTTCGGAAAGCAGATAATACGAAATACCAATAATGACGCAGGACACAATGAATAAACAAAACGACAGAGGAATACTGCGCAACTTCAAGTCGTCATTTTTACGCTCAGACTGAATTAGATCTATGAGCTTTGCTTTCATTACGTAGCCCACGTTAAAAAACAAAGCCAAAGCAAAAATTACCAAGAAGACAACAATGGTCTTTATCATTGCGTCCTGAGCAACAAAAAAGGTAAAGCCCGGAATATCAACTACGAACATGAATGCCGTGATATAGAGAAGCGCCTGAGAAATCAGTAAGCCAAGAGCAAGACCGCACGCCATCGATACCAGTCCTACTATTAAAGTTTCCACAAGCGTTAAGCGCAACAAAGCACTTTTTGGCATTCCCAAAAGCAAGTAGATAGCAAATTCCTTATTGCGACGTTTTATGAGATAACGGCTGGCATACACCACCAAAAAAGCCAAAATAACGCAGATGAATACCGAAACCCCGTCGATCAAAATTCCCAGAAGTTCGATCATATTACCCTGCGATTTATCAAAAGCTAAAACCGCATCTTGGGCCGTAATGGAATTAAAGGCATAAAATACCGCAACACCAATAAGTAAGGTGAAGAAATAAATGGTGAAATCTTTATAGGATCGTCGAACATTTGCGATTGATAGTTTAGCAAGCATCTTCTTCACCTTCTTCAAGCTGAGAAGTTGCTGCAATAATACGAGCTAAGAAGGTCTTCCGGTCGTTGCCGCCACGACTCATCTGGCCCCACAACCTACCGTCACGAATAAACACGATGCGATCGCTATGGCTCGCAACACTCGAATCATGCGTAACCATCAAAATAGTCGCGCCGAGACCATGAAGAAATTCCAACGCATCAAGAAGATCTCGTGCTGATTTGGTATCCAGGGCCCCCGTTGGTTCGTCTGCCAAAATCAGATGGGGCTTGGTGATAAAAGCGCGAGCTGCTGCAGCACGTTGCTTCTGCCCTCCCGAGACTTCATATGGATACCGATCAAGCGTCTGCTCAATTGAAAGTTGTCGTGCAAGCGACTCAACTTGCTCGTTTATCGTACGTGCTGGTACGCGAGAAATCGTAAGGGCAAGTGCAATATTTTCGCGAATCGTAAGGGTATCAAGCAAATTGGAGTCCTGGAAAACAAAGCCCAGCTCTTCCCTGCGGAATCGAGCCAGCTCTTTCGAAGAAAGACCAACTACGTCCCTCCCGCCAATAATGATATGCCCATTAGTGGGACTATCTATTGTAGCCAAGCAATTCAAAAGTGTGGACTTCCCCGATCCCGAGGGGCCCATAATTGCGACAAATTCTCCTTGCTCTACCGTGAAGTTCACATGATCTAAGGCACGTGTCATATTTTCGGTATGACCATGCCTACCCATCTTTCCGCCATAACACTTTGAAACATCGCGCACTTCCACGATTGTTCGCATTCCTGCATTTCCCACCATCGGAATTCCTTTCTTTAGAACGCCAGCGCCCTAATCAATCCAAAATCGGCATTGCGTATTTCTGTTTAAAGGGCGTTGCGTATTTCCGTCTAAAGAAAGCCTAAAAAGTAGTCCTTACTAGCTTCTGGCAGGTACCTAACATTTACCTGACTTTTGAGAAATGCCCTCGCGGCACGATAAAGTTGTGCATACAATGCAACTATGGCAAAAGATTCTCTACATACTAAAACTATTCTTCTGGTTGATGATGAGCCCGAATTGCTTCATCTTCTCGAAACAGTGCTTCGTGCCGACGGCTTTGAGCGCATTGTTACTGCAAGCGATGTCACCAGCGGGCTTGCTGCCTACGAGCAACACCATCCCGATCTTGCTATCCTTGATGTTATGTTGCCCGATGGAGATGGATTTACCCTCTGCACCTATTTGCGTTCTCTTTCGTCAGGAAAACCTTTGCCGGTCATTTTCCTCACCGCTAAAGATGAAACAGCTGACCGTCTCACAGGTCTCCGATCAGGCGCAGATGATTACCTAACAAAACCTTTTTCGGCACAGGAATTAATCCTTCGAATCTATGCCGTTTTAAGTCGGTGTTACCCCGATGACGAACCAGTTCTGCGCTTAGCACATTGCACTATTGACCTTGACAATGTTGAAGTGCACAAAGAAGGCTGCGATCCAACCTTTTTAACCGCAAAAGAAAGTGAGCTTTTACGCATTCTTGCCAACAATGCCAACCGCATTGTTACAACCGATCATCTTTGCGAAGAATGCTGGGGCTCCTCGTTTGGATACGAGCAAAGTCTCATGACGCACATCCGCCGCATTCGAGAGAAGATAGAGCTCAATCCCTCAAAACCCGAATCGCTTATCACCATGAAAGGGCTGGGCTATAAGCTCCTTGTCGAAAAGAGTGCTTAAATGGCAACCGGAAAGAACAAACCACAGTCAGGATTTTTTATCTTAAAACACATCGGTCTATTCGCAGGAATGGCACTGCTCATCCTTGTGATCGATGTATTTCTCTATATTGCAATCGCCCTTTTTGAAGGGCAAATTTCTTATGCCGATGGTCCCGATTCTGCAAATTCCGAAGCGCGCATCGATATCGCCGAAGTTGCCCATAGCCTTGCTCAAGATGAACAGGGAAATTGGGTGCTCGACAATCAAGACCTATTGAATCAAATGGATGTGCGTGATTGTTGGACGGTGCTTCTTGATCAGAACGGAACGGTCGTCTGGTCGTATAACACTCCGCAAGATTTTCCAATTTCATTTACCCAAAATGAAATTGCCGTTATCTCGCACGATCGCGCATACGGCAGCTCATCTACTTTTATTTGGACCAAAGACCCCAATCTCGTAATAATGGGATACCCCGGAAATCAATATCTTACCTGGGGAATCACCCTCTCTGAACAAGCGTTTATACGCATTCCTCTCTACCTTTTGCTTGTCTTCACCATCGACCTGCTTCTCATTTTTTTGTTGTATGTATTCTCACAGCGCTCATTACTTAAAAGCACAGGACCTATGCTTGATGCTTTGGACAATCTGGCACAAGGGAAACCTGCCAAGGTGCGTTTCTCGGGCATGCTTCGCGTGGTAGGCAACCGCATCAACGCCGTTTCGGATACTCTTCTCCGTAAAGAAACTGCCCGTAAAAATTGGGTTGCCGGCGTTTCCCATGATGTTCGCACCCCTCTTGCCATTGCGATGGGTCACGCAGAACAGCTTGAGCACAACGCTTCCCTTTCCGAAGATGCTCGAGAGTCAGCGGCTATAATTACCCGTCAAGGAATTCGTATTCGCGACTTAATTGAAGACCTCAATATTGCCACCCAGCTTGAATACGACATGCAACCTCTTAAGATTGATACTATCGTTGTAGCAAAAACACTTCGCAGCGTAGTAGTAGATTACCTTAACCAGGGCATAGATGATCATGCAGAATTTGATTTAGATATCGCCGAAACCGCCAGCCAAGCCCTTATAAAAGGAGACGAACGCCTTTTAAAGCGGGCGCTTCGCAACGCTATTGACAATTCCCTTAAACATAACCCTGATCATTGCCGCATTACGATCTCGCTCAATATCAATGAAAAAGGCGTGGCACTTTGCGTGGCAGATGACGGACGCGGGATGAACACCGAACAATTACTTGGGCTGGCAGCTATGCTTGAACGAGATTATCTCGGCATTGGTTCCCTGACTTCTTATACCGACACCAGTATCACCTTCTCGAAAGCAAACTCTTTTATGCCTCCCCAGCAAATCGAAGGTGGTCCCGATCTTCCGCCTCACAACACCGCGCACTCTTACCAAGCTGGGGCGCCTACCATTTCGGCGCAGAAACCTCCTTTGGGAAGTGAGCCTCCTCTGCCTGCGAAAAAACGACCGCCTCGTCCTCCCGCAGCAGCCTTAGAAGAACAAGGCTCCGATGTAGCAGCCTCCAGATTTGCGAACACGGCATCCTCCAGGTTTGCGACCACGACAGCCTCCGAGCTCGAGACCAGTACAGCCTCCGAGTTCACGACCCGCGGATTCCAATCCGGACCTGGTTTGCAATCAAGCCATGACCGCGGTCTTTATCCTGAACCTGGTCTGCAGAATTCGCTCATTAATATCCAGAATGGCTCACTCGTCAATAACGCCCCCATTCCTCATGGTGGCTCAATCGGAAAACACGGCTTAGGGCTTCCCCTTATTGCACGAATCGTATTAGTGCATGAAGGAACCTTGACAATTGCGAGCGCGGAAGGGGCTGGATTTAGTATTATTATGACCTTCCCTGTTGTAATTACTTCTTTGGAAGATCAGCAATAAATTATTAAAAGGATCTGGTTGACACCTTATGACAAGCTCAACGAGAAATAGCTCAGTTCAGGCCACTCGTGAAACTGCGCGCGAAACTCCGCGTGAAGTCGCCCGCGAAACCACGTGCAGAACTGTGCACAAAGCCACCCACAAAACCTCTCGTAAAGCTTCTTCTCACTCATCGGAAAGCGGCGCTACTTTCTGCCCCGTGCAGAAGAAATGCGGTGGTTGCCAACTACTTCGGATCCCTTACGAGAAACAGCTCAAACAAAAACAAGAAGAAATGTTTCGCTTGTTTAAGCCGTTCTTAAATCCTCATACGATATTTAGTCCAATTTCTGGGATGGATGAACCGTTTTATTATCGCAATAAGGTAACCTCCCCGTACGTTCCTGGTAAAAAGCTTTCTTCTCGTTCTCGAAAGGACAAAAGAGCAGACGCACAGCAAGCAAACAAAAGGAGTTCACTTCGAAAAAACTCCAATCGAGCACAAGGTAACGGCGGACATCCTGATCGCGAAATACTTTATGGCATGTATACAGCAGGAACTCATCGCGTAATTCCCACCGATACCTGCCTTCTGGAAAACAAGACTGCAAAACGCATAATTCTTGCCATCAAACAGATAATGCAGCATTACCACATGGAACCCTATAACGAAGACACGGGAAAGGGATTTATGCGCCACGCTGTTGTGCGCGTCGGCCATTCTTCAAACGAAATTTTAGTGACGGTAGTTACCAACGAAAGCGCTTTTCCTGGCTCGCGCAATTTCTGTCGGGAACTCGTCAAACGCGTCCCCGATATTACCACCATCGTACAGAACGTAAATACCCGACAAACCAACGTCATCCTAGGTCAGGAAGAAAAAACGTTGTACGGTCCTGGTTTTATCCTAGACAAACTTTGTGGACTCAGTTTTCGCATTTCATCACATTCGTTTTATCAAGTTAATTCCACCCAAACGGAAGTCCTCTACCACTATGCCATTCAGATGGCGCAGCTCACAGGAACAGAAACGGTACTTGATGCCTATTGCGGCACGGGAACTATCGGCCTTGTTGCAGCAAAAGGTCTTCCCGAAACTCCCGAAGCCCACGCGGCTCAAGTTATCGGTGTGGACAATATCGAATCTGCCATTACGGATGCTTATAATAATGCGCGCCACAATGGCATCGAAAATGCCACTTTCGAAACAGCCGACGCTGGCGACTTCATGAAAAAGCAAGCTAAAGCAGGTAATCGAATCGACGTTCTTTTAATGGATCCCCCTCGAGCTGGCGCAAGTGAGGACTTTTTAAAGGCAACCTGCCTACTCGCACCAAAACGTATTGTTTACATCTCCTGCAATCCCAAAACACAGCAAAGAGATGTGGAATACCTGATCAAAGAAGGGTACTATCTCAATCGCGTTCAGCCGGTAGATATGTTTCCTCATACCAACCATACTGAGACGGTTGCTCTTCTATCTCGGAAATCTGCGTCGAAGTCTTTCATACCGGTTTCCATCAGTCCGAAGGACATGGGGCTGTCCGAGGAGAAGGACCAGCCGACGTACGCGAACATCCGCGATTACGTCCAGAAAACGCACGGCATGAAGGTCAGTTCCTTGTACGTTGCGCAGATGAAGGCCGAGTGCGGACTGGAAACGCAGGCCGACAGGTCAGGCGACAAGAAGCAACCGAAGTGCCCGCCTGAAAAGCGCGAGGCGATTCTTGATGCGTTCCGTCATTTCGGACTCATAGGAGAAGACGAGACGGAGAAATAGAACGCTGTATTTTTCGTTCTGAGACGTTTTAAGCCCGTTGGGGTACTCGTGTACCCCTCGGGCTTTTTCGTGCCTTAAAACGTCTCTGAAGCGGTCGGGGAATATTCGAGCGCCATGTGCATCTCGCGTCCGCTCGATGCAAGGGTGGCCGCCCTGCGGGCGGCAGTTGGATGTGGGTGAACGTACAGAAGGGATGCGGCATGAGCCTCGTTCATTAAAGCGTATTAACGTATAGAAGGTTTGTTCCAGTTTTGAAATTCGATTTTATGCTCATTTATGAGGGTTTTTTCCTGAAAATGTGCCATTTGTTCCAGTTGTTCCAATTCGCAAAATCGGAGTTGGAACGTACTTTTCCCGTAATGATGGGCGTTCCCAGTGAATGTTCCATTTGTTCCAATTATTTTCAAACCTAAAGCGCGGAAAAAAGAATAGAGGAAGGGGTCTCTATATATGTATTTATATATAGAGGACTTGTTGAAAACTGGAACAATTGGAACAAACGCCCCGAGAAGCCGATGAACACGGGAAAAACCCTGTTCCAATTTGAAAAACGGAGTTGGAACAAAATTAGCGAATCGCTCGAAGAAGCCCATGAACACGGAAAAGTCTTGTTCCAACTTTTTTGGAACAAAACTGGAACAGACCCCGCAATCCTTGGCGTACGTCTTCTTCCCCCGCCGACTTTTCAGGGGGCGCGAGCGAACTTTTTTGAATTGATTTCTGCCCATAAACGAGCGGAAATAGGCTCTGAGCAGGGGTAACGAAATAATAAGTGTTGCGAAGTTAGTGTTAACGCCGTATAATAAAAGCAGTATAGATAAATGGCTCAGCACCCGTCCCGTCCTTGATGCGGGGTTGCTATCGGGAATAGGAGCCGAGCGCTCGGTCGAATAGGCCGTGCGTCACGGGCGAAACAACGAACACGAAGCTCCCGTGGAAACCGAGATAGACAAGGCTTTGCGCCTCTGTCCTTCTTTGGTTTCCACGGGAGCTTTTTTTGTTTCGCAAAAAGGATTTTGAACATGGAGGTGGCTGGTTATGGCTAAGGCAAAGCAGCAAGTGAAAGGGTCGAAGCCCTCTTATATGACGACGTATGAGGCGGCGGATTTCCTCGGTTTTACCGCAGGCACGCTCCGCGTCTGGCGCTCTCAGGGCAAGGGGCCGAATTACTACAAGGTCGGTAGCACGGTTCGCTATGAGATGGATGACCTTGAGGCGTGGAAGAACGAGAACGTGAAGCACGTTGAGCTGACGAATTAAGGAGGTGAGAACATGGAGGCAAAAGAAAACCGCCCCGATGCCTGCACAGCTTCCGGGACGGCCAACTCAATTTATAAACATTCTAGCACGGATGCGCCTGATATTCAAGAGGAAAAGGGCTGGCTGTGCCTGCCCGAGGATTGCGCCGATATGGTCGCCGTTTGCGAAGAGCAGAGCATCGCGTACGACAATCTTCTCGCGTACGCCGCCCTGTCCTACCTTCAGGGCATCGACGCCGAGAATCCGCCCTCTCGCGACACGCTCAAGTTCGAGCTTCTGACGCTGACGAACCGATGCATCGACGCGTACAACTTGGGCAAGCGCGACCCGAACGCGGCACCCGGAGCGAAGCAGAAGGACGCCTACCCCGACCAGAAGCAGGGCGCGGAGCGTTACAAACGTCTGTCGGGTCTCCATTTCTTGCAGATTGCCATTGTTCTGCGCGAGCTGCATCACGCTATCGGGATACCCTGCAACAGGGCTGACGACGACGGCAATTTCGACATAGGCGTCTATCAGGAGAGCGGTCCGAACAAGGGGTGCTATGACACGACCGAAGAGGCCCTGACGCGCCTGATTCGCAGCTACAACATGACAATCACCACGAAGGGCGTCGCCGAGACGGTTGCCACCCTTCGCGACATCTGCGAGAAGAAGAGGGCGTGCACGGACAAAGACCTCGTCGCCGTGAACAATGGCATCTATGACTACGGCCACAAGATTCTGATGGATTTTGACCCCGAGCTGGTCTTTCTGGCGAAATCCCATATTGATTTCGTCGACCATGCGCCAAATCCCGTCATCCACAACGACGAGGACGGCACCGAATTGGGACGTCGTCTCTTGGATGAACGAGCTTTCCGACGACCCGGAAATCGTCAAGCTCCTATGGCAAATCATCGGAGCCGTGCATCCGCCCGAACGTGAGCTGGAACAAGAGCGCATGGTTCTATTCGACGCTGGGCAACAACGGTAAGGGCACGCTGTGTGTCCTGCTGCGTAACCTATGCGGGTCGGGGGCTTGGGCATCCATTCCCCTGAAGAACTTCTCGGAGCCGTTCATGTTGGAGCCTCTGACCCGCGTGTCCGCCGTCATCACCGACGAGAACGACACGGGGACGTTCGTGGACGACGCGGCGGCGCTCAAGAGCGTCATCACGGGCGACCCCTTCCAGCTGAATCGCAAGTTCAAAGCACCTCGCAACGTGCTGTTTCGCGGGTTCATGATTCAGTGCGTCAACGAGTTGCCGAAGCTCCGCGACAAGTCCGAGTCCATGTACCGCCGCCTGCTGGTGATTCCGTTCGACAAGCGATTTCAGGGATGCGAGCGCAAGTACATCAAGGACGACTACCTGAACCGTCAGGACGTTCTTGAGTACGTGCTCTACCACGTGCTCGCTGAGACCGACTATTACGAGCTGGACGAGCCGGATGCTTGCTCGGCGCTTTTGGATGATTTCCGTGTGGCGAACGACCCGCTGCGCCAGTTCGCCGACGAGATTTTCCCTGCGGCGTCTTGGCATCTGCTTCCCTGCAAGTTCCTGTACGACCTGTACCGCCATTGGTTTCAGCGCAATCAGCCCTCCGGTCGCATGCTCGGCCGAAACGCATTCTATGAATCAATCGAGGGCCTTGCCGAGGAACAGGGCTGGCAGTTGCAGGAGCGTGTTCGAAGCACTGGGCGTATGGATTTCCCCGAGCCGCTGATTCTCGAATACGAGGTCAAGGAGTGGATGAATCCGACGTATCGCGGGTCGGACCCGGACCGCGTTTGCACCCCGGACCCGAAGGACAGCTATCGCGGATACGTGCGTATCTCGACCGCCTTCTTCGACGGCGGTTATGACATAGACGATTCAACAAACAAGGAGGAGTAAATCATGGGTTTCAAATGGGAAAGCGAGAAGGTTGCGCAGTGGCGTCTGAAGGCACGCCACGGCGGCCTTGATGAGAACGAGCGATTGCTCTATCAGGATTACCAGCAGACTCTTGCACTTGCCAATGCTTCAGTCGAAGCGGAGGACAAGGCACATTCGCCCAAGGCGGAGAAGCGCATCATCTTTTGCGGTGCCATCTCGTTGGCATTGGTGGCTCTAATCGGTCTGTTCAGCATTTCGGGTTGCAAGCTGTCCGAGTTGAATCTGCTTGTTCCCTATACGTCGTATCAGCTGGGCTACGCGTTGACCGGCGAGATGCCAAATACAAATGAGGCGCTTACGCTGATTGCTAATGAAGGTATGTATTTTCGTTATTACGACATAAGGATGTACGCGAACTACATCCAATCAGAGGAAGCAAATACGCCTTTCGATGACATCACGAGTAGCGTTCATCATTTTTTCGTTAAGGATTCGGTCCGCGATGATTTGCTAAGCGAGAACGTATTCGGCGAGTTTGCTGATGCCGTTCAAAACGATGAGACATTCCGCGATGGCGTTTACGGCGATAACAAGGCTTATCAAACGTACAAACAAACCTATGGCGGCAAACAGCAAATCGAAGACCTCGGCGCGGCTGAGTAAAGGAGGGCAAAGGAATGAATGGTTTAGGTATCAACAACGCATCTAAGAACGACAAGGACACGGCCATCTTGACGCCCGAGGAGGTCGCGTTGCTTCGCACTCGTGCGAGCGATGGAACGCTCACGGCGGAAGAGCGTGAGACGTATTCAAAGCACCTTGATGCGATGAAGAAATTGATTCCCGAGGAGTTAATTTCTGGAACGCGCAAAGGCAAGAAGAAGGGCGAGCCGTACGGGCTTGACGTTGCAAAGATTCTGGTCACTGTCGCTCTGATTCTGCTTGCGACAATCACTGTCATAAGCCTGATACAGACGGCAACCGGCACTCGAAACTGGGCTGAATTTGTCTATCGGCTTCTCTGTTTTTTGGCTCAGCTTTTGATTCCGATAACACAAAGTTCAGCTTCGATGGCTTGAGTTTCGCCATCCCGTTTTTTTATTTCAATAGCCGGAGCTATCGCCTTTCGTGACTATGGGCGCTTAGCTTCAATGCAAGATAAGGAGGAATAAATCATGAGCACTAAGAAGAAGATTGCCGACATCGACAAGGCGATTGAGGAGATGCAGCAGCGCCGCGACGAGTGCTTCAAGCACATCGGCAAGGTGATGTACGAGAGCTGCCCCGAGCTGGGCGACATGAGCGTCGCCGAGATGCGCAAGGCGGGGCGCTACCTGCATAAGTTCCTGACCGAGAAGTCGCCCTCGCAGGGTGCCTCCCCTGCCCGAAACGGCGCGCCCGTCGCGTCCGATTCGGGTGGCACGTCCGCCCCGGACGGACGCGAGCCTAAGCCCGTGGCGGGCTATGGCGAGGGCATGTAGCGAGGCAGTCGTGCCTCCTATCCGGCACCCCGCAAGGGGTGTCCGGGGTGCCCCGTTCCGAATGGGATGCTTCGCCGAGTCGTCGGTGGAAGCTGGTTGGGAACAGGGCGCATCTGGGGGTTCGAAGGGGGCAGTGAAAACTGCCCCCTCGCGAGCGGGACGTGTAACGACAAAACGAAGGATTTTTCGACGCAGTAGAAAAATCCGAAGTTTGTAGGGACAAGTCCCATGCTCGCTCCTTTTTAGCGTCGAATTTGCTGTCGAAAAATCAACGCGCACGTTGCATTAAAAAACGGAGGTGTTTTACGTGGGTGTGAGTTCAGATATGAGGAGCAGCCGCGTGCGCCGTCAGGCGGCTAAGAAACCGAACAAGGAGCGCACGGTTCAGGTTCGGTTTTCGGACGAGGAGCTTGCCGCGCTGGACGCGATTTGCTCCGAGAAAAAGATGACCCGCTCCGCATTTCTCCGCAGTTGCGTGGAGAAGGTACAGAGCGGGGACGCCGAGCCGACATATCTTGTGATGAGGAACGCCGACGCGGAGCGTATGGCATCCGAGGCAAAGCGCATCGGCGTCAACGTGAACCAGATTGCACGGGCACTGAACGCGGAGTCCAAGTCGCATCGGGGTTCGCTCTCCTCGGGCGTGCTCGACGAGTGCAAGACGGGTCTCGAAGAGGTGCGCGGCGAGCTGTCGAAGCTGACCGATGAGGTGGACGGCCTGCGCACCGATTTCGGCAAGGATGTGTTCACCGCCATGGCCCTGCTGTGGAGTGACCCGGACGTCCCCGAGCGGATACAGGAGCTGTGCGATTACTGGTACGGCGAGCGTGGCGAGAAGATTCTTCTTGAAGGGGGTGGAAGCTGATGTCAACGACGCACATCCAGCCCCTGCCGAACGTCCGTGGACGCATGTCGTACACGGAACTCGGAGAGGGCAAGAAGCGCACGCGCAATATCCGCGAGGGGACGAACCGCATCGCCGCCCAGATGGGCGACATGGGAACCCGCGAGGACTTCATCCGGTTCTGCTCCGCCATGCGCAGGCAGAGTCAGGGAACGAGGTTGAACGAGGGCTATGAGCTGCGCGTCTCGTGGTCCCCCGAAGAGCTTTCCAAGGACAGCCCCGAGGACATCCAGCGGGCGTGCGAATACGGGTACCTCCTGTGCAAGGAGGTGGCCCCGAACGCCCCCTGCTGGGTCACGGTCCACACCGACGGCGAGGGCGGCTGCGTGCACGTTCATGCGACCATCGCGAACCATGATTTGGTATCCGGCACGGCCATCGCGCACGGCACCGACCATGCGACCGTGAAGCGCAAGAACGACCGGCTGAGCCGCGAGATGGGGTTCACCGTCGTGGGTCCCGAACCCGCCAAGGAGAAGACCACGTGGGCCGAGCGCAAGGAGCAGTTCGGCATCGAGTCCTTCGAGCGCCTTCTGGGCAACCGCGTGGAGGACGCCCGCAACCATGCGAGCAACATGGAGGAGTTCCTTGAGGAGCTGAAGATTCGCGACGTCGAGCTGACCGAGACTCGCAAGGTTGACAAGAAGACCGGCGAGGAGACCGTGGGCTGGAGCTACAAGTCCCACGACCTCTACGGTAAGAGCAAGCGCAAGAGAAGGCGCCGTGCCTCTAACCTCGCCGACGACCTGACCCGCGAGGGCATCGAGGCGTACTTCGAGGAGAAGCAGCGCGGGCTTGAGGCACAGGAGCAGGACGCCCCGGCACCGGAAGTCCTTCCCGACGTGCCCGAGACGGCAGAACCGGAGGAACAGCCCGCTACGGATTCCGCTCTCGACGTGTACGACCTCGACCAGTCCGACGTGTCGGAGATGGCGTCCGACCTTCAGAAGGCGCACATCCACCGCTCACGAGAGGCGGGCAAGCCCTTCATGGACGAGCGTTATCAGCAGATTGTCGAGGCAGGCAATCACCCGGACGAGCAGCTGGCGAAGCTGCGCGAGGACGTGGACGCCGCAAGGCGCGAGTCATGCCTCCAAGGAGGCGCTCGACACCCTGCAAAAGCCCGTGTCCGGGACTTCTGGCCGGCATGTACGTG
>ENA-OQBD01000125-OQBD01000125.1-human-gut-metagenome-genome-assembly--contig:-NODE-125-length-44286-cov-5.109196_pt1 | contig 44286 bp, 26 predicted proteins | sample MGYA00242742_ERZ504543 | MGnify/ENA primary metagenome ERZ504543 (study PRJEB26092, sample SAMD00036239) | human gut metagenome | host: Homo sapiens | study: EMG produced TPA metagenomics assembly of...
TACAATCTATTTTCCCTTTATGGACACGGAATAGTTCTGGTAGAACTTATCCTATAAAGGAAATCTCATTTATTTTGTTAAATGAATTTTATTTCAGCCTTTGGAGATGAAATAAATTATTTGGAGAAGTATCCTTGTGCAGATAGTACAGGGAGTGGTTTGTTTATGGGCACATGGGGACATTTATTCTTTTCATAGTCGATGGTTATACATATATTTATATGGATATGTATGGACTTTGAAATGGCAAGTATAACTAAGGTAGCTGAAAATGTATCTGATAACGAAGAAGCGGAGGTGATATGAACATAGAAGACCATCGTTTAAAAAGGTCAGATGATCTTCTTGAGTGATGAGGCATTAATAAAGTTCTTTATGTACCAACTCTTCAAACAGTAATGCATATTTTGCGACGACTGCTTCGGCGTATTTCTTACCTTTCTCGGCACTTGCTTTTTAGGATTGCCTATACCGGTATCTTGCGAAACTTTTTGCCAGTTCCTCGGAATCCATGCCACTTTTTCATTCAGCATTTGCGAAGCGAACTTCTTATAATTTCCATCTCCGGCTTCATCCAGGTTTACCAATTCCGGATGATAATGCATCATAACAGAAGTTTCCAATTCATCTGCATGGTCACCCGGTTCATCAAAGTACTCTTTAGCAGGGACAAAGGCAAACCATTCGCTGCTGGCTATCAGGAAGTCGGGATAGTCCAGTGACAAGTCACGTATCATACTTTTGAATGTATTGCCGCCATGTCCGTTGATAATGACCATTTTGCGGTATCCCTGGGCGTATAGAGAGGCAACTAGGTCGTTTAAAATCGCTTTTTGCGTTTCATAGCGATAATGGATGCAGAAATCCAGCTCGCGTTGTCCCGGATTCTGTGAACCGGCAATGACGTAAGGCATGACCATGCAACGAATACCGTAATGTGTTTTTGCCAGTTTTGCAGCATCTAGTGCGATGTCGTGGCTCAGAATACAGTCTGTCAGATAAGGCAGGTGCAGATTATGCGGTTCGGTAGCCCCCCAAGGGAGGAGGACCAAATCATATTTCAATGGTTTTACCTTGCCGTAACAGGTTACGGCAAGGTCTAGTTCTTTATCCATTATTTATAAGAATTTTTAAAGATATGCAGGATTTCTTCGTCTGTAATCGGGCGTGGGTCGAGAGTGAACAGTCCTCCCATCGTATCTCTTGCATTTTGCAGGAATTTGGGGAAATCTTCGGATTGGATACCAAATTCGCTCAGTTTGATAGAATGTACTTTACATTCTTTTTGCAGTGTAATCAATGCATCAATGAAATCGGACGGACGGTTGCTCTTTTTCTGGGTCATCATTTCAGCCATTTTCATGTAACGTTTTGTACAGTCATGCCGGAAAGTTTCGAAGTATGCCTCAGACAAGGCAATGAGTCCTGCTCCATGAGGAAGTTGTGGATAATAAGCACTCATGGCATGTTCTAATGAATGTTCGGAAGTGCAGCTTGAAGTGGCTTCTACCATGCCTGCCAAGGTGCTGGCCCAAGCAATTTTGGCACGCGCTTTCAAATTCTTTCCGTCGGCTACGGCTACTGGCAGATATTTGTAGATCAGACGGATGGCTTCTAAGGCGTAAAGATCACTGATGGGTGTTGCACAATTGGCGATAAAACCCTCTGCGGCATGGAAGAATGCATCGAACCCTTGATAGGCGGTGAGGTGCGGAGGAATGGAAACCATCAGTTCCGGGTCTACAATAGATAAGGTAGGGAAAGTCAGCTGACAACCGAAGCCTATCTTTTCTTGAGCCGTTTCGTGGGTAATCACTGTCCATGGATCCATTTCTGTTCCGGTTCCGGCGGTAGTAGGGATGGCGATAATGGGAAGTGCTTTGGTAACAGGACGTCCTTTGCCACTACCCCCTGATACATAATCCCAGTAGTCACCGTCGTTGCAGGCCATAACAGCTATACTTTTGGCTGAGTCGATGGAACTTCCGCCTCCCAGTCCTACTACAAAGTCGCACTTTTCCTCCCGGCAGATGGCGGCTGCTTCCATGACGTGTTCTTTGATGGGGTTGGGAAGGATTTTATCGTAAACCAGTGTTTCTACATTATTCAGTCTTAATTGGGCGAGTACTCTTTCCAGATACCCATATTTCCGCATGGAAGTTCCGGATGAGATGACGACTAGTGCCTTTTTCCCCGGTAATTTTTCACTGGATAATTTCTTGATTTCTCCGCAACCAAATACTAATTTGGTAGGGATGTATAAACTAAATACAGGATTTGCTTTCATGTTCTTTCGTATTTAAAGTTTCACTGGTAACAAATGTAGGAAAATAATAGTTTGCTTGTTTAAGTAATTTGTTAAATTTTACATACTGCCGGATTGTATTCGTTTTCTTTAATTCAGTTTGAGATAGATACGTTTTTTCGATTATACTCGAAAAAAGAAATAAACAGTGCTTTTTTTTCGATTATACTCGAAAAAAACTATCTTTGTGGGAAAAGATTCGAGTATGGACGATAAATGGAACGCTTTAGAAAAGTATAACCTTTGGGGTGGAAATACGTATCAATTGGGACTGGAACGGAAATCTTATACCGACAAGATTGGCAATTTTGTGGGGTCGTTATGTAGAATTTCATATATTCCCCTATAGTTATGCTGAATATTTACAGTTGATGCAGCAACCTGCCGGTCGGGCTTCTTATTTGGCCTATTTACAGAAAGGCGGTTTGCCCGAATTGTACAACCTGCCCACTGTCGAGTCAGAAAAACAGTATGTCGCTTCTGTGAAAGATACGATTTTGTTGCGTGATATAGTGAAGCGTAAACCCGTTCGTGATGTAAGGTTATTGGATGATATTTTTATTTATTTGGTGAATAATGCGTCCAATCTGTTTTCCGTTCAGCATATTGTTAATTTCTTTAAATCCAAGAACCGGAAGGTGAGTTATGATACCTTATCTAATTATCTAGGTTATATAGAAGAAGCTTTTCTTGCTTATAAAACAGAACGTTACAATATAAAAGGAAAGGATGTGGTGGCAGGTAATTGCAAGTATTATCTGAATGACTTGTCCTTTAAGAATTTTCTTTATCCGGGCTTTGCTTATGGAGTCGGGTATTTGTTGGAGAATGCAGTATATTTGGAACTTCGTCGTTTAGGCTATATTGTATATACAGGTTCTTTTCGGGATAAAGAAGTTGATTTTGTTGCTATGAAGGACGATAGAGTGATTTATCTCCAAGCAACTTACATGTTGGAAACGGCACAAACCATGGAACGGGAATATGCTCCTTTGCTGACGATAGGTGATAATTATGAAAAATATGTCGTTTCCATGGATGAGGTACAATTCCCTTCCAATGAAGGGGTCAGACATATACAGGCTTGGAATTTAAAGGAAATATTGTAGGAAATCAGTTTCTCTTTTTAACATACAGTTTTTGGTAAGAGTTGTCAAAACTCTGATGATATTGTTTGTAGTCTATTATCCAATGTTGCTCACCGCTCCCCCGGATATGTAGAGCAGGAATAGCACCGAAGAGGAGAGTATAGTGGATATTATTTGCTTATGTGCAGTTGGCGCAAACATACGATTGGCATATCAGTCTGTATATCAGTATTCCGCTTATCTTTGCAGTCGCTATCGGGCTGAGTCTGCTTTCTTATTACTATTTTGAGAAACCGGCCAACCGCTGGGTAAAACGAATTTTAAATAAACAATAATAACTAGTTCATGGAAAAACAATTATCAGAAAAACTGCCACGCGTTGAGGTGGTGGATGCTTTACGGGGATTTGCAGTCATGGCAATTCTTTTAGTGCATAGTTTGGAGCATTTCATCTTTCCGGTTTATCCGGTAGACCAGCCTGCATGGTTGAATATACTGAATGACGGGGTATTCAATGTTACATTTACTTTATTGGCTGGAAAATCGTATGCCATTTTTGCTTTGCTGTTTGGATTTACATTTTATATTCAGTCGGCTAACCAACAGCGTAAAGGAAAAGATTTTGGTTATCGTTTTCTGTGGCGTTTGCTGTTATTGGTAGCTTTTGCTACGCTGAATGCAGCTTTTTTTCCGGCAGGAGATGTGTTGTTGCTGTTCTCGGTAGTGGGAATCGTATTGTTCGTGGTGCGCAAGTGGAGTGACTGTGCCATACTTGTTACGGCTATTTTGTTTTTATTGCAGCCCGTTGAGTGGTATCATTATATAGTAGGTCTGTTTGATCCTTCTCATACTTTGCCCGATTGGGGAGTGGGGCGATGTATAAAGAAGTGGCGGAATATACCAAAGAGGGGAATTTGTGGGAGTTTTTGGGTAAGAATATGACCTTTGGTCAGAAAGCCAGTCTATATTGGGCTCTGGGAGCAGGGCGTTTTTGGCAGACTGCCGGCTTGTTCTTGATGGGGTTGTATATCGGACGCAAACAATTATTTGTAACTTCCGAAAAACATACTCGTTTTTGGGTGAAGGCTCTTATCATTTCCGCTATCTCTTTTGCTCCGCTTTTCCAACTGAAAGAGTTGATTATGGCTAGTGACAGTGAACTCATTCGCCAGACTGCCGGAACTGCTTTTGATATGTGGCAAAAGTTCGCTTTTACATTTGTACTGGTTGCTTCTTTTGTATTGCTTTATCAACGGGATAGGTTCAAGAATTTTGTATCAAATCTTCGTTATTATGGTAGGATGAGTCTAACTAATTATATCACCCAATCTATTGCCGGAGCTATTATTTATTTCCCTTTCGGACTTTATCTGGCTCCGTACTGTGGATATACGTTGAGTTTGCTGGTTGGTTTTGTACTCTTTTTGTTGCAAGTACAGTTCTGCAAATGGTGGTTGAAAGGACATAAGCAGGGACCGTTAGAGAGTCTTTGGCATAAATGGACCTGGATGTATTCCAAAAAATAAGGAACTCTGGGCAGGAGTTGCATATGCTATACGGAAGAGAGGAAAAGGCGAAAAGTAATTTGTCTTTTCCTCTCTTCCGTATAGGGACTGATTCTTGTTTTCCAAGTTTCCCGAATATCATAAAAAGGATATCAGTTCAGGATTATAATCAATTGTTTTTGCCTTCTATCTGAATTTGAATTGCTTGTCCTGTACGTTGCAGACATTCTATAAAAATAGAAAGATGATTGGTCTTTTGCATCAACTCACATATAATTTCCTTTTCTTCTGTGCACCAAGGTTCATAAGCACGTGGGAAAGTTTCACGTTGTTTATGGATATAAGGTGGAAGGACTGTTTTCTGAATGCCTAACTCTTGGACTTTTTGTTTTATACGGCAAATATCTTCTTCTGTACAATCATTAAAAGATTCTTTTGTAAAGAACCCCGGATATTTTTGGTCAATGTCAAGATTGATTGTAGGCTTAGATAGGGATTGAAAGGTTTTTTCTCTGCTTTCTAGTTCCTTTATCAGATTGTTGATGTACTCATCGGCTTGAACAGATGATACAACTATGGAACATTCGTGGCGGGAGTATTCTTTATGGCGGTTGGCGGATAACCAGTTGAAAGAACCCTCTATAAGTGTATGGTTATCAATGGCCAATGATTTATTGTGGATACCTTTTACTTCAATGAGGGTTGCGCCATTTTCTATTAATATGTTCCGTCCCTCTTCGGCACGGCTGAGCAACTGATTGGTTTTCGTATCATAATCTAGAGACGAATCGGTGTAGACTGTGACATCCACTCCTCGTTGTACCGTGTGGCGTATCAGCGGAACCAACTGGTCGTTTTCTATGGCGTGGATAGATATGAATGGAGATACAATCAGCAGACGGTGTCTTGCTTTTTCAAAAGCTTGGTGCAGAACCTGGATATGCTCTTCTGTGGTGGACAGACGAAGGGTGGGGTGGTAGGTGCACAGCGGAACTTCCTGTTGGTAAATAAAGTTGTTGGAAATCTCGTTGGATGGATCATCGAAAAGCCATTTAGCCATATTTCCTACCGGGGTGTTTTCTTCCGGATGGAAAATATTCATGTTGCCAAAAACAATGAAATGATGCTGAGCGCGCGATATCGCTACATTGAGCATATTGTATTTTCCATCACGCTCCATAAAAAGAGAATGGTCTTCGGGAGAGTTGACTGTTGAAAAAAGAACAATCGGACATTGGGCACCTTGCAGGGAATGTACTGTGCCGATGATCATATCTTTATATTTCTCATTTCCTGATATTTTTTGTATTTGATGCCGTATTTCGGCTTCTTGGGCTTTAAAAGGAGTTACTACGGCTACAATTTCATGAATAGGCTTTTTATAGGTCTTTTCCAGATTATCTTTTTCCAGTTCCAGCCAACAGACAATGGCTTCCGCTTCAGCCCGGTTGAGGCGACTTCCTGTTTTTCCAGGGCTGCTGTAACTGTTGATGTGTACATATCCTTTGGAAGGGAGGGACTTGTATTTTACTTCGTTACCTTTTTTAGGAAGTAACCTGCCGTGGTAAACATAATCATTGCAATAGGCAATAATGGAATCTACGCATCGTCTGTGTTCGGTCAGAAAAGCTCCTTTTTCACCTTTTACTGTAAAATTACAGCTTTTACGTGCCAGTTTCATTATACTTCCGGAAGAAGAAAGGAAACCATTGTTTTCTAAAAAACGGTATTTTTCCGAGGACTGGTTGGAAACAATGCCCAGATTCTTTAAATTAATGAATGAATATTCATCAGAAATGGACCATACAGGCTCTATTTGTTGAATATCACCTACTAAAATCGCTTGCTTGGCCAAACTGAAGGAGGGAACGGCAAGTTCGGGTGAAACTTGTCCGGATTCATCTACAATCAACAGATCTATTCCATTGTATAAAGGAATATCCCATTTTCCGTTCTCCGCATAGGTCATATACTTGGGTAGAGAATGGAAAGTAGAGATGAAAACAGGCATTACGCAAGCCAAACGTTTTAATCTTTGGGTATAGGCTTCTTGTGTGCGCTGCTTGCCTTCATCGCACTTGCTTAACCGGTGAATAAACTCGGCTTCCCGATAATGTATGGCATACCAGAACATTTGATACCGATAGCTGATATCCAGCCTTACTGCCATGTCTTCTGTATAAGGCAAGTTGCCATACTCAGGGTTGGAACTTATTTTTTCGTAACGTTCTTTGAATTCTTCTGTCAAAGTCCACTGTTCTATTACTTTGTCATAGGAGGGTAATGGCTCATGGAATTTGCGGATAAACTTCTGTAATATATTGTTTTCCTTCCGGTTTCCGTATTCTGTTGTTTCGGCAGCTTGGATACAGAGAATAATCTTTTTTTGGAGGGCTTGCATTTCTTTACGGAGAAATTGCCGGCATTTTGTTTCGTCTTGATAGTTTTTCTTGAAAAAGTTATTGAAGCATTGCAGATAGAATTGTTTGTACTCTTCTTGACGTTCAGGTGTATCGTATGCTGCCGGAAATCCATCCCCTTTGGGGTTGAACATCATTTTGTACTGTTGTTGCAGCTCTTTTTTCCCTGACAGATATAGGCCTAATGTATCCAGTTCGGGTAGCCAGCGGTTGGACAACCGGGGATGTGTTGTGTCATTGGTTGTTTCCGCTTTGAAATCCTTTAGGATATTGGTGATCGCCTGATTATTAGCTGAACTTGCAACTATAATTTCCGGCTCTTCCGGATTGTTTAGAATGTTATGAGCAAGTCTGTTTGCGATGACAGTTTGCAGAAAAGTGGTTTTTCCTGTTCCCGGAGGACCGTTGACGACAAAAATATCAGCACATTCCGGTGTTGTGTACATTGCTAGTGTTTCGCGTTGAGATATGGACAAAGGAAAGTCGCTGCTCATTTGTGCCCAGTGTTCTTGGTTGCAATATACTTTCCGGTTAGTTGGAATAGGAAGAGCGTTAGCAGATTTTGTTTGTATTAATAAATTCAACAGGGGATGTGGAGTGGTATTGTCATCTTTTAAGAGTTTGTCATATAGTGTGATTATGGGCTGTGCCATATTGCGCTCGGAGGCTTTTATGATAATGATTTCTGGATTATCATAGTAATTCATTGTGCTGAAAGTTTTGCCGGTTGCTTTCTTGAAAAGCTGCTCGCATGCTTGCCAATAGGCCTCCCATTTTGTTTCTTCAGTGTTAAAATTGGATAGTAGTTGATCTACTTTTGAAAGAGAAGCTATAGTGCGGTCATTGGCTGCATTAGGCTCCAAAAATTTACGAATAAATATTGGGATTCTGTCTGATTCGTTCTCGCATACGGTTAGTTTGCCGTCAGGCAACATGGTGGCAGTAATCAAGAAGGGATATTCCGGTCTTTCTGATTGGGAAGTCCAGCCGTTTTCAAATTCGGGCAAAAGAATACAAGGAGCAATCATTACTTTTTGTTTTTCATTGCTGTCTTCTGCTTTCCAATCAGGGAAAATAACAGGAATACTTTTGAGAGGAATGAATTTAAGTATCTTGTCATCAATGTTTAGGGTGATTCGTGGTCCTTTGAGAGCAATAGCTTTGCGCTCTGCATCTTGAAGACAAGTTTTCCAGTATTTTAGTAAGGTCTGGTCCATTTGTTTTTACGTTTGTGTGATGGAATAATTTACAAATATAAGAAAATAGGTGAAAAGAATACGGTAATTGGAGTAACATTCCTGAATTTATGATTTTTTTACATTAAGAGGGATTGGAGATGTCGGGATAATCATTATTAGCGGTAAATGAATTGGGATGAACGGAATAATGGTAATATTTAGTGGTGATGAGGCAAGAAACTTGCCTTTATGAAGCAAATGAAGCTAAAATAGACGAGAATTTATCTGTGTGGGGAGTGTGGATATACTAATTTTGCCAATAAATGAAACTTAAATCTATGATGAAAAGATTTGCAAATTTATTGGCTGTTTTTATTCTTTCTGTAAATTGTATTAGTGCCCAAAATCTAACTCGTTGGGTTAATCCGTTTATTGGAACCGGTGCTGTTCAATCCAGTCTTTCTGGGAATAATTATCCAGGAGCTACTGTCCCTTTTGGTATGGTGCAGCTGAGTCCCGATACTCGTGAAGCGCCTGATTGGGCACAAGCTTCGGGATATGATTATAATGATTCTATTATTTATGGTTTCAGTCATACACGTTTAAGCGGAACCGGTGCTTCCGATTTTATAGATATCCTTCTATTTCCTACCATGAGTGATAAAAGGAAATCGTCTTTTACTCATCAAAACGAACAGGCGCGTCCGGGGTATTATCAAGTATTATTAACGGATGAGAAGATTCAAGCGGAGTTGACGGCTTCTGTGCATGTAGGGGTACATCGCTATATCTATTCTGATGGCGGTCAGTTGAAATTATGGTTGGATTTAGATCATTCGGCAAATAAGGAGAGTTGGAACCGCCGGATAATTCAATCACAAATCCGTGTAGTTTCTCCTACAGTAGTAGAAGGATATCGTGTTATTACAGGATGGGCAAAACTGAGGAAAATATATTTCCATCTTGAATTTTCCCAACCAATCTTATCCAGTCAGTTACATGATGGCAATCGGAGGAATGAGAATACTCCTGTCATTAATGGTACAGAACTGTGTGGATTATTCTGTTTCGACAAGAAGTGGAATAATGAATTGATATGTAAAGTCGCTTTATCTTCAGTTTCCATTGAAAATGCCCGGTTGAATATGGCAGCTGAGGTTCCCGGATGGAACTTTGAACATATTGCTTTTGCTGCCGAAGCCAGCTAGGAGAAAGAATTGAAGAAAGTCATCATCCAAGGTACCGGTTTGCAGAAAAAGATTTTTTATACAGCTTTATATCACACTATGGTACAACCTAATACGATGAGCGATGTAAATGGTGAATATATGGCTGCCGATTATACGACACGTAAGGTAGCCGATAATGAAGTTCATTATTCCACTTTTTCTTTATGGGATACATTCAGAGCAGCTCATCCGCTTTATACTTTGCTGCATACCGACCGCATTCCTGATTTTATTAAAAGCATGATGAGGCAATATGACTATTATGGTTATTTGCCTGTATGGCAATTATGGGGGCAGGATAATTATTGTATGATTGGTAATCACTCCATTCCTGTCATTGTGGATGCTGTGCTGAAAGGTGTTGCAGGAGTGGATGCGGAAAAGGCTTATGAAGCGGTTCATAGCAGTTCCATCGTATCTCATCCGAACTCTCCTTTTGAAGTATGGGAGAAATATGGATACATGCCTGAGGATATTCAAACACAATCTGTTTCTATTACTTTAGAACAAGCTTTTGATGATTGGTGTGTTGCACTGTTGGCCCGGAAATTAGGGAAAGAGGAGGATTATGGGCGTTTTATGAAGCGTTCTGCTTTTTACAGGAATTTATTTAATGCAGAAACAAAATTCTTTCAACCGAAAAATAAGAAAGGAGAATGGATGGAGCCTTTCGATCCTTATAAGTATGGAGCCAATGGCGGCTACCCTTTCACTGAGGGGAATGCCTGGCAATACTTCTGGTATGTACCCCAGAATATACCTGACTTGATTTCACTGACAGGGGGAAACAAAGCTTTTACGGCAAAGTTGGATACCTTTTTCACAGTCAATCACCAAAGTGGTGAACTGAATGACAATGCTTCCGATTTTGTAGGGCAATATGCGCATGGCAATGAGCCGAGCCATCATGTGGCTTATCTGTATGCGTGTGCGGGAGAACCTTGGAAAACACAAAAATATGTGGCACATATCATGAATGAACTGTATAATGATTCCTCTTCAGGTTATGCCGGTAATGATGATTGCGGGGAAATGTCTGCCTGGTATGTGTTTGGCGCACTTGGCTTTTATCCGGTAAATCCGGTTAGCGGGAAGTATATTATCGGTACTCCTATGTTGGAGGAAGCGGTTATTCAGTTGCCTGATGGAAAGACTTTTACCATTAAGGCCCCACGCAAAGAGCACAATGAGATTTATATCCGCTCCATGAAACTGAATGGCAAGAAATATACAAAGAATTATATTACTCATCAGGATATTATGAATGGCGGAACGTTGGAGTTTGTAATGACTGCCTCACCGGGAAAATGATAACAAATGGTGAAGTATTGGAATTTGTGCCGGGAAAGATTTCTAAATGTTGAATAACTCCCTTTTATAGGTTACGATTGAAGCAAAAGAGTCTAAAAATGGCGAGTTTTTCTCTACCTAATGGGAGAGGTATATCTACTTTTGTTTCAGAAGAAACTATTAATCATGAAAAATATGAAACATTTTAAGACTTATTTAGCAGCAATGGCTTTGGCCCTTTCCGGATGCCAGAGTGCAACAGATTCCTGTGGAACTACAGAATTGTGGTATGCCCAACCGGCAAAAGTTTGGATGGAATCTTTACCTATCGGTAATGGGCGTTTGGGAGCTATGACTTATGGTGGAATAGAGGAAGAGAAACTGGCATTGAATGAATCGACAATGTGGTCCGGCCAGTACAATGAGAACCAGAACAAACCTTTCGGGCGAGAGAAAATGAACCAGCTCAGAAAGTTGTTCTTTGAGGGAAAACTATCGGAAGGAAACCGTATAGCCGGAGATAATCTTCATGGCAACCAGACTTCTTTCGGAACTCATCTTCCCATTGGAGATTTGAAGATGCAATTCATTTACCCCGAAGGTAAAGTAACCGGCTACCGCCGTTCGTTAAGCTTGGATGAGGCTATCAGCAGCGTTTCTTTCAACTCCGGCGGTGTGAACTATAAACGTGAGTATTTTGCTACAAACCCGGATAATGTTCTCGTACTCCGCTTGACCGCTGATAAGCAAAAGTCCATTACTATGAATATGGGATTGGATTTGATGCGTCAAGCCGATCTTTCTGTAGAAGATAACCAATTGGTATTTACCGGGAAAGTAGATTTTCCCTTGCATGGTCCGGGCGGAGTCTGTTTTGAAGGAAGAATAGCCGTTTTGGCTGATAATGGAGAGGTAAAGATGGAACAGTCTGGAGTAGGTATAAAAGAAGCTGATGCCGTGACTTTGATTGTTGATGTGCGTACCGATTATAAAAGTCCTGATTACAAGAAGCTTTGTGCTGATGGCGTGAAGAAGGCTATAGCTAAATCTTATGATGAATTGAAGCAGGCGCATATAAAGGATTATAACACGTTGTATAATCGTGTTTCTATTCATTTCGGGCAGGACGCTAACCGCGCGTTGCCTACGGATGTTCGTTGGAAACAAGTGAAGGAAGGCAAGACTGATACTGGTTTGGATGCCTTGTTCTTCCAGTATGGCCGTTACCTCACCATTGCCAGTTCTCGTGAAAACTCTCCATTGCCCATTGCCTTGCAGGGTTTCTTCAATGACAACAAGGCGTGCAACATGGGCTGGACCAATGACTATCATCTGGATATCAATACAGAACAGAATTATTGGGCAGCCAATGTCGGCAATCTTGCCGAATGTAATGCCCCCCTGTTTACCTATATTAAGGATTTGGCGCATCACGGTGCAAAGACTGCCGAAGTGGTCTATGGATGTAAAGGTTGGACTGCCCATACCACCGCTAATGTTTGGGGATATACTCCTGCATCCAGCACGATTATTTGGGGACTGTTTCCTATGGCAGGCTCATGGATTGCTTCTCATCTTTGGACACAATACGAATTTACACAGGACAAGCAATATCTGGCCGAAACTGCCTATCCGCTTTTGAAAGGTAATGCACAGTTCATTTTGGATTTCTTGGCAAAAGACCCGAAGAGTGGTTATCTGATGACAGGGCCGAGCATCTCACCCGAAAACTGGTTCCGTACAGTAGGCGGTGAAGAAATGGTTGCCTCCATGATGCCTGCCTGTGACCGTGAACTGGCCTACGAGATCTTGTCGAATTGTGTTCAGGCTTCAGAAATATTAGATACCGACCGCGAGTTTGCCGATAGCCTGCGTACCGCTATTGTCCAACTTCCTCCCATCCAGTTGCGTGCCAATGGCGCTATCCGCGAGTGGTTTGAAGATTTCGAAGAAGCACATCCCAACCATCGCCACACCTCTCATCTGCTGGCTTTGTATCCTTTCTCTCAGATTACTTTGGAGAAGACTCCTGAACTGGCGGAAGCTGCCCGCAAGACCATTGAAAATCGCTTGTCTGCCGAGAACTGGGAAGATACAGAGTGGAGTCGTGCTAATATGATTTGTATGTATGCCCGGTTGAAAGATGCGCAGGAAGCGTATAAGAGCGTCCAATTATTACAAGGTAAGCTTTCACGTGAAAATTTAATGACTGTATCTCCAGGTGGCATTGCTGGGGCGGAAGGTGATATTTATTCGTTTGATGGGAATCCTGCCGGTACAGCTGGTATGGCAGAAATGCTAATACAGAATCATGAGGGTTATGTAGAATTCTTACCTTGTTTGCCTATTGAATGGAAAGATGGTGGTTTTAAAGGTCTATGTTTAAAGGGAGGAGCTGAAGCGACTGCTGAGTGGACGAATGCTGTCATTAATAAAGCTTCTTTAAAAGCTACTGCTGATCAGGTTTTAAAAGTGAAAATTCCTCAAGGGAAAAAATATAGAGTGCTTTTAAATAGTAAGGAGGCAATTGCAAATCCTGATGCAAAAGGTTTGATAACGGTGGATATGAAACGTGGAGATTTGCTGGAATTGTTGTAAAAAATAGATTGCTTTGCATAGCTTGATTGAGGATTACATCTCAGTATATTGAGGTGTAGTCCTTGTTTTATGATAAAGTAACTTGCAAAATAAAAATAGTAATATTGTCCATGTCCCAAGTAATTTTTTCTATTTCTTAAACCCTTGAATCTTTGTTACTTTGCATTATAAAAAATAACTAATAGTTGATAACCATGAAAACACAATCTAATTTTTATCTATTCCTTATTGCTTTGATTTCCGCTATGGGAGGTTTCCTGTTTGGATATGACTGGGTCGTAATCGGAGGAGCCAAACCTTTCTATGAACAATATTTCGGTATAGCCGGTAATCCCGTCATGCAGGGTTGGGCTATGAGCAGTGCCTTGATTGGCTGTTTGTTTGGGGCGCTAAGTGCCGGCAAACTGAGTGACCGTCTGGGGCGCAAACCTATTTTGATTCTGGCGGCAGGATTATTTATTTGTACGGCTGTTGGTACGGGGGCTGTCCATTCCTTTACTTTATTTAATGTATTTCGTCTGATAGGAGGTTTTGCTATCGGTATCGCTTCCAGTTTGTCACCTATGTATATAGCAGAAATAGCTCCGGCGCATCTGCGCGGACGGTTTGTATCTATCAATCAATTGACGGTAGTGTTAGGTATCTTGACTTCTCAGATTGTTAATTGGCAGATAGCCGAGCCTGTGGCATTAGGAGCTACTCATGAAATGATCCGTGAATCATGGAACGGACAGATGGGATGGCGCTGGATGTTTTGGGCAATGACTGTCCCGGCCGCCTTGTTCTTTGTTTTTAGTTTTATATTACCGGAGAGTCCTCGTTGGTTAGCCTTTTCGGGAAAGCGGGAGGCTGCACTCAAGGTGTTTACCCGTATGGGAGGAAAGGAATATGCTGTTACTGAGTTGGCGGCCATAGAAGCGGCTTCAGCCTGTCAGACGCAAGAAGGAGGTTTTCGTCAATTATTGAATCCTGCTATGTATAAAGTGCTGACTATAGGTGTTGTCATGGCTATTTTGCAGCAATGGTGTGGTATTAATGTTATTTTCAACTATGCACAGGAAATATTTATGGCGGCAGGTTATGGCGTGTCTGATGTCTTGATGAATATTGTGGTGACCGGTATTACAAATGTCATATTTACTATTCTAGCCATGTTTGTGGTAGACCGTTGGGGACGTAAGGCGTTGACACTGATCGGATCATTTGGACTGGCAGTAATTTATGCCTTTATGGGAGCCGCTTATTATTTTCATATCACAGGAGTTGTGCTGTTGATTATTGTTGTGATGGCTATTGCCTGTTATGCCATGACTTTGGCTACAGTGATGTGGGTCATTATCTCTGAGATTTTCCCGAACCGTATTCGTGGAGTTGCCATGTCTGTTTGCACTTTCGCTTTGTGGGCGGCCTGCTTTATACTGACCTATACTTTCCCGATGTTGAATAGTGGTTTGGGAGCTGCCGGGACATTCTGGCTGTATGGGCTGATTTGCCTGAGTGGGGGAATATTTGTTGTATTCCGTTTGCCGGAGACCAAAGGAAAGAGTCTGGAGGAAATAGAAAAAGAATTAGTGAAATAACAATCATTTATTATGGAAAAAATAACTCAATATTTAATTCAAAGTACCGTTCATGGCAGTGAGGTGCGTGCATGGGAGGAAGATATTATGCTTCCTACTTATGAGATAGGAGAGGAAGAGAAGAATCCTATTTTTCTTGAAAAGAGAGTTTATCAGGGAAGTTGTGGAGCTGTTTATCCTTATCCGGTAGTCGAGAAGATTTCAGATAAGAAAGCAGACAAGAAATATCATGCGTTGTTTATCGAGAATGAATACATCAAGGTGATGGTGCTTCCCGAGTTGGGAGGACGTATACACATGGCTTATGATAAGGTGAAGAAACGTCACTTTGTTTATTACAACCAAGTTGTGAAACCGGCATTGGTGGGACTGACAGGACCTTGGATTTCTGGAGGAATCGAATTTAACTGGCCTCAGCATCACCGTCCTTCTACTTTTTTGCCTACTGATTTCTTGATAGAGGAAAATGCGGATGGCAGCAAGACAATATGGTGCAATGAAGTGGAGAGAATGTTTCGTACTAAAGGTATGCAGGGATTTACGCTTTATCCGGGCAAGGCTTATATAGAAATTAAAGTGAAGATTTATAATCGTACGTCTTTCCCTCAGACTTTCTTGTGGTGGGCCAACCCTGCAGTGGTGGTCAATGACCATTATCATTCGGTATTCCCGCCTGATGTGAATGCGGTGTTCGATCACGGCAAGCGCGATGTCTCTTCTTTCCCTATTGCTACAGGAGTTTATTATAAACAAGATTATTCTGCTGGTGTGGATATCTCTAAATATAAGAATATTCCGGTTCCTACATCATATATGGCTATCAAGTCTAAATATGATTTTGTGGGTGGCTATGAAGAAGATGTTCGTGGGGGACTTCTGCACGTGGCCGATCATCATGTTTCTCCGGGAAAGAAACAATGGACATGGGGAAATGGTGATTTCGGTAAGGCTTGGGATCGTAATCTGACTGATGAGGACGGACCTTATATTGAGCTGATGACCGGTATGTATACGGATAACCAACCGGACTTTACTTGGTTACAGCCCTATGAGGAAAAATCATGGGTACAGTATTTTATGCCTTATAGTGAAGTGGGTTATGTAAAGAATGCAACCAAAGATGCTTTGTTGAATTTGGAAATAAAGGAAGGTAAAGCCCGTTTGGTGCTTTATACTACGGGAGCGAATAGTGGAGTACGTATTATAGTAAAAGCTATTAAAGGCACTGTATTATTGGATAAGACTACACAAATTTCGCCATCAGAACCGTTTATTACGACTTTTGCGGCAGAAGGACTAAAAGAAGAGGAGGTATGTGCAGAGGTTCGTGATAAGGAAGGACAAATTTTGCTTTCTTATCAGGCGGATAAACCGGAAATCAGGCCGGTTCCTGATCCTGCTAAGGCTGCTAAAGATCCTCAGAATATTGCTTCTGTTGAACAACTGTTTTTGACCGGACTACACTTGGAACAATATCGCCATGCTACTTATAATCCGATGGATTATTATATGGAAGCATTAAGGCGTGAACCGGGAGATGTACGTTGTAACAATGCGGTGGGGTTATTGTTGATGCGTAAAGGACAATTTGCAATGGCAGAAAGCTATTTCCGGAAAGCGGTGGAAACCTTGACTGAACGTAATCCGAATCCTTATGACGGTGAACCTTATTATAATTTGGGCTGGAGTTGTATGATGCAACAGAAGTGGGATGAGGCTTATGATGCTTTCTTTAAGTCGGCATGGAATGCTGCTTGGCAGGATGCGGCTTATTATGCACTAGCACAACTTGACACTCGTAAAGGAAAGTATGAAAGTGCTTTGGACAAGATAGACCGTTCATTGATTCGTAATTGGCATAATCACAAAGCGCGTCAGTTGAAAACTTCCATTCTACGCAAATTGGGTCGTAAAGAGGAAGCTTTGGCGCTCGTAGCTGAATCATTGCAGATAGATCGTTTTAATATGGGATGCCGTTTTGAACATTATTTGTTGACCCGGGATGTGAAAGTGTTGGAGGAAATGAAAGAGTTGATGCGTGGTTGGGCGCACGGATATATAGAATACGCATTGGATTTTGCTGCTGCCGGATTGTATGAGGAAGCTTTATCTTTACTGGAATGCCATGTAACCGGAACTACAGAAATATATCCTGTCGTTTATTATGCAATGGGATATTTCCATACCTGTAAGGGAGATGAGAGTAAAGCATTGGAATATTATCAGCGGGCAGAAAAAGAGAATCATTCATATTGTTTCCCGAATCGTATAGAAGAAGTATTGATTCTTCAAGATGCCTTACGTCTGAATATTCATGGGGCAAAAGCGGCATATAGTTTAGGTAATTTCTGGTATGCTAACCGTCAGTATGACAATGCCATTGCCTGTTGGGAACATTCTGCGGCCATAAATCCGGCATATCCCACCGTATGGCGTAATTTGTCGTTGGCTTATTATAATAAACGCGATGACAAGCAGAAAGCCTTGGAAACTTTGGAAAAAGCTTATGCATTGGATGAGCACGATTCTCGTATCTTAATGGAGTTGGATCAACTTTATAAACGTTTAGGGCGGCCGCATAGTGAACGTTTGGCTTTTTTGGAAGCACATCTGCCCGAAGTAGAGCAGCGTGATGATCTTTCCATTGAACGTATCACTTTGTATAATCAATCAGGCCGCTATGCTGAAGCAAAAGAATTGATTGCCGCGCGTAATTTCCATCCATGGGAAGGAGGAGAAGGAAAAATCACCGGACAATATGTATTGTGTCGTGTAGAATTAGCAAAGATTGCTTTAAGTGAAAAACGCTATGCCGATGCTTAGTTCTTTTGGATGAAACGGATGCTTATCCATTTAATTTGGGTGAGGGAAAATTGGCAAATGCTGAAGAGAATGATATCTGGTATTATAAAGGTGAGGCGTTTCGTGGCTTGGGAAATGAGCAACAAGCTATAGATTGCTTTACCAAAGCGACCATTGGTTCTTCAGAACCACAACAGGCTTTCTTCTACAATGACCAACAACCCGATAAGATTTTCTATCAAGGTCTGGCATGGCGTGCGTTGGGTAGAGAGGATAAGGCACGCAGCTGCTTTAACAAATTGATAAAGCATGGTGAGAAGCATTTGTTTGACCACTGTCGGATTGATTATTTTGCTGTTTCTCTGCCTGATCTGGCTATTTGGGAAGATGACTTGGATAAACGTAACTGCATTCATTGTAATTATGTGATGGGGTTGGGGTATTTAGGATTGCGTGAAATGGGAAAAGCCATTGATTTTTTGGATAAGGTGCGAGAATTGGACATTAACCATCAAGGTGGACAAATCCATCGTAATTTGTGTGCTGTATGAGAAAAAAGAATTTTTTCCTTTTGTTGGTAACATTGTGTCTGTGCATTTTTGCACAGGCACAAATGCTGTCTGTTTATGAATTATCATCCCCAAACGGGCAATTGGTACTTACTGTAGAGAATGGAAGGGTCTTACAATATTCTTTAAGTTTGGAAGGTAGGTCTGTCATTCATCCCTCTGCTATTTGTATGACGATGCAAAATGGTAATATATGGGGAAAGAATGGTGAAGTGGTAGGGACTTCTACAAGTAGTACTTCTGAGAAGGTTTATCCGGTAGCTGGTAATTATCGTGAATTAACAGACCATTATAATGAACTTTCCTTGAAATTCAAGGATGGTTATTCAGTTATATTCCGGATGTATAATGAAGGAATGGCATATCGTTTTTGTGGAAATCTTCCGGAGCAGGATTCTTTGATTGTAGTTGATGAAGAAGCTTCTTTTAATCTGGCTGATGATCCGGCAGTTATTTTACCTGAAACAACTAATTTTACAGCTTGGGAGTTGAGCAATGTGCTTTACGAGGGCATTTCTAAAATAGAAGAACATAAATATGGTATTACACCAACTTTATTTACAAACAAGGTGCAAAATGTGCGTGTTGTGGTGGCTGAATCGGATTTAAATAACTATCCGGGTATGTATCTTCGTAAAGAAGATGGCAAGATGAAAGGTTATTGGGCGACCTATCCTAAAACAATAGAGATGGGCAGTTGGGGAAATTTTATTACGGTGGTAAAAGAAAGGGAGAATTATTTAGCACGTACTGCTGGTAACCATGCTTTTCCTTGGCGTATGGCTATTGTTGCCAAGGATGATAAGGAACTACTGACTAATGAAATGATTTACTTACTGGCCAAGCCCCAACAAATAAAGGATACGGATTGGATTCGTCCTGGTAAAGCAACTTGGGAATGGTGGCATTGTGCTATTTTGGAAAAAGCTCCTTTCCCTTCTGGTCATCAAAACCTTTCGACACAGATGTACAAGTATTATATTGATTTCGCTTCCGAAAACAAAATACCTTATCTACTGGTCGATGCCGGTTGGAGCAATGTTTTTAATCATGCAGATTTGAATAAGAATATTGATATAAAAGAGGTGATACGCTATGGAAAAGAAAAAAAAGTAGGTGTATGGCTTTGGACTGTTGCTGCTACTTTATTCCAGCATCCGCATTGTTATTTGGATTCTATCAGCAAGTGGGGTGCTGTTGGGGTGAAAATAGATTTTTTTGATCGTGATGATGCTCAAATAATCCCTCAATATGAAAATCTGGCAAAGGCTTGTGCTGAGCGGCATCTTATGGTGGATTTTCATGGATGCAGCAAGCCTACCGGACTTCATCGGGCATATCCTAATATCCTTTCTTATGAAGCCATGCGATGTGCGGAGTGTTTTAAGTGGGATACCACTTCTAATCCGGATTATCAGCTTCAATGTATCTTTGCCCGTATGTTGGGAGGTGGAATTGATTATACTCCGGGGTCGATGCGTAACAGCACATTGGAAAAATTTAAGCCGATCGATCCGGGGTTGCCTAGTTCATTGGGGACTCGTTCACATGAATTGGCCTTGTTTGTTGTACTTTCCGCACCATTTGCCTGTTTATGTGATTCTCCGGATGAGTATCGTAAGTATCCTGATATTTTAAAATATTTAGCGGAAGTTCCGACTTCATGGGATCAGACGATTCCCTTAGCTGCTTGTGTGGGCGAATATGCTGTGTTGGCTAAGCAGAAAGGAAATACTTGGTATATAGGCGGATTGAACGCTTGGGGTGAGAGGACAATTCAGGTGGATTGCTCTTTCCTGCCTCAGGATAAGAAATATACCATTGAAATTTTTCAGGATAAAAAAAGAAGTAACAAGAATGCTAATTTATACGAACATAAAATAATGGATACGGATAATAAGAATATTATTGAAATGTTTATGGCTTCTGGTGGGGGATTTGTAATGGTCATTCGTGAAAAGTAATAGAGGGCAATCCTCTATTTCTTTTATATTGGCATTATTTATCCTTTTTTTCTTTTATCTTTGGCTCAAATTTTGAACAGGCTATGAAAAAGACTTTGCTCATTTTATGTTGTTTGTATGTTGTATTTACATTACAGGCTGTTGATAAGGGATTATCCAATTTTTATTTTTCTCATATAACGGGTGAAAATGGACTATCACAAAGTAATGTGAAGGCTATCATTCAGGATAGTTACGGGTTTATGTGGTTTGGTACAAAAAATGGTTTGAACCGTTTTGATGGAACTTCTATTGTACAGATGAACTGTGATGACTATGTAGTCGGTACCGGAAACCATAATATTTCTGCTTTGTTTGAAGATAAGGAACGTCAGTTATGGGTAGGAACGGATAGAGGAGTCTATCGTTATAATCCTGCCTTGGATATATTCACGGCAATGAATATGGAAACAGAGGAAGGGGTGAATATGAATAATTGGGTATCTAATATTGTGGCGGATTCTATTGGTAATATTTGGATTGTGATTCCTGATCAGGGAGTTTTTCGCTATAAGGATGAGAAACTTTATTTTTATGAAGTAACCAACAAAGAGCATTTTAAAACAGAAGCTCCGGATTGTATTTTGGTACGCCCTGATGGTGATGTCTGGGTTGGTACATGGGGGGTCGGACTTTTTCGATATGATAGAAATACGGATAAATTTGAACAATATTGTGTTGATAAAACCGGGCGTTCGTTAAAGGGAAAGAATATTAATTCTATTTGTAATTATGGTGATTGGATTGCAATGGCTATTCATGAAGGGGAATTGATGAAATATAATCCCAGTACGAATCAGCTTGTAAAAATAGATATACCTGAGGCTAACCATACATTTGTACGTAATGTGGCTTGTTTTGACGATGAACTGTGGGTGGGAACTCATGAAGGCTTATTTGTTGTGAATGAGAGGAAGAATAAAAGAGTTCATTTGAAACAAGATTTGATGCGTTCGTTCAGTCTGTCGGATAAGATTATTTATACTATTTATCAAGATCGGGAAGGGGGAATTTGGCTGGGAACCATGTTTGGCGGAGTGAATTATCTGCCTCATCATGACTTGTTATTTGATAAATATGTACCTGGAAGTGATGGGCGTTCGTTGACCACAAAACGGATAAGGGAAATAGCTTCTGATAATAAGGGCAATATATGGGTTGGAACTGAAGACGATGGAATTAATATATTGGATATTGCTTCTGGACAGGTAAACCGATTGAGGTTAGATGATGATGATAAAAGGAGTCATATGGTTACTTTGGGATGTTTGTTAAAGGAAACCAACTGTTTTGTGGTTTGTTCAAACAAGGATTGGATGTGATTCAGTTGCCAGAGAATAAAGTTTATCATTATACTCCTGAGGAGTTGAATATAGGAGAAGGAAGTGTTTATACTTTCTTTATAGATGAGGCAGGATATAAGTGGATTGGCACTGGTTGGGGACTTTATAAAGCGGCTCCTGCAAGTTTTCATTTTGAAAAGGTGGAAGAAGTGGGTTTTGATTGGATTTTCGATGCATTTCAAGATAAGGATGGAATGATATGGTTCGCTTCCATGGGAAGCGGGTTATGGAAGCATGATCCGGGAAAGAATAGCTTTAAAAAGTATACTTATGAGGAAGGTAAGGAGAATACATTGGGATCCAATTCTGTCAGTTCGGTAATGCAGGATAGTAAAGGGCGGATTTGGATTTCCACTGATCGTGGTGGAATTTGTCGTTACAATTCTCAAACGGATGATTTTACCTCTTTTTCCATTAAAGACGGTTTGCCGGATGATGTGGCTTATAAGATATTGGAAGATGAGCAATCAAATTTATGGTTCGGGACAAATCGGGGGCTGGTCAGGTTTAATCCGGAATCGAAGGACGTGCGGGTATATACTACTAAGGATGGTTTGTTAGGGAATCAGTTTAATTATAAGTCAGCTTTGAAGGGGGAGGATGGTAAGTTTTATTTTGGCGGTATAGACGGATTGATTGCATTTGATCCTAATTCTTCGGAAAAAATCAATTTCTTGCCACCTGTTTATATCTCAAAATTCAGTATTTATAATCAGGAGATAACAGTTCATACTCCTAATTCTCCTTTGAAAAAGTGTATAGAACATACGGATGAAATCGTATTGCCTTATGATCAGTCAAATATTAGTTTTGATGTTGCTTTATTAAGTTATTCTACTACGGAATCCAATCAATACTATTATAAGTTGGTTCCGTTGGATAAAGATTGGATAAGAGCGGCAAGTAATCAGAATATCTCTTATGCAAAATTGCCTCCGGGAAATTATACTTTACAGGTTCGGGCTACCAATAGTGTCAAAGAAGGTCCCTATGCTACCCAGTCTTTATCTATTGTTATTCTGCCTCCTTGGTGGCAGTCGGTTTGGGCTTATTTCCTGTATATTATCTGGGGAATCTGTGTTGTACTTTGTTGGTTCTTCTGGTATAAAAGACGTAAAGAGAAACAGATGGAAGAAAAGCAGAAGTTATTTGAAGTTGAGAAAGAGAAAGAACTCTATGAATCAAAAGTCAGTTTCTTTACTGAGATAGCTCATGAGGTGCGCACGCCCTTGACATTGATTAATGGTCCATTGGAAGCCATTGAGGAAATGGATATCAAGGATCAGAAATTGAACAAAAATTTGAAAGTAATCGGGCAGAATACCAAGAGATTATTAGACCTGACCGGCCAGCTGCTTGATTTTCAAAAAATAGGAGCGAGTAAATTTGAATTGAAATTTGAAACGGTTGATGTAACGGCATTGCTGAATGAAACGATTACTCGTTTTGAGCCTACTATTCTGCAAAAGCAGAAAGAGTTATTGCAACATATTCCCCAAGAAAGAATTATGGCTGCCATAGATAAGGAGGCTATCACAAAAGTATTGAGTAATTTGTTGAATAATGCTTTGAAATATGCCCGTCATACCATTATGATAGATTTATTCCAAGATGGAGCAGATTTTACAGTTCGTGTTGTCAGTGATGGAGAAAAGATACCTGAAGCGTCCAGCCAGCAGATTTTTGAACCCTTTTATCAGGTAGAAAAGAAGAAGGATACAGTTCGGATGGGAGTAGGCATAGGGTTACCTTTAGCTCGTTCGCTAGCCACTTTGCATAAAGGCAGGCTTTATTTGGATATAGAACAACCGGAGAATACATTTGTTTTGACCATTCCTTTGAATAAGGAGGAAGTAAGGCAGCAAATAGAGAAGGTCGTTGAGCAAAATATAGAAGTATTGGATGAGGAAACATCAACAGAAACAGACCAGATGAAAGGTTATACTTTATTGTTAGTAGAGGACAATGAAAGCATGAGATCTTTTATCTTTGAACGATTGGAAGCCTTGTTTACAGTAGAAACCGCTGTGAATGGGCAGGAAGCGTTGGATATTTTACGTAGTAATCACATAGATTTGGTTATCAGTGATATAATGATGCCGGTGATGAATGGCTATGAATTATGTAAGGAAATAAAGGCGGATATTGATTTGTGCCATATTCCGGTTATTTTCCTTACCGCCAAGAACGATTTGGAGAGTAAGATTAACGGATTGAAGATAGGAGCAGAAGCTTATGTGGAAAAGCCTTTTTCTTTCAACTATTTGAAGACTCAGATTTTATCTTTACTCAGTAATCGAAGGAAAGAGCGTGAGGCATTCTCCAAACGTCCTTTTTTCCCTGTGCATAATATGCAGATGAACAAGGCGGATGAGGAGTTTATGAATAAAGTGATCAATGTGATTCAAGAGAATATCTCGGATGAAAATTTCAATGTGGAACGTATGGCTGATATCTTATGTATGAGCCGTTCCAGCTTGTTGAGGAAAATAAAGATTCTATTTAATCTTTCACCCATAGATTTCATCCGGTTGATCCGTTTGAAAAAAGCAGCCGAACTGATTCAGGAAGGTAAGTATCGTATTGGGGATATCTGTTATATGGTAGGAATAAACTCTTCATCTTACTTCAGCAAATTATTTTTAAAACAATTTGGAATGACTCCGAAAGAGTTTGAGAAACAGTATCAAACATCCAAGGAAAAAGTTAAAATAGATCTGACGGGAATCTCTGATTGAAAGAAATGCAGCAAAAAATGATGCATTTGCGGATTCTGCGGGTGCAGATGCGTCATTGCTGCAAAAATCCTATTTATTGCAGCGTTTGTATATTAACAGGTTGTCAAGATATGCCTACTTTTGACCATGCTTGAAAGGAAAAGAATTCCGGACAGTAAAGCAAACCTTAAGTAGATTTATCTCTTTGACAAACTAATAATATTATGAAGAATAATTGGTTAACTTTAAAATCATTGTTTCTCTGTGTTTCTGCATTGGGCGTTTCCGGTCTTATTTTATCCGGGTGTACTGAAAATGCAAATCTAAATGTAGGTGAATGGTCTTTGGAGTATGATGCTCACGCTAATGGTATTGATATCAGCAAAGGCTCTAAGCTTATTTATGATAATGTATATGCAGCTTATAAGTTGGCAGACAGTGTTGTTTCGACTCGTGATTATGCAAAGCATCATGTTTCTACAAAAAAAATCAATGATTATTTTGGAGAAGGGTATCATTATGAGGTGACTTATACCGGGAATAATCTGCCTGCACTGGTTCAATCTTTTTATGTATATCCGGCAAAGGATTATGTGCTGACAGATTTCACTTTGGAGAGTACGACTGAAATAGCTTCGAATTATATGGCACCGGTCAATGTGGACCGAATGCCTGAAGTATTGAACCAGGGAGAAAATAATCGTGCGCTTTTCATTCCTTTCGATAATGACTGTTGGATCAGATATCAATCTCATCCGCTCACATTTACAGAACTGACTAGTTATGAAGTCACTGCCATATTTAATAATGATGACCGTGAAGCTGTGGTGGTAGGTTCTGTAGAACATGATTCTTGGAAAACAGGTATAACAATAGGTAAAGGTAATATATATAATGTAGGTTCGTTGGTATGTTATGGCGGTATTGCCGATAAGACAACACGTGACTCGAAACCTCACGGTGCATTGAAAGGTACAAAAATCAAGTCACCTAAAATTTTAGTAGGATTTTTTGAAGACTGGCGTGGAGGTATGGAAGAATACGCTCAGGCTAATGCTGTGATTGCTCCGCCCAAAGCTTGGGGTAAAGCTGTTCCTTTTGGCTGGAACAGCTGGGGAGCATTGCAATTTAATCTGACCTATCCGAAAGCATTGGAAGTTTCTGATTTTTACAAAGAGAATTTGCAGTCCCGTCATTTTGTGAATTCGGATAATTTGGTTTATACAGGTTTGGATTCTGGTTGGAACAGTTTTTCAGAAGAGGAGTTGAAAGCTTTTGTGGATAAATGTAAGGCAAACGGTCAGGTAGCCGGCGTTTATTGGACTCCGTTTACTGATTGGGCTAAAAATCCTGAACGTGAAATAAAAGAAATGCCGGGATATAAATATAAAGATGTATATCTCTATGCAAATGGGAAACCGCAGGAATTAGACGGAGCTTATGCTGTTGATCCTACTCATCCGGCTATTGAAGCTATGATGAAACACACATCGGAGCTATTCCATCGGGCTGGCTTTGAATATGTGAAAATGGACTTTATGACACATGGAGCAATGGAAGCCGACAAATGGTATAATCCGGAAATACAAACAGGTATTCAGGGATACAACTATGGAATGCAATTGCTTGACAAATATTTTGGTGATATGTATATCAATCTTTCTATTTCTCCTGTTTTTCCTGCTCATTATGCTCAGTCCAGAAGAATTGCGTGTGATGCATGGAACAAGATGAAGGATACCGAATATACCTTAAATGCACTTTCATACGGTTGGTGGCAGGATAAGGTTTATCAGTTTAATGATCCTGACCATATTGTATTGCGTGATGCTACAGATGGTGAGAACAGAGCGCGTGTCACTTCGGGGGTTATCACTGGAATTTTCATTGCTGGAGATGATTTCAGCAAAGGCGGTTCTAAAGAGGTGAAAGAGAAAGCGATGAAATATTTGACGAATGCTGAGATCAATGCCATAGCCAATGGGGAATCTTTTCATCCTGTAGATGGAAATGGTGAAAAGTCAGAAAATCAGTTTGTACGCATGGATAAGGATGGTAAGGCTTATTATGCTGTGTTCAACTATATGGATCAAGAGTTGAAGATGACTACAGCTTTAGAGCGTCTAGGGTTGGATTCGTCAAAGGAATATAGGTTGAAAGAATTATGGAGTGGCATTGAAAGTACTGCTAAAACTAACCTGGACGTAACGGTTCCTGCATATGATGTCGCAATTTTCAAAGTGGAAGAATAAACCAATATAAACTTTAAATCGTACTTAAATTTACAAATTATGAAAAGAATTAGGCTTATTAATTTAATCCTTATCATGTTTTGTTGCTGTAATATGTTGGCACAGAACATAACGGTTACAGGACAGGTGGTGGATGTTACATCCGAACCTATCATTGGTGCAAGTGTAGTGGTAAAAGGTACAACCAATGGAACTATTACCGATTTTGATGGCAACTTTACATTATCAGTTCAGAAAGGGGAAACATTACATAATTTCTTATATAGGATATGTTGCCCAAGATGTAAAAGTAATGGGTAATCAGCCTGTTAAAGTGGTGATGGCGGAAGATACTGAAACATTAGACGAAGTGGTTGTTGTAGGTACTTCGATGAAGAAGAGTGATTTGACAGGAGCTGTTGCCAGTGTCAGTTCTAAAGTTTTGGAAGAAAAACCGGTGACGAATGTAAATCAGGCTCTTCAAGGCCGTGTTGCAGGTGTGTTCATTTCTCAGCCTACACGTCCTACGGATGATGCATCTATTAAAATTCGTGGTATTAATACCATAAATGGATCTACGGACCCTATTTATGTCATAGATGGTATGGTTATGGATAATTCATTCTCTGGATTTAATGCGGTCAATTTGAATGATGTGGCTTCTATTGAGGTCTTGAAAGATGCATCAGCTACAGCTCTGTATGGTTCACGTGGTTCCAATGGTGTTGTTGTTATTACAACAAAGAAGGGTAAAAAGGCGAAGGTAAAGTTTCTTATGATGGCTGGATTGGCTTTCAGACCTACGCTAATACTCCAAAAACAATGAATACCCGTCAATTATTTGAACTTAGAAAGGAAGCTTATACGAATGGTTATATGCAAACAAATCCTGACGGGGATGTCAATGCTTATGTCAATGATGTGATAATGGGATCGAATACTGCTTTTGCTGATTATGAATTCGATGCTTACGACAATAATAAAAATTATGATTGGCTGGATGCTGTGAGCCGTACTGGAGTACAACACAATCATGTAGTAAGTCTTTCGAATGGCAATGATAAAGGTTCTTATTATATTAGTTTTGGTTATACAGATAATAAAGGTGTAATTGAAAAGTCTGAACAAGAAAAATACACAGGACGTATTAATGCGGATCAACAGATTAAATCCTGGCTGAAAGTAGGTACTAATACAACTTTTACACGTACCGAGAACACGTTGGTTGATGATGGAGTAATGAATCGTGCACGTTGTGCTAATCCGATGTTGGAAATTTCTGATGAGATTGAAACTTTAAATTGGCAAGGTATTTTTGATCAAAATAATTTTAATCCGTTACGATCTTTGAAAGTTGATAATGATTTGGTGTATAATCGTTTGTTGAGTTCTAATTATATTAATATCAATCCTATTGAAGGATTGAACTTGCGTTCTACTTTCTCTATTGATTATGCTCAGAAGCAGCAGAATAAATATACCCCGAATGATATTTATGAGTCGGAACGTTATGGAACACAAGGGGAAGCCAAAGATGATAGAGATACACGTACTGTATGGCAATGGGATAATTCATTGTCTTATGAAGTCTCTTTTGGCAAACATAAGTTGAATGCGATGGTTGGTACCAGTGCTACACGGACTACGTATAATTATATTAATGCTACGGCAACAGGGTTTGGCACTAATTTATTTGGATATCATAGTTTGGGATCTGGTTATAAAAAAGATCAGCGTGGCTTAAGTACAGCTTGGTCCGAGCAAACATTATTATCTTATATCGCTCGTGTTAACTATAACTATGCGGGTAAATATTTATTAACGGCGACTGCGCGTTACGACGGTTCTTCTAAATTTGCTAAAGGAAATCAGTGGGGTATTTTCCCGTCTGTGTCTGCAGCTTGGAATATTACAGAAGAAAAGTTCATGAAAATCAGACAATTTTTGATCAGTTAAAGTTACGTGCCGGTTTTGGTATTGTTGGTAATCAGAATATTGATGATTTTGCCTATTTATCTTTATATAATGTCAGCTATACGGGTACTTCCGATACAGGTTATACAAATTCTTTTGTTTCCAATGGGCGACGTGGTACTCCGGATATTAGTTGGGAGAAACAAAAACAATGGAATTTAGGAGTAGATATGGCTTTCTTACAGAATAGAGTACGTTTGTCTGTTGATGCTTTCTTGATAAAAAATAAGGATTTGTTAATGAGTCATTCGTTACCTACGACTACTGGTTTCAGTAGTACTATTGAAAATATAGGTGCGATTGAAAACAAAGGTTTGGAATTTGCTTTGAATGCCAATTTGGTAAGAGCTAAAGATTTTGAATGGAATTTTGCAGCTACATTGTCTATGGATAAAAATAAGGTAACTCGATTATATGGTGATAATGATGTTGTATATAATGTAGATAGTGATCGTAATATTCAAAAAGAAGGTAATTTATTCCTTGGTGAGTCTCGTAACACAATTTATATTTGGAAAACAGGTGGAATTGCCCAAGAAATTGATATGGATCGTTTGAATAAAATAAATTGGAATGGATATAATGTGAATCCCGGTGATTTGTATCCATTGGATTATGATAATAATGGACAGATAGATCAAAATGACCGTGTTGTAATTGGTTCCACTGATCCTAAGTTTTATGGCGGTTTTTCTACAGATTTTTCTTGGAAGGGATTGTCTTTAAATGCAGTCTTCAGTTATTCTTATGGGGCTAAAAAATTTGAGCCCTTGGTATGAAACTTTGATTGGAAGTACTGGATCTGGAGTCGCATCAACGGATTTGTTGGATCGTTGGACTCCTGAAAATACAGATGCTGAATTTCCACGTGTGTTGGCTGGCTTTGATTATAATCATTATGGTGCAAGTTCTATGGATTTTAGTGTGCAGAAAGCTTCTTTCTTGCGTTTGTCTGCTTTGACATTGGCCTATACTTTCCCGACTAAAGTGATAAATGCTCTGAAACTGACTAACCTGCGTGTTTATGCCACCGGTTCTAATCTTTTTTGTTTAACTAATTATAATGGTTATGATCCGGAAACCGGTGATTGGTATCCTCCTACACGTATGTATACTTTTGGTCTTAATTTGGCTTTTTAATGGAAGGATAGAATAAATAGTCTAATTTTAAAAGAAAACACAACAATGAAAAAGATATATAGATATAGTGCGATATATGCTTTGGCTTTGTCCTTTGCACTGAATACTTCTTCTTGCTCAGACTTTCTGCAAGTAGAACCTACGGGATCTTTGACTGAGGAACAAGTATTTGAAAAAATAGATAATGTAGAACCTTTAGTTCTTGGATTGTATAAGAGTTATAGGGGCTGTAAAGAAGGGCGTAATGGATTGATGCCTTATTTGGGGACAGATGAAACACAGCAGGGTAATTATCAGTTGATTTCTTCAGGAGATCAAGCTGGTATGGATAAATATAATGGACAGTTGAATCCTACATCTACTCAGGTTAGTTCTATTTGGAACAACCGTTGGCCGGCTGTCGTTTCAGCTGCTAAAGCTATATATGCATTGGGTATGACCACTGAAGAACCGGAACGTGCTAAACAGTTGATGGGAGAGGCATGCTTTATTCGTGGTTTATTAATGTTTGAATTAAGTATGTATTGGGGTGAAATCCCTGTGATAGATATGAACCGTACTGATGAATTGGGCTTGGGACGTCAACCTTTAAAAACTGTATGGGAATATATTATTAATGATTTTATTACTGCTACCAATAATTTGCCTGAGTCTTATAATAGTGAACCGCAGCGTGCTACTGTTGGGGCTGCATGGGCTATGTTAGGAAAGGCTTATATGGCAGCTCCGGAAGAGACAGGATTGCGGGATTTTGCCAAGGCTGATGAATGTTTTAAGACTATTATCAATATGGGACGATATGAATTACTAAATGATTATGCTGACTTGTATCGTTATGATAATCCTAATACAAAAGAGTCATTGTTTGAGTTGCAATTTAATAATGTATATCCTGATTGTAATTATTGGGAGTTTGATTGTGGTTCTCGTGCATGTGACTCTTGGTTTGGTCAGGGATGCTCTTTCTCTGGTTACGATTTTCTAGTTCCGACTCCTTTTGCTTATAAGACAGTAGAAGAAGGTGGCATTTGGGAAGATGGAGATTTGCGTAAAGAAGAAGCATTGCGTTATGATTTTACGTATTATACTAATAAATATTCGGAGGATGGTACATTTGAATATGTAACTCCTGATTTGTCAAAGACTCAATGGACGGGAACTACAGATGAATTGGAACCACATATAAAGAAATATGAAGACTATCGTACAGATATTCTTTCAGGGCTTGGCATTAATAATATGTGGAATTCTGGTAAGAACTTTTCAATGATTCGTTATGCTGATGTATTATTATTGCATGCTGAATGTCTGAATGAATTAGGACAGACTTCGGAAGCTGTACAGATCGTAAATAATCAAATTCGTACTCGTGCATGGGGAGGAAACTTGCCAGAAGATAAGAAATGGAATTCGGGAATGAGCAAAGATGAATTCCGTGATAAGGTAATGGATGAACGTTTGCGTGAACTTTGCTTCGAAGGCTGGAGACGTATTGATTTGCTTCGTACTAATAAATTTGTAGAATTGATAAAAGAACGTAACCGTTGGGCAAAAGAATCAGGAACAATTCAAGATTTCCATAAGCGCTATCCTATTCCTGATACTGAAATTAAAACAAATGATGCATTCGGCCCTGAAGACCAGAATCCGGGATATAGCAAATAAATTGTTTCTATCCATATAAATTAGAAGCATCAGGAGGAAACATCTGCTTCCTACCTGATGCTTTTAATTTTTCTGAAATCTGGAATAATATGAAAATAGCACATAAAATAGAAACTTATACCTCTGACGGAGAACCTGTATTACGATTTACTGTGATGAATTCTTCAGGAGTCTATATGGAATTCACGAATTGGGGGGTCTCGTTGGATTACAGCTTCAGTACCTGATGTTCAAGGAGCATTGGACAATGTGCTGATTGGTTATGATTCCTTGGCCGGTTATTTGGAAGATTCTTATTATATGGGGGCAACCATCGGCAGATTTGCAAATCGTATAGCCGATGCTTCTTTTACAATAGATAGGAAAACCTTCCATTTGGAGGCTAATGATGGGAATAACACCAATCATGGCGGTTTTTCTGGCTTTCATAACAAGGTGTGGCAGTGGGAAGAATTACCGGATGGCATCCGTTTTAGTCTGTATTCGCCAGACGGAGAAGGAGGTTTTCCGGGAAATATCCGCGTGATAACAGACTATCGTTTCAATGAGGACAATGAACTTTCTGTACGGCATTATGCGGAAACTGACTGTGCTACTTACATCAATATGACAAATCATGCATATTTCAATTTGTGTGGTAAGGGAAAAAAGATAACGGAGCATCGGTTGCATATTCCGGCCGACCGGATATTGGATACTACCCCGGCATTTATTCCTACGGGAAAAAGAATGAATGTTAAAAATACGCCATTTGACTTTACTTCCCTAAAACCAATAGGTACAGACCTGTATGCTGACCATGAGCAATTACTTTGGAATAAAGGATATAATCATTGCTATATATTGAAAGATGAAATATCTGTGGAGATGTTAGAGGCTGCCTCTTTATACGAACCTGTTACAGGACGAAATATGACAGTGATGACAGATTTGCCTGCTGTTCTTTTGTATACAGCGGGATATTATGAACGACCGGATACAGCCGTCTGTTTGGAAACACAGTTTTATCCGGATACTCCTTCTCATTCGGATTTTCCTTCCTGCCTAGTGTTACCGGAGAAAGCTTATGAACATTGTACCTTGTTTCATTTTCAAGTGCAAAAAGAGGAATAGATGATTGATAAATATGAAAAGACTATAATATGAAAAACGTAAAAAAAACATGGGTTGCATTAGCCCTAATGGGATGTATGCAAGTACTGCATGCCCAAACTGTATATTTACATAGCGATAACCCACAGATGAGATGGAAATTAAAGCCTCAGGCTGAAGTCGGAACGGATGTGAAATCACTTTGCGAAAACGGATATAATGTTTCTGCCTGGGTAGATGCTGTTGTGCCTGGAACAGCTTTTAACTCGTATGTAATAGCAGGGCTGGAAAAAGATCCTAACTTTGGTGACAATATTCATCAAGTAAACCGCGACAAATACGACCGTAGCTTTTGGTATCGTACTACATTCCGTGTTCCTGCCGATTTTACAAAAGAATTGATATGGTTGAATTTTAATGGGGTAAACCGTCGTGCGGAAGTCTATCTGAATGGAACGTTATTGGGTAAACTGGATGGGTTTATGCATCGTGGACATTTTAATGTCACTTCACTAGTAAATCGTGATAAAGAAAATGTATTGGCTGTACTTGTCCATATACCTGATACTCCATTGGCTAATCAGGGCAGCCCTACCTATTTGTCTAGTGGTGGATGGGATTGGATGCCTTATGTGCCGGGGTTGAATAGTGGTATAACTGATAAGGTATTTCTTACGAATACGGGAACAGCTACTTTAATTGATCCTTGGATACGTACAAATTTACCTACCCGTGCCAGAGCTGATTTGAGTGTGGCGCTTGATGTCAAGAATAACTCGGTCGAAAAGACGAAGGTATTGGTGCGCGGAACAATTACTCCGGGAAACATTATTTTTCAAAAAGAATTAGAGGTGAATGCCCATACTACTGAACAGGTGAAGTTTGACAAACGTTATTTCCCACAACTGTGTATAGACCAGCCGCGTCTGTGGTGGCCGAATGGATATGGAGACCCCAATCTTTATCATTGTAAGTTCGAGGTGATGGTGGATGGAAAGGTTTCGGAAACGAAAGATGTTTCTTTTGGTATAAAGAAATATTCTTATGATAAAGAAGGTAATACATTCCATGTTTATATTAATGATGTTCCGGTATTTGTCAAAGGGGCGAATTGGGGAATGTCTGAATATATGCTTCGTTGCCGTGGTGCGGAATATGATACCAAAATCCGTCTGCATAAGGAAATGAACTTTAATATGATACGTAATTGGCTCGGTTCTGTTACAGATGATGAATTCTACGAGGCATGTGATAAATATGGCATTATGGTATGGGACGATTTTTGGATAAACTCTAATCCGAATTTGCCTTATGACCTCAATGTGTTCAATAATAATATGATGGAGAAAATCAAACGTGTTCGTAATCACCCTAGTATAGCCGTGTGGTGTGGCGATAATGAGTCCAATCCTCAGCCTCCTTTGGAAGGATGGATGGCGGAAAATATCAGGACTTTTGATGGAGGTGATCGTTATTTTCAAGCAAACTCTCATGCTCAGGGCTTGACCGGTAGTGGTCCGTGGGGAGCATTTGAACCCCGCTTTTATTTTACTAAATATCCTGATGGCTTGGAAGGAGATCCGGCGCGTGGCTGGGGATTCCGTACGGAAATTGGTACAGCTGTAGTTCCTACCTTTGAAAGTTTTAAGAAGTTTATGCCTAAGGAGAACTGGTGGCCTCGTGATGAAATGTGGAACAAACACTATTTTGGCCAAAATGCTTTTAATGCAGCTCCCGATCGTTATGATGCTTCCATAACCAAAGGTTTTGGTAAGCCCGAAGGGATTGAAGATTATTGCCGTAAGGCTCAGCTTGTCAATATTGAGTCTAATAAGGCTATGTATGAGGGTTGGCTGGATCGTATGTGGGAGGATGCATCAGGCATCATGACTTGGATGGGACAGTCGGCATATCCGTCTATGGTTTGGCAAACTTATGATTATTATTATGATTTGACAGGAGCTTTCTGGGGGGCAAAATCAGCTTGTGAACCGGTGCATATTCTTTGGAACCCTGTGACGGACGGTGTGAAGATTGCTAATACCACAGCACGTGATATGGAAGGTTTGACTGCTGAAGTAAAAGTTTACAATATGGATGGGAAATCTGTGGAGGCTTATACCCAATCAGCCATCGTAAACTCTCCTAGCAATTCTACGGTGCAATGTTTTACGATAGGTTTCAATAAAGAGCGTAAAAATCTGTCATTGAATAAGCCGACTTTTGCTTCAAGTACCACTTATGGACAGCCTTCGGATGCTACGGATGGGAAAAAAGATACCCGTTGGGCAGCGGCAAAAGCGGAAAATGAATGGATTTATGTGGATTTGGGCAGTGTACAACCTGTAGGTGGAGTTCGTTTGGATTGGGAGGCGTCTTTTGGTAAGGGGTATAAAATTCAGGTTTCTGATGACGCCAAGACTTGGAAAGAAGTGTATAAAACTGATGAGGGACGTGGAGGAGTCGATGAAATTACTTTCCCTGAAGTCGATGCCCGCTATGTACGTATGTTTGGTATTGAACTAGGTTGGTGGTTTGGTTACTCATTATGGAGCTTTGATGTATTGGGTGGAACACAGCCTAGTGAGGGTTTGAGTGATGTACATTTTATCCGTCTGACGTTGAAAGATAAATCAGGAAAGATCGTATCAGAAAACAATTACTGGCGTGGCAACGACCGTCTGGACTTTACGGCTTTGAATACTTTGCCAAAAGCTGAACTGAAAACTTCTTCCAAGTTAATTCGTAAGAATGGTGAGGCGGAGATACAAGCGGTCATAACACTTCCGAAATCGGCTAAGGGAGTAGCTTTTGCTGTACATGTGCAGGCTGTTTGTACTTCGGATGGCGAACGCATTCTGCCGGCATTGATGAATGACAACTATTTTACGTTGATGCCAGGAGAAACAAAGAATTTGAGCATTACATTTGATGAGAATTTGTTGCAGGGCGACAAATATAAGTTAGTGGTAACTCCTTATAATAACAAATAATTCAGATTAGTATGTGTACTAATAAATTTATTCTGTTCTGTATGGGGATAGTGATGAGTGTATCATCTTCAGCTTGGGCTGGAGATGACACCCCTCTTTATAAAGACAGAACAGCTCCAATAGAGAAGCGTGTAGACGACCTTATGTCTAGAATGACATTGCACGAAAAGGTATTGCAATTGCAGAATCGTGCGTCTGGTCGGTTGGATGAGATTGACCGGATCTTCTTGGGGGAAAGTTATGGGACAACTCATGAAATGAGTATGTCTGCTTATGATTGCGCCGTGATGTATAAAGAATTACAGCATTATATGCGTACTAAGACCCGTTTGGGAATTCCGTTGTTAACTTCTGCTGAGGGCATACAGGGTATTATTCAGAATAATTGTACGCTGTTTCCTCATGCTTTGGCGCAGGGAAGCACTTTCAATCCTGAATTAATACAACAAATGACTGAGGCGGCTGGCGAAGAGGCTAAGGCGATAGGTATTCATCAAATTCTTTCTCCGGTTTTTGACATTGCCCGCGAGTTACGTTGGGGACGTATTGAAGAAACATACGGAGAGGACCCTTATCTGATAGCGGAAATGGGAGTGGCGTTTATTAAAGGGTATCAAAAATACAGAATTACTTGTATGCCCAAGCATTTTGTAGCCCATGGTACTCCGTCTGGAGGCTTGAATTGTGCGGGAGTAAGTGGAGGAGAACGTGAATTGCGTAGTCTCTATCTTTATCCGTTCCGTAAAGCTATAGGGAAACTTCTCCGTGGGCGGTGATGACTTGCTACAGTGCGTATGATGGAGTGCCGGTTACAGGTTCTTCTTATTATATGACTGATATTCTTCGGGGAGAACTGGGCTTTAAAGGATACGCTTATTCTGACTGGGGTTCGGTGGAGCGTCTGATGACTTTTCATCATGCAGCAGGCAGCCGTGAGGATGCTGCGCGTATGGCATTAATGGCCGGAGTGGACTTGAACATTGATTCGACTTACGAAACATTGGAAAAACAAGTTGAGGAGGGAAGGCTTGATGTTGCATATATAGATCAGGCTGTGCGCAGAATATTGACGGTGAAGTTTGAATTGGGCTTATTTGATGAAACTTATGGTGATCCTAAACTGGTGAAGAAGGTCGTTCGCAATGCTGAAAAGGTGGTATTGGCTAAGAAAGTGGCTGACGAGAGTGCCGTATTATTGGAAAACAGAAATGATATTCTTCCTTTAGACTTGAATAAATACAAGTCTGTTGCAGTGGTGGGGCCTAACAGTAATCAAGCCGTGTTGGGCGATTACGCTTGGACGATGGGGGATACTAAAGAAGCAGTCAGTTTGTTGCAAGGATTGCAGGAAAGTGCAGGTGATAAAATAATGATCCGTCATGCTGAAGGATGTGATTGGTGGAGCCAGGACAAATCACATATTGCCGAAGCTGTGGAAGTTGTCCGTAACAGTGATATAGCTGTGGTGGCGGTAGGTACACGAAGCACTTATCTGGGAAGAAGTCCTAAATATTCTACGGCAGGTGAAGGATTTGATCTTTCCTCATTGGAACTTCCTGGGGTGCAGGAGGAGCTGTTGAAGGAGATAAAGAAAACGGGTAAACCTATGATTGTCGTTCTGATTGCGGGTAAACCGCTTGCTATGCCTTGGGTGAAAGAAAATGCTGATGCAGTGTTGGTGCAATGGTATGCAGGTGAGCAGCAAGGACGTACATTGGCAGATATTTTACTTGGAAAGGTGAATCCGTCGGGTAAGTTGAATGTATCTTTCCCGCGTAGCACAGGTAATACTCCTTGTTTTTATAATCATTTCGTGACAGATCGTGAAGAACCTTTTGACCAGCCGGGTACTCCTGAAGAACCTAAAGGTCATTATATCTTTGATAAACCGGAACCTTTATGGAACTTTGGACATGGAAAAAGTTATACTACGTTTGATTATGTGGATTGTGCACTGAGTGATACGTTATTGGCTGCAAGTGATACATTGAAAGTATCCGTTATGATCAAGAATACGGGTAGGTGCGATGGCAAGGAGGTTGTGCAGCTTTATGTACGTGATAAAGTAAGCACGGTGGCTACTCCCATCCAACAGTTAAAGGCATTTCAAAAAGTTCTGGTCAAGTCGGGCGAAAGTCAATGTGTGGAGCTTTCTTTGCCAATCGCAGAATTAGCTCTGTATAATGCAAAAATGGAGGAAGTGGTAGAACCTGGGGACTTTGAAATTCAGATAGGAGCCGCCTCAGATGATATACGCTTTAAGAAAACAATTACTATAAACAGAAAATAAACGTGCTTGTTTTTTGTTATTTCTTTTCTGATAACAAGAAGGCAAACCATGTGATCGTTATTGTTAGTACTGGTATGTATATATTTTCTTGTTAATTTACAACTATCTTTTATATGAGAAGCATCTTGTTTTTTCTTTCGTTTTTTCAGCCTGACGTGTATTTCTTACGCCAAGGTGGTCTTGCCCGCTTATTTTACGGACAATATGGTTCTTCAGCAAAATACGAAGGTTACTTTTCATGGTAAGGCGGCATTGGGCAAAACCTTAAAAGTAACTACAGGCTGGAATAATGAAGTGTATGTGACTCCGGTGAATAAGGATGGTTATTGGACTTTGTCTGTGCCTACTCCTCTGCAGGAGGGCCTTATACGTTGACATTTACGGATGGTAAGAAATTGCAATTAAAAATGTAATGGTGGGAGAGGTATGGTTTTGTTCCGGCCAGTCTAATATGGAGATGCCTGTTGCGGGTTGGGGGAAAGTCATGAATTATGAGCAGGAGATAGCGGAGGCGAATTATCCTTCTATCCGTTTGTTCCAAGTGAAGAAAAATACTTCAGTAACTCCGTTGAGTGATGTGGAGGCTACGATGGGAGGATGGCAGGAATGTTCTTCCGCCACAATTCCTGAATTCTCTTCGCTCGCTTATTTTTATGCCCGTTCATTATGGAAGGAGTTAAATGTTCCTGTAGGAGTGATTGACTGTACATGGGGAGGAACACCTGCTGAAGCGTGGACCAGCTATGAAACATTGAAACAGGTACTGGGCTTTCATGAGGAGTTGGCTAAGATGGAACAATTGGATTTTGACCCTGTTCGTATGGAAAAGGCCTATAATCAAGAGCGCTCCGAGTGGCAATCTCTTTTTTCTAAGGAAGACAAGGGAATGGAGGAAGATAAGCCTTGCTGGATTGCACCGGACTTGTCAGAAGAACAATGGCAGGATATGTGTCTTCCCGGTTACTGGGAAAGGAATGGATTGAAAAATTTTGATGGAGTAGTATGGTTCCGTCGTAGTCTTGAAATTCCGGCAGAATGGATTGGCAAACCGTTAAAACTAAATTTAGGGATGATTGATGATGAAGATATTACTTATTTTAATGGGGTGGAGATTGCCCGAGGGGCAGGCTATATGACACCGCGTACTTATACCATTCCTGCAAAATTAGTGAAGGCTGGTAAGGCGGTTCTTGCTGTTCGTGTTTCTGATTTTGGTGGAGAGGGCGGTATTCATGGCAAGGCGGAGGAACTTTATGTAGAAGCTGATGGAAAGCGGATCAGTTTGGCAGGAGATTGGAAATATCGTATCGGACTTTCTTTAAAAGGGTTTCCACCCGCACCGGTTTCTCCCATTCAAAGTTCCAGTTACCCTACGGTGCTGTTCAATGCGATGGTCAAACCATGGACTGCTTTTCCCATTAAAGGAGTAATATGGTATCAAGGTGAAGCTAATGTAGGTCGTTCGGAACAATATGAAGATTTGTTTCCTGCTCTCATTACGGATTGGCGCCGGCAATGGCGAAGTGATTTCCCCTTTTATTTTGTACAATTGGCTAATTTTATGGAATCCAAGGAAATACAGCCGGATTCCGAATGGGCGGCTTTGCGTGAAGCACAAACTAAAGCATTAAAACTTGACCAAGTTGGTATGGCTGTGACCATTGATATTGGTTTGGCTGATGACATTCATCCTAAGAATAAGCAAGAGGTGGGACGCCGTTTGGCCTTGGTTGCCCTGGTCGGTAGTTATGGAAAAAATGTTTCCGGTTCGGCTCCTGTATTCCGGAATTATAGAATCAAAGGGGATAAAATGGAATTGGATTTCGGACAAAAGCAAGATGGATTTCAGATTAAAGGTACAACTTTAAAAGGCTTTACCATTGCAGGGCCGGACCGTGTGTTTTATCCGGCAGAGGCGATGGTCCAGAATGGGAAAATTATAGTTTTTTCTCCTGAAGTTTCTATCCCTCTTGCTGCACGTTATGGCTGGGCGGATAATCCGGATTGTAATTTGTACGGAGAGAACGGCCTCCCGGTTGCTCCTTTCCGGACCGACTGTTGGTAGAGGGCGTAAGTCTTAACCTTTTTTCTTCTCTTTGTAAGCTGATGGAGGCACTCCCATCGTCTTAGTGAATAACCGGGAGAAATAAAGAGAATCCTCATAGCCTACCAAGGGACTTATTTGGTTAATTTTCAGGTTGGTAAAATCCAGGTAATGACAGGCTTCCTGTATTCTGAGATAGGTAAGATATCGAAGAGGAGAGGAGCCTGTCTTTTCTTCAAACAGATTAGAGAAATAGGAAACCGAGAGGTTTACTTCCGCAGCGATATCTGCCAGACGAATGGTCTTGCTCAAATTTTCTTGCATGAAATGAATCGCTATTTGCACTACATCTTTGTTTCTGTAACTATTGCGCATAGAGCCACAATCCCGATATTCGCCAATAAATTTCATGGAACCTAAAAAATGGAAGAGACTAGTAGTGGCATAAAGCATATAATTTTTGCTATATCCGAAACTGATGGACGAGTAGATTTCTTCGAAGAGTACTAATCTTTCTTTGATTCGTGAATCCTCTTGTGGAGTGATGCTTTTCGGACGGTCAAAACCGGCACTGAAAAATGCAGCTTTTGTTCCATTGAAATGGATCCAGTAAATAGTCCAGGGATTTTCCTCATTACTGCCATAAGCGTGTGCTTGGTGTTCGGGTAGAATGAAAAATTGGTTGGCGGTAACTGCATATTGATGTTTGTCTAACTCGAACCACCCTTCTCCTTCCATACAATAAATGAGGATAAACTCGGTTACTTCCTCGGTGTCGCGTTTCCGGTAATGAAAATAGGCATGAGGATAATATCCTATATCTGTGATGTAAAGTTCACTGCCTAACGGATCTTGCTTTAATTCTTCAATCAGAAAAGCAGGAAGTACGATAGCGCGTTCTCCTTTAAATCCATCTTTAATTCGTGGCATATATCCATGTATTAGAATTGGATAACAAAGATAGCATATTTCCTTGATTTTACCTACAATACAGGCTTGATTTCGATGATTTTGAGGGTATAAGCGTCAAAATTCTTATTTTATGGCGCATTTGAGTAGGGATTTTTGAGCTTCTCTCTCTATTTTTGCACTATAATTTTAATCGATGAATAATACCATGAAAGAAAGATTGCTCTTCTTGATATGTTTTTTATGCATATCATTTATGTTAAAGGCGGCGGATAAGCCAGTAATTAAAATTAGTACAGAAAATGTAGACCTTATTTACCGGGTTGGTGATAATGGACGTCTATATCAAAGTTATTTGGGAAAGAGGTTGAATCATGCTACAGATATTGCCCACTTGCCGCAGGGCAGCGAAGCATATCTGACTCATGGCATGGAAGATTATTTTGAACCGGCTATTCATATAGTGCATAATGACGGCAATCCTTCTACTTTGTTAAAATATGTATCTCATACTCGGAATCAAGTGTCGCCGGGGGTAGATGAAGTAGTGATTACTATGCAGGATGATAAATATCCTGTAACTGTAAAACTTCATTATGTGGCTTATCAGAAAGAAAATTTGATAAAGACTTTCACTGAAATCAGTCATCGGGAAAAGAAACCTGTGCAGCTTCATAAGTACGCGTCTTCCATGTTGCACTTGAATCGTGCCAACTATTTCCTGACTGAATTCTCGGGAGACTGGGCCAGTGAGGCGCATGTGAAGGAACAGCCTTTGGAATTTGGTAAAAAAACGATTGATACCAAGTTGGGAGCACGTGCCAATATGTTCTGCTCTCCTTTCTTCCAACTTGCATTGGACGGAAAGTCAGAAGAGAACCAAGGTGAAGTGTTGGTCGGAACATTAGGATGGACAGGTAATTTCAGTTTTGTATTCGAAGTAGATAATAAGAACGAACTGCGTGTTATTTCGGGTATTAATCCGTATGCTTCGGAATATAGTCTGAAACCGAATGAAATCTTCCGTACTCCCGATTTTTATTTTACTTACAGTTTTACAGGTAAAGGACAGGCTAGCCGTAATTTCCATGATTGGGCCCGTAAGTATCAGGTAAAGGATGGGAACCAGACTCGTATGACTTTGTTGAATAATTGGGAAGCCACCTATTTTGATTTTGATGAAGCGAAATTGGTGAAGTTGATGGATGATGCAGTAGAACTGGGTGTGGATATGTTTTTGTTGGATGATGGTTGGTTTGCCAACAAGTATCCGCGCAGTGGTGATCATCAAGGGTTAGGTGACTGGGATGAAACGGCTGACAAGCTTCCTCATGGCATTGGTTATCTGACGGAAGCCGCCAAGAAAAAAGGTATAAAGTTCGGTATCTGGATTGAACCGGAAATGGTGAATCCTAAGAGTGAGTTGTATGAAAAGCATAAAGACTGGGTGATTCATCTTCCGAACCGTGACGAGTATTATTTCCGTAACCAGTTGGTTCTGGATTTGAGTAATCCGAAAGTACAGGATTATGTGTTCGGAGTTGTGGACAATTTGATGACAAAATATCCTGATATCGCTTTCTTCAAATGGGATTGCAATAGCCCTATTACAAATATTTACTCTGTTTATTTGAAAGACAAGCAGTCACATTTATATATTGATTATGTGCGTGGCTTATATAATGTATTGGAACGTGTGAAAGCAAAATATCCTGATCTGCCGATGATGCTTTGTTCCGGTGGCGGTGGGCGTTCGGATTATGAGGCTTTGAGCTATTTTACAGAATTCTGGCCTAGTGATAATACCGATCCTATTGAACGTTTATTTATTCAGTGGGGATTTTCACAGGTGTTCCCAGCCAAGACAATGTGTGCTCATGTTACCACATGGAATAAGAATAGCAGTGTGAAATTCCGTACGGATGTGGCTATGATGTGCAAACTCGGTTTTGATATAAAATTAGCGGATATGAGTAAGGATGATGAAACTTATTGCCGTACTGCTGTACAGAATTATAACCGTTTGAAACCGGTCGTTCTGGAAGGCGATATGTACCGTTTGATATCTCCTTATGGCAGTAATCATACCTCTACTATGTATGTGGGCAAAGATAAGGATAAAGCAGTTGTATTTGCTTTCGATATTCATCCCCGTTATGCGGAAAAAACATTGCCGGTGCGTTTGCAGGGGCTTGATGCAGACAAAATGTATCGTGTGAAAGAAATCAACTTGATGCCCGGAGCCAATTCTTCTTTATCAGGCAATGGTGAGGTTTTCTCTGGAGAATTCTTGATGAATGTAGGATTGAATCTATTTACTACACAGCAACTCAACAGTCGTGTAGTTGAAGTAGTAGCTGAATGATTAGGGATTGATTGTATATAATTTAGTGTATTGCCTTCATTATTTGTTTTTATGAATGATGAAGGCAATTTTCTTTTCTATAGATGAATGATACTTGATCGGTTTGATTATGAATCATAGAAGATGCCGTGACACATTATAAATCTTCAGGTGTTATCATTATATATGTTGCACTTGTAAGATGTATAATCTTTCGGGTCCAAGTTTTATATCAGAGATAACTGTTATTTATAAGAAGGGATATTCGTAACTTTCGGAGTCTGGAGTTGGGGAGTAAAATGTTTGTTCAAGTAGGGTCATTGCAGGGATTCGGATTTATATCTCAAATCCGGGATAATACACCGGCATGTGATTAATAAGACGCCGAGATAAAAGATATCACGGTGTCTTATTCACTTTTCTTCCGTATCAAAAAGTGATTTTTATAACTTATTTTGTGTAAAGAATTCTAGAACTAGAAAACGAAATGATGTATATTTTTTGAGTATTCTGAGATAAGATAGGTTCAATTATACTATCTTTGCGTTAAGTCGGCCTTTTAATAAAACTAGGAAAAGCATTTATTATGAATCAATATCCGGATTTGATCAGAAACTATATGACGATCTTCGCCGTGGGAAAGAATATGCCTTTGCCGCTGTTTTTGAACGCTATAACCGGTTATTATATACCATAGCCTATCGTTTTTTGAAGTCAGAAGAAGAGGCGGAAGATGCGATTCAGTATCTTTTTATGAAATTGTGGGAGCAGCGGACAAATTTTAGCTTTGAGTCGGGTATCCGTAGTTTGCTATTTACTATTTTAAAGAATTATATACTGAATGAATTGAGGCATCGTAGTTTGGTTTTCGAGAAACTATACGAAATGGCCCAACAAGTGAATGATGAAGATGAAGACGACTTTTGACACAATTTGAAAATGGTGAACTCGGAAAATTCCTGCGGGTTGCTATAGAT